>Ga0213876_10002495_pt1 | contig 10797 bp, 8 predicted proteins | sample BarmaccomBMRX_R9_FD_160113 | JGI IMG/M metagenome (GOLD analysis project Ga0213876, IMG submission 160113) | Root-associated microbial communities from Barbacenia macrantha in rupestrian grasslands, the National Park of Serra do Cipo, Brazil - RX_R9 | ecosystem: Host-associated > Plants > Roots...
GCGCCGGGGCGAAGAGCGCTATCTGCTCGTCATCCCGTACTTTCACATCTACGGATTCACCGTCGGCATGATGGCCGGCACGTGGCTCGGCGCATTGCAGATCCTCATCCCGAAGTACGACGTCGACGCATTGCTCAGCGCGGTGCGCGACTACACGCCGACGTACTTTCCTGCCGTCCCGACGATCTACATCTCGATTCTCAACCATCCGAAGGCGCTGGAGTACGGCATCGACCGCGTACGCGCCTTCAACAGCGGCTCCGCGCCGCTGCCGCTCGAAGTGCTCGACAAGTTCGAACGGATGACGGGTGGCACGTTGAGCGAAGGCTACGGATTGTCCGAGGCTTCGCCGGTGACGCATACGAGCCCTTCGCTTTCGATCCGCAAACCGGGAAGCATCGGCATTCCCTTACCGGATACCGATCAGAAGGTCGTCGACCTCGACGAGGGCGTGCGCGAGGTTGCACAGGGCGAGGAAGGGGAGCTTTGCATCGCCGGGCCGCAGGTGATGCTCGGCTACTGGAACAATCCGGCCGAGACTGCGATAGCGTTGCGCCTTCACGCGGACGGCCGCACGTGGTTGCACACGGGCGACGTCGCGCGCATGGACGCGGACGGCTTCACGTACATCGTCCAACGCAAGAAGGATATGGTCATCGTCTCCGGCTTCAACGTCTATCCGACCGAGGTGGAGGAAGTACTTTTCTCGCATCCGGCGGTGCTGGAGGCGGCCGTGATCGGCGTTCCCGACGCGTACCGCGGCGAGGCCGTGAAAGCGTTCGTCGTGCTCAAGCCGAACGCGGAGTGTTCGATGGACGAGCTGCGCGCCCACTGCGCGCAAAACCTCGCCGAGTTCAAACGCCCCGCGCACATCGAAGTGCGCGAGTCGCTTCCAAAGTCGGCGGTGGGGAAGGTGTTGCGAAGGGTATTGAGGGAGTAGTTGCTGGTTGCTGGTTACTGGTTGCTAGTAGGGGACGTCCGCCGCATACCGGGCAGCTACGAGCAACCAGCAACTAGCAATCAGCAACTCGTAACAAACAGGAGAACTGATGCCTCACACCATCACACGAGCCGTCGTCATCGGCTCCGGAACCATGGGCGGCGGCATCGCCGCGCATTTTGCGAACGCCGGTATTCCGGTCTATCTGCTCGACATCACCAAAGACGTCGTGAAGGCGTCGTTCGACCGGATGAAGAAGAACAAGCCGGCCGCGTTCCACACCGCGCGTACGGCGGACCTCGTCACGATCGGGAGCCTCGACAAGAACGAGGCGTGGATCGCCGAGGGGGATTGGATCATCGAGGCGATCGTCGAGAACATCGATGCGAAGCGCGAGCTGGTCGCGAAGATCGACAGGCTGCGCAAGAAAGGCAGCATCGTCTCTTCGAACACATCGGGCCTGCCGATCGCGAGCATCTCGTCCGAGGCGTCCGAGGATTTCAAGAAGCACTTCATCGGGACGCACTTCTTCAACCCGCCGCGTTACATGAAGCTGCTCGAAGTGATCCCGACGCCGGACACCGATCCGGGAGTCATCAACTTCGTGCGTGAATTCGCCGAGTCGCGCCTCGGCAAATCCGTCGTGCTCTGCAAAGACACGCCGAACTTCATCGCCAACCGCCTTGCCTCCGTCGGCGGCGCGACGCTCGTCGATTTCGCGCTCGCGAACGACTACACGATCGAAGAGACGGACTCCATCGCCGGCCCGCTCATCGGCCGGCCGAAGACCGCGGCGTTCCGCCTGCAGGACCTCGTCGGGCTCGACATCGCCAGCGCCGTCGCCTCCAATCTGCACGGCCTCATCCCGGACGACGAAACGCGCGACATCCTCGCGTCGCCGCGCGTCGAAGCCCTCCGCAAATCTCAAACCGACAAAAATCGCCTCGGCGATAAAACCGCGCAGGGCTTCTACAAGAAGGGCGGCAAGGAGATCCTCTCCGTCGATCTGAAGACGGGCGAGTATCGCGCGCGCCTCGAGCCTTCGATTCCCTCGATCGCCGAGGGGCTGAAGATCAAGTCTCTGCCGGAACGGCTGAAGTTCGTCCTCGCGCAGGACGACAAAGCGGGCGCGATGGCGCGGCACGTCGTCTACAACGCGCTCGGCTATGCGTCGCGCCGCGTGCCGGAGATCAGCGACGACTTGCCGTCGATCGACCGCGCCGTGCGCTGGGGCTTCTCCCACGACTTCGGCCCGTTTGAGACGTGGGACATCCTCGGCGTCGCCGAAACGGTCGAGGCGATGGAGAAGAACGGCGCGAGCGTCGCGCCGTGGGTGAAGGAGATGCTCACCGCCGGGAACACGTCGTTCTACCGCGACGGCAGGGTCTACTCGCCGGTGTCGAAGTCGTACGAGCCGCTGCCGCACGACGCGCGCGAGATCGACGTCAAGACGCTGCCGGTCGTCCAGGAGAACAAGAGCGCGAGCCTGCGCGACATGGGCGACGGCGTCCTTCTCCTCGAGTTCCACTCGAAGATGAACACGCTCGACGCCGACATCCGCGCGTTGCTCAACGAGTCGATCGACGAGCTGGAACGCGGCGATTGGAAAGCGCTCGTGATCGGCAATCAGGGCGCGGACTTCTGCGTCGGCGCGAATCTAAAGAACGCAGGGTCGGGCTTCAGCCCGACCGGACCGGCTGAAGCCGGCCCCTCCGAAAAGAACGTAGGGTCGGGCTTCAGCCCGACCGGACCGGCTGAAGCCGGCCCCTACATTCGAGCCGCGGAAGACGCCGTCAAAGCCACGCAGGACGCGCTGATGAAAGTCCGCTTCGCGGCGAAGCCTGTCGTCACCGCCCCCTTCGCCCGCACCCTCGGCGGCGGCGCCGAGGTGGCGATGGCCGGGGCGCGCATCGTCGCGGCGTCTGAGACCTACATGGGCCTCGTCGAGGTCGGCGTCGGCCTGATCCCCGGGGCGGGCGGATGCAAGGAGCTCGTGCGCCGCGTCGTCTCGCCGCCGATGCAACAGACGCCGAACGTCGACGTCCTGCCGTTCGTCCAGAGCGTCTTGCAGACGATCGGTACGGCGAAGGTGTCGACGTCCGGCGACGAAGCGCGCGAGCTCGGCTTCCTCACCGCCGGCGATCGCGTCGTGATGAATCGCGAGCACCTGCTCCACGAGGCGAAACAGGAAGCGCTGCTGATGGCCGAGGAGGGCTACGTGCCGCCCGTACGCGACCGGAATTGCTGGGCCGGCGGCCGCGACATCCGCGCCGCGCTCAAGGCCGCGATCTTCATCCTGCAACAGTCCGGTTACGCGAGCGAGTACGACGCGTTCGTGAGCAACAAGCTCGCGCACATCCTCGCCGGCGGCGGTTTCTCCAGCGGCCAGTGGGTCGACGAGCAACACTTCCTCGACCTGGAACGGCAAGCCTTCGTGGAGCTGTTGCAGCAGCCGAAGACGATGGAACGCATCCAATACATGCTGTCGAACGGAAAGCCACTCAGGAATTGAGGATTGAGGATTGAGGATTGAGGATGACGAGAGCGAGGGTTTTCCAACCCTCAATTCTCAATCCTCAATCCGCGTCAACGATGAGCATGAAAGGTATATCGGGAGTCGAGCACATGCGTCGCGTTGCCGCGGGCGAAATCGAAGGTGCGCCGATGGTGAAGCTCCTCGGCATGCATCTGACTTCGGTCGACGAAGGGCGCGTCGTGCTCGAGGCGACGCCGCAGCCGGAGCATGAAAACGGCCTCGGCATCGCCCACGGCGGATTCGCTGCGACGATGCTCGACACCGCGCTCAGCTGCGCCGTCAACACCGTGATGCCCGCCGGCAAGGTCTTCACGACGCTCGAAATGAAAATCCACTACATCCGTGCGATCTCGCGCCGCGCCGGCACGTTGACCTGCGTCGGCTCCGTCGTCCATGCCGGTCGTACCACTGCGACCGCCGAGGGACGCATCGTCGATGCGGACGGAAAGTTGTATGCGCACGGCACCGTCACCTGCATCTTGTTTCGCGACACTAGTGAGGAGGCGGAATTGAAAGTTGAAAATTGAAAATTGAAAGTGGAGGAAGGGAGCGGTTCCTTCGTTTTCAATTTTCAATTTTGCATTTCAATTTGCGAACGTCAGTGAGGACCACATGAATGAAGCCGTCATCGTTGCCGGGTTGCGCACCGCCGTCGGAAAGTCGCCGCGTGGCGCGTTGCGCACGACCCGTCCGGACGACATGGCCGCGGACGTCATCCGCGCCGTGCTCGCCCAGGCTCCGCAAGTCCGCCCCGAAGACATCGACGACGTGATCATGGGCTGCGCGGCGCCCGAGGCGGAGTCGGGGACGAACGTCGCGCGCATCGCGTCGTTGCGTGCCGGCCTGCCGGACAGCGTCCCGGCCGTCACCGTCAATCGTTTCTGTTCGTCGGGCTCGCAGACGATCGCCATGGCCGCGGAGCGCATCATGGCCGGCATGGCCGAGCAGATCATCGCCGGCGGCACGGAGTCGATGAGCCTCGTGCGCGGCAACGGTCGTTTCCGGCCAAACCCATATCTCATCGACAACCGCCCCGAGGTTTACCTCACGATGGGATTGACGGCGGAGAACGTGGCGAAGAAGTACAACGTCTCGCGCGAAGAAGCGGACGCGTTCTCGTATCGCAGCCACCAACGCGCGCTCGCCGCGCAGGCCGCGGGCCGCTTCACGGACGACGGCATCGTGCCGCTCGAAGTCGAGATCGTCGGCGAAGGCGAGACGCAGCGCTTCACGTTCGACAAAGACGAAGGGCCGCGTGCCGACACGACGGTCGAGGCGTTGGCGAAGCTGAAGCCGGCCTTCCACGCGAAAGGCGTCGTGACGGCGGGCAATTCGAGCCAGACGTCCGACGGCGCGGCCGCGGTGCTCGTGATGTCGCGCCGCCGCGCCGAGGAGCTCGGGCTGAAGCCGCTCGCCCGGTTCGTGTCGTTCGCCGTCGGCGGCGTGCCTCCGGAGATCATGGGCATGGGCCCGATCGTCGCCGTTCCCAAAGCGCTCAAACTCGCGGGACTGAAGCTCGACGACATCGACATCATCGAACTGAACGAGGCGTTCGCCGCGCAGGCGATCGCCGTGATGCGCGAGCTCGGGATGAACGACGAAAAGGTCAACGTCAACGGCGGAGCGGTCGCATTGGGCCATCCGCTCGGAGCCTCCGGCGCGAAGCTCACCGTGCAGATCCTGGGCGAGATGCGCCGCCGCAAGTCGCGCTATGGGATGGTCACGATGTGCGTTGGCGGAGGGCAGGGAGCGGCGACGATTCTCGAGAATCTGCAGTAGGCGAGCCGCATGGACTTCGATCTCGATCCGCCGCTCATCGCTCTGCGCGACCGCGTCGCGGCTTTCGTCCGCGACGAGGTGATTCCCGCCGAATCGCAACCCGTCGACGACGCGCTCGTCGCATCGTTGCGGGCGAAGGCGCGGCGGGCCGGCATCTACGGCCCGCAGCTACCCGTGGAATTCGGCGGACTCGGGCTCGGCATCGTCCCGCTCTGCGTCCTCTTCGAACAAGCAGGCCGCAGCTTCCTCGGCGCGCTCGCGCTGCATTGCTCCGCGCCGGATGAAGGCAACATGCATCTCCTCTCGCTCTTCGCGACGCACGCGCAGCGCGAGCGTTGGCTGCGTCCGCTGGCCGAGGGAGAGTTTCGGAGTTGCTTCGCGATGACGGAGCCCGCGCCTGGCGCCGGCTCCGATCCGACGATGATGGAGACGCGCGCGACGCGCGTCGACGGCGGCTGGCGCATCGACGGCCACAAGTGGTTTGCGACCGGCGCGGAAGGCGCGCGCCTCACGATCACGATGGCGGTCAGCGATCCCGACGCCGCGCCGCACAAACGCGCGTCGATGTTCCTCGTGGCGACCGACTCGCCCGGCTACCAATTCCTCCGCGCCGTCCCGACGATGGGCGGCCACGGCCTCGGCGGCCACTGCGAGCTCCAATACGAAGGCGTGTTCGTCTCTGACGATCACGTGCTCGGCGCGCCCGGCGACGGCTTCCGCATGGCCCAGATCCGCCTCGCGCCCGCGCGCCTCACGCACTGCATGCGCTGGCTCGGCGCCGCGCAACGCTCGCTGGAGATCGCGATCGCGCGCGTGAAGGAACGCGAGGCGTTCGGGAAGAAGCTCGCCGAGCATCAGTCGATCCAGTGGATGATCGCCGACTCGGAGATCGACCTGCACGCGTCGCGGCTGATGGTGATGGAAGCGGCCTGGAAGCACGAGCAGGGGAGCGACATCCGCCACGAGTCGTCGATCTGCAAGGTCTTCGTGGCCGAGGCGGTAAATCGGGTGATCGATCGCGCGATCCAGATGTGCGGCGCGCTGGGCTTCTCCAGTGACCTGCCGCTCGAACACTTCTTCCGCGAGGCGCGCGCGTTCCGCATTTACGACGGGCCGAGCGAAGTGCACCGCATGGTGATTGCGAGAAACGTGATCGGAAAAACGTAGGGCCGGGAAAATGTAGGCCGGGAAAATGTAGGGCCGGCTCTCCAGCCGGCCCAGCATCGATACGGGCCGGTTGGAGAACCGGCCCCACATTGAGGAGCGCATGCCGAAACGCTACGAGAATCAAACCGTCTGGATCACCGGCGCTTCTTCGGGCATCGGCGAGGCGCTCGCCGTCGCGTGGTCCCGCGAAGGCGCGCGCGTGATTCTGTCCGCGCGCAACGCAGCCGAGCTCGAACGCGTGCGCCAGGCTTGCGAGTCGCCGGAACGACACTTGGTGAAGCCGCTCGATTTGATGGACGTCGCGGCGATCGATCAGGCGGCGCGAGAGGTTGGTGACATCGACGTGCTCGTGCACAGCGGCGGCGTGAGCCAACGCGCGCTCGTCGCCGAGACGCCGCTCGCCATCGACCGGCAGATCATGGACCTCAACTACTTCGGCACGATCGCGCTGACGAAGGCGCTTCTGCCGCGCATGCTCGCTCGCAAACACGGACACATCGTGCCGATCAGCAGCGTGATCGGCCACGTCGGCGTGCCGCTGCGATCCGCTTACGCCGCATCGAAGCATGCGCTTCACGGCTTCTTCGACACGCTGCGCGCGGAGACGGAGAAGGACGGCCTCCGCGTCACGATCGTCTGCCCCGGCTACATCCGCACGAACGTGTCGGAGAACGCGCTGCGCGCAGACGGCTCGAAGTACGGCAAGACCGACGAGACGCACCGCAACGCGATGCGCCCGGAAGTGGCCGCGCCGAAGATCATCGACGGCGTGCATCGCAACCAGCAAGAGGTGCGCGTCGGCGGCAAGGAGATCTACGCCATCCTGCTGAAGCGGTTCCTGCCCGGACTCGTCGCGCGGGTATTGAGGGTCCGATGAGCGAGACGCGTCCCGTCCGCGCGAGCGAGAACCTCGACTGGCAAAGGCTGGCCGCGTATCTCCGCGAAAACCTCGGCGTCGGCGGCGAGATGGAAGTGGAGCAGTTCCCCGGCGGGCACTCGAACCTGACGTACCTGCTGCGATTCCCAGACAGTGTCATCCTGAGCCGCGCAGACGGCGAAGGATCCGTACCGATCTCGGCGGAACTCGTCCTCCGCCGCCCGCCTTTCGGCCCCGTACCTCCGCGCGCTCACGACATGGCGCGCGAGAGCCGCGTGCTCGCGGCCGTGCATCCGCACTTTCCGCTCGCGCCGAAGCCGCTCCTGCTCTGCGAAGACCTCGACGTCCTCGGCGCCGTGTTCTACGTGATGGAACGCCGCCACGGCATCGTGATCCGCACGAAAGAGCCGGCGGCAGTCGCGCCGTTGCGCGCGGAGATCAGCGTCAGCGTCGTCGACACCCTCGCCGATCTGCATGGGATCGACGTCGCGGCGCACGGGCTCGAAACACTCGGCAAGCCCGCCGGCTTCGTCGCTCGCCAGATCAAAGGCTGGACGGAGCGCTGGCACGGCGCGAAGACGAGCGACGTGCCGGAGATGGAGTGGCTCGCGTCGTGGCTCGAGCAACACACGCCTTCCGATCCGATGCGCCCGACGCTCGTGCACGGCGACTACAAGCTCGACAACGTCATGTTCGACGCGGCCAACCCGCGCCGCCTCGTCGGCGTGTTCGACTGGGAGATGAGCGCGATCGGCGATCCACTCGTCGACGTCGGCATCCTCCTCTGCTACTGGATCCACGTCGCATCCGCGAACGATGACGCGATCTCCACCGTCACGAAGCAGCCCGGCTGGTTCACGCGCGAGGAGATCCTCGATCGGTACTCGCGTCGCGCGAACGCGCGGCTGGAGCGCATCGCGTTGTATGAAGTGTTCGCCGTCTTCAAGCTCGCCGTCGTCATCCAGCAGATCTACGCCCGCTACGTCCGCGGCCAGACCGACGACCCGCGTTTCGCCACCCTCGGCGAGCGCGTGACGGCGTTGGCCCGCATCGCCTCCGACCTCGCCGCAAAGGTGTGAAACGCATGCTCGTGAACCGACAGATCCTGCTCAAGTCCCGTCCCGAAGGCGCGCCGAACGCGAATCATTTCGAGCTCGTGCAACGCGACCTGCCGACGATCATCGGCGGCCAGATGCTGCGCCGCACGCTGTGGCTCTCCGTCGACCCTTACATGCGCGCGCGGATGAGCACCGCGAAGTCGTACCTGCCGCCGGCGAACGTCGGCGAGCCGATGCCCGGCGGCACGGTGAGCCAGGTCGTCGCCTCGAACGATCCGAGCTTCGCCGCGGGCGACATCGTTCTCGGTTACGACGGCTGGCAGGAGTACGCCGTCGGCGATGGCAAGGGCTTGCGCAAGATCGATCCATCCAAAGCGCCGCTCTCCTGGCATCTCGGCATCCTCGGCATGCCCGGCCTCACCGCCTACGTCGGCCTGCTCGACATCGGCCAGCCGAAGGCCGGCGAGACGGTGGTGATCTCCTCCGCGGCCGGCGCCGTCGGCTCGATCGCCGGCCAGATCGCGAAGCTGCACGGTTGCCGCGTGATCGGCATCGCCGGCACCGTCGACAAGTGCGCATACGTGATGGGCGACCTCGGCTTCGACGACTGCATCAACTATCGCGAGGAGGATCTCGACTCCGCACTGAAGAAGGCTTGCCCGAAAGGGATCGATGTCTATTTCGACAATGTCGGCGGCGCCGTGCTCGACGCGGTGCTGAAGCGGATCAACACGCACGCGCGCATCCCACTCGTCGGCCTCATCGCGGAGTACAACGACGAGAAGCCGCGCCCCGGCCCGAACCTCAATCCGATCCTGACGAACCGCGCGACGATGCGTGGAATGATCATCATCGATCATTGGGATCGCTACCCGCCGTTCCTGCGCGACATGGCGCAATGGATCGCGGCCGATCAGATTCACTATCGCGAAGACGTCGTGGAAGGTCTGGAGAACGCGCCGCGCGCTTTCCTCGGTTTGTTCGAAGGCGACAACTTCGGCAAACGGGTGGTGAAGGTCGGGGATCCGAAGTGACGAAAGCGGCGGTCTGTCACTCTTTCAGCTCCCCGCTGGTCGTTGAAGACGTCACGCTCGACCCGCCCGCTGCCGACGAAGTGCAGGTGCGGATCGCCGCCGTGGCCGTCTGTCACAGCGATCTGCATTTATTGGCCGGCGACTGGCTCGGACCGTTGCCCGTCATCGCCGGACACGAGGCAGCCGGCATTGTGGAAGCGGTGGGCGCGCACGTGACCTCGGTGAAGCCCGGCGATCGCGTGATCGTGTCGCTGCTGCGCTCATGCGGCGAATGCCTGCAATGCCTCCACGGAACGCCGAACAATTGCCGCGGCTCGTTCGCACTCGATCGCGATACCCGCTTTCGCAGTGCAGACGGCCAGCCGATTCATCACGGCATCAACTGCGCGGCATTCTCGGAATCGACGGTCGTACATTCGTCGCAACTCGTCGTCATCCCCGACGCCCTGCCGTTCGACCGCGCCGCGCTCCTCGGCTGCGGCGTCATCACCGGCGTCGGCGCCGTGCTGAATACCGCCCGCGTACAGGTCGGCGAAAGCGTGGCCGTCATCGGGGCGGGCGGCGTGGGCCTGAACGCGGTCCAGGGCGCCGTGCTCGCCGGCGCACGCGAGATCGTAGCGCTCGACCTCGTGCCCGCGAAACTCGATGTCGCCCTCTCCTTCGGCGCCACACGCGTCACGCTGGAGCCCAAGGAGATACGCAAGATGGATTACGCGTTCGTGACCGTCGGCGTCCCTGAAGCCGTGGCCCAGGCCCAACAGATGATCCGCCCCGGCGGAACGATTGTCGTCGTCGGAATGCCCGCATTGAAGGCCGCCATGTCGCTCCGCATGTTCGACGTCGTCTGGAGCGAACAACGTATCCTCGGCAGCCGCATGGGCTCCACCCGCCTCCTGCTCGACGTCCCCCGCCTCGTGGATCTTTATCTCCACGGCCGCCTCAAACTCGACGAGCTGATCACCGAGCGTTATGCATTGACGGAGATCAACGAGGCGATTGCGACGATGGGTCGGGGGGATGCGCTGCGGAACGTGGTGGTGATGTGAGCGGTCGGCGCGCGGTGATTTCTGTGCGATGCCGTTATGTTGCGCTCTCCGAGGTCGCAGATCTCCACGCGGTCGAGGAATACGCCACGATGGTTCGACCGCTCGGCTACGAATTCGATCTCGAACGAGACGCGATGTACTTAGTCCTCGGTATGCAGACTCGAAAGGGGACGCCTTGGCTGTACGCGGCGCCTCCGAGTGAAGACCGTGAGGTGCAAATCTACCCGGCGGTTCTGTTCCAATTCGATTGGGCTACGATTCCGCCCGATTGGCAGATTCGCATGACTCGCGAAGGAGAGATCGAGCTTCTGCCGGAGCTTCTCGCTGCGACAGAGAGCTGGTTCGAAAGATACGTGGATG
>Ga0213876_10002496_pt1 | contig 10796 bp, 7 predicted proteins | sample BarmaccomBMRX_R9_FD_160113 | JGI IMG/M metagenome (GOLD analysis project Ga0213876, IMG submission 160113) | Root-associated microbial communities from Barbacenia macrantha in rupestrian grasslands, the National Park of Serra do Cipo, Brazil - RX_R9 | ecosystem: Host-associated > Plants > Roots...
CGTTAGGCAGGCGCCCGCGAACAGCCAAGCAATCCCGTTGCCCGACAATAGGACTTCCAGCAGTCGGCTTCCCGATTTCAGCCCAACGCACGCTAGGAACAACGCAATGCCGATTTCTCGGATTGCCAGGTTCGCGCCAGGCGTCATGTACCAGATTAATGGCCCGACTCTACCCATACGGCTTAAGGCGAGTGCGACTAGCAAAGGGCCACCTGCTAAACCCAGTCGTATTGGCGCAGGTATTCCCGGCAGCGCGATGGGCAAACTCCCTAGGATCACGCCCAACATGATTCCAACGAAGACGGGAACGATGTGGGGCGAATTCAACGCCTCCGTCCTATTCCCGACCAATGCACCGACCTTTGCAACGCCCTCTTTCGGTCCTACCACAAACAGCAGATCGCCAAATTGGAGATGCACCTGATCCGAGGCGGGAAATTCGATCCCAGCCCGCGTAGTCCGCGTCGCGATCGTGCCATAAAAATGTCCGAAGTTTAGCTCGCCTAAGCTCTTTCCAAGGACAAGCCGCTTAGTCACGTACAGTCGCTGCGTAGTTAACTCACTGGGAATCTCGGCCAGGCTGATTCCGCTTGCCTTGCCGATCAACGTTTCGAACTGAGCAAGTTTGGCCTTTGCTCCGACGAGCCTCAGTGAATCTCCGACCCGGATCACCGAGTCCGCTTCCGGGACCACCACCTTCCCGGCTCGATGCAGCCTAGAGAAGACAACCTCCGAATTGCCTACAAACGGCAAGTCTCGGATTGATAGACCATCAACGTTAGGGTTGGTCACCTCGATATCGCGAAAGTCAGATGACTGCTTATCATTCCTGTTCCCGGCGTTGGAATTCTCTTCGGGCTCTGATTCCGTCGAAAACGTCTTTCGGATCAAGAGCATGGTCAGAATAATCCCAACTACGCCGAAGGGGTAAGCGACGGCATAGGCCATGCCCAAAAGATCGCTGCTCCCTTGCGGCAAGTTCTTGAGCGTTATCAGAGCAGCCTGTCCTGCCGCCAGACTGGGCGTATTGGTGGTAGCTCCCGAAGCAAGGCCAGCGACTGCGGGCACGGAAAAGTTAAGGAGGAAACGAAATCCAATCACTATTAGCGCGCCCATTAAGACAATCGCCCCGCCGAGGATGTTGAGTTTCAAACCTTGCCGTTTCAGTGATGAAAAGAAACTCGGCCCGACCTGAAGACCAACGGTATAGACGAATAGAATTAGTCCGAAATCACGAGCGAATTCCAAAATACTTTGGTCTATATGCAATCCAGCTTGTCCCAAGAACAGGCCGGCAAACAACACCCCTGCAGTACCCAACTTAACACCCCGGATACCGAGGCTCCCCAAGGCTAGGCCAAGGGCGATCACCAGGCTGAATGCCAGAACAGCGTGAGCCACGGGGCCTTGGGCCAGATAATCAATCCAACTGAACATGATACCTTCGATAGGGATGAGCTCTCGCTCATCCCCTAATGTTTTGGTTAAACTGTCGTGGGCAACGGAGCAGAAACGAACCGGTGCCCGTCTCTACTTTTCCTCCACCTTCGGTCCAGCGTTCGTTACTTCCTGACCGGCCTGGTCAGCGAATTTCTCGAAGTTTTTTCGGAATAGGGCGGCCAGTTTCGCAGCGGTTTCCCGGTACGCTTTTTCGTCGGACCATGCCTTAGCTGGTCGCAGGATTTCATCCGGTACGCCTGGGCATTTCGTAACTTGGGCGAGACCGAAGAAATCATCCTGTTCTACCGGAGCGGACTTCAACTCGCCGGAGTTGATGGCATTGACGATGGCTCTGGTGTAACTGAGTTTCATTCTGGCGCCGACGCCGTAGCCCCCACCCGACCAGCCGGTATTTACCAGCCAGACATGAGCATCGTGGCGCTCGAGCTTCTCTGCCAGGATTCGAGCATAAACGGTAGGATGACAGACTAGGAAAGGAGCTCCGAAACACGCTGAAAAGGTCACTTGAGGTTCGGTAACACCAACCTCGGTACCAGCAACCTTCGCAGTATAACCGGAAAGGAAGTAATACATCGCTTGTCCCCGAGTGAGCTTTGCGACCGGGGGCAATACTCCAAAGGCATCGCAAGTTAAGAAGATCACCTGCGTGGGATGACCGCCGATACATGGCACCTGTGAAGTCTTGATGAACTCGATCGGATATGCTCCCCGCGTATTTTGCGTGATACTCGCATCTTTGAAATCAACAACCCGTTCCTCCGCATCCAAAACGACGTTTTCCAGGACCGCACCAAATTGCAGCGCCTGGAAGATATCAGGCTCTGACTCCGGCGTTAAATCAATCGCCTTGGCATAGCAGCCTCCCTCAATATTGAAAACCCCGGTATCACTCCAGACGTGTTCATCATCTCCAATGAGTAATCGCTGCGGATCCGCGGACAAAGTTGTCTTGCCGGTACCAGAGAGTCCAAAAAAGAGCGACGTTTCTCGGCATTGCTTGGCCATGGTGGCAGAACAATGCATTGGTAGCAGCCCACGCTTCGGCATCAGATAGTTCATGATAGTGAATACGCCCTTCTTCATTTCTCCGGCGTATTCAGTGCCAAGAATAACCATCTCTCGCTCCTCAAAATTGACGTCGACAGAAGTCGTCGAGGTCATTCCCTGAGTAAGTCGGTTGGCTGGAAAAGCACCAGCATTGAAGATGACATAGTCGGGTTCGCCGAAACTGATCAATTCTTCGTGACTTGGCCGGATCAGCATGTTGTGCATGAACAAAGCATGATAAGGCCGGGAGCAGACTACACGGATCCGCAGCCTATTCGCGGGATCCCAGCCGGCAAACCCGTCCACGACATACAATCGTTCGCGGGTTTGTAGATAGTCGATAGCTCGTTCCCGATTGATCTTAAAAGACAGCGGTTCCTGCGGAAAATTGACAGGACCCCACCAGACGTCGTCTTGCGATGGTGGTTGTTTAACTACGCGTTTGTCTCGCGGAGATCTGCCGGTCTTTTCGCCTGAATAGGCTACTAATGCTCCTGTGGCGGATATGGAAGTCTTATGGTCGAAGCGAATTGCTTCCTCATATAGGACCGCAGGGGACAGGTTTCGCAGAATCTGCGGGCCTGAGATGCCGTATTGGGTTAGATCGAACTTTTGCATAAAATGTTTCTTCTTTCGGTTACTCTTCTGTTAGCAGCGGTTGTATCGGTCGAAATGGTCCTGTAGGAGTCGAACCAAGGCTTCTGAAGCGCTTGGATGTATGAGAGAAAGATTAGCCAGCGTTTGGGCGGTTACTCCGTTACGAATCGCAGTAGACGTAAGGTTAACTACTTCAGCTGCTCGGGATCCAATCGCCAGGCAACCCAGGATTCGCCCAGTGCTACTTTGAACGACGAGCTTGAGCAAATTCTTGTCTGGTTCAATCATCGTAGCATCGTCATCGGTGATCAGAGGTAGAGTTTCCGTTATGACGTCCACTTGGTGACCCGCCGCGGTGGCCTCAGCTTCTGTCCAGCCGGCGGCAGCAATTGGCGGCTCGGTGTGCAGACAACGCGGGATCCAATGGGGCTCGAAAATTGCCTTCTCGCCGAGAATAGTCTGAACCGCGACCCGGGCCTGTGCAAAGGCTGCGCTATCAAGAAGCATGATCCCGTTGAGGTCGCCTATCGCGAAGATGGAAGGGACTTTGGTCTGCATTTGGGCATTAACTTCTAGGAAACCTTCAGTCGGCAGACCCACGCTACCCAAGTTTAGCGACTCGATGTTAGGTGTACGGCCAACTGCGACCAAGGTGAGATCAGGTGTCGTAACGACCCCATTTCTCAGCTTAAAGTGAATAGGACCGTCTTGATCTGGAGAAGGCAATTCGACCTTTTCCTTTAGCAGGATTTGGACGCCGGCCAATTCGAGTACCTCGCGCATACGGTCGCCGGCGCTTTGATCCCAGGTCGGAAGAAGTCGTGATTCCGCTTCAACTAAAGTTACTGGAACTTTTCTGGCCCGAAAGATCGCGGCAAGTTCGCAGCCGATATAGCCGCCTCCGATTACAAACAGGTTCTTCGGAACCAGGGAGCTCTTTAGGAGTTGATCAGAGTTGAACACTCTGGCTTTCTCGTTACCGGCAAATGCAGGCCGCGAACCAGTAGCGAGAATGATGAACTCACCCGTGACGGTTTCCTTCTTGCCGAGATCGTCGGTGATGACGGCAGTGTGCGGGTCGAACAGTGCGCCTTTGCCGAACTTTACCTCGGCTTGGGCGCGATCAAGCGCGCGACTTAACTGTTCTGCCATGCGGCCGGTAGTTCGATGTTGAACTTCTAACCAGGTCGGCCAGTTAGTCGTGATTAGATCCATGTACACTCCCAAACGATCGCCTTCGACAACACGATCGTAATGAGTGGCACAGGCACGTAAGGCTCGGACGGCATGACAGCCTCTATGGACGCCAGTTCCTCCGATTCTATCCGACTCGATTAAAAGGGTCCGCTTTCCGGCCCTAGCCGCGAGCAGTGCGGCGTCTTTCCCGGCCGAGCCGGATCCAATAACGATGACTTGGTAGTTGTAGCTCATTTCCAGCTCTCTTTCTTGTCTTTTTCATTTCGTGAACCTTGAGGAACCGCGACAAGAACTGGCGTCGCAGATCTTCTTAATAACTCGTCGGCTTGAACCTCTTCGAGACTGCCGAATCGGCGACTTGTCTCGGTGACGGGAACCACGATCAGATCGGCCATTAACCGCTTCGCCGTTCGAATGACCTCTTGTGTGTTATATGCCTCCCCGACGAACAACGGAAAAGTGCGGTAGTGACGTTCCCTTGCCTGTAAAACAAAGTCCCAGAGTCGAGTCTGTGCCCGCCTGGCCGAACCGTCCCACACGTAACGGCAAAGCCCCCGCGCATCAGTACCAACTGTAGGTTGCGAGGCGAAACCCAGTAGCCAAAGATCAGCGTCGTAGTGTTTTGCCAAAGCAGTGGCCGTATCTAGGTCAACTTCCGCGTCTTTGCTTAAGTCGACTGTTGCCAAAATATTCTTACAGAATTGCGGACTGGTGCCGCGGCGATTCGATTGCTTGGTGAGTGCCTCTTGTATTTTCATATTTTTGACTCCGCCCAAATTCCTTTGTCATCGTCCTCCCACACGAGAACGGGGCAGGCCGCTCGATGAAGAATTTTCGGTGCTTGATCTAGTTTGAAAAAACGACCGAGAAAGGTTTGGTGGTGGCGCCCGACCACAATGAGATCAGCTCTCAACAGACTCGCGATTCTCGTTACCTGCTCATCTGGGTCACCGGTTACGAAAATGGCTTCGCACTTCGGATAACCGGCCTGAATTCGTCCTGCCAGATTGATCAAACGCGTTTCAGCATCGTCCCGGTCCTTCTCAAGTAACCGGTACATATCTTGTCCGCCAAACTCAGCAGAGGTAGGCGGCACATAAACATGAATCAATTTGAGCGATGCCCCAAACTGTCTGGCAATCGAGATCGCGTAAGTCACCGTCCGTTCCGAGTGCGAGGACAGGTCAACTGCAACCAGAATTGTCTTAAGGCGAAGCGCCGTTGTCTGTTCTTGGACTGTGTCGAGGTAGTTCATTAAGTGCTCCCTTTGGTTTGCACTCGAAACTAGGGCTCCTCGGGTAGCCTGGCTCACCACCGATTGTGAAGAATCGACCGCAGATTGACATCGACGATCGACTGAAACACCTGTGCCTGCATCGGCTCGGGTATGTGACCTCGGATCACAGACTCGCAGATTCGGACGCTGCCGGGTGCAGATAGAAGCTCATTTGCTGCCGATTCACCGTTCGCAGTTGACGGTTTGGCCAATCGCTTGGGAGAGCCTCACACGTTCAGAGTTGCTCCGCAGGCCCGGGCGATCTGCTATTTGCGATCAGCCGTCTCTCACTCAGCATGCCCGAGCCGACATTCTAGCGCAAACGCGAGTGGAAGAATCAAAAGAGCGGTCAATGCCGTAACCGTTATCCGTCCGAACCGAGGGCGATGTCCTACTAATGTTCGGCAACAAAATCGCGATAAAACTGGCAACCGCTAGTCCCAACCCAGCAATCACCCAAAGCGCGGCATGCCAGGAAAACACGATTAGCAGCAGCGAGGTCACACCTGGAAGCGCCGCCTTTCCCAAATCACCCGCGAAATTGTAAGTGCCTAAAGCGCCTCGAGCTAATCGACCATAAACTCGAGCAACGGTTCCGGAACCGATAGGATGTTGAGTACTCGAGCCTGCGCCCGCCACAATTAAGGCAGCACCAAGCCCAAATAAGTTGCCAGACAGTCCCGCCAAACCAAGCCGATCGCGGCAGTCGTAGTTCCCACTATCAGAACTATCTTATCACCGAAACGCTCGGCTAATCGATTGGCTGGCACTTGAAGTCCTGCTAGTGAGCCCAAGTACAAGGCGCGAACCACGGCCAGCCAGGCGTAACCGATCGCAAATTGTGTCTGCCAAATTGGCAGCAGGACGTAAATCAAATCCGTGTAGCCATCATGCAGGACGTGCGCGACACAGCTCGCCAGGAAGGCTCGTTTTTTTGCCTGATCGAATAGATTTGCGCTAGTCTTGGACGGATCAACACTCGAAGCATACATGTTGGATGCTATGCAAGTTGCGAAATCGAATTCTGCCAGGTAACGGATGACGAGCAGTCGATCCCGGCGGAGCAGACGGCCCCTTTAACAATTAGCGCCGCCTACCCTTCGCCCACTCGCCGATTTGCCGTTTCGCAGACACCGGCGCAGGATTGGGCCTATACTTTTTTCTGCTCAGCCCGGACAAACTCAGCGGAGCGCGCCGCTTTCTCGTCCAGGTCACCATTTCCCAGAAGATCTCGGAAGACAGAAATGTCGCGCCCGACATCGCCTCCCGGCAGAAGAAATGGTTCCATCACCACTGCACCCTGGTAGTTGATTTCTTTCAAAGCACCAAAAATCTCCGGCCAAGGCATCCGGCCTTCTCCAGGAGGACGCCGATTGCACTCACCCAGATGAAAATGACCAAGCCATTTGCCGGCGCACAGGATTGAGTCGCGGAAAGTGTCTTCCTCGATGTTCATGTGAAAGGTGTCGAGCAGAAGTTTACAATTCGGGCTACCCACTTGCTCGGCAAAGGCGACCCCTTCTTCGGCCGTGTTCATCATGAAATGCTCGAAGCGATTGAGAACTTCGATACAAAAAAGCACGTCGTTGTCCTCGGCTGCCTTAATCGCTTCCTTGACGCAAGCGATCGACCGATCTGTCAGCACTCGTTTGTCTTCTCCGGATGCCAATTTCCGCGGCCAAGAGCTGTAGTTGACTCCGGCCATTATGGTTCCACCTAGTTGCTTCATCGCTTTCGCCACATCCTGGAGAAAAGTGACCCCTTTATTTCGAACTGCTGGATCCTCTGCAGCTAGGTCCATGTCCGCCGTCATACCGATGCTGTAAGTAAGCGCGAGCCCAGCCTCGGCCGCTGCGGCTTTCAGCTTATCTCTTTCGGCGTCGCTCATACGGGTCACCTTGGGAGCGTTAATCTCCAAAACATCAAAGCCACATTTCTTAGCTTTGGGGACGAACTGAAGGGGATCTGAACTCCAGTATTGAGTCCAGTAGCCGAAGTGTATTCCGATTGGATTCATATTTAGAATGGGAGGTGGAAGAGTTCGTCCATCTGGCGCCTCGGGTAGACAACCGACGAGCTCGATGGCAGAACTTGGAGCAGCATTCTCGATTGACAATGGTGGGAGTTCAAGCTGGGGAAACCTTCGAACATTCTGTTGGTGTCTACCGAGGAGATAAGACAACCTTGGTATCCGTCTGGTCTGAGCTCAAATCTGGGGCTTTAGCGAGCTTGAAATCCCAATCCGTGTTTCAAGGCAATTAATTAAACCCCAAGGGTCGGGTGTTGGAGGTGAACTGACATGTACGCCGCACGCGATGGGCTTGGCCATAATGTCGGCTCGCCTGTCCCACCAACTCCCTTACTACTCGCCGATGGAACGGCTAACGATCTCCTGTGCCTGTTCGACTATGGCGGCAAGATGCTCAGCGCTCTTCAGGCTTTCGGCATAAACTTTGTAGATTTGTTCCGTGCCCGAGGGACGAGCAGCAAACCAGCCGCTTCCGGAAACGATCTTCAGACCACCAATCGACGCGTTATTTCCAGGCGCGCGTGTGAGTTTCTCAGTGATTGGTTCCCCGGCTAACTCCTGGGCATCGACTGCTTCGGGTGAGAGTTTCTTTAGCCGGTTTTTTTGATCCACCGAAGCCTGGGCATCGATGCGGGTATAAAACGGCGTACCAAACTCGCGCGCAATTTCCTGGAAATGGACACCGGGATCTTTTCCGGTGCGTGCGGTTATTTCAGCCGCCAGGAGACCCAGAATCAGGCCGTCTTTGTCCGTACTCCAGACGGTACCGTCACGGCGCAGGAAACTGGCGCCTGCACTCTCCTCTCCACCAAAGCAGCAAGAACCATCGTACAGGCGAGGGGTAAACCATTTAAAGCCCACGGGCACTTCCCAAAGCGTCCGACTACTGCTCGCGACAACGCGATCGATGAGACAGCTACTGACCAGCGTTTTACCGACTACCGCGCCGGCAGACCATTGGGGACGGTTAGCAAGGAGATAGCGTATGGCAACCGCGAGGTAATGATTCGGGTTCAGAAGACCTCGTGATGGAGTCACAATTCCGTGGCGATCCGCGTCGGGGTCGTTCCCAAAAGCAACGTCAAAGCGATCCTTGAGTTCTACCAGCCCAGCCATCGCCCAGGGACTAGAGCAATCCATGCGGATCTTACCGTCATGATCTACCGTCATGAAAGCGAAAGTCGGATCGACCTTAGTATTAACGACAGTAATATCGAGGCCGTAGTGCTCAGCTAACGGCTGCCAATAACTCACTGCCGATCCACCAAGCGGATCGACGCCAATCTTAACGCCAGCCGATCGGATGGCTTCCAGATCGATGACTTCAGCAAGGTCATGAACATACGGTAACACGAAGTCCTCTTCGTGGGTGGTACCTGCCTTGAGGGCGGCATCGAAGCCTACGCGCCGGACACCTTTATTGCCCGCCCGCAGCAGTTCATTTGCACGATTTTGAATCCAATCTGTTACACTCGTATCGGCTGGCCCGCCGTTTGAACTGTTGTATTTGAAACCGCCATCGGCGGGCGGATTGTGGGATGGAGTGATTACGACGCCGTCAGCGACACGGTTCGACTGTCCTCGATTGTGAGCGAGAATAGCGCGCGAAATGACAGGTGTGGGCGTGAAGCCGCTGTCACGCTGGATGAATGTCTCCACATCGTTGGCGGCCAGTACTTCGAGCGCCACACGTTCAGCCGGGCGAGAGAGAGCATGAGTGTCTTTGCCCATGAACAGCGGCCCGTCGATTTGTTCTTTGCGCCGATAATCGCAGATAGCCTGCGTAATGGCGAGGATATGCGTTTCGGTGAACGTTCCGTTCAAGCTTGTCCCCCGATGACCGCTGGTACCGAAGCTAACGACTTGGTTCGGGTCGTTGGGATCAGGTTTCGTTTCGTAGAAGGCGGCTTCGAGGCCGCTAACGTCGATCAGGAGATCCTTCGGTGCGGGTTTGCCTGCAAGGGGATTTGTCTTCACGGAAAGGGCATAAGGTTGGATGGTTCATTTGCTGGTAGCTGCATCAAAAGACTCCGACATTTGTGAGCGATGCAGTCTCATGCAGAAGTAAAAAGACTCTCGATCAGGACTTGCTCAAAACTTCCCTGATGCGGTTTTGGCCACTGACCCCAAGCCTGCTCAACAAGAGATTGCGACCGTTCAGGCGTTCGCTCAACTTATATTTACGAACTTCGTATTCAATAAGCCGTAGCCAATTGCCTATCGTCGCAGGCTGGCGTTCTCACTCGCCGCTCGCATAGAGGCGGCACATGAATAACCATCGCCCCGCTCGCCCACTCGAGCCAGATGCCGAGCGCCTTTCTGCTTACCGGTGCAGCAGTTCCGAGCTGTCACGCTCGCTTTCATCTCTGGTCAGGAGCGCTTCTTCAAGAGTTTGCTCGATGATGTTGACCGCTCTTTCAAGACCTCGGATAGCGGCAATCTCATCACGCATCTGCACAGCACGGGTCCTATAGTTAGGATCGTCCACGACCGTTGTAATCAGCGCTTTCAATTTATCGCTGGTTAGCTCCTCTTCCGCCAAGAACTCACCGACGCCATGGTATGCAATGCGAGCGGCCATGCCAGGTTGGTCGAAGCCGATCGGGATCGCAATCATGGGAACACCCGCTGCCAACGACTCCAGCACAGTATTGGCTCCAGCATGGGTTATGCAGAGATGAGCTCGTTTAAGGAGTTCCAGTTGCGGAGCACTCCGCACCACGATCGCATTTCCTGGTAACGTCCCGAGATCCTCGAGGCGAATATTGTTGCCGATAGATAGCACCAGCTGGGTGCCAGGAATCATGGCGGAAGCAGCGATGATCTTACGATAGACATGCTCTAACCCGTTCACCAGAGTGCCCAGCGATGCGTAGATCATTCGCTCGGCAGTGACTCGTTCCCACGGAAATGGAATCAGAGACCGGCTACCGGGATCATGAAAAGGACCGGTGTAGTGAAATTGCGGCGGGCAAGCGAGTTTCGGAAAATCGAAAACCTTGGGAGTTTGGGTGATCACAGCCAGTTTAGAAACGGTTGCGCCAGGTTTGGACCAGTCGATACCAAGATTGTGCTCTGCAGCGTACTCTCGAGCAACATCCGTTACTGCTGAAAAAAGGCGGCCGATGTCAACCACTCCAGCGGCATACTTCTGACGCGCATCCGGGGAATTCTCGTAAGGCAATGACA
>Ga0213876_10002497_pt1 | contig 10796 bp, 12 predicted proteins | sample BarmaccomBMRX_R9_FD_160113 | JGI IMG/M metagenome (GOLD analysis project Ga0213876, IMG submission 160113) | Root-associated microbial communities from Barbacenia macrantha in rupestrian grasslands, the National Park of Serra do Cipo, Brazil - RX_R9 | ecosystem: Host-associated > Plants > Roots...
CGCATGGGCAGCTTTGGCGTTGCCGGCTCCTTCAGCTTTCAGAACGGTAAGGTTTTGAGTGCTGGCGAAGGCGGAATCCTGGTGACCACCGACGCCGCATTTGCGGACAAGGCGCGTTCCATTGCAAACTGCGGACGCCTGCCCGGGCGCAGCTTCTATGAGCACCACAACCTGGCCGCGAACTTCCGCATGGGCGCGTTTCAGGCGGCTGTTTTACTCGCACAAATGGAGCGTCTCCCCGACCAGATCGAGCTGCGCGACGCAAACGCCGGGCTGCTCAAAGAGCTGCTGGCCGATCTGCCGCAAATCGAGTGGCAGTCGCAACGCCCGGGAATAACCCAGAATTCGTGGTATTTGCTCCTGGCCCGGGTCCGCGAGCCCGGATTACGCGATCGCCTGCGTGACGCACTCTCAGAAGCGGGTGTGCCGAACGCCTTCTATCCACACACCCTCTACAGCAATCCGCTTTATCAGACTGCGCCCTGTCGCGTGATGTCCTGTCCGGTTGCTGAAGCAATGATAGGCGATTCTTTTTGGCTGCCCCACCGCGTATTGCTGGCCGAAGAGGACGCCATCCGGCAGATTGCCTGCCTGATGCGACATGCACTAGCGGGCGCGACTACGGCCGTGCCGGTTTAGCCGTGTCAGTTGATGAAAGATGCTGGCCCGATTCCCGGAATTCGGTCACACCCGGGTGTACCTTGCCTAATCTCTTCTCCACTTCCACCTCTTGCGTGCCGGGATCGGTCTTCAACCGCTCGATACGCAATTTCTTGGCTTCAATATCGCGCCGCAAGTCGGCGTTCTGCTCTTCGAGCGTCCGAATCTCGCGCCGCTTCTCACGCAGCGCACTCAGCCCCTGCGGTCCGCGTAGCGTGATAGTTGCATAAGCGGCCAGGCTGGCCAATATCGCCAAAATCATGACCGGCCGCAGCAGTGAGCGTAACAACCTGAAAATGTACTCCTTACATATGTTTATAAACTTGTTTTAGCTAAAGGTCTAGGCAAAACGGAAATTTCTGATGTCGGACGCCTTGATTGTCTTCTCTACATGCGCCAATCGCAACGAAGCGCAAAAAATTGCCAGGACGATCGTCGAAGAACGGCTCGCGGCCTGCGTTCAACTCCTCGGACCCATCGAGAGCGTCTATTGGTGGCAAGGCTCAGTCGAAAAATCCGAAGAGGTCCTGCTGCTCTTCAAGACAACCCAGGCTCAATATCCAACCTTGGAGAAACGCGTAGCCGAACTGCACAGCTACGACACGCCCGAAATCGTCGCCGTCCCCTTCGCGAGCGCCTCCCAAAAGTACCTGGCTTGGCTCCAAGCGACGCTACAAACAGCGCCCTGGCAGTGAACCCCGATGGCAAGTAAGAATTAGGATGTATGGCGGATAAATCTCAAAAGCTCGCAAGACCACGCCTGGATAGCATCAGCCTAAGGGGCTTCAAGACCATCCGACAGCTGAGGGACTTCCGCCCCGGTCGGCTTACCGTTCTCATTGGACCCAACGGAGCCGGCAAATCTAATTTCCTGTCGTTCTTCAAGATGCTCTCCTGGGCATTAGCTCCTCCGGGCGGCTTGCAAGAGTATGTCGGAAGAAGCGGCGGCGCTAGCGCAATCCTGCACGACGGGCCCGAACGCACTCCTCAGATGCAAGCCCAAGTGCGGCTCGTCACCGAAAAAGGCACTAACGACTACGCCTTTCAACTTGCACATGCCGCCGCAGACAGCTTCATCTTTACAGAAGAAAAGTACCGGTTTTCGGCCCCACAATTTCCAACCGAAGCAGATTGGACAGACCTCGATGCAGGCCATCGGGAATCAAGCCTCCTGAAGAAGGCCGATCAAGGCGAGCCGACGGCCAAGGTTATCTCAGCCCTTCTCAGAAAAGTCATTTCGCATCAATTCCACAACACCTCTGATAGTGCTCGCATCCGTCAGAAATGGTATATCGAAGAAGGCCGCTGGTTAAAAGAGGATGCTGGAAACTTGGCGCCTTTTCTATACAGGCTGTTGCGAGACGAACCCGGATACTACAGCAGGATCGTCGACACCATACGCCTGATTTTGCCCTTTTTCGCTGACTTCGAATTCGAGGCCGAGTACGGTCGCATGCTGCTCAGATGGCGAGAGAGAGAATCCGACCGCATTTTCAACTCGGGTCAAGCAGCCGACGGTATGTTGAGAATTTTTGCGCTCGTCGCCCTGTTGGAACAGCCGGAGCGGGATCTTCCGGACGTGCTTCTATTGGATGAACCCGAGCTAGGCTTGCATCCGTACGCCATCGAAGTTATCTCGGGAATAATTCGCTCGGTATCAAGCCACGTGCAGGTTATCCTAGCCACGCAATCGGTCTCGCTAATTGATCGTTTTAGCCCCGAAGACGTTGTGGTTGTAGAACGCAGCGGGAGGGGTTCTCGTTTCCAGCGACTGAGCGGCAACGACCTCACGGATTGGCTGGAGCAATATACTCTGTCCGAACTTTGGGAAAAGAATGTCATCGGAGGCAGGCCCTAAGTTGATCCGCCTCCATTTTGTGGTGGAAGGTCAAACGGAAGAGACGTTCGTCCGTGACGTTTTGAAGCCTGAATTGGCTGGAAGCTCAGTCATGGTCGACGCCCACAGGATTACGACCGGGCGAAGGAAGGGGGCGGTGTATCGGGGCGGGTTCGTAGCTTACGCTCACCTCCGTCGTGATCTGATTCTTTGGATGAAACAGGAGCAGAGTTCGGACGTGCGATTCACCACGATGATCGATTTCTATGGACTGCCCCTTGATTTCCCAGGAATGGACTCCTGCAACAAAATCGCCGATCCACTTTCGAAGGTCGCATGCCTTGAATCGCGGCTCAGGAGCGACCTTGGTGATTACAGGTTGATACCGTACATCCAACTGCACGAATTTGAGGCTCTCTTGTTTTCTAATCCTCATGCTTTCTCCTCCGCCTTCCCCACGAATGAGGCAGAGATCGTAACATTGAACGGCATCAGGGGATCATTCCGGACTCCCGAGCACATTGACGACGGCGTGACCACGGCGCCGTCGAAACGCATATGTGAGATTTTGCCCGCTTATGTGAAAACTTCCTATGGGCTTACAATCGCGAAAAGTATCGGCCTCGACAGAATGTGCGCGGAGTGCACCCACTTTGGCGCCTGGATAAAAACTCTATCCCAATTGAGTAGCATCTGATCGGAGCCCGCTCCAGCAGTACCAGATCGCCCACCCTCCACCACTCAAGCGGAAAGAATCCTGATCCCGCACAAGCTCTTACCATACAAGCGTGAACTCCTTCCGAATCGCGCTCGCGAACCTCCGCTTCCCCTCCACTCCTGCCGACTCCGTCTCATTAGCCCAACAAGCCATAGCGCAAGCATCCCTGGAACGGGCCGCCATTATCTGCTTTCCGGAATGCTTCGTTCCCGGTTACCGCGCCATCGGGAAAGCAGTGCCGCCGCCCGACGTTGCGTTCCTCGAAAACGCCTGGTCTGACATTGCGGCCGCCGCTGCCAAAGCTGGTGTCGCGGTTGTTCTCGGCACCGAACGCATCGTGAGTGAAACGCTCCTGGCCACCGCGCTGATCGTCAATCCAGACGGAACCATCGCCGGCTTCCAGGACAAAGTACAAATTGATCCGTCCGAGGAGCCCACCTACAGCCGCGGTTGCGGCAGACGAATTTTCCAAGCCGGTCCGCTGACATTCGGCGTAGTGATCTGTCATGAGGGCTGGCGCTACCCGGAAACGGTCCGCTGGCCCGTTCGGCACGGCGCGCACCTCGTCTTCCATCCACAGTTCCACCAAGCCGAGCCCGGCACTTACCGCCCGGTGACCTTCGCAGATCCCGCCAACACGTTCCACGAAAAAGCAGCATTATGCCGCGCCGCCGAAAACACTTGCTACTTCGCAACCGTAAACTACGCAAGCGCAGGCTCGCCAACCACGTCCGCGGTAGTGCGGCCGGACGGCACGCTGCTCAGCTATCAGCCATACGGCAAAGAAGGTCTGCTCGTCGCGGATCTCGACCTCACCGCCGCAACGGGCCTCCTCGCCAGGCGCTACAAATCCCCGGATGGCGAGTAAACTGTAGTTTGCGCTTTGATTATATGCCTTAACAAGCATATGCCTTGCACTTACAAAAAAAGTAGCATCTGTTGCCTGTACGCCAGATGCCAGTTATTGCGTCACAAATGCCATGGCAGCCGCCTCAGCGTGTCATCGCAGGAACCATTCGAATGGAAAGGAAATCGCATGCGCTCCACAATCGGCTGCAAGGGCCTCTTAGATGCGCTCCATTTAGTGACCTTCCTGTTGCTTCTTGCCGTCTTGATGCCTGCGGCCCCGCAACAGGACCCGCGGGCGGTAGACGGGCAAACAGCCCGCAAGGACCGGATCACAGAGGCGATGGAGGCCCTCAGAAGTGGGGATTACTTCCCGGCCGATGTTCATCTTCTCGCCGACGTCGGGGCGGTGCAGGCCGTCCCCGAACTTGAGAAGCAGTTTCAGATGACCGACGACGCACTCCTGAAGCCGAGCGTCGCTAGTGCGCTCGTGAGACTGGGCGACAAGAGGCCCGTTTATTGGGACTACCTGGTAGAGAAGGCGACGGAGGCCATTGACAGCGATGCCCCGTACCCGGCGAAGTGTGATGCCGACGGAAAGCTCGTTCCGGGGGTCTCCCCCGAGTTCGCGAACTGGGCGAAGGCCCACACCATGAGCGTCGACTCAGCGGTAAATGATGCAGCGCTCCTCCTCCCAAGCGCCGTGCTCCTCCTCGGCGATACCCTCGATCCCAGGGCAATCCCGCTGCTCCGTCGCGGACTGGACTCTCCCAACTTCATGATCCAAGCTGACGCCGCCATGGCTTTGGCCGATTTGCACGATAAGGCCTCAATCGCGATGATTATCCAGGCCTGCCGGCGGGCGCCGGCCGACACGGCGTTTGCGATAGCCGACGCGCTGCTCCATTTCGATGACCCGGAGGCGCAGCGCGCGGCAAATGAATTCAGGCCTGTGAAAGCTCTAAGATAGCCGGTCACTCCGGCGCTCAGCAGCGGGCATCTGCCAACGGCGCACGCTACGATGTACAGTTATATTCCTTGACAGGCATATGCTCTTTAGCGTATATAAAAAACGTGGCATCTGTCTTCGAAGTCATTGCGGAGCCGAACCGCCGCGCCATACTGAGCGTCCTGGTCTCCTCGCAACAGTCCGTCGGTGAGATTGAGCGTCGGCTGCGTATGCCCCAGCCAACCGTGTCAAAGCACCTGCGAGTGCTGCGCAAGGCCGGTTTCGTGGAATCCACGGTCGACGCTCAGCGCCGGCTCTATCGGTTGAAACCTGAACCGCTTCGTGAAGTGGATGCCTGGCTGGCCCCGTTCCGTGCCTTCTGGTCCGCTCACGTAGATGCTCTCGAACGCCACCTCGACCGCATGGATGAATCACCAGCAACGAAAAGGAAAGGAACTGCACGACAACGCGCCCCCAAGCGCGAGAGTAAGAAAGGAAAACCAAAATGAAAATCAAACTAACCAGCGTGTACGTCGACGATCAGGACAAGGCTCTGCGCTTCTATACGGAGGTACTGGGCTTTGCCAAGAAGAGCGATTTCAGTCAGGGCCCTTTTCGCTGGCTGACTGTGGCTTCGCCCGAAGACCCTGAAGGCACGGAGCTGCAGCTCGCTCTCAACAACAACCCCGCAGCCAAAGCCTACCAGCAAGCGCTTTTTCAACAGGGCCAGCCCGCGGCCATGTTCTTCACCGACGACGTGCAGGCCGACTATGAACGCATGAAAGCGCGCGGCGCTGAGTTCACCATGCCGCCCAAGGACGTGACCGCCTCAAAGATCGCCATGCTGAACGACACCTGCGGCAATCTCATTCAAGTCACGCAGTTGATGCGCTGGTAGGCCGAATTAGATGGCCGATCGCGAGCAGTATGCACCGGGTCCCGCCAGCGGGGCGCAGGTCCGAAAGGAGGGCGACAAGTGGACGCTCATCCTCGTAAGAGAACTGCGCCACTCGCCTGAAAAAGTCTGGCAGGCGCTCACCGACCCGGCGCATCTGCGCGCGTGGGCGCCCTTTGACGTCGATGGCAGCCTGGGTACGGTGGGAACCGTCAACCTCACCTGGGTCGGAAGACCGGCTGCCCCGCTCGAAACAAGGGTGACTCGGGCCGACGCTCCCCACTTGCTTGAATACGGCGACCTGCGCTGGGAGCTGGAACCCTCCGCTGGCGGCACGCGCCTCACGCTCTGGCATAAAATCGATCGCCGCTTCGTCTCGTGGGGCGCCGCGGGCTGGCACATTTCCTTCGACGTCCTCGAGCGGCTCCTCGCGGGTGAGCCGATTGGCCGCATCGCTGGCCCCGAAGCCATGAGGTTCAGCGGCTGGCAGCAACTGCGTGCCGAGTACGCCAAGCAGTTCGGCAGTGAGTGAGGAGGTCCCATTGAACTGGAACAAGTGGTTTCGTCAGATCCACCGTTGGCTATCGGTTGTCTTTACAGTGGCCGTCATCATCAATATCGTGGCCGTGTTCACAGGCAAGTATGCCACCTGGGTTGGCCTCTTGGCGGTTTTTCCGCTCGCCTTCCTCCTGCTCACCGGCATTTATTTATTCGTGCTGCCGCATGCTGCTAGGTGGCGCACTGGACAACGCATCAGGGTGAACCGGCCGCCGTCCAGCTAAATTACAGGAAGACCGTTCCGTTGGAATCTGCTGGCGTCCTCACTGGTTCATTGCATGGACTCCGCAGTTGGCTAACACCGTGGACCCACGACATTGGTAACGACGGGCTCCGAACGTTCATTGGGCACACGATTGCTAATTCGGCTCGCAATCGTGTGCCAAAGGGTTCCCGCGAATTCAGCGCGTTAACGTGGGCGGCGCTGCTCCAGGCCGGCAATCCGCTTTCCGCTGTGTGTGAAGCAGCTGGTCATGGTTGTACCATTTGCTTCCTGATCTTCTACCGTGCCGGATGATGTGAAATAATCGTCGTCCGAATCGAGCGTGATCGCATCCTTCACTGTGGCAAACGAGGCAAACAGTCCCTCCGGCGGGGGATACCGGAAAAACCAATACGTGGCGTCGTAGGTCCGATCACCTATGCACTTCCAAACGCCTTCGCTGATCCCTCGCGATGCGAGGTTACTGGTCTCGACGACTGAGCCGTCGCGATGAAACAGCTGCAAGGAATGAACAGTCCTGACGATGGTGCCGTGACAGTTCGTGACAGTGACGTTCACGTCCCAAACGCCCTCCAGGCCGCGTCTCTCTTGAGCCGGCAGCATGGAAGCTGCCAAACCGCACGCAACAACTGTGCAACTCCGGAAAATGCTCGTTCTCATGTGAATCTCCTTTGTTCCCGTCGCAAGTCCCTATACGTCGATCTCTATTTCACGGGTGCGGTGAGCGATACGGCTCGCGTGATAAATGAAATCCGCTGTGACAGTGCAGATTTCGTCGCTTGCAGTGCCGGTTCGCCAGACGCCGCCCTCGGCCATACGGCAGCCAGATAGCAAGCCCCGCCGTAGCATTGGAACAGCAATTTTCCTGATTCGGATGCAACCGGACTGAAAGCAGGCCTCATGTGCACGAAGGCCGCGTGCTTTGCGCCCCTCACTGTCATCAGGTGGCTGGTGGGGCTGTAGCTGAGCTGATAGTTCCCGGCCGGCAAGGTGGCGCCTCGCACCTCGAATGTGAACGGAATTTGCGCGCGCAGCGGTTCGTTCGATTGCGCTCGGGCCGCCGGCATGGCCAGCAAACCTAACATCGTCAGAGTGGAAAGAGTCTTAAACATGGGTTTCTCCTTTGTGATCGGGAAGTTCAGCGAAACAACGGCCGGAGCGAACCGGCTTGCTTCGTTAACCGCCTTCGCACCTTCAGGCGCGAAATCAAGGAAGAAAACTGGCAGGCGCCAAAAATATTTTTTTGCGAGCGCCGTCGAGCCCGCTAACCCTTGCCGATTTCGGAATGAAGCCAGGAGCGTGCGAACTTCCAATCGCGCATAACGGTCTCAGGCGAGACAGCCAGCACTTCGGCTGTTTGCTCGACGTTGAGCCCACCGAAGAAACGGAGCTCGATGACGCGCGCCTTACGCGGGTCGATCTCGGCCAACGCATTCAGCGCATCGTCGAGGGCGATCAACTCCCGCGCGCGGCAAGCGACAACGCCGGGCAGCTCGTCGAAGTTGACGCGTTCCGCGCCGCCGCCCCGCTTCGCCGCCACCCGCTGGCGTGCGCGATCCAGCAGGATATGCCGCATGATCTGCGCGCATACCGCAAAGAAGTGGGCGCGGTGCTGCCAGTCGACATTAGCGATGTCGATCAACTCGAGCCACGCTTCATGCACCAGTGCGGTGGGCTGGAGGGTCTGGCCGGCGCGCTCGTTTTGCATCTGCCGTCCGGCGATATGCCGCAGCACGCGATAGACGTGCGGTATCAGCTGCTCGAGCGCGACTCGGTCACCGCCGGCCCAGGCACGAAGAAGCTGCGTGGTTTCCGAAGCCCGATCGTCCATATTGCCGGATTGGAACCGATTGTACAGGTACCTCGGCATCTACCGGGCTGCAGAATTATCATTTATCATTTAAAAGAATTTGCGGAGCGATGCTTGACTCGCGAGCGCTGGCAGCTGATCGAGGAGCTGTACCACGCCGCTCAGAAGGGCGACGAAGCAGTTCTGGCCGGCGCGGATCCTGAAATTCGCGAGCAAGTGGAAAAGCTGCTGGCGCAGGATGCGCAAACCGGCGACAAACTGCTCGATTACCGCGCTGCGGACCTGATCCACGGCTTCCCTTCCGCGCAACTCGCAGTTGGTTCGCACCTGGGGCCGTATCAGATTGAGGCGCTGCTGGGGCGGGGCGGGATGGGGCAAGTGTTCCGCGCGATTGACACGCGGCTGGGCCGGCCAGTTGCGATCAAAACTTTAAACGAAGAGTTCAGTCGACGATTCGAACAGGAGTCGAGAGCCATCGCCGCGCTGAACCATCCGAACATTTGCACGTTGCACGATGTTGGCCCTAACTATCTGGTGATGGAGCTGGTCGAAGGCGAAACACTTGCTGCGCGATTGAAGCGCGGAAAGCTACCGATCGAGCAGACTGTTCAACTTGGAATTCAGATCGCGGAAGCACTGGCGGGCGCGCACTCCAAAGGCATCATTCATCGCGATTTGAAGCCCTCCAATATCATGCTGACGAAATCCGGAGTCAAGGTGCTGGATTTCGGGTTGGCCAAATGGGTTGGGGATACGGCTGTGACGGGCGCGAGCGCCGTCGCCGGCACGCCGGCATACATGGCTCCGGAGCAATTAGAGGGCAAACGGGCGGACGCGCGAACCGATATCTACGCACTGGGAATCATTCTACGTGAGATGGCGACCGGCAGACGCTTCGACAGCGGCGCCATGCCGCCGCCGCTCGACCGCATCGTGAGGAGATGTCTCGAAGACGATCTGGATGAGCGTTGGCAGTGCGCGCGAGACCTGAAGTGGGAGTTGCAGTCTGGCGCCAGCGTGCCCGTGGCCGCTCCATCACGAAGGCCGAACATGCTGCTCGTGGCGGCGCTGGGCGTCGTTACATTGCTACTCGTAGCGCTCGCGGCGGTGCACTTTCGCGAACCAGCTCCGCAGGGTCAAACGGTCCGGACGAATTTCCTGCTTCCCAGTGACTCGCGCGTCTTCTCGCTGGCGGTTTCCCCCGACGGGCGAAGCATCGCGATGGTTCTGGTCAGGCAAGGTAGGCAGCAGATTTGGATTCGAACACTCGACGGCCTTGAACCCATCCCACTGGACGGCACAGAAAACGCCGCACAGCCGTTCTGGTCGCCGGACAGCCGCTTCATCGCGTTCATTGCCGATGACCGGCTGAAAAAGATTGAGCGCTCGGGAGGACCCGTGCAGACGCTGTGCGACGCGCACGCTGTGACCGGCGGCACGTGGAGTCGCAAAGGCGACATCCTGCTCGGCGGGCTCTTCAAAATTCAAAGAGTTGCCGATACGGGTGGCCCGGTTACGGATCTTCCCGGACCTTCGGCGCTCTGGCCCGTGTTCCTGCCCGATGGAGAACATTATTTCGCCGCGCGCGATGCCGTATGGCTCCGTTCGATGAAGGGACCCGAGGCGCGGCGGATTCTGTTGGATGTTTCGAACTTGGAGGTGATCGAACATCTGCCCGAGCGCGATGTCGGCGCCGTGCTGTTTACTCGCGCCGGCAAGCTGATGGCCCTTCCATTCGATATGAAGCGGCTTGAGGTGGCGGGCGAGGCGTTCACGGTAGCTCGCGGGATTGCAACCACAAATTCCGGCGTCCTTGCTGCAATGTCCAGCCAGGGAGTCCTGGCGTATGTCCCGGGGCAGGACGAAGCCGACTTGAATCACCACGCTGGCCAATCGTATTACGTGTGGCGCGACCGCAAGGGCGCAAATCTCGGCACCTTCGGTGAAGCGGGTGGGGTGGTCATGATTTCTCCAAATGGACGGCAAATCGCCGGGGATTCGAATTCGGAGATATCGGTGCTGGACTTGGAAACTGGAGTTCGGACTCAGCTGACCTTTCCTCCGTCGTGGGCCCAGAATCCCATCTGGTCATCGGACGGCGAATCCGTTGCGTACAACAGCCGCGCGGGCATTTTTGAGCGGCCCGCCCGTGGCGGTGGCGCGGAAGAGTTGCTGGTGAGGAGCAACACCCTGGCAGTTCCCAAGAGCTGGTCGCCGGATGGACGGTTTCTCGTCTATACGCAGATCAATCCCCAGAGTGGAGCAGACCTGCTCGCAATTCCGTTACATGGCGATCGGAA
>Ga0213876_10002498_pt1 | contig 10794 bp, 13 predicted proteins | sample BarmaccomBMRX_R9_FD_160113 | JGI IMG/M metagenome (GOLD analysis project Ga0213876, IMG submission 160113) | Root-associated microbial communities from Barbacenia macrantha in rupestrian grasslands, the National Park of Serra do Cipo, Brazil - RX_R9 | ecosystem: Host-associated > Plants > Roots...
AATCATCGGCAACAACAGAGGAGCCCGACATGAACACGTACGTCATCCTGCGCCGCAACGGCTCGCAGACAGCAGCCGATCTGGAACGCGCCGCTGAGCGCTCGACCAGCGTCATCGAGGCGACGCCTGATCCTGACCAGGGCGACGGATGCGAACCGATGAGTTCCGGCCGCGCCTGTTTGAAAGGAGCGCCGACGAGATGACCGAGCACAAGTCGTTCAAGCGTCTGGTCCGCGTGCGAATGGCGAAGACGGGCGAGAGCTACACGGCGGCGCGAGCGATGCTGCTGCGCGGGGAGGAGCCGAAGGGAGCCAGCGAGGTGCGCCTGGCGACCTCGGATGAGAAGATCCGCCGGCGCACAGGCCGCAGCTGGGAGCAGTGGTTCGCGATCCTGGATGATTGGGGCGCCGCTGAGCGCTCTCACCTGGACACTGCCCGCTGGCTCGCCGAGCAGCAGGGCCTGGACCCGCGGGCGTGGAACGTCCAGACGATCGCCTCGAGCTATGAGCTTGCCCGCGGCTTGCGGGTCGCGGGCGAGAAGGACGACGGCTTCGCGATCACCGTCTCAAGGACGGTGGCGGTCGACGTGGAACGGCTCTATGACGCGTTCGTCGAGGAGTCGCTGCGCGAGCGCTGGCTGCCCGACGACGAGCTCTCGCCGCGTACGGCTCGCAGGCCGAAGTCGGCCCGCTTCGACTGGGGTGCCGGCGGGACGCGTGTCAACGTCACCTTCCTGGCCACACCCCAGGCCAAGTCCACGGTCGCGCTCGCGCACCGAAGGCTCCCGACGGCTGCCGATGCCGACCGGATGAGGGCCTACTGGCGGCAGCGGCTCGATGCCCTCAAGCGAGCGCTCGAACGATGAGTCGGCGGCCGCTTGGCGACCAGGATCGAGAGTCGGCTATGGCGTCACCGTGACGCGCAGGTAAGTCGCCGGGATCGACGTCGGAGCCTCGCGGCCGTTGGCGTTGTGCTCGCTGGTCAAGGCCTCGAGTTGACTCTGCAGCACCTGCTCGCGGCCGCTTGCGGCGGCGGCTTCGAACGCGGTCATGGTCGGTCCGTAGAAAGCCTTGAACTCAGCGGCAAACTCGGAAGGTGAGCCTGGGAAGTCGAACCTGTACGTGTCCCTCTCGCACGAGATTCTGTCCTCGGGCACCCCGGCGGAAGCGAAACGCTCGATTACGTGTTCCTCGACACCCCAGGTCACAGGGCTAACGAACCCTTCCGGAGGCGGTGGCAAATAGGAGGCGCTGATCTTCAGGAGTTGCGCCACGAACGTCGGATCTTTGGCGATCCAGTTGCCCATTACGATGCGGCCGCCGGGGCGCGTTACCCGCACGACTTCCCTGGCGACATCGAACGGACGCGGCGCGAACATCGCTCCAAAGATGCTGATGACGAGATCGAAGCTGTCATCTTCCAGGTCGTGCAGATCTGTCGCGTCGCCCTCCTGGAACCGGCAGTTGGCGATGCCGAGGCTCAGTGCGCGCGCGTTCCCGGCTTCCACGAGGTTGCTGGCGATGTCGACGCCCAGGACGTTCGCGCCTACCTTCGCCGCGGGCAGAGCAGTCGTTCCATCGCCGCAGCCGAGGTCCAGCACATCGAGTCCTCTGCTGATCCCGAGCTTCTCGACAAGGGCCTCGCCGCTTTCCCGCATCGTGGCCGCGATACGCGTGAAATCGCCCTTCTCCCACAACGCCTTGTTCGGGTTCGCCTGCGGGGTGCTAACAACATCCATCGCCTTCCTCCATCCTCTGCGTGCGTCGGAGCAACGCGAGCAGGTAGCTGGCGCGAGTCTCCCACGCGGACAGAGCCTCTTCAGAGACAAAACGCACACAGCGATTCGGTCGCCGTCCGCTACGTGGGGGCGTACGGGTGCGAGGACGCCTCACAAACCCCGCGGGTGCGCGATCGACGTCGGACACCCGCGGGCCGGAACGCGAGCTTCACCCTGCAGCGTCGAAGTACCTGTTCAGTGGTCCCTGGTAGAAGGTCGGATAGCCACTCTGGATGTGATCCTGCCACTGGGGCGGGATCCCGTCGTGGTCGATTACGAACTTAGTCGCGTCGCCCTCAGGGCGCAACGTGAACCGGACAATCGAGTAGACCCCTGCCGCCCAGGCATCCGGGTGCGCACCGCCGAACCGCCACGCCTGCACAACGCGCTCGCCGGGCACCAGCTCGATTTGCCGACCCTCAACGCGGCCGCCGAAGAGCGAGAACGGCTCACCCTCTCGATCGCTCATCTGGGCCGGCATCTCGGTGGCGGCGGTGAAAATCTCCCCGTTCGTCAGGTACTCATAGACCTGTCCCGGGCTCGCCTTGATGACAGCTTCCTGATGGATCGACATCGCAAAGACTCTCCTTCGTCAGGCCGGCCCGATGCCGGCTTTGTCTCCAAGACGAACGACACGAGGCCAGACGGACATCCAGCGTCGGCCGTGTCTCCTGCGCCATGCGGGACCAGCCCGCGGTCACGTACGAACTCAACCGCGTCGAGCGAGCTCGCGAACCGGCCGAGCGCGGCCGCCACTGCGTCGCTGGCGCGGGGTCTTGGACGTTTCCCGCGCCAGGCACCCCTCAGATCCAAAGACCCCCGAGGGAGGGCGTCGCGGGAGCTCGATCCCGTGCCCGCACCCAGGAGGGGCCAGCCTTCAGCCGGCAACGCCATGCGTGACGTCGGTACGAGCGCGCTACGCGCTCTGGCGCTGAAACGTCCTGGTCCCCCACCAGGCCAGCAGTGCGCCGAGTACCACCGCGATGGCCACCCCGGCGATCACGTTGGCGTCGCCGAAGTCGCCGCGGAACAGGGCCCGGGTGCCTTCGACGATGTAGGTGAGGGGGTTGGCGCGGGAGACGTCGTGCAGCCAGATCGGGGCCAGGCTCATGGGCAGGAACACGCCAGAGAGCAGCAGCAGCGGCAGCGAAACGCTCTGGATGAAGGGCGCGAAGGCGTCCTCGTCCTTGAGGATCAGCCCCATGGCGTAGGAGAAGGCGGAGATGCCGATGGCCAGCACGCTGATCACGACGATCGAGGCCAGCACGCCGGCCCATGTCGGCCGCAGCCCGAAGGGAATGGCTACGAGGCACAGGATCGCGCTCTGTACGGCGATCGTGACCATGTTCTGCAGCGTGCGTCCGAGGATCAGCGACACGCGCCGGGCAGGGGTGACCCGCTGGCGCTCGATGACTCCCTCCCGCAGCTCTTGGATGATCCCGAAGCCGGCGAATCCCGCCCCGAAGATGCCGAGCTGCATCAGCAGGCCAGGGACGAAGATGCGCCATGAGGCGTCGCCGCCGAGCCCGCCGCCGCGCACGCGCGTCAGCAGGGGCCCGAACAGTACGAGGTAGAGGATCGGCTGGGTGAGCCCGAAGAACACCCACACGGGGTTGCGCAGCAGGATGCGCATCTGGCGCTGGAAGATGATCGCTGTCTCGGTGAGCATCAGCTTGCTAAGGGCTCCGGGGTTGGCGCAGGCGCTTCACCTTCGCGCAGTGACCGGCCGGTGAGGGTGAGGAAGACATCGTCGAGCGTCGGCCGGCTAACGGCCACGCCTTCGACCTCGATGGCCGCGGCGTCGAGCGCACGGAGCATCGGAGCGACAGCCACGGCTCCGTTGTCGACAGTGATGTTCAGCCCGCCGTCGCCGCGATGGAGCTTGCGGACGCCGACCGCCTCGCGCACGACCGCCTCAACCGAGCCTGGGTCGGCGCCGTCGCCCACGCTGAGCACGATGACGTCGCCGGAGATGCGTGCCTTCAGCGCTTCCGAGGTATCGTCGGCGACGATCCGGCCGTCGTCCATGACGAGAAGCCGGTCGGCGAGCGCATCGGCTTCGTCGAGGTAGTGGGTGGTGAGCAGGATGGTCACTCCGTCCTCGTCGCGCAGCCGGCGGATGTGCTCCCACAGGTTGGCGCGGCTCTGCGGATCCAGGCCGGTGGTGGGCTCGTCGAGGAAGACCAGTTGCGGGGTGTGCATGAGCCCGAGCGCAACGTCGAAGCGCCGCCGCTGTCCGCCGGAGAGCTCTTGCAGCGCTCGGCGCTCGAGGCCGTCGAGGCTCAGCTCGGGTGCCACCTTGACCAGCCGCGCCCGGGCGTCGGCTTTGGAGAGGCCCTGCAGCCGGGCCTGCGTGACGAGTTCCTCGCCGACCAGCGTGCCCGCACTGGGCGCCGCCCCCACCTGGGCGACGTAGCCGATTCTGCGGCGTACTTCGCGCGGTTGGCTCTGCAGGTCATAACCCGCCACCCTGGCGCCGCCCGAGGTGGGCTCGAGCAGCGTCGTCAGCATGCGCAGCGTCGTCGTCTTCCCGGCCCCGTTGGGACCGAGCAGGCCAACGATCTCTCCAGCGCGAACCTCGAAGTCGACGCCACGAACCGCCTCGACGGTGCCGCCTTTGGTCTTGAAGCTCCGCGCCAAAGAGCGCGCTTCGATCAGTCGCGACTCGGCCACGGCCAGACACCGTAGCGTCGCAGGATGCCATAGTCAAGTTTGACTATGTCGTGGCCAGCCCTGGCCGGGGCCGAGCGGCGGGATCCCCGGTTCGCCTCGCAACTGGTAGTACCCGTCGCGCAACCGCCGCTGAAATCCCTTTGCCCAATCGAGCTCGGCGCGTCCGCGAGCGGTGACGAAGTCGAGGATCTCCCGCACGTGCTCTGGGATCTCGCCGGCAGCCGGGTCTGCGCCATCCCGTATCAAGCTGCGCTTGAAGGAGATCGCGTCGAGATCGGCCTGCAGCTTGGCCATCCGCGCGCCGAGCGCTCGAATCAGCTCTTCGCGCGGTAGGCCAATCATGAGGCATAGGGCCGGCAGTAGCGGTTCCTTCGGCCAGGTCACAGTCCACCAGGCCTCGCGCAGCAGGACCTGGAACTCTTTCTCGCCCTCGCCGGTGACCACGTAGGTCGTCTTCTCCGGCCGTCCATCGCCTTCCGAGTGCGCGTGGACGGCAATGCAGCCGTCCTTCTCCAGCGTTCGCAGGGCTCCGTAGATCGACCCGGGCTTGACGTTGGCGTTCTCCTCGAGGCGCCAGCTGATCAGCTCCCGCCGTACCTCATAACCGTGCGCCGGCTGCATGAATCGCAACACGCCCAGCACCAACAGTCGGGTCGCTGACATGTAGAAAGCTTAGTCAACCTTGAGGCGCTCTCAGCGCCGAACCACCGTTGCGGACCGGAATCGTCAGTTCGCCGGCCTCAGCCGAGGAAAGAGTGGAAGTCCCCGAGCGGCTCGGGGAGCCGGGGTGTGAACGGCTTGAAGTGGTACGGCTTGCTCGTGTCGAAGCCTGCCTTGCCGGCCGCGGCCTTGTCCGCGAACGGGGTCAGGGCGGCGAGTGCCTGATCGATGTTCGTCCACTTGAGCGTGCGCTCGTAGCCGTTGTTGTTCGGCGGGTCGACGCTCTCGGCCTTGCCCTGGATCCCAGGCACCTTCTCGATCGGGCCGCCGTCGCGCTTGGCCACGCCGGGGGCGACCACGCGGGCGAGCGTGCGATGGTCGCTCTCGATGCCCATGATCCGCGCCGACGTGACGCGGAGGTCCGCGCTGCTGAAGTTCCGCACCCCAACCAGGTAAGCGGCGATGAAGGCGTCCTCGAGCGTCACCAAGATGTTCAGCGTCGTGCGGGCGTCGGCGAACATCTTCGGCGGGTAGTAGAAGGTGGCGAACGGCGAGGGCTTGGCCGTAGCGCTCTTCTCGAGCAGGTAGTGCGACATCTCCTCCTGCCGGGCAGCCTTCAGATACCCCTGGTCATCGGAGGCGAGGCGCTTGAAGAACGGCGCCTTGTAGATGATGTTCGTGTACGTCGTCACCGCAAGCGCCTCGGCAATCTGCGCCGCACCCAGGATTGCGAGATCACCGGTCGTCGGATGACCGGCCTTGGCCGCCGCAAAGGACGGAATGAGCGCCTGCACACCGCCGGCGCCGGCAATCGCTGCAGCTCCAGTAGCAGCGGCGCGCCCAAGAAACTGGCGACGGTCGGTTCCAGGTGCTTCGTGCTCCCTGGCCATACGAGCTCTCCTTCCGGCGATTGAACGTGTCGCGGGCGTATACGCAGACCCTTCGGGTCCGGATCAAGTCGTTCTGGCGACGCGAAACAGCCGTGCACGCGGGCTCAGGTAATCGCCGGCGAGAGTCACCAATGGGCGGCAAGCCGGCCCGCGAACTAGTCAACCCAAGGCTGAGCGCTGCATGAACCTCAACGTTAGGCGCATCATCGTCGACGACGGCGCCGGCCCCGGAACCGGAACCCTGAGCCATCGTCAGCCGGCTCTGGCTCGGCTTCCGGACCTGCTGCTTGCCCGAGGCGTCCACGGCGCGATGCGGCATTGGCTCGCGCGCGTTTCAGGTCCTCCAGGGTCTTGACGTTTCGGCGGAACTGAAGCCACGCGGCACGGTATGGAGAACTGCCGCGGACGCCGCGAGCGGACGCGTACGCGTGAGCTGCGCGCGCTAGCTCCCGCTGCTCCAGTGCATCGTCGAAAGGTGAGCTCAATGATCACCTCCTCGTCGGAACTGACCCCTGCCCCGCACATTTTTACCCAAACACAGCCGAAGCATCAATGGCCTAAGCGGACATGGGCTCGCCGCGCTCGGGGTCCGAACCTCACACGATGTAGATCATTCGGTAACCTACAACCGAATGGTTGTAGCTCAACTGCCAGACGCAGAGATTGATGGTCTGTTCCACGCGCTGGCTGATGCCACGCGCCGAGACATCCTGCATCGCTGTGTCCGCGAGGAGCCGTCGGTCTCCCGCCTCGCCGGCGTCTACCCAATGAGCTTTGCCGCGGTGCAGAAGCACGTGGCGGTGCTCGAGCGCGCTGGCCTGGTCACCAAGCAGCGCCAGGGGCGAGAGCAGCTCGTACGCACCAACCGCGACGCGGTTGCACGCGCGCGCCGGGCCCTTGACGAGCTCGAGGCGGCCTGGCGCGTGCGTGTGGAGCGAATGTCAGATCTGCTCGCGGAGGTTCCCGAGCCTCCAAGGGACGCGTCGTCCGGAGGACCTCGAGGATGAGCGTCATCGGCGCAGCGAAGGACCCCGACAGCCTCAGCCTGCTCCTGGGTGGCTGAGTTCGACGCCCCGATCGAGCGGGTCTGGCAGTTGTGGGCCGACCCGCGCCAGCTGGAGCGCTGGTGGGGGCCGCCGACGCATCCGCCGACGATTGAGAAGCACGACCTCACAGTCGGCGGCGAGGTCAGCTATTTCATGCGTGGCCCCGGGGGCGAGGAGTCCCGCGGCTGGTGGCGCGTGTCGTCGGTCAACCCGCCGCAATGGCTCGAGTTCAGGGACGGACTCGCGCGCCAAGATGGGACGCCAAACGCTCAGATGCCGACCACGGACGTGCAGATGCGACTGCTCGAACATGGCAGCGGCACCCGAATGGAGCTCCGTTTCGTTTTCGCGTCTCGCGCACATGGAGCAGCTGGAGCGTTGGGTCGCGTTTGAGGTGTTCCCGCAGTCGGTGGGTCAGATGGACGCCCTCCTCTCGTGACCTGCAAAGCGACGGCGGCCAAGATGGGCGGCCAAGTCAACGGTGCCGATGCAACCCCGCGGCCGCTTTTCGAACCAACAGAACTAGCCACGGAGACCTACCAGTGCGCAAGATCAAGTCGAACTTCTTCATCTCCCTCGATGGCGTCGGTCGAGGCGCCGGACAAGTGGCACTTCCCGTACTTCGATGACGAAATGAGAGCCGCCGTCAGCGCCGGCTTCGCGACCGCGACGCCATGCTGACGGGCCGGGTCCTCTACAACGAGTGGGCCGCGTACTGGCCCGAGCATGCCGACGAGCCATTCGGGGACGTCATGAACTCAATGCAGAAGTACGTCCTCTCGAACAGCCTGCCTACAGCCAAGTGGCAGAACACGGAGCTCATCAGCGGTGATGTGGCTAGCAAGCTGACCATCAAGGCCGGAGATGGCGGCGATGTCGCCATGTCCGGAAGCCCGACGACCGTTCGCTGGCTGTTGCGGGAGGGACTTCTGGACGAACTCAACTTGCTCGTTCACCCGATCGTGGTCGGCGACGGCCTGGCGCGGCTGCTTGCGCCAGAAGAGCCAACGGTTCGACTCGAGCTAAAGAACGCGCAGACCTTCAACAGCGGCGTGCTGAACCTCAGCTACGTTCCCGTCAAGGACTGAGCGACGGAGCACCGCCTGAACTCGGCGTCGCGGCACGCGGCGGAGAGTGCTGGGGCGACGGACCCACTCCTCGCCGGCGGCTAGTCGATCTTCGTGCGTCAAGACCTTGAACCTCGATCAAGCATCCTGCCCGGTCGGGATCGGTCGGGAGGAAGGTCTTCAGCGTTCCCGCCGGATCCAGGCGCTCGACCAGGCCAACGGTAAGGCCGCGATGAAGCGCGCATACCACCGAAGGATTCTCACGTGCCGCCTCGCGATACGGGCAGCTGCCGAGCTTGAACACCGTAGTCGCGGCATTGGCATGTTCTCGCTGAGGAGCGAAGCCGAGCACAGTGAACACGCGGGCCAATGTCTCCTCAGCCGTGGCTGCGCTTCCTGCGCTTCCCATGAGCTGACGTCCGAGTTCTTGGCCTGAGCGCTCCACCTCCCGCAAGCGGGCTGGTCGCGGCGGGATGCTGGCCACCAGCAGGCGTGCCAGCTGTTGGTAGGCATCGGGTGGGTCGTGCCGGGGCACCCCGTCAGTTGCGATCTGCCAGCTGTCTCTGGGTCGTCCACGCGGCTGGGGCCGCCGCTCGCGGACGATCAGGCCCGCGGCGTGCAGGCGCTCGAGATGAACTCGCACCCCGCTGGGGTGAAGCCCGAGCTCGGCCGCTAGCTCGACCGTGCCGGATGGCCGGCCAAGGCGCGACAGGCGGGCGAACAGCCTAGCCCGCGTAGGCTGCGTCAAAACGCTTTGGGGATTCTCCGACGCAGCCGAAGTCACGGGTCAAGTTTCTCATGGCGCGGCTAGGAAAAATCGGCCGCACCTCGAGCGCGTGAGCGGCGGCAGGAGTGCCGCCGCTCCCGCTGGCTCCTAACGATCGTCGCTGACGTTCTCCGCTGCCCGGCTGGTCGCGCGGGCGTTGTTCTGGCCGGCGTTGACCAGCTCGTGCAGGAGAGAGCGCTGCAGCTCGAAGCCCTGGACCGCCACATCGGCGGCGATGTCGATCACCTGACGCGGGTCGATCACAGTCTGGGGAATGAAGGCCTGGTAGCCGCGCGTCAAAGCGCGGACGTACTGCGCTAGCGCCTCGCGGCCGCTCTCGTTGGCGTGCTGGAGCTGCCGCTTGACTTCCTCAGCCTGCTCCTGAGCCTGCTCCTGGTAGCGGTCCTGAAGCTGGGCGAAGCGATCCTGATCCGCGCGGACCTGCTCGCGGGTTGCTTCGTCCTGCCGCTGACCGTTGCTCTCGCGAGGCTCCTGGATCCGATCGCGGGCCTGGCTCTCTCGCCCGACAGTCTCTGTGTTGGTTGGCACGGTTTGTCCTCCGGTGGTGGTGGTCACGTGCGACGAGCCGACCCGCAGCGGTCTCGCCACCTATGTTGTTTGCGTGCGACCGGCCGTGACACGGGCGGTGAGCGTGGACGCTAGTCTGGGCCTGACGGCCCGCTTGCCCCCAGCCCCGCATGGTCGGCCGATCGCATTTTGCGAGTCACTCTAGTTTTACTCCGGATAGGCCCTCGTCAAACATCGTTTGTCAGGCCCACCCATCCAGGGGGGTGAGCAGGACTCGGCGGGCGCCGCGGAGTCGGGGCCGGAAGGACTCGGCGGGCGCTGATGACTCCGGAGGTTCTCTCTCGCGCGTGCTAGCGCAGCGCGGCGCAGACCACGTCCTGTTCGATCCGCCGCAGGCGACGATAGGCGGCGAGCATCGGCTGGGGCGACATGTCGTTGATCTGACCGTTCAGCGAGACCACCACTGAGCGCCTGCCGTCGAGCGTCGAGGCCATGAACTGGGTGTACCCGAGCGTATTGCCGGTGTGCCCGTAGACGGTGCCGCAACGGGTTCGATAGCGGAAGATCGCTCCGCCGGCGGAGTTCTGTCCAGGGCCGGGTGGCCCGGAGGCGCCGTGCACGAAGCGGAACTGCTGGCGCTGCACGGCGCGGCTGAACAGGCGCGCGCCGACGTAGGCTCTGATGAAGCGGTTCAGCTCGGCAGGCGTCGAGACGATCCCGCCTGACGCCCAGGCGTAAGCCGCGCTGACCACCGTGGTGACGTCGCTCGGCGCCTTGGGCGGATTGAGGTTGTAGCCATGGATGTACGGCTTGGGCATCCCGGGCCCCGCCGGAAGGCTCGTCCTCCTGAGCCCCAGCCTCGAGAAGACCAGCGAGGAGAGCAGCCTGTTGTAGCTGCGGTGCGTGGCGGCCTCGGCCATGAGCGCCACGACGATGTTGTCGGTGTTCGAGTAGCGGTAGCGCGTACCGGGCGTGAACCCGAGGCGCTGCTTGGCGACAAAGCGCAGCAGGAACACCGGCGGCGGCGTTGCCCGCGGATGCGCTTGCACGTACGCGCTGATTGCCTTGGTCTCGCTGAAGTCGGGAAGGCCGCTGGTGTGGCCCAGCGCCTGCCCGAGCGTGACGGAGCGCCACGCCCTCGGCAATTTTGGTAGCCATTTGCCGATCGTGTCCGACAACAAAAGCCAGTGCCGGTTGACCAACGCCAGCGAGACGGCCCCAGAAAAGGCCTTGGCGGCGCTGGCGATCCGCATGGACCAGTGCGGGTCCATCGCCGAGCCCGAGCGAATGTTGCTGACGCCGGCACGATAGACCGACGTCCTGTTCCCTCTCTGCACGAGAGCGATTGCGCCCGGTGGGCCGCCGCGCATTGCCACGAGCTGGGTGA
>Ga0213876_10002499_pt1 | contig 10793 bp, 9 predicted proteins | sample BarmaccomBMRX_R9_FD_160113 | JGI IMG/M metagenome (GOLD analysis project Ga0213876, IMG submission 160113) | Root-associated microbial communities from Barbacenia macrantha in rupestrian grasslands, the National Park of Serra do Cipo, Brazil - RX_R9 | ecosystem: Host-associated > Plants > Roots...
CCAGGGCGAGCAGGGTGAGCAGGGCGGCAAGCAGCAGGTAGACCGGCCACGCCCGCCACCAGCCGGTGACCCTGTCCAGTGCCGCGGATTGGCGGAGCGTCGCGGCGGGCGAGATGCGCCGTACGCGCAGCAACGGCAGCAGCGCAAACCCGCAGCACACGGCGAACCCCGCCGCCGTGGTCTGCGCCGCCACCGGCCATTCGGGCGCGGGGCGCAGGGCAACCGGGAGAAGCTGGCCATACCTTGCGAGCACCCCAAGGTGCAACCCGATTCCGACGGCCGCGCCGAGTAAGGCGCCGAGCGCGCCCAACGCAGCCGCTTGGGCGAGGTAAATGCTGAAGGCCAGATCCGCCGGGCAGCCGAGGCAGCGCAAGATCGCAACGGTGGGCGCGCGGCGGCTGACGTGGGCGTGGACAGCGCCGGCAACGCCGATCACCCCGAGCACAAAGGCAGCCAGTGCAATCAAAGAAAGGTATTGCTCAAAATGGTCGAGCGCATCGCCGAGCGTGTCCCGCCGGTCCTGGGGCGTCTCGAGACGCCAGGTCGCTTCGGGAAACGCGGCCAGGACGGCCCCCTTGGTTTCCTGCGGATCTGCGCCGGGAGACAATTCAAGGTGAAGGCAATAGAATGCTAGGCTCGTGGTGCCGAGCAGACCGGTGCGCGCCAGGTCCGCGAGGGCGACGTAAGCTTCCGGCGCAAACCCGCTGAAGCGGCTGCTGCGCGGTGGCGGCTTGTTTACGATGCCGAGAATCGGCAGCTCGATGGCGCCGAGTTTTACGTTATCCCCGACTTTCGCGTTGAATTGTTCCAGCAACGCAGGCTCGAGCAGAATTCCGCGTCCGGAGCGCAGCCGTTCCCATGCTCCGGCCGGGGTGGTTTCGACTTGGCCGTAAAAGGGGTAGTCACCCTGGATCCCCCGGACTTGAACCAGCCGCGCAGCGTCTGCGCCCGGAAAGTAGAGCATTGACGAAAAGCTGATCTCGCGGCTGACGCGTTTCGCCCGGGCGGCAAGCTTTGCGGCGTCCGGTTCGGAGATGGGCTGGCGAGAGGAGATCTGCAGGTCGGACCCGAGCAGGGCCTTGGCCTGGGTGGCGACGCCGGTCCGGACGCTGGCTTTGAGCGAATGAATGGCGACCAGCGCGGCGATGCCGGCGACGATCGCGAGTGAGAAGATTGCCAGCCGCCCGCGCTGGGTGCGGCTGTCGCGCCACGCCATCCGCCAGGTCCAGGGGTGTACCAGTGCCTGCCGGAGGGTGCGGGGAACTCCTCCTCCGGCCCTAGCACCCGTCATGCTGCCGCTCCTCCGTGGCGATGATCGTGCCGGCACGCATTTTAATGACCCGGCGTGCGCGGGCCGCCAGCGCGGGATCATGCGTGACCAGCACCAGCGCCGTCCCGGTCTCGCGGTTGAGCCGGAAGAGCATCTCGACGATCGGTTCGCTCGTTTCCGCATCAAGGTTGCCGGTCGGCTCGTCGGCGAACAGGATTTTCGGGCGATGGATGAAGGCACGAGCGAGCGCGACGCGCTGTTGTTCGCCGCCCGAAAGCTGGGGCGGGTAATGATGGAGCCGATCCCCGAGCCCTACCTGCGCAAGCAGTTCCACCGCTTCTTTGCCGCGGCCCGTCTCGCCGCGCAGCTCGAGCGGGACGAGCACATTTTCAATCGCCGTGAGCGTCGGGATAAGTTGGAAATTCTGAAAGACGAAACCGACGAGGCGGTTGCGCAGCGCGGCCCGGGCGTCTTGATCGAGGACTTCGAGCGGCTGGCCGTCAAGCCGCACGCTGCCCGCCGTCGCATCGTCGAGCCCGGCGCATAGGCCGAGCAGCGTGCTTTTGCCGCTGCCCGACGGGCCGATGATCGCGCAGGTGTCAGCGGGAAGAAGCGTAAGATCGATGTCGCGCAGGACCGTCAACTCGCGCCCGTTGCCGGGAAAAACTTTGCGCAGACCCCGGATTTCCAGGATCGGCGGTTTGACAGGTTCCGCGTTGTGCCGGACGCTGATTATTCCTGTTGTTTGACCCGATGACTTCATTAAGGGTTCTTACGCTTTCACTTCTGTTGTGGACGAGCGGGCTACTATGGGCCGCAGATGGCCCCAAGACAAACGGCGGCAGCGCCCCCTCGCCGGGGCGCGTCGTCATTCTCGGCGACAGCATCACGGCCGGGTACGGCCTCGATGACCCGGCGCAACAAGCCTACCCGGCGTTGTTGCAGCGGAAAATCGATGCCGCCGGGCTGCCGTTTACGGTAGTCAATGGGGGGGTAAGCGGCGATACCACGGCCGGCGGGTTGCGGCGCGTCGACTGGGTGCTCGGGCCCGGCACGGCGATCCTGGTGGTTGCGCTCGGGGGGAATGACGGCCTGCGTGGTATCCCGCCCCGGCAAACCGCGGAAAACCTTGCCGCCATCATCCGGCGCGCCCGTGCCAAAAATTCCGGCATCGCCGTGATGGTAGCCGGCATGCAAATGCCGGAAAGCATGGGACGCGAGTTCGCCGAACAGTTTCAGGCGCTGTTCCCGCGCGTTGCGGCGGAGAACGATGCGATCCTGATTCCGTTTCTGCTCGAAGGCGTGGGCGGCGTGCCCGACCTGAACCAACCGGATCGGATTCACCCGACCGCGGAGGGTCAGCAGCGCGTCGCGGCGAATGTCTGGGCGGTTCTGCAGCCGGTGTTGGAAGCCCGTCAGGCCACGGCCGGTGACGCTCGCTCCGGCCGGTAAATCCGAGAGGTTCATGCAGCTCTGCGGAGAACAGAGACAGCAGCCTGCCACGCCGGGAACAACGGCGACAGGGGCGCGTCCCTTTGATCAGGTCCGGCGGTCACTGCGAAATCACTTCCAAGGCGTGTGATCCACCCATTACAATGCGGGCGTTGACGCGACGATCGAAGGTGGCGAAGCGCGCCTTTTTCATTGCCGCCAGCCCGAGCAGATATACATCGGTCAAGGTTTTCGGGGTAACCTGCGCCAACTCGGGAAATTGGGAGCGGTTTCGCACGCTCACCTCATCGGCCCAAAACCGGTGGCCTTCGCTCTGGCACAGTCCATCCAGAATCTCTCGCGCGCCCTCCAGGGAACCCAGCCGAGAGGGGTGCGCAGGATGCCCGAGGATGCGTAAGAAACCGTTCTCCGTCAAGGGACAGGTGACCCAGCCCTTCGCGCGGCGCGGCGTAAACCACGTCCACGCCACCTCATGAAATTCGTGCGCCTCGTCGCACAGGGCCAACAGTACGTTGATGTCGAGCAGATACACCTGAAATCCTAAATGCCTTGTTCCTCGCGCAACCGGTTGATGAACTCGTTGGTTACCACGATGTCGGAGCGCTTAGGCAGCACCGGGACGCCATCCCGGTTTTTCAGCTTAGTCGGCGGCCGGTGCAGGCCCTGGCGGACCAGTTCGGAAACCACTTTTCCCATCGTCTGGTTCCGCATCTTGGCCAACGCTCGTGCCGCCTCCAAAACATCATCGTCGAGATCCAGAGTGGTCCGCATGATGCGTAGACATCACGCACCAAACACCTGATGTCAATCCGTGCGCCTTGATCCGCTCGAAAGGGTGAACTTTTCCAATTTACTCGCTTAAGCGAGCCCCACGCCCGTAAGTGAGCAGCATGCCGAGAAGCACCCCGCCATAAATGATCTGGCGGCCTGCTTCCGGCATTTGCAAGACCGACAAGATGCTTTGCAGCAGGACGATCAGCAGAACTCCGACGACGGTCCCCAGGTAGCGCCCGGTCCCGCCGAGCACGTGCGTACCGCCCAGCACGATCGCCGCGATGGACGGTAGAAGGTAGGGGTCGCCCATGCCCTGGTACGCCTTGGTTGAATATCCGGTTAGCATGATCCCGGCCAACGCGGCAGTCAGGCCGCTGATCACGAAGCAGGACACGATCACGAGGCGCGTCGGAACCCCGGACAGGTAAGCGGCCCGCTCGCGGTTGCCGACGGCGTAGATGTAGCGTCCAAACTGCGTAGCTCGCAGAATGAAGACGATAACCGCCGAAACCGCGCCCCAGACGAACAAGGCATTAGGCACGCCGAAGGTCCTGTCTACCGCCATCATCGACATAAGCCTGGTGGCGTGGCTCGCAGGTGCGGCTCCGCCCGTATACAGCACCACCAATCCCTGCAGAACCGCGTTCATACCCAAGGTGAAGATCATCGACGGCACCCGCAACCAGGCAATCCCGCAGCCATTGATCAGACCCACGACTAACCCGCAACCCAGCCCGGCCGGCAACGTCAGGAGCCCCGCCGTTGCTTGCGCGTTAGCAACCGCCGTCGCCATCATCCCGCCGATCGTGATCGTCCACGGGATCGAAAGATCGATGTGGCCGAGCAGGACAACGAGCATCAATCCGGCCGCAATGATTCCCAGAAACGACGCAACCTCGAGTTGCTGTAACAGGTAGTTGAGTGAAAGGAAGTTGCGGTTGATGCTTGCACCGGCCGCCAGCATGATCACGATGCAGGCGCCGGCGACGAGGATCGGCTGGTTTGCACGGGTGAACCAGCGCCTCATAGAAACACCTCGAGCTGGTTTTTCCGGCGCAGCACCCGTAACCCACCTACACAAACTGCCCCCAGCAGGATCAGACCCTGAAAGAGGGGTTGCCACAATGCAGGGGCGTTGAACACGAATAACAGGTCGCTGATCGTCCGCAGCACCAGCGCGCCGAGAATCGAGCCGATCATCCCTCCGGAACCGCCAAACAGCGAGGTACCCCCGATTGCGACGGCGGCGATCGAGTTCAGCGTGTAAAGTCCTCCCTGGCTGGCGCTGGCTTCGCCCGACAGCGAAATCAGCGCCAGTAACAAGCCGCCGGCGGCCGACAGGACGCCCGCCAATGAGTACGCAGCAAACCTGGCGCGCCCGATCGCAAGGCCCGACATGTACGCGGCGCTTTCCGACGACCCCAGCGCATAACAGGTGCGCCCCACCACCGAGTTCCGGAAGGGCCACCAGACGAAGAGCCAGCTGCCCGCCAGGAGCAGGAAGGTAGCCGGTACCCCGGCAACATCGTACGTTAACGCGTTGCTGAGATCTTCGCTTACCTCGCCCCCGGGACTCGGGCGTAACCAGAGAGCCACGCCGAAGTAAATCGCGCCGGTAGCCAAGGTGACGATGATCGGTTGGATCCGGCCAAGGACGACCATCACGGCATTGATCGCCCCGGCCGCCAACCCGCTGGCCAGGACCGCCAGCGCGCCCAGGGCGATCTGGCCGGGCGAACCGTTAAGGACCACGGAAGCCAGACAACACGCCATCGTCATGATCATCCCGGCGGACAAGTCAAAACCACCGGTTAGAATGACTAACGTCTGGCCCATTGCCACCAGCGCCAGGACTACCGCCTTGTTTGATACCGACGTCACAATGTTAGTCGAAAGGCCATTTTGCTGCCGGACGGCGAAAAGCAGAAACATGGCCGCAAATACAAAAAAGGCCGTGATCGGCCCGGCGTTTCGCCGCCAGAACCGCCGGAACGCCTGACGTTTCGAGCGGCTGGGGTCGCCCGCTTCACGCACCGTGGTCGAAGCTTCCGATCGGGCGGATTCCTCGCTGAGGTTGAGCGAAGCCGTGATCAGGCTGCGATCGTTCAGTTCTTCCCCTTTGAGCTCGCGCACCGGCTTGCCTGCATAGCAGACCACCACGCGATCGCACATTCCGATGAGCTCCTCGTAGTCAGTCGAGTAGAACAGGATGGCGATCCCCGCCCGCGCGAGTTCGCGGATCAGGCGGTACACTTCCTGTTTGGTGCCGACATCAATGCCGCGCGTCGGATCGTTGAAAAGCAGGATCCGGGGTCCTTTCATCAGCCATTTGCCGAGGACTACCTTCTGCTGGTTGCCGCCGGAGAGCGTGCGAACCGGCGCATCGAGGTCATTCACCTTGATGCGCAGCCTGCCGACCGCTTCATCGATGGCGGCTCGCTCCTTCCCCGGATCAATCACCCCGTGCTTGCTTAAATCGTGGGCCGCCGCCAGCACGAGGTTGTCCCGGATGGACATGGGGAGAAGCAAGCCCTCGGTCTTGCGGTCTTCCGGAATCAGGGCCATGCCCACACCGGACGCTTTTGCCTGGCCCGGGTGCGCGATCGACCGCGGCGTGCCGTTGATCAGCAGTTCGCCCTCAACCCCGCGTAACACCCCGAACAGCGCTAACAGCAATTCGCTCTGTCCCTGCCCGTCGAGACCGCCGAGTCCGACAATTTCGCCATTCTTCACGCTTACCGAAATCCCGTTCAGCGCCCGTTCCCAGTGAAGATTTCGTGCGTCGAGGGCCGGGACTTCCGATCGGGACTCGGCGCCGGTTCCCTCGGCTCCGTCCCCGCGGCCGGTCCTTACCGTTGGCGAATGCTTCGGCGGGTAGGCCTGCGTTACCTCCCGTCCGATCATGAGCGGGACAATTTCCGCGGCCGTTTTCCCGGCCATCGGAAATGTCGCGATGTGCTTCCCATTCCTGAACACCGAACAGACATCGGCCAGCGCCGCAATCTCGTGCATCCGGTGCGAGATGTAGAGAATCGCCAGCCCTCGATCCCGAAGCTGCCGGATTATCTTATACAGCTGGTCCACGTCCCGCGCCGTCAAGGCAGACGTCGCTTCATCCATGATGATCAGGCGGGATTGCCGGACCAGCGCCTTCGCGATCTCAACCATCTGTTGGCGCGACAAAGGTAGATCCTTGGCGCGGTCCGACGGATGGACGTCCGCGCAGCCGATCTCGCGGAGAATCTCTCTGGCCCGTTGCCGTTGTCGCGGCCGGTCGATCAATCCAAACCGTTTTGGCGGATTGATGATCGAAATATTATCTGCGACCGAAAGATCCGGCAGGAGGGAAAGCTCCTGAAAAATACAGGCGATCCCGTACCGGGTTGCATCGGACGGTGAAGCAAAATGAACCGGGGCGTTCTCGACATAAATCCGGCCCTCGTCGGGCCGGATTACGCCCGCGATGATCTTCATCAACGAGCTCTTGCCGGCGCCATTTTCGCCGACCACCGCGTGGATGGTGCCGGGCGAGCATTCGAAATTAACGTCCGCCAGGGCGGTAACGCCCCCGTACCGCTTGGTGACTCCTTCAAGCCTTAGGAACGGATTCCCCATCTGCTCAGACGCCCAAGGAATAACGCCGCAAGGCTCAAACCAAAGCCATCGGGAGCCGGTTCACCAGGCGCCGTGATGATCGTCGATTCGATTCTTTATTGTTGGCTCGTCTTGGCTGCATTCATCAGCTGCGCGGCATCCAGCTTCACGCCGCACGGTTCAAAGCCGGTCGCCACGAAGAAGTCATCCGACAAGTCGGGGAAATAGTTCTCACCGGCCTTCAGCGTGGTGTAATCGGCCCACGGCAGAGGAATCGCGATGAACTGGGGCAACGCGTTACCCTGGAGAGCCGCGACCGCCGCCTTGAGGGAAATGGCCGAGAGCGCCGGAGATTGGCTCAGGGACAGGCCTTTCAGGCCGTCTTTGGCGTGCTCCGCGACTAACTTGCGGAACCCATTCTCTCCCTCCCCAACGACGGGGATAAATGGTTGTTTGGCGTCGATGAACGCCCGTACGGTCCCCGTCGATCCCCCCTGCGTGTAAACGCCGTCAAAATGGCCGTGGACCGCGATCGCGTCAGCCGTCGCCTTCTGAGCGGTGCCGTCGTCCCAGTTGCCGACTACCTCGACAAATTTGATGTCCGGATATTTGCCCAGGATCTCGTGGAATCCCTTGTGCCGGTCCTGGTCAACCGAATTGCCCGGCACCCCGCGCACTTCCAGCACGTTGCCCTTCGTTCCCATTTCTTTCTCAAGCCAGCGACCCGCCATCCTGCCCATCTCGATCATATCCTCGTTCACCAGAAAGATCTGGTCGCTGTCGATCACGTTGTCGAAAGCGGCCAGGATGACCCCGGCCCGCTTGGCGCGCTCGATGACCGGCTTGAACGCCGTCGGGCTTACCGCGTTGATCAGGATCGCGTCATAGCCCGAATTGATAAAATTATCGATCGCACCGATCTGCGCAGCGACGTCGGTTCCTGTACTCACGACGCGCAATTCCTTGATCAACGGCTTCATTTCGGGCGAGTCCGCGTACGCCTGCAATGCCTTGATCATCTCAATCCGCCAGGTGTTACCGATAAAACCGTTGGCGAGCGCGATCCGGTAGGGCGGCTTCTTAGCGGGAAATTTGAGCGTTTTGGTGGACGGGCTGAACGGTTTGAAACACTCGGGCTCGTACGTATCTGCGGCTGCAGCCAGGCCGTTGAGCCCGATGAGAAGCCCCAGGAAAATTACAGCCCGCTGGGCAATCGATTTCATATTCTGATCGTGTGGAATGAAGGGGGGTTGGCGAGTTAGCGAGGCGGAAAGACTGGCGGCCGCCGTCACGGGGGGGGACGCACGTATGAGTATCAACGGCGAGCGGGACGATCAAGCTTTTTCCATATCCGCCTCGCCGGCGTCGAGGCCGATAATCCAGGGCCGCCTATGAGCGCTTTTAAGGATTTTCAAGAGGAGACAGCGGACCGGTTCCTGCGTGAATCGGATCGCTGCGCAGACTTGGTGGCGCGGGATCCGTTAATCGGTCGCCATCGAGGGCCGTTTCGAAAACTCCCGGTGTTCGGTTACCCCCCGTTACGACGTCTTCTACGTCGTCCGGGCCTCGCGTGTGGTGATTCCGGCCGTCCTGGACCTGCGTCAAGCTCCTGGGTCGATTGACAGCGCTTGGGCTCCTGACGTAACCAGCGGTTCTGTCTGGTTTGATGGTCGGGAACTGGCTATGGTAATACTCCGACGGCCGGATCACCGCTTCACAACCCGCCTTCTCGAAGCGCTGAGGTCGAACTCATCGCGGATAAATGTTCGCAAGGGGAGTGCCATGCCCAAGAATCGCATCCAAAACTGCAAAAACTACGTGAACGGCCAGGCAATTTTCAGCCAGCAAGGCCGTGGGGAGGCCGTTCGAGCATTTCAGAGGAAATGCGACGAAGAGCAGCACGATCCGGGCAGCGAACTGAACACGCTGATCGAGCTGCCGGGCAACCAGAACGACAAGCGATGGCGTGACGCGCTGCGAACGCTCATGCTCATCGAGGTATTTTTCTTCCACGATGGGCGTCGCCGGGACAACTGCATTTCCCAGATCAAACAGGGGTACAGATCTGCATCGACGCAGAGCCTGGAAAACCTGATTACCCGGCAACTCAATCGGGTGCAGCGCGACCTTAATCGGCCTGCCATCAAGATGCTTGCCTGGGCGGCCGGCAAAATTCGCGACGAGTATGACGCGGACATGGTTCCTGAATTCCGCAATGCACTAAGAATGGTTTTTACTGACAGCGAGCTCGATTCCGTCGAACCGCTGTACTGCTTCGTTTGGCATAAAACGCCCGAGGCGTTCCAAGGCCGCGTGGCGGTACTGGGGGGCGGGGCTTGCGCCAATCCAAAGGCCTTTACGGCGAGTAGCTGGACTACACCCGGCGAGCTGGCGTTACCGGCCAATTACCCACCTTTGGACCGCGGCATGGAGTTTCCTCCGGAGGTCCATCACAAGAGCATGATCCATGAATTGCTCCACTGGTGCACAGATCCCACTTACGAGCAATATACCTGGGATGCCTATCACACCAACGCGGACCATCGGCAGATCGTGCGCGAAGCCACGACGGAATGGCTCACACGCAACGTCACCAAGGACTGGCACCAGGGCGGTTACACAAATGTGTATCCGTATATAGAGAGATGGATCAATCAGAATCTCATCAGCGTCGCGGACCTCAAGAACGCCTATTTCAGGGGAATCAATGCGCAGCCCTTCGCCGATGAGTTGGTGCGGTTGTACCAAGCCGACGTGAACTGGGAGGGACAGAAGGGGCAACTGAACCACCTGATTTTGACTTACAAGGCCGCTACGCTTGCCCCCGCCAAGGTTGCTCCGAAGGGCCTCGCGCGGGTGTTGGACAACATGAAGGCCGTTCCCGAGACGCGCTGGGAGCAGGTCACGCCGCCCCTGAGTACGTGGCAGTTTGCGGATGCGTGGAAGAAAAAGATACGCGACCATAAGGGCGGAGGGTAAAGGCATTTTCGTTCGTATCCGGCTGACCAACTACACGGTTGACGTGTATGAGCGTGCCCTCCCGCGTGGGGGTTGTCTGCGGGCCGCTGCGGCGTAGACCGTAAGCTGCATTTTCCAGTGGCGGTAACGTCGCTCGCAAAAGTGTGAGCAATACGCGCGGTCGGTATTGCCCGGGTGCGTAACCGGGCTACGGGGTTCGACAGATCTCGAACGCATCGGTGAACCGCTCGGTGAGCTTGGGGACCCGTTTGCCCTTGAGCCGCTGGCGGCCCGCTTGGCCCGGCAGGCGCGCCGGGGCCGTTTCATAGAGGGAGGCATCCAGGCGCAAGCGGCTGAGGGGGGTGATGCGCTGCCGGGTGCACCAGGCCAACAACTCCAGCACGGCGTAATGGTTATCGGCCACCACGATGGGCGCCCGAGTCGGCAGCCAACGGCGCACTTGGCCCAGTAATACCATTTCGACGGCGATGGAGGTAAATTTTTGTCTTCCGTCCCAGGCCCCGCCGGCGTTACACCTATTTGACTGTATACACGGGCTAGGCCAGACGGGCCGGTAGACGGTTTGATGGCCTGAAGGGCCAAAGGAACTTAGCCCAGGGTTTACCCTACTGCCATTTAGTTAAGGGCGGGTGGATGGGGTCGCTTTTGTCCCGCAGCGACGGCTGATCCTATACCATTCAGGCAGCTATCTCGATAGAATGCCGGCTCAAGGGGGTGTCGCCGC
>Ga0213876_10002500_pt1 | contig 10789 bp, 8 predicted proteins | sample BarmaccomBMRX_R9_FD_160113 | JGI IMG/M metagenome (GOLD analysis project Ga0213876, IMG submission 160113) | Root-associated microbial communities from Barbacenia macrantha in rupestrian grasslands, the National Park of Serra do Cipo, Brazil - RX_R9 | ecosystem: Host-associated > Plants > Roots...
GAGCCCGGGCGCACCCCAAATGGCGGCGCCGATCCCAGCCCGGGCGTCACCTCGCCAGTGACCCCACCGGCACGCTTTGCCGTGCCCGGCTGGACCGACGAACAGACGCGGCGCTGGCCGGACATCGCGAACTCCTGCTCCAGCTGCGGCGGCTAATAGGTCGCGCAGCGACCACCGGGCCGCCAACAGACGAGGCCCGCGCTGCGATACGGCGCGGGCGCCTCCTGCTCACATCATTCCATAAGCGCGACGGAACGCGATTGCGCCGGCGAGCGACCGCGGGCGGGTTCGTACCGCATGGCCGTCATTGCCGCTTTGCACGATCCACTGGCCGTTCTCATGGCCGACGATCTTGCCGACGTGGTGCCGCCACACCACGATCGCACCGACCGTAGGTCCGCCGGCGTTGGTACCATAGTGAGCCCAGGATCGGGCCAGGTTGTATTCCGGACCGGGGTCGCTACCGACCTGCGTCCGCATATACCAGCCGCACCAGGCCCGAGGCCGCCCGGAATGGGAATACCCGGCGGAAGCGTATCGATGATGATGATGGTGATGAGAATAATGGGAATGGTGACGATGGTGCGTTCGAGCTTCGGCGCTCGAACCCCATACGCAAACCATTGCAATTGCAGCTACCGTCTTACGCATGACTGTCATTCCTCTTTTAGGGGAAGGGAGATCGCTGCAAGCGATCGAGAAGGCTGCTGTTTCGAAAAAGTGGACGATCAGGTCCGTCCAGCAGCCCTTCGCAGTGCGGAAGTCATTCCGCATTTCGGCTTTAAGAAACCGGACGTGGCCAGAATGTGGCGGCGACAAGGTCATTTCCTGGCGCTGGAACCCAAATAAGCTATTGTTATCAATACAATTTTTTGCCTTATCGCGCGCGGCAGTCAAAACTTCCACAACGGATGCGAGCATCCGGTTCCATCTTCAACAAAGGCGCTTGGCGTGATGTTGACGCGGTTCCCCGTTTGGTTGCATGGATTGGGATGCCGCCAGGGATGCCGCGTTCGGGTTTGGACTCACCTACAGCGATCATCTAGGTTTTGGGCCATCCTTCGCGCGCAGGCGGCCTGACGTCGCGTCTTGAGGCGAATGGCCCAGGCCTTTCGAGGGAATGTGCAGATGAACGTGCCCGTTGGCCACGACAAGAACGCCGACCAGATCGCCTATTGGAACGGGCCCGGCGGCCAGCGCTGGTCGGACCGGCAGGCATCCCAGGACGTGCTGCTCGGACCGGTCTCGCAAACGCTGATTGCACGCGCCGGCGTCGAGCCCGGCGAGCGGGTTCTCGATGTCGGCTGCGGCTGCGGGTCGACCAGCATCGTCCTTGCGCTGGCGGTCGCGCCTGCCGGCTTCGTGCTCGGTGTCGACATCTCCGCGCCGATGCTCGAGCGGGCGCGGCAGGTCGCACCGGCGGAACTGCCGCTCGACTTCGTACTCGCGGACGCCACCGTCTATCCTTTCCACCCGAAGACGTTTGACTTGCTCATCTCGCGTTTCGGCGTGATGTTCTTTGCCGATCCCGTGCTGTCTTTTGCCAATCTGCGCCGGGCGCTGCGTCCGTCGGGACGGGTCGCATTCGCCTGCTGGCGCGAGCCGCGCGACAATCCCTGGATGATGGCGCCCCTGCAGGCGGTCTATCAGCACGTGCCCAGGCTGCCGCAGGTCGGGCCGGAGGAGCCCGGCCCGTTCGCCTTCGCCTCGGAGGAGCGCGTACAGCGCATTCTCCGTGACGCCGGCTATTCCGACATCGCTTTGGAGCGCTGCGATCTGTCGCTCGATATCGCGATCGGCGGCGGTCTCGAGGCGGCCGTGCGCGGCGCGTTCGAAATCGGGCCGGCGAGCCGGGCGCTGGAGGGACACTCTGCCGAGACGCGGGCGCGGGCGATGGACTCGGTCCGCGAAGCGCTGAAACCGTTCGTGCGGGGCGACCGCGTCGAACTCGCCGGCTCGACCTGGATCGTCACCGCGCGCCCGGGTTGAACGATCGTCAGTTGGTCGAGCCCAGGGTCCTGCCGACCGTCGCGCTCGCCGTCGTCTGCGCACCGGATGGCGCTGCGACCGTGGCACTGATCAGGTCGAGCAGGCGATCGCTGGCGAATTGATTGCCCTCCGGCGTGAAATGCGAGCCATATTCGATGCCGTAGGCCGCCGCACCGTCGAACGCGACATAGGGAATCTGGTCGGCCTTGAGCCGGGCGATCAGGCGGTCGTCGGTCGACTGCAACGCGACGAGGAGTTTTGCGCCATGCGCACCGACGAAGTCGTGGATCCTGCCGACGAGATGTTCGGTGGGATCGGGCACCTCGACCGGCGGAGATGAGAGCTCGACGCTGGCCAGGGCCGCCACCCGCGCGAACCAGAGGTGCCGCACCAGCCAGCTTTCCTTGATCAGGAGCTGCAGCGATTTCGGCACCGGCTGGCCCGCGAGCTGCAGCGTGCCATCCGCAGCGGTCTGGAAATAGGGTTTGCGGTAACGGCCGTAGCGGACATTGCTCGTGTTGTCCTTGCGGTCATTGTCGGTGCAGAAGAACAGCACGACCACATCGGGATGGATTTTGGGCCAGATGCGTTTCAGCCAGAGATATTCCTGGTCGGTGCCGTAACCGGAGACGCCGGCATTGACCATTTGATATTGCGGCAGGCGCGTGCGCAGCAGGTCGGTGAACCGCTCCCCCGCCTCGGCATCGACCCCCCAGACGAAGGAGTCGCCGATGAACAGCATGATCGGCCGTTCGCCGCGCTTGAACTCGATATCGCGAAAGCCGAGGCTGTTGTGGCTCGCATGAATGGTGCGCGCGGTCGTCACCGTCGAGGCCGAATTCGGGACGGGTGCCCAGCCGAGCTCGGCATCGTAGCCATAGGTCAGCGACCGCTCGCTCAGGTCCTGGCGCAGTTCGCGAAAGTTTGCGAGTCGCAGCAACAATTCGGTCGCCGACAACGTCACGATCATGATCAGCAACACCGTGCCCGCGGATCGCAGAATGCTGGGCAGGCAGTTTCGAATGTGCGCAAATGTCATTTGCAGACGATCTGCCATCAGCCTGTGACCCCAAGGTGGTTCATGCGTGACCCCCGCCGGGCGGCAGGGCGGCCGAACCGTCACAACAATGGCAGGGGTGAGGCTGCAACCGAGAGTATTACTCCGCCGGTTGACAATCACCCGCGGATTTGCGCACAGGCTGACGGACTGCGGGATTACTGCGGCGGGCTCAGGCCCGCTCTTCCCAGATCATCGCTAGATGCACGATGGTCTGCACCGCCTTCTCCATGTCCTGGCGGCTGACCCATTCCAGGCGCGAGTGGAAGGCGTGCTCACCGGCAAAGATGTTGGGGCAAGGCAGGCCCATGAAGGAGAGTCGGGAGCCGTCGGTGCCGCCGCGGATCGAGGTCTTGACCGGGGTAAGCCCGGCGCGGCGGACCGCCTCGACCGCATAATCGACGGTCTCGGGGTGGCGGTCGATCACCTCTTTCATGTTGCGGTATTGCGGCTTGACGTCGAACTTGTATTTCGAGCGCGGAAAATCCTTCATCACATCCCTGGCGATGTGCTCCAGCAGCGCCTCTTTTTCCCTGAGGCCGCTTTCGCTGAAGTCGCGCACGATGAAGCCGATCGTGGCCTGCTCCAGCGCACCCTCGATCCCGATCGGGTGCAGAAAACCCTGCTTGCCTTCGGTAGTCTCGGGCGAACAGCCTTCCCTAGGCAGGCGCGCGATGATCGCAGCCGCGATCTTGATCGCGTGCTCCATCCTGCCCTTGGCAAAGCCGGGATGGGTCGAGACGCCTTCGATGGTGATGGTGGCGCCATCCGCGGAAAAGGTCTCATCCTCGATGTGGCCGGCGGTCTCGCCGTCGATCGTATAGGCAAAATCGGCGCCGAGCTTCTTCAGGTCCACCTTGTCGACGCCGCGCCCGATCTCCTCGTCGGGCGTGAACAGGATCTTGATGGTGCCGTGCTTGATCTCGGGATGCTTTAGCAGGAAATGCGCCGCGTCCATGATCTCGGCAATCCCGGCCTTGTTGTCCGCGCCGAGCAGCGTGGTCCCGTCCGTCGTGATGATGTCGTTGCCGACCTGGTCGGCAAGCGCCGGATGCTCGGCGGCACGGATCACCTGCGAAGGATCGCCCGGCAGCACGATGTCGCCGCCGCCGTAATTCTTGACGATCTGTGGCTTTACGTTCTTGCCGGTGCAGTCCGGCGAGGTGTCCATGTGCGAGCAGAAGCAGATGATCGGCACCTGCTTTGCGGTGTTGGCCGGGATGGTCGCGTAGACGTAACCATGGTCATCGAGATGCGCATCGGTCAGCCCCATTTCCTTCAGTTCGGCGGCGAGCAGACGGCCGAGATCCTTCTGCTTCTCGGTCGACGGGCAGGTCGGGGAGCTGGGATCAGACTGCGTGTCGATGACCACGTAGCGCAACAGGCGCTCGGTCACGGTGTGCGTGAACGCGATGTTCGAGGCGACCATGAAATCCGCTGCAGGAAGGGAGGAGCCAGGTCGCTCTTATACAGCAAAAGCGTCATTCCAAGGACCAGCCGGTTGCGGGGATCAGCCGGCTGAAATGACGCCGAAGCGCGAGCCGATCGCAACGCGCGCCGCTCAGACGGCTTCCTTGAGTTCCTTGGCCGGACGGAACGCCACCTTCTTGCTGGCCTTGATGTGGATCGCCTCGCCGGTCGCTGGGTTGCGGCCCATGCGCGCTGCACGCTTGCGGACCTGGAGGATGCCGAGTCCGACGATGCGGATGCGCTCGCCCTTCTTCAGGTGCTTGGTGATCCGGGTGACCATGTCGGTCAGTATGGATTCGGCCTGCTTCTTGGAAAGTTCCTGCTCCTCGGCGATCGCCGCCGCCAGATGCTTCAGGGTGATCGTGGCCGGGGTCGCTGCTTTCTTCGCCATTTCTGGCCCTCCTTGGTTGTTAGGAATGGCTTCAAAAACCTAGACGTAGCAGGCCTTAGACGATTCGGGAGGCGGCTGACTACGCTGTTTGGCCTGCAAAACGGCCCTTTTTTGCATCAGCATCGCAAAAACGCCTGCCCCGCAAGGGCTTTCTCAACGTGCTTGACTTGCAATGATGGCCCCTTTAAGTCCCACGTCTCCGCGGGTCATCGCGAAACGCGGGAGTAGCTCAGTTGGTTAGAGCGCCGGCCTGTCACGCCGGAGGTCGCGGGTTCGAGCCCCGTCTCTCGCGCCATTTTGGCAATGGTTTCATAGCCCTTAGCCCAGCCCATTTTCGCGATTCGACTCTATGAGCCGGTGTCGTGCTTCGAACCCTTGATGACGGCGCGGCCGCGCGCACCTGGTCGGCGAGCCGCACGACGGATGCGACGTTCGGCAGATAGGTTCGCCTGCAGATCGCGATTGCTTTGCGCCAGCGGTGGGCGCCCACGAGGGTCGCCCCTACAAGGTCGGCATGACGTAGGGGCGCCCCTCGTGGGCGCCCTGCTCGTAGCGGAGACCATTGACGGATGAGGTTGAGGCAGCCGAAGAGCGCAAGAAGCACGGCGTCCGTGCCGATCGTTATCCCGCACGGACGTGGATGCGCATCGTGGGCGCGGTCTCACCGCTGGTGTCCAGGCGATTGTCGCGATAATGGAGCGCGAAGGTTCGGCCGTCTTCGCGCCAGCGCGCCGTCTCGCCGTCGTCGAGATAGAGCGTGCCGGCCGCTTTGCCATCGCCGCCCGTGAAGACGACCGCCGTAAGGCCCTCGTTCTCCTCGACCGGGACGATCGCGCCGGCCCGGACGAACAGCGGCAGACGGCCGAGCGGGGCGGCTACGGTCCCGCGGAGCCCGCCGTCGAAACGCGTTCCGTCGTGCCAGTCGTACCAGCCGCCGGGATGCGCGGGCAGGTAGATCTCGCGCGTCGTCGCGTGCTCTTCGAGCACGGGTGCGACCAGCAAATCCGGACCCAGCATGAAGGCGTCCTCGACATCGCGCGCGGCCGGATCGGCGGCAAAATCAGAGAACAGCGGCCGGACCGCCGGCACGTGCTCGGCCGATGCGCGCCACATCTGGGTGTAGAGATAGGGCAGCAGGGCATGGCGCAGGTCCAGGACGGCTTTGACCTGCGGCAGCACCTCGGGATGCATCCAGGGCGTGTTGACGATCCCGCTCGTCTTCCAGGAATTCATTACCATGCGCGGCCACAGCGCGCAGAACTCAACGAAGCGGCAGAACAGCTCCGGTCCCGGCGAGGGGCCGTGAAAGCCGCCGACGTCGTGGCCGATGTTGAAGAGACCCGACAGGCTCATGCTGAGGCCCTGGGTCAGGTTGTAGCGCAGCGTCTTCCAGGCCGTCTCGTTGTCGCCGCTCCAGGTCTGACCGTAGCGCGCGATGCCGGCGCCGCCGGCGCGGGTGATCGTATAGGGACGCTTGGCAGGATTTTTTCCGGCCTCCGTCTCGTAGGCGAGCTTGTGCATCAGCAGCGCCTGCGCCGGACGCGCCAGCGACAGGGCATAGGGGCGCCCGTCGCCGTCAGCGAGCGCATCTTCGTCCCAGATCTCATATTCGTTGTTGTCGCTCCACACGGCGGTGACGCCGTAGGCCAGCAGCGCGTCGCGAATGCCGTCGGCCCACCATTTTCGGCCGGCCGGATTGCTGAAGTCGACATGGAAGCCGAGGCCATCCCAGAACTGCGCGACCGCGGGCTCGCCGGTGTCCCCGTCCCTGACCAAAATTCCCATCGCGCGCGCCTCGGTGAGCCTTGGATGATCGTCGAGTAGGCAGGGTTTGATGTTGGTGACGGGCTCCAGGCCGGCGGCCTTGAGGCGGGCCATGGTCGCGGCCGGATCGGGAAACTTGTCGCGGTTCCAATTGAAGACGTAGCGGCGATGGCCGATCGACGTGTAGCCGGAACCGAAATGAAAACTGTCGCAGCGGATGCCGTGACGGGCGCAGTCCTCGATGAAGCCAGTGATGCGGGCGTCGGCATCGGGCGCATCGGCTATCGTCATCGTGGTCATGGCAAAGCCGAGCGTCCAGCGCGGCGCAAAGGCCTGACCGCCGGTCAGCCAGGAGAAGCGCCGCGTCACCTCAGGTACGGTCGGGCCTGAGAGGATGTAGTAGTCGAGGTCACCGTCCTCGGCGCGGTAGCTGCGGAAGAGGCCGTGGTAATTGTCGATGGTGCAGCCGAGGTCGACGGAGCCGAGCGCCAGATTGTCGTAGAACACGCCGTGGGCGCCGCGCGGGCCGTCGACGATGAAGAACGGCAGCATCTTGTAGAGCGGATCGGACAGTTCGGCGTCGTAGCCGCAGGGATCGACGGCATCGACCGCGAAGCGGCGGCCGGTGCGGTCGAGCGGACCCGCCTTATCGCCGAGGCCGTAATGGCGCTCGTGTTCGTGCCGCTCCATCACGTGAGAGAGCGCGCCGGTCTTGCGCGACAGGAAATAGGCCTGGGTTGGCCGGTCGCGCAGGAACGCGATGGTTTCGCCGTCGCGCCGCCAGGCGATGCCGAACGGCGCAAGCCGCACTTCGGCGACGAGGCCTGGTGCCGCGACCGTAACAACGCCATCGCTCTCAGTGGCTGTTGTGATCGGATTGGAGAAGCCGGCAAAAGAATCCCGTGGCCTGCCCTCGAATGGCGGCTCCAGCCGGTTCGGCGCGATCGCCCAGCCGCGGTCGAGCCGGTAGCCTTCAGGACGGCGCAGCGTGACGCGGCCGATATCGCCTTCGAGGAGTGCGACACGGATCGTCGCCAGGGCTGCACCTTTGGGAGCTGTCGCGAGCTCGAACAGCGCGGCATTGCCGTCGAGGCCGAGGAAACGGCCATGGGTCAGGGCTTTCATCAGACAAAACTCCGGGGAAGGTCAGGGGCGGGCGATGGCCGCGCCGGTCGCGTCGAACAGATGCAAATGCTCGGGTGAGAAACGGATGCTGATCGCATCGCCGCGCGACAATGGCCTCTGGCCGTCGCAACGCAGCGTGATCTGCGGCAGGTCGGCCGCGGCGGCATAGACGAAGGTCTCGCCGCCGAGATGTTCGACGAGATCGACCGTCACATCGAGCGTGCCGCGCTCCGGGTCGGCCGCGATGTGTTCGGGACGGATGCCGACGGTCACCGCGGTACCCTGCGCAAGTCCGGGTGCGGCCTGCGGCACCGTCAGCTCGGCCGCGCCGATCCGCAGCCGCAAGCTTGCGGCTTCGGCGGACAGCACGGCGGCGGGCAAGAGGTTCATGCGCGGCGAGCCGATGAAGCCGGCGACGAAGAGGTTGGCCGGGCGGTTGTAGAGATCGAGCGGCGCGCCGATCTGCTCGATGCGGCCGGCGCGCAGCACCACGATGCGGTCCGCGAGCGTCATTGCCTCGACCTGGTCGTGGGTCACATAGATCATGGTGCCGCCGATCTCGGCGTGCAGCGCGGCGAGCTCCTTGCGGGTCGCGACGCGGAGCTCGGCGTCGAGGTTCGACAGCGGCTCGTCGAACAGAAAGATCTTTGGATCGCGCACGATGGCGCGGCCGATGGCGACGCGCTGGCGCTGGCCGCCGGAAAGCTGCTTTGGTTTGCGGTCGAGATAATCGGTGAGTCGCAGCATGGTCGCCGCGCGTGTGACGCGCGCGTCGATCTCCGCGCGATTGAGCCCCATGTTCTCGAGCGCAAACGCCATGTTCTTCGCGACGCTCATGTGCGGGTAGAGCGCGTAGGACTGGAACACCATCGCGAGCCCACGGTCGCTGGCGGGCAGGTGCGTCACGCGCCCGCCGTCGATGAAAATCTCGCCGCTCGTCAGCGTCTCGAGCCCCGCGATCATGCGCAGCAGTGTCGACTTGCCGCAGCCGGAGGGTCCGACGAAGACGACGAACTCGCCATCCTTCACCTCGAGATCGATGCCGTGCAGGACGTCGATCGTGCCGAAGGATTTGCGCGCAGCTGTGAGTTTCAAGTCAGCCATGCCAGGCGGTCCAATCGGTCACTTCATGCCCGTCGAGCCGATGCCCGTGGCGATGAAGCGCTGGAGGAAGACGAAGACGAGGGCGACCGGGATCAGCGTCACGACCGTCATCGCGAGCAGATAATGCCACTGGGTCTGCAGCTCGCCCTGGAAGGCGTTGAGGCCGATCTGCAGCGTGTAGACCTCGGTCTTGGCGAGGACCGCGAGCGGCCACAAGAACTCGTTCCAGCGCCACATGATCGAGAAGATCGCGAGCACGGCGAGCGCGGGCAGGGTCAGCGGCATCACGATGCGCCAGTAGATCTGCCACTCCGACGCCTTGTCCATGCGCGCGGCCTCGATCAGGTCTTTTGGCAGCGTCAGCATGTACTGGCGCAGCAGGAACACGCCGGTCGGCGTGGCCGCGCCGGGCAGGATGACCGCCCACAGCGAGTTGACCAGCCCGAGCTTGGTCACGACCAGATAGACCGGCACCAAAATGATGGTGATCGGGATCATCAGCGTGCCGATGACGGCGACCGAAGCGGCGGCCTTGCCGCGGAATTCGTAGACCGCGAGCGCGTACGCCGCCATGGAGTTGATCAGCAGCGTGATCAGCGTCGCGACCACCGTGACGAAGACGGAGTTGCGCAAGTAAGTCATGAAGGCGAATTGCCGGAGCGGCTCGGTGTAGTTCGACGTCGCCAGCGCCATGCGCCGCACCGGCTCGCGCTTGTCGATCGCGATCCGATACTGCTGCGACGGATCAGCCGGATCGATCATGACAGCGACGAGCCCGATCCGCCTGACCTGGGCGAGCTCCTTGACCGTTCCGTCCGGAAGCGTCGCCCGGAACAGCGGCAGCGGCTGCGGCTGGCCCGGCACCGTCACCTCGGCTTGCGCGAAGGGGAGGAACGATGGCGGGAATTCGAGCAGCGCACTCTGGGTCTTGAACGATGAGACGGCCAGCCACAGGACCGGTCCGAACATCATCACGACGCCGAGGGCGAGATAGGCGTAGGCCGCGATGTCGGTCCAATCCACGGGACGGCCGGCGCCGTTGCGTTTGTTGCCAAGCAGGCCGATGAAGCTCGCCATCTCAGGCCTCCTTGCGCCGCGCGACGGCGAGCTGCACGAGGGTGAGGACGAACAGCACGAGGCCGAGCACGACGGAAGCCGCGGCAGCGAGGCCAAAGTTCTGGACCTGGTTCGCAAACGCGGTCTCATAGATGTACTGCACGATCATCAGCGTCGCGGTGCCCGGGCCGCCGCCGGTGAGCACGAACACCTCGTCGAAGGTCTGCACGCCGCGGATCAGCGACAGCACGATCACGACGATCAGGTTCGGCCACAGCAGCGGCAGCGTGATCCGCAAAAGCACGCGCCAGCGCGGGGTCCTGTCCATCTCGGCCGCCTCATAGAGGTCGGTCGAGATCGCCTGCAGGCCGGCAAGCAGGATCAGCGTGTAAAACCCCATATGGGCCCACACCGACACGAACACGGCCCAGAACATCGCCCAGCTCGGATCGACGAAGAACAGGATCTTCTGGCCGCCGAGCGTGGTGATAACAGCGTTGAGCAGCCCATCGCGCTGCAGGATCCATTTCCAGATCAGCGCGACCACGACAGGCGACAGCAGCACGGGAAAGAAATACACCGCGCGGAAGAAACCGCGGGCGCGGATCTTCATATTGAGGACGAGCGCGGTGACGAGCGAAAAGACGACCATGGCGCTGACCTGAAACACGACGAACCGCGCCGTGTTGCCGACGCCGCGCCAAAAATGGTCCTCCCTGCAGCTTCCCGGGTCGAGGTAGGACCCGCAATCGAACAGGTAGGCGTACTGGTCGGCGCCGACATAGGGCCGCTGCGATGGGAACAGCGCAGTGCCACCGGTGACCGAGAACACA
>Ga0213876_10002501_pt1 | contig 10789 bp, 5 predicted proteins | sample BarmaccomBMRX_R9_FD_160113 | JGI IMG/M metagenome (GOLD analysis project Ga0213876, IMG submission 160113) | Root-associated microbial communities from Barbacenia macrantha in rupestrian grasslands, the National Park of Serra do Cipo, Brazil - RX_R9 | ecosystem: Host-associated > Plants > Roots...
CTTGGCTCTGAACAATCTCGGCGGTCTATATGAGGTACTTGGGGATTATCAGAAGGCAGAACTATCATATCAGGAGGCGCTTAGAACCGCGCGCAAGAATTATCCGAACGATCATCCGTTAGTGGTTACTATTACCCGGGATATGGGGTTACTCCTCGACGTGGAAGGGGAATACGCCAAAGCGGAGGCCTCTCTCCAGGAGGCCCTCAGAATGGCAAAAGCGGTCTACGGAGAGATTCACTCAGAGGTTGCAACCATCCTGACAGACCTGGCCGATCTTTGGGGTATCGGCCTTAACGATTACGAACGAGCGGAATCGTTTTGTCAGCAGGCGATGCAAATCGATACCAAGGTATTCGGCTCGGACAGCGAGGCTGTCGCCGGGGACTTGGCAAGCTTAGGGAAAATTTATTACAACACCGGAGAATATCAGAAAGGTGAGCGCCTGTTGAACGAGGCGATTCGAATCGAGGCGAAGAAATCGGGCGTTGACAGTGTAAACGTTGCTTACATGAAGAATATTCTCGGTCTTCTCTCCTGGAAGTCGGGAGATAATGACCGGGCGGAACAATCGTATCTGCAGGCGCTTCCCATTCTGAAAAAGGCGCTCGGCGATGGCCATCCGGATGTGGCTACGATCTTGTTCAATCTGGCGCGGTTGTACCATCAGAGTGGACAATACGCAAAGGCTCTACCCCCACTGGAAGAAGCTCTGAGAATTAAAGAAAAAGGGGGTGTTGATGATCCTTTTAAGCTGAAATTCCTGAACGACTTGGCGTACCTTAATCTCGATCTTGGCCGGCCTGATCAGGCACAAGAGACAGCCACCAAAGCGGGTGATCTGCAAGAGATCCTCCTGGCAAAGGTTCTTTCCTTCACCGGGGAGAAGCAGCGCCTGACTTACCGAAAGAACACTGATTTCTTCTCGGTCTTGGCAGCAACGCATCGCAATAACCTGGAGCTGGCAACGGCCGTCCTGCGTTACAAGCAGGTGGTACTGGATTCGATCATGGAAGACCGGGCGTTCTATGAAGCCGGCAAAACGCCAGAAGAGCGGGATCTAGTAGACAAGCTCACCTCTGATAAACAACAAATCGGTCAATTGCTACTGCAAGGCTCGAGTGCTGCCGGTCAAGAGGTCACCAAACGAATCGACGCACTGGAAGGAGAGATTCAAGGAGTCGAGTCGAAATTGGCTTCCAATGTGGCGGCTGCCGGCCAAACTCGCCGCTCATTGGCGGTCACGACCAAGCAGATTACGGCCGCCTTGCCGTCTGACACCGCGTTAGTCGAATACTATCGGTATCGCCGTTACCTGTCCAAAGGTGAATCGGCGCCTGCCTACGGCGCGATTGTTTTTCTGCGAGACCATGACCCGATTGTGGTGGAGTTGGTGACGACTAAAGATATTGAGCCGCTGATAACCAGGTACCTTGACCTGCTTAAGAGCGAATCAGGTTCGAACGATAATATCTTGTCAGAGGTTCTAGGGAAACTGGATCAGCAGATTTGGGAACCGGTAGAGTCGGCTCTACCCGCTAACATTCGCCGGGTACTGATTAGTCCGGATGATCAGATCAGTTTTCTTTCCTTTGCTACGCTACTCGATTCTAAACAGCGATTGCTGGCTGAAAAACTCAACGTTGAATATGTGTCCGCCGGGCGCGATCTATTGGAGTCGACTGGTTTGGTTGCCAACACCAATTGCGTTGCCTTCGCGAACCCGGATTTTGCTGAGACGGTTAGCGCCAAAGCAGGAGAGAGGAGAGGCTCCCGATTTCGCGGATCAGAGAAGAGAAGCTTAGCCGATATGCGGTTCGAGGAGCTCCCGCATACCGCTGAGGAAGTCAACAAGCTGCGGGATATCTTTGAGGACTGGGGTTGGACCTGCTCTATCTTCGGAGCCAAGGAAGCCACTAAAGCGGCCCTACTCCAGGTTAAGCACCCATTCATTCTGCACCTGGCTACGCATGGTTTTTTTGAGGCTGGCGAGGCGAACGAATCGGAGCAAACCGAGGTGCTGTTGTCCGGTTCGGGATTTGGTTCGAAGTACTTCGCGAACCCGATGCATCAAAGCGGCCTTGCCTTGGTCGGGGCCAATTCCACCTTGTCTGCTTGGCGCTCGAATCGCGAGGTCGATCTGGGAGATGACGGGATCTTTACCGCCGAGGACGCAAGTACCTTGGATCTGCATGGGACATGGTTGGTGGTACTATCAGCCTGCGATACTGGTGAGGGTGAGCCGAGCGCTGGAGAGGGCGTCATGGGTTTACGGCGAGGATTTCTCCAAGCGGGCGCTCAGAACCTGTTGATGACGCTCTGGCCGATCGAAGATGCCTTCACTGCGCAGTTCATGGTGACGTTTTATCGTGCTGCTCACGAATCGCGTAATGCCCCCTCAGCGCTGGCCGTCGTGCAGCGAGATTGGCTGATCAAACTTCGCAAAGAGAAAGGCTTAGCCGAAGCCGTGCGGCTTGCCGGCCCGTTTATTCTTACGTTTCGGGGTAAACCCTAAAGGCGACCTTGGTAGCCCCGAGATCGGCGAAAACCAATTTTGCGTTTTTGCGCTCCTTTGCGGCCACGCCGAACCGGCGGAATCCGAGTTCAGTATGTGATGATCTGTCGGCTCATCTAAAGAAGATGAGGAAAGAGACGCAATGGGACAGGCTGACAGATTCGATGTGATCTTCTTCGGGACGGTGGCGCTGTTCGTTTGGGCGCTGGTAACCGACATGCGCCTCCCGGCGGCTGCAGATGACCAGGACAAATCGGTTCGCGACCAGATTCAACAACTAAAGGAACGCATTGAGCGATTAGAGCAGGAAAGAAAATATGCCGAGATAGGGCAAAGATGTTTCATCACAAACCGAATGGGAACATTCTTAGAGCCAACTAGAGTATGATTTATATAGTCGATAACCAGCTTCATTTCAATTTTACGTCCATCGCCGATCGGGTTGAATTGCTAGTGAAACAGAAAATTCAAGCAACCTTGGAGCACCTAGTTAGCGAAGACCGACTAGCCAGCGTCGATCAACTATTTAAGACGCATCACGCGTACCGCAATGCGAGCACCGTTACCAGGCAGCGAGCGGCAAGTAAGGTGCTGGCCCTTTCTCCAGAGGCGATTCGCGACGCGATCATCAATTGCATTTATCCGTACTCGTATGTCGGCCGTGGCGGAAAGATGAATGTTGGCGGAGGCATTTCTTTCATGCGCACCTTGCGCATCCCGGATGATGGAAAGACCTATCCTCTTCCTCCAGGTCTTGGCCGATTTTCGTTGCGAAGAGTCGATGATTACTGCCGGCGAGTCCCGCAGCAATGGTTAAGTCAAGGCGGTGTGATGCTCCCGATCTACCAAGCGGAAGCGCTCTGGCTGAATTTCGCCGGGGATTATCCGATTGCGCTCCGGGTTGCTACTGGAAAAATTGATTCGGTCACGGGAAAGGCTTGGCGTCCCGGGTTGAACCAGGATCCACAGAATTATCTTATTCTTCCGGAACAACCTTGGCTTGACGGTTATTGCGTAGAAAAAGGCTTTATCCGGCAGTTTGTGGCCATGCCGCTCGGTAAAGGTTATACCGTCGAAGAACAAATCACCGGAACGGCCGAGTATGGCGGTCTGCAACTGGAAGCATATCCGCTGAAGGCGGAAGTCCATTTTCGGGAATCGATCGAAGGCCGGTTCCCTCAATCGCTGGTGCAACTCCTGCCCCGGCTGGTTCCTCCGGAACCAGACCATAGGCTGTCGGAGAGCAGGGCTGCCATGGACTGTTACTGTGCCGCACCAGAAATGGGGCTCGGCGCCGGGGGAAGGATGCAACAGGAAATTTACGAAGATTGGCGAGAGCTGGAAGATTGGAATCAGGAACTTCGGTGCGGCTGCTTCGTGCACTTTTGCAATTCTCAAATGTGGAGCCGGATCACGGGCGGGAAACCGCCACATCGACCGATTACGGCCAAGGCCTACAGTGACTACGGTCTACCCTGGTTTGACTATTATCGGGAGGACTTGGGTACGCTCCCGGGGTCGAAGGTCCTTAACCAGATCAGGACAGTGAACGAAATCGCCAGGGAGGAAGGAGACGATGTCTCGGATGACGATGAGCCCGTCTCACCAAGCATCGTGATTCAATACGGCCAGAAGCGTCGCCCGGACGAAGTGCGGGAATGGCTAGATGATTATTGTTAGTTGTTAGGGGCAAGATAGCGCCCAGATCGCTCCACAGCAGCAATTTCGGCGAGTCATCACAAATCTAGTTGGCATCATGCGAGCGAGAAAATCCGGACCTCCCCTGCTTCGCGTTGCCTCGATAGTCCTAGTGAAGCGGGTAGGTTGCCACCTTTTCGTGGATCAATATCTTTTGATGAGGACACAGTTCAGGTTGGTGTGCTGCGCGATACTCGCTTTTAGAGGGGGCTTTGAGTTAGCGCGGTTACCTCATATTCATCGTGCGAACATGAACCGGCTTATCTTGGCGCTGAGTTTTGCGGCCCTACAAACCTTTCGCGTCGCCGATGCAGCAGACAACGCTGAAACTCCAGTTGCCAAATTACTGGCGGCTCTGATGGATTTGAATGCGGGTCGACTCGTTCAACTTGAGGCAACGATGACTGCGGCGGATACCGGGACGACCCGGGCTCACGGCTTGTTGGCCGGCAACGACTATGACCTTATCTGGCAGAGCGGCAACGAGCCGTTGACCCGGGAGATTGTAGTAGGGAGCAGCGCCTGGGCGAGCGAAGATGGGGGCGCAACCTGGGTCAAGAGGAATCGCGATCCTCTCTTGCAATTGCTGCTGGTTGATCCGATCCGGGTCGAGATCGCGAAGGCCCCGGCGGAAATTAAAGTACTGGGTGAAGAGCGAATCGAGGCCGAGACGTGTCTGCATGTTGTTCTGAAACCGGTTGGGAGAGCGTCGGAATGGCAGTATTGGCTTTCGATGGGTGCCAATAGCCATACGATCAGCCTTCGCCGATTTTTAGGCGAGGTAGTCGTTAACTGCACTAACTTCCGATGTGAGGTTGACTATGTATTTGCGAAAAAGGGGTTAGGTGTGGACGCGCCGGCTTCCGTGGAGAACGTCGAAGAGCTGGGCAAGCAGATCGAAGACGCGGAGCAGCACGCCGATCAACTGCGCGACCAGCAGAAAGACCTGGAGGCGATTCCTTTCGCCGAAAGAATTGTCGAGTTAACTAGGCGACGGTATGGGAAAAACAGCGAACGAATGGTCGAAGCTATTGGCGGTCTGATCGATCTATACATGAAGTTGGAGCAATATGATAAAGCAGAGCCGCTGTATTGGGAGGAACTGCGACTGACAAGGATATGGCGTGGTTGTGAACAAACGGATGTTGCCGGGGTGCTGGGCCTCTTAGGTTCTTTGTATGACAAGAAACAACAGTACGGGCAGGCCGAGGCTCTCTACAAAGAAGCGCTTCAGTCTGCTTACCGGTCGCCCGGTGAAAACGATATCAACGTCATCGCTGGGCTCAACATTCTATGCCTGTTTTATACTCGAATCGGCGACTATGAAAAAGCTTCAAAACTTTATCAGGAGGCGCTGAAGCTGCCAAGGGACGCCTTAGATAATTCGGGGGTCGGCGCTATTCTGCTAAACAACCTGGGTCTTGCGAATGCGGGCGCGGGTAACTATGGAAAGGCTGAGGAGCTTTACCAGCAGGGCCTGGGGATGCATGGCTCGGAGCCGGGCACGGTATATACCAACCTTGGGGAGCTCTACCTCATGATGGGTGACTACCAGCAAGCTGAGACGCTGCTATTGAAAGCGCTACGAGTGCGAAAAGCATACGGGGACAAGGATCCTATCATGGCCGCGATACTCAGCAATCTGGCCTGGCTCTACACGGTGAAGGGTAACTATCCTGAGGCTCTAAAGCGCTACGATGAGGCTTTGGAGGTCGAAAAGAAAACCATTGGCGAGCGCTCTACCACGGCGGCGGTCACTCTTACCAACCAAGGGCTAGTCTACTTTTTCATGGCAGAGTACGAAAAGGCCGAAGAACGGTTTCAGCAGGTGCTTCAACTCCTTGAGGAGGCGCCGGCTGGTCGTCTGGCGAGTGCCTTTGCTCTCGACAATCTCGCTCAGGTCTATTGGAGGAGGGGTGAGCTCGTGAAATCAGAGCAATATTGTCAGCAGGCGTATCAAATCTTGAAAGAAATGCTTGGTAATGAGCAGGCCGTGACGGTGGCTGTCATGGAAAATCTTGTCTTGCTGGATATCGATCTCGGCAAGCAGAATGAAGCGACCTTGCTGGCTAGCAAAGCGGCTGTTCTCCGGTCCAGTCTCCTGGCTAGGATCCTGGCTTTCGCCCCAGAGGAACAACGTTTGGCTTACCGCCACAAAACCGATTTTTTCTACGCTCTGGCGGCAACCCACCGGAATGACGACGAACTAGCGACAGCGGTTTTGCGGTGCAAGGGAATCGTGCTGGATTCCGTGATCGAAGACCGGGTACTCTACGAGGCTAATAGGAACGCGGAGGGTCAGGATTTACTCAAGAAGCTCGCCAGTGACCGGCGAGAGCTCGCCCAGTTGCAGTTACAGTCTGGGAGCCTTCCTACGGAAGAGACTGCTAAACGCATTGATGTGCTGGAGGGAGAGATTAAGCAGATTCAGACTGAGCTAGCAAAAAACCTCACGAGTTTTGGTAAGACACGCCGGGCCTTCACTGTCACTCCCGCCCAAATCGCGTCGGTGCTAAAAAACGATACGGCCTTAGTGGAATATTTTGCCTATCATCGGTACGCGGGTCAGGCTCGCATGGAAAATGGTTATGGAGCGGTCGTCATATGCCCAAATAGTGACCCCGTTTTAGTAGTCCTGCCGGACGCGAAGACGCTTGATCCAATTATCAAGCGGCATGTAAGCCTGATGCGGCCGAACGAAAACCTCGATGACGATCAAACTACCCAAAATCTAACCTTGCTCTACCGGGAGATTTGGGAACCGGTCCGCAAAGTGTTACCTGCCGAAATTAAACGAGTGATCATCAGCCCGGACGGACAATTGAACTTTGTTTCGTTTGCTTCGTTGCTTGGCTCGGATCAGCGTTTCCTAGGCGAGACGCTGACAGTAGAATATGTTAGCACTGGGCGCGATCTTTTAGAGGCGGTTCGGGATACGGCCAACCATGAGTGTCTGGTTTTCGGTGACCCAGATTTTGACAATCGAGCGCTCGCCCAGACCGGCGCCAGCGCGTTGGAGGTCTCGCAAATGCGGGGCACCGAAACCCGTGACCTGAAAGACCTTCATTTCGATCGGTTGGCCGGCACTGCCGAAGAAGTTAAACAGCTTAGAGCGCAGGCAGAAGCGTGGGGTTGGCAGCCGAAGCTTTTTATGGGCAGGGAGGCGACGAAGGCGAGGTTGCTCGAGATCCGTCATCCTTATATTCTGCATTTAGCGACGCACGGGTTCTTTGAACCAGTCGATTCGGAAGAGAGCGAGTTCAACCAGACTGTTCAACTCGAAGATAGCCGGAGAAAATATTTTGAAAACCCGATGCATCGCAGCGGCGTCGCATTGACAGGAGCGAACCTGACTTTTGCTGCCTGGAGAGACAAGAAAGAGGTTGCCTGGGGAGACGACGGGGTGCTGACGGCGGAGGATGCAAGCGGGTTGGACCTGCAAGACACCTGGCTAGTTACGTTGGCCGCCTGCCACACCGGTGGAGGGGAGGCAAGTGCCGGAGAAGGCGTCATGGGCCTGCGGAGAGCATTTCTCGAAGCAGGAGCGCGGAATGTGCTAATTACGCTTTGGGCGGTTCACGATCTTTACACGGCTCAGTTCATGGCAGACTTCTACGCCCGGGCACATTCGACTAACGACGCGCCGTTAGCGCTGGCGGACGTTCAACGGGATTGGTTAGTTAAACTTCGTTGTGAAAAAGGCGTGGCTGCGGCCGTCCGCTGGGCTGGCCCTTTTATTCTGGTGTTCAAGGGTAAACCATAACAAAAATCGTTTCTCCCGACTTCGCTCGCTAAAGATCTGTTGAGCGCGCCCTCTCACGGTCGCGGGACGCGGCCGACTTTCTTCGGCGGGGATCAAGGAACTATCAGGTAAGCCCGGGGGACTTCAGGGAGCTCTGTCGAGTCGCTGCGCTCGTACGCGCAGTATTTCTCCAGCCTTTCGTTCATCTAGCTAGATATGGGAGCGGATAAGTTTCCGAGCCCGCGAAGAACCTATGAACAATCTCAACTATTTTTCTCGGCGGCGTTTTATGGGATTACTGTGCTTCAGTGGCTTTTCCTGCACTCTCCTCCGTGAAAAGGTGACAGCCAAAGAACCAGGCGCTCTGGACAAAGAAGCAAGCTGGCGTCTTGGTGACAATTTGAGCGTGGCTGCTCTGCTCTATGCGCAAGATAAGGAGACTCCCGCAGAGAAATACCTAAACAAGGCCAAAGAGCTAGCCGGGGCTCTGGGAGTTGAAATCGCGGCGTTTCCAGCAAAATCACCGGGTTCGACTTCTGCATTGGCTGACGTAATCCATTATCTGATCAAGGGAGACGGCGCGCACATTGGTACCGCGCTCGACAAGAAATACGGCGAGGAAGATGGAATTCTTTTTGAGATATCAGTGAAGTCGAATCTGCTCTTGATTTTGTACTCGCCCGGTGAGGAAACCGGACGTTCGATCAGTCAAGTGATCGAGTCACGTTGCAAAGAAATCCAGCTACCATCCAACCTTTGGATTTCGCTAGTGTCCGCGATAAACGGCCAGAAATCAGAGGACGTCGTGAGAGACGCAGTGTTTGAGATGCACAACGATGTAGCGACCTATCTCTCAGGGAGTTCATAAAGGCTCGCTGAAGTGCAGCGGGATTTGCCGGTGAAGCCAGCCCCGATCGAGAACGCAGAGTACATAAGCCTGGGGCTGTGCATCACTATTCTTGATGAGTATTATGCTCAAGGTTCTGCGGTCTGTTGCGATTGTGGTTGGAATCTTCCTAGCACTCTATCAGCCGGCCTCAGCTGCGGATTCCTTCCCCGGTCCAAGCACGACTCCGGAGGAATACTACTGTCTTTCGCTAGTGGCCGGCTTCCCACAGAGCTGGTTGTTCGTTATGTCAAAAGGCTTCTGTGTTCGCGGTACCGATCATATTTTCGTGCACACTGATTGGCCGAAGGAATTAATCGCTGGTGATTGGGATAAAGGATTCCACATCACGAATGTCGCTGGCGATAAAGACGGCTGGGTGGTTGTAATGAATGACGCCTCGGCATTGGGTGAGCAGGTCTATTTCGGGCCCGGCATGTTTCCTAGCGAGGCTATCGCGGAAAAGTTGAAAGACGATTTTCGTATTACGGCCATCGCCGGGTTCAACGATCAGTGGGTGGTAGTCATGTCCAAGGGCACGGGAATCTCGGGTCAGCTTTTTACCGAACCGACAGATTTTGAAAAGAAACAGCAGTGGCTCAAGGATCACTATGCCGAGGGTTATCGCATTACCAACCTGGCTGGCGATAGAGGGCGTGCGGCTGCGCAATATGTTATCGTTCTGAGCCAGAAAAGTGGGATCGGCGAGCAAGTGTGGATAGGGCCAGGCGAATTTCCGGACAAATGGATCGAGCAGAAACGGAGTCAAGGCTACGAGATTACCGCCGCTACAGGCTACGGCAGATGGATTGTCGTGATGTCAAACGGGATGCATCTCGGAGATCAATCGTGGGAATGGGGACCAAAACTCCCGGTAACTTGGATTTCGAAACACGGTAGACCTGGCGTTCTGGAGATGAATAAAGTCTGGGATTTTGAATGATCTAGCAAGCGGCGGGCGAGAAATTATGCTGGTTAAGCTTCCCGGAGTTGCGATCGCCGCTTTGCTGGTCTGTTTTAGCGCCGTAGCAGCCGTCGTTGCCCAGGAGCCAAGTCAGACGGCCGAGTCGATGTCGTTGAAAGGCCAGCTGGTGGCTCTATTGAAGGCCGGGAAATTTGCGGACGCGGTTCCTCTAGCGGAAGCGCTTTTGAGGCAAATCGAGAAGGACAAAGGTCAATCAAGCGTTGAGAGCGGGACCATCGCTTATACGCTCGCTTGGTTATATCAATTGACCGGCCGCCTGGCCAAGGCGGAATCGCTTTATGTTCGCGCGAAAGAAATTTTCGAGAAAGCTTACGGCACAGAGAGTCGGGATACTGCCGAAGTTACTTATCGGCTTGGGACTTTGTACCTGGAAATGGAAGATTATTCCAAGGCAGAGCCGTTGCTACGCCTAGCATTCGAGACTCGGAGGCGGCTGATTGGAATGGAGCATCTTGATACCGTTGAATCGGAAGAAGCTTTGGCGCGAGCCTATTTGAAACTGCAGCTGACGAGCAAAGCCGAACCCCTATTTTTAAAGGCGTTAGAGGTCAGGAAAAAGCTAGGCTGGACCGAAGACAGCGACTTCATTGCGACGCTGAACGACTTGGCCATTCTATACGTTTGGACGGGAGTTTACACTAAGGCTGCCTCTCTATTTGATGCGATTCTCGAGTCGGCAACCAAGTTAAATGGGCTCGACAGCTTGGATGCCGCAACCATCCAGACCAATATTGGTAGTCTCTACGCGATAACCGGTGATTTCGAGCAGGCCAAAGCGCGATTCGAAAGCGCGCTAAACATTATTAAGAGGCGCGGTGAAACAAACGCACCAATTGCGGCAGAGGCCAGTAAAGGTCTTGGTAAAGTGCTGCTCGATGTCGGTCGCTTTGCTGAGGCGGAGGAAATGCTGAAAGCCGCGCTCCGGATTAGTCAAGAGTGTTACGGTGCTGAAGGCTTGGGCAC
>Ga0213876_10002502_pt1 | contig 10785 bp, 8 predicted proteins | sample BarmaccomBMRX_R9_FD_160113 | JGI IMG/M metagenome (GOLD analysis project Ga0213876, IMG submission 160113) | Root-associated microbial communities from Barbacenia macrantha in rupestrian grasslands, the National Park of Serra do Cipo, Brazil - RX_R9 | ecosystem: Host-associated > Plants > Roots...
ATCGAGGCGATGGAACGGCTCGGTCACGTGCACTTTGCGCTGGCCGGCCACGACCGCGGCGGCCGCGTGGCCTATCGTCTCGCGCTCGATCATCCGGGCCGGCTGTCGCGGCTTGCGGTCCTCGATATCCTGCCGACCTACAATTACTGGGAGCGCATGAACCGGCTCTATGCGCTAAAGATCTATCACTGGACGTTTCTGGCGCAGCCTTATCCGCTGCCCGAGACGCTGATTAGCAGCAATTCCGACTTCTTCCTGAAATACAAGATGGCGAGCCAGACCAGGAGCAGGACGCTCGATGCGATCGATCCGCGCGCGCTGGAGCATTATCTCGCCCCGTTCCGCGATCCGTCGCGGCTGCATGCGATGTGCGAGGATTATCGCGCCGGCGCCTATGCAGACTACGAAATCGACAAGGCGGATTTTGACTCTGGCAAGAAGATCACGATTCCCATGCTGGCGCTGTGGGGCGACGCGGGAATCGCCCGCGCCGCCGCAACGCCGCTCGACACCTGGAAGCTGTGGGCGACAAACGTGTCCGGCTCGCCCGTCGATTCCGGGCATTTTCTGACGGAGGAGAATCCGGACGTGACGGCGAAACTGCTGCGCGAGTTTTTTCTGGCGATGTAGCCAAGAACGTCGCCACGCATAGCGCTCGTCGTCACCCGCGGAAAGCGGGTGATCCGGTACGCCGCGGCCTATCGGCTCGAGCACACCGTCTCTGGAATACTGGATCATCCGCTTTCGCGGACGATGACAGCGGAAATTGAGACTACCGTCTCGCCCGAAAAAAATCCCGCAACAGCGTCGCCGCCTCGCTCTCGCCGACCGCGGAATAGATCTCCGGCACGTGGTGGCAGGTGGGCTGGTTGAAGAACCGAACGCCCGACTCGACCGCGCCGCCCTTGGGGTCGGCCGCGCCGTAATAGAGCCGCCGCAGCCGCGCGAACGAGATGGCACCGGCGCACATGGTGCAGGGCTCCAGCGTGACATAGAGGTCGCAGTCGACCAGCCGTTCGGTGCCGATGGCTTCGGCGGCCTGACGGATTGCCAGGATCTCGGCATGGGCGGTCGGATCGCGGTCGGTCAAGGTCCGGTTGGCCGCGGTGGCGATGACCTTGTAATCCCGCACGATGACGCATCCGATCGGAACTTCGCCGGCTTTTCCGGCATTTTTCGCCGTTTTCAGCGCCAAATCCATGAAAGAGGGGGCCTTCATGCCTCGTATCATCGCAAGAAACCTGCTACTGGATCGGCCTTCAGCACACGTGGACACTTGGGTTTTGCGTGACAATGCGGCTCGATGAACGGGCGCGCAAGAACGCGATGTGATCCACCCAAACGAGATCTCTCATGCCCCGCGACAATGACAATGACAACGCTTCCTCGCGCGGCCGGCGTGATGGTCCATCCGGTGGTAAAGGCCGCTCTGGCGCCAAACGAGGCCCCGAGAAGAAGTTTGCCAAACGGGGCTTTGGGAAGGATTTTGCGGACAAGCGCGACGGGGAGCGGCGCCCCGATGCCGGGAAAACCGATGGCACCAGATCCTACCGCAAAAAACCCCATTCCGGCGCGGGCAAGCCCTATGGTGGTGATCGCGAGGGGCGTCCGCCGCGCCGCGATGGGGCCGCACCGCGTCCTCGGGGTGATCGCCCGTTCGTCGATCGTCCATCCCGTTTCAACCGGGATGATCGGCCCTCGCGTGGCGAGGGCGGTGAACGGCGTTCGTTTACGCAGCGCGATGACCGTGGCGACGATAAGCGGCCGTACACCCCGCGCGGGGATCGCAGTGAGACCCGCCCCGCCGGGCGATGGTCGGAAAGGACATTCGGCGACAGGAAGTCCGATGCGTCCCGCGATCGCGGCGAGCGCTACGGGGATCGCGGCAACGCGAAACCATGGCAGAAGCGCGAGGGAGGTCCGCGCGATGACCGTGGCGGCGATCGCCCGCGCTTTTCGCGGTCACGTGACGATCGCACGAGCGAAGACCGGCCAAAGTTCGGCAAACCGCGTTTCGACAAGCGGCGTGGCGATGGCGAGGATCGTCCGCGCTTCTCGCGCGGTCGCGACGAGCATTCGTCGGGCGAGCGTCCGTTTCGTGACCGTCCGAAATTCGATCGCGCCCGCGATGATCGTCCACGTGATGATCGGCGCGGTGGCCGCTCCGAGGGCCGCAGCGACTGGCACGAGCATCCGCGCAGCGATCGGAGGGCGGATCGCTTTGCCGACCGGCCGCGCCGCGACAATGAGGATGACAGCCGGATTTTTGCCAAGCGTCCGGCGTTCGGCGGGCGCGGCGCCTATCGCGAACGCAAGCCGGATTTCGACAAGCGCGCCGAGGCGAGCCAGAAGCCCAAGAAGAGCGGCGAGCGCATCGCCAAGGTGCTGGCGCGCGCAGGCCTCGCCTCACGCCGTGATGCCGAGGAAATGGTCGTGCAGGGCCGCGTTACGGTGAATGGCCGCGTGATCAATTCGCCGGCGCTCGATGTAACGGCAAATGACGTCGTCGCGGTCGATGGCGCGCCGCTGCCGCCGCGCGAGCGGACGCGGCTGTTCATCTATCACAAGCCGCGCGGGTTGATGACGACGCACGCCGATCCCGAGGGGCGGCCGACCGTGTTCGACAATCTGCCGGAGGGCCTGCCGCGGCTGATCAGCGTCGGTCGGCTCGATTTCAATACGGAAGGGCTGCTGCTGCTAACCAATGATGGCGGGCTCGCACGCGAACTGGAGCTGCCGGAGACCGGCTGGCTGCGGCGCTATCGGGTGCGCGCGCATGGCGAGGTTACTCAGGCCCAGCTCGACGCGCTGAAGGATGGCGTCGAGGTCGATGGCGTCAAATACGGGCCGGTCGATGCGACCTTGGAACGCGACCAGGGCGCCAATGTCTGGCTGGTGTTCGCGATCCGCGAAGGCAAGAACCGCGAGGTGCGCAACGTGCTGGGGCATCTCGGGCTCGAGGTGAACCGGCTGATCCGCGTCTCCTACGGGCCATTCCAGCTCGGCGAACTCGCGGAAGGCGCCGTCGACGAGGTCAAGACGCGGGTGCTGCGCGAGCAGCTCGGCGACAAGGTGATCGCGCGGTCGGGTGCCGATTTCGGGCTGCCCGGGCAGCGCGAGCGAGAGAGCAGCGACGAGGCGCCGCGCGGCAAAAAGCCGTTCAAGCCGGCCGGCAAGAGCGCGCTCGTCGCCGATCGCAAGGGCCGCCGCGTGCTGGTGCAGCGCACCGGCAGCGAGGAGGCGCGCGCACGCAACGAGTTCGAGGCGAACGGCTATGGCCCGCCGCGGCGCCCCAAGCGGGGTTATCACGGCAAGCGCGATCTCAAGCCGCGGGACGAGTAGGGGGCGTCGATGTGGTTTGCGAGCTCTCTTTCCGCACGACCGGTGAACTCCCCGCCCCCTTGCGCGCTCTTTCTATTCCCTCCCCCCTTGCGGGGGAAGGGTAGGGAGGGGGGTACCCCACGACAGATCGGCGTTCTTGGCACCCCCACCCCCAACCCCTCCCCGCAAGGGAGAGGGGAGCGCACCCTCCGCACGGCACCGGCTCGCGCGAGACAGACGAGCGCGTAGCCGTGCGCATCGTGGGGGGACGATTGCGAGGCCGCAACCTCGCCTCACCTTCATCGCGCGACATCCGCCCGACCGCGGACCGCCTGCGCGAATCCGTTTTCAACATCCTGACGCATGCCTATGGCGATCCGATCGCCGGCGCGCGTGTGCTCGACCTGTTTGCCGGCACCGGCGCGCTCGGCATCGAGGCGGTCTCGCGCGGCGCCGCCTTCGCGCTGTTTGTCGACAATGGCGCGGAGGCGCGCGCGCTGCTCCGCAACAATGTCGAGGCGCTCGCGCTCGGCGGGGTGACAAAAGTGTTTCGCCGCGATGCTACCAATCTCGGGCCGGCGCATCCGGTCGAACCGTTCTCGCTCGTCTTCCTCGATCCGCCCTATGGCAAGGGACTGGCCGAAAAGGCGTTGGTTTCATTGCGTGATGGCGGCTGGCTCACGCCGGGTGCGCTGCTTGTCGTTGAGGAACAGACGACCGCCGCGTTCAAAACGCCTGATGGTTTCGAGGAGCTGGAGCGGCGCGCCTATGACGACACCGAGTTCGTGTTCTTGCGGATTCTGTAGCCCACCATCCCTCCGCGACCGTTGGCGACAATGGTTGGCACGCTGCGCTTTGCCCAGCCCTACCGCTCGTCATCGTCGCCCGAACAGCTTCTCGACGTCGGAAAGCTTGAGCTCCACATAGGTCGGCCGGCCGTGGTTGCACTGGCCGGAATTCGGCGTTGCTTCCATTTCGCGCAAGAGCGCGTTCATCTCGTCGGGCTTCAGGCGGCGGCCCGCGCGCACCGAGCCGTGGCAGGCCATGGTGGCCGCGACATGCAACAGCCGCCGCTCCAGCGGCAGCGCTTCGTCCCATTCCTCCATGTGCTCGGCGAGGTCGCGCAAAAGGCCGCGTGCGTCGGTCTTGCCGAGCAGCGACGGCGTCTCGCGCACGGCGACCGCGCCGGGTCCAAACGACTCGATCGCAAGCCCGAATGAGGTGAGCTCCTCGGTGCGCGCGAGCAGCCGCTCGACCGTCGCTTCATCCATCTCGACGATTTCGGGGATCAGCAGGATTTGTCGCTCGACGCCGCTGCGTTCCAGCGAGGCCTTCAATCGTTCATAGACGATGCGTTCATGCGCGGCGTGCTGGTCGACGATGATCAGCCCGTCGCGGGTCTGCGACACGATGTAGGTCTCGTGGATTTGCGTGCGCGCGGCGCCCAGCGGGCGATCGACGAGGTCGGTGTTTGGCGCGTCCTCGAAGCGCACATCTGCACTGGGTGCACCGACGTCGAACGCGGCCTGGTCGCGCTCGGCCAGCAGCGGCGCGGTCGCGCCTTCGAACGACGCAATCGAACTGACCGGAAACGACGGCGAGCGCCGCCAATCCCAATTGACATTGTTGCGCGGGGGGAAGGCCGGCCGGAGTGCGGCGATGGCGCTGCCGCCGTCATTGGCGGCGGTGCGCTTGCCCTCGCGCGCCAGCCCATCCTTCAGCGCGTGCACGATCAGGGCCCGCACCAGCCCGGCGTTGCGGAACCGCACCTCCGTCTTTGCCGGATGCACATTGGCGTCGACCTCGCGCGGATCGAGCGTCACGAACAGCGCGACGACCGGATGGCGGTCGCGCGGCAGGTAGTCGGAGTAGGCTGCGCGCACCGCGCCGAGGATCAGCTTGTCGCGCACGGGGCGGCCATTGACGAACAGATATTGCCCGAGCGCATTGGCGCGGGTGAGCGCGGGCGCCGCGGCAAAGCCCTCGACCGCGACGCCATCGCGCTCGGCGCCCACGTCGATCGCATGCTCGCGAAAGTCCGCCCCCAAAATATCGCCGAGCCGGGCGAGCCGGCCGGGGGCGCCGGGCAGTGCCGCGGCCCAGGTGACGGGAGCCCGCTCTTCGCCAGCCAATGTGAAGGCGATCTCGGGCCGCGCCATCGCCAGCCGCCGCACCACGTCGCGGATCGCCTCGGCCTCGCTGCGCTCCGATTTCAGGAATTTCAGGCGTGCCGGCGTGGCGTAGAACAGATCGGCGACCTCGACCCGCGTTCCCAGGCCGAGCGCTGCCGGCATGATGTCCGACTTTGCGCCACCCGCGACCGACAGCGCCCAGGCGTGGGCTTCGCTCTTCTGGCGCGTCGTGATCGCAAGCTTTGCCACTGCGCCGATCGAAGGCAACGCCTCGCCGCGAAATCCCAGCGTGCGAATCTGCAGCAGGTCTTCGTGGTCGAGTTTTGAGGTCGCGTGCCGTTCGACCGACAGTGCGAGGTCGGCACGTGTCATGCCGCTGCCGTCGTCGGTGATGACAATTTTTCGCCGGCCGCCGCCTTCGGTGAAGATGTCGAGCCGGCTCGCGCCGGCATCGATCGCATTCTCCACCAGCTCCTTGACCACGCTCGCAGGCCGCTCCACCACCTCGCCGGCGGCGATGCGGTTGACGACCTGTTCGGGAAGCTGGCGGACCGGCATGAGTTCTGATCGGCAATCGATTCGACACGCTGTCGCATTCTAGCCAGTGTGGCGGAAAATGTACGCGACAGGAACTACAATAGCGGCACGCCTCCTGGCGAATCAGCAGCTCAGGACGTGTCCTGATATCCTGTCATCGACCCGAGCACGCAGCTGTGAAGGTGGAACCTTCACTGTATACGATCATCTGCTCCACCAACATTGTGAGGCCGAAAATCAAGACGTACGCGCGGCGAGAGTTTGATGCGGAACATCATGCGTGCTTGATGGACGATCCAGGTCATACCTGTGGACGCGCCACTGAACTCTCACTTCGTCATGGCCGGGCTTGTTCTTGCACAAGCGCGGGCATGACGGCTGAAGCCGTTGCTATCAGTCATCAAAACCGCGGCCGCGACGCGCCTTGATGTCGCCGCGGCGTTTCTTGCCTTCGAGGCGGCGCTGCTTCGATGCGTGTGTCGGTCTGGTCGGCCGTCGCGGTTTTGGGCGCTCCATCGCGGCGCGCAGCAGCTCGAGAAGCCGCTCGATCGCGTCCGCGCGATTGCGCTCCTGCGTGCGGAAGCGCTGCGCCTGGATCACAATGACGCCGTCTTTGGTCATGCGTTGGCCAGCCAGGCGCTCGAGGCGCGCCGCTGCGTCGCCCGGCAATGCGATGCGGCGGGTGTCGAGGCGGAGCTGCGCCGAGGTCGCCACCTTGTTGACGTTCTGGCCGCCTGGGCCGGACGCGCGGACGAATCCGATCTCGATGTCGTTCTCGTCGATTGAGAGGTCGCGCGTAATCCGCAGCATGGTTACACCGGTGGTCCGTTGGAGTCGGTGCGCAACATAGCGGTTTTGCGGAGAAGTCGCTGCGATAGCTCCCTCTCCTTGCGGGGAGGGAGGCCTAAAACTCCGAGCCTTCACGAAGTACCTCCCTCCGTCCCCTCGCTCCCAAACGGGGAGGGGAGGAGAGAGTGCAAGGCAGAGGTCGATATCAATCCGCCTTGACCGGTGCGGTTGCAGCCGCCGGCTGCGCGACGGCCTGCGGGGCACGGCCGACCACGACGGTGAGGAGGTCCTGCCCCCACAGGCGTCGCGCCGCCTTCTTGGCGTCATCCAGCGTCACGGCATCGATCATGGCGTTACGCTTCTCGATGTAGTCGATCGGCATCCTGTCGAGCTGATATTGCAGGAGCGCCTGGGCCAGCTTCGCGGAGGTGTCGAGCTGCAGCATCTGCGAGCCCTTCAGGTAGGACTTGGCCTCGTCCAGTTCCTCCTGGGTCGGGCCTTCATCGGCGATCCGGCGCACTTGCTGCTCGATTGCCCGCAGCGTTTCGCCGGCGCGGTCGGCGCGCGTGCCAGTATTGCCGATGAACAGCGCGGAGTGCTGCATCCAGGAGAGCGCGCCATAGACGGAGTAGGCGAGCCCGCGCTTCTCGCGAACTTCGTGGTAGAGCCGCGATGACGGGCCGCTGCCGCCCAGAACCTGGTTGACGACATAGGCGGCCATGAAATCGGAATCATTGCGCATGATCCCGGGGCTGGCGAAGCTGATCACAGTTTGGGGAACGTCGAGCGGAATGTAGGCGCGTTGCGGAGGTTTTGCCGCGATGATGTCGGGGACTGGAACGAGATCGGCCTTGGCTGGCAGGCCGCCGAAAGTCAGGTCCAAAAGCTTGCCGAGCGTGCCGGGGTCGATGTCGCCGACCACGGCGATCTTCAGCGTGTCCCTGGCGATGACGCGGCTTTTGTAGGCCTTCAGGTCGTCGACCGTGACGCTCGGCACACTGTCCAGCGTGCCAGAGGCCTGGTGACCATAGGGATGGCTGCCGAAGGCGAGCTCCAGCAATTTGCGGCCCGCCAAAGACGAGGGACTGCTGGTTTCGCGTCGCAGGTCGGACATGATCTGGGAGCGGACGCGTTCGAGATCGTCCTTGTCGAAATGCGGCGAAGTCAGTGCCGTCCTGAGCAGCTCGAAAGCCTCCTCCTTGTTGTCGCGGAGCATGCGCAACGATCCGCGGAAGGTGTCCCGCGACACGCTGAAGCCCAGGTCGATGGCACGGCGCTCGAGACGCTCGTGATAGGTCTTGGAATCGAGATCTCCCGAGCCCTCGTCCAGGAGATCGGCGACCAGATTGCCGACGCCCGGCTTGTCTGCAGGGTCCTGAGAGGCGCCGCCCGCAAAAGCGTATTCCATCGCAATCAGCGGCACGGTGGCATCCTGCACGAACCATGCTTCGATGCCGCCGGGGGAGATCAGATGCTGGATCTTTGCTGCAGCCTGCGAGGGCGTTGCGGGCAGCAGCGCAGCCGTGAGCAGGATGGCGATCGCCGCGATGTGCCGCGCGAGGCTCGGGTGTTTCTTCACGAACGCTTCTCCTCGTGCTTCGCGGTCACGTCCTTGATCAGATAGCCGGTGACGGAACGTTTCTTGTCCAGCCATTTTTGCGCTGACGCGCTGACCTGTTCGGCGGTCACGGCGCGAATGCGATCCGGCCAGCTGCGGATGTCCTGGATGCCCAGACCAGTGGTGAGCGCGCCGCCATACCAGCGCGCCAGCGTGGCCTGGTTGTCCTGGGCGTAGATCGCTTCCGCGATGAGCTGGGTCTTCACCCGCTCGAGGTCCTCCGCGCGTGGCGGGTTTTGCGCAAGCCCTGCGATCAGGTCGTCGACGATCCGCTCGACGTCGGCAAAGGCGACGCCCGGTTTCGGGGAGGCCGAAATCGAGAACTGGGTCGCGTCGAGCGAGGTCGAGGAATAGGCCGCGCCGGCATTGACCGCGAGCGGACGATCGACCACCAGCGCGCGGTACAGATACGAGTTGCTGCCTGAGCCCATCAACTGGGCCAGCACCTCCAGCGCCGCGCTCTCGCCCGGGGCGGCGGTGGTGGCTGAGGGCACGAGATAAAATCGCCTGACGCTCGGCTGTTCGACACGCCGATCGGATAGCGTCACGGTGCGCGGCGCAACCGGCTCCGGCTCCTGCGGACGGATCCTCTTTGCGGGAATCGACGGCTGGGCGGCGATCTTGCCGAAGGTGGCCTCGGCGAGAGGCCGGACCTCGGCGGCATCGGTGTCGCCCGCAATCACCAGGGTCGCGTTGTTCGGAGCATAGAAGCGCCTGTAGAAGGCCAGCGCATCTTCGCGATTGAGCTGCTCGATCTCATGATGCCAGCCGATGATGGGGCGGCCATAGGGATGATTGAGATAGAGGGCGGCCATCATCTGTTCGTTGAGGCGGGCGTCGGGACTGTTGGCGACCCGCATGTTGTATTCCTCGAGCACGACATCGCGCTCGGGCAGCACGTTTTCGTCCTTGAGGATGAGGCCGGTCATGCGATCGGCCTCGAAATCCATCATGGTGGCCAGCTGCTCGCGCGCGACGCGCTGGTAGTAGCCGGTGTAATCGACCGAGGTGAAGGCATTCTCGCTGCCGCCGACGCGCAGCACCGTCTCGGAAAATTCGCCGGCGGGATGTTTCGCCGTGCCTTTGAACATCAGGTGTTCGAGAAAATGCGCCAGTCCCGACTTGCCCGGCGTTTCGTCCGCGGAGCCGACCTTGTACCAGATCATCTGCGTCACCACCGGCGTGCGATGATCCTGGATGACCACGACCTGCAATCCGTTGCCGAGCGTGAAGGTCGCTGGCGGATCCGACGTGATGCTGGTTTGGGCGAAGCTATCGGTTGGAGAAAAAGTGAACGCCGAGGCGAACGCAATGAGAGCGGATGTCACGAAACGGTTTATGGGCATTGCGACCTTTGGTTGGTTGCGGGGGCAAATGACGCAAGACGCAGTGCAGCATCGTACACGGTGCCGCCGACGCTGACTGTCACGAAGTCGGGAGACGGGTGCGCGCCGCAGCCCCGCTCGCATTCACAATCCGCCGACGCTTCCAACCGGCGCTGTCGATCTCAAATCCACACAACTGCGGCGGCACGAACCTGCCGCACGCGGGGCAACCCCAGATACTTCCGATGCCGCTGTTGTGTGGCTTGCTGGCACGCGCGCGCTATTCGCCGTACTGGCCGCGCGCCGGGTCGTAGGGCTTGTTCAGCGATTCCTTTGGCCCGGTTCCGTAGGCGAAATTCGGCGATGGCGTCTGGTAACCTGCTGGCGGCTGAACGAGCGAATCCCGTGTCGGCTCGCCCTTGAACTGCTTGACCTCGGGCTTGCTGCCGCCGAACAGATCGCTGAACCTGCCTTCGAACCCAAGCTCCGACGGGCTCAAAGGCCGTGCATTGGTGTCCCCCGGCTTCAGCGAGTCGGTGCTCTCGGCGCTCCTCGTCGGTCTGGTGCGCACGGCGTTCAGCTCATCCGGTGACAGCGGACGGGCGGCCTCGTACGAGTCGTATCTCTTCTTGTCCTTGGCCGCTTTCTTGCGCTCCTCGGCCGCAGCCTTGCGACGGGCCTCATCGGGATCCTTCGGCCAGTTCGGCGGCGCCTTGGCCTCGGCAGTGGAGGCCGGTGGCGGCAGGTCGAGCTTCGGCGGCACCACGAGCGGCGAGCGCTCACGATAATCGATGCCCCGGTTCTCCATGTTGGTCGCACCAATGCCGTGCATGATGCCTTCGATGATCTTCTCTTCGAAGGTCTTGTCGTCTTCTTCCTCGTCGGCGTCCTGGGCCCTTGCCACACCGGAGGCCATCAATAGGCCGACGCCGAGCGCGGCCGCCGCAACCCGCACCGCACGTGCGGATTTCAACGATTTCCGAATCATCAAGCCCTCGATCTTGCGCATCGCTTTACCCGTCCCAAAGACACCAACGGATCGCCGAAACACTGCGGTCTAAGC
>Ga0213876_10002503_pt1 | contig 10784 bp, 11 predicted proteins | sample BarmaccomBMRX_R9_FD_160113 | JGI IMG/M metagenome (GOLD analysis project Ga0213876, IMG submission 160113) | Root-associated microbial communities from Barbacenia macrantha in rupestrian grasslands, the National Park of Serra do Cipo, Brazil - RX_R9 | ecosystem: Host-associated > Plants > Roots...
CTAGAGGTAGCGATGTGAGAATCTGAGGTGCCCGTGAGCACGACGCCCTATGAGGACCCTGGGTGACCGGGCGGGGACGGCACTGAAACCTATTGAATTCTGTTGCGCAACAACGTACTTCCGGCTCGCAACTTCGGGTCCGGGGTGCGCTGACCCGGGCCGCCCAGAAATCCGCAGATCATCGGCCTGCGGCAACCACGTGCCACAAATCGTGAGACAAGTCCGGTGAGGAGGCAGGGGAGTTTCGAAAGTCAGTCGCAGCTCATCCGGTCGCCGCGGCAGTCTTCGTACCGCACAACATCCCGATCCGGCTCACGACGACGCCAGCGCCAAGGCCCGACGCCCCGGGACGCGACACGCGCGACACGCGCGAATTTCCGTGATTCACCGCGCCAAGACTTGCGACGGCCTGCCGCCACCCGCCGCACCCGACCACCGGAGACCGCCGCCACGGCGCGTCGGTGCGACAAAACGCCCTAAAAGCCCTGCTAGAACCCCCTACCGGAGCTCAGGGGCCGGTCGTGACGCCGTCATGTCCCGAAGCCCTTAACGACGCCCGAAGCAGCCCCCACCACCAACTTGCGCACTGCCCACGCTGGGCATTTGTCCACAAAACGAGGGGGGCGGGTTAGATTTCGTTCCGAAGCGTGAGTACGGTCGTTCCCGCTGGCTGGAGTACCCGGCCGAGACAAAAAGAGATCGATAGTTATCGATGAGATACGGAGGAATCGTGGCCCTTCCCCAGTTGACCGACGAGCAGCGCGCGGCCGCGTTGGAGAAGGCTGCTGCCGCACGTCGAGCACGAGCAGAGCTCAAGGATCGGCTCAAGCGTGGCGGCACCAACCTCACACAGGTGCTCAAGGACGCCGAGAGCGACGAAGTTCTGGGCAAGATGAAGGTGTCTGCGCTGTTGGAGGCGTTGCCGAAGGTGGGCAAGGTCAAGGCGCAGGAAATCATGACCGAGCTGGAGATCGCGCCGACCCGCCGCCTGCGGGGCCTCGGCGATCGTCAGCGCAAGGCACTGCTGGAAAAGTTCGGCTCCTAGGCCGGTGAGCGCCGGCGGGGGGCCGGGCGCCGGCCGTGTGGTCGTGTTGTCCGGTCCCTCGGCCGTCGGCAAATCATCGGTGGTCCGGTGTCTGCGTGAGCGGGTACCGGACCTGCACTTCAGCGTCTCGGCCACGACGCGGGCGCCGCGGCCGGGCGAGGTCGACGGCGTCGACTACCACTTCGTCAGTCCCGCCCGCTTCCAGCAACTGATCGACGACGGCGCCCTGCTCGAGTGGGCCGAGATCCACGGGGGGCTGCAACGGTCGGGCACGCTGGCCGAGCCGGTGCGCCTGGCCACCAGGTCGGGCCATCCGGTGCTCATCGAGGTCGACCTGGCCGGGGCCAGGGCCGTCAAGAAGGCGATGCCCGAGGCCATCACCGTGTTCCTGGCGCCGCCCAGCTGGGAGGATCTGCAGGCCCGACTGGTCGGCCGTGGCACCGAAACGGCTGAGGCTATGCAGCGCCGGCTCCACACCGCGCGCATCGAACTGGCCGCCCAACACGACTTCGACGAGGTCGTCGTTAACAGGCAATTGGAATCTGCGTGTGCAGAATTGGTATCGTTGCTGGTTAGAAACAGCGCCGGACCAGGCGCAGGCCTCCCCAACAACCCCCGATAATCCTGCCAGGAGACTTTTACGTGAGTATTCCCCAGTCCGACTCGCTGGCCGCGGTGCCCCCCGTGGATCAGTTCGACCCGTCCGCAGGTGGTCCGCGCGCCTACGACACCCCGCTGGGCATCACCAACCCGCCCATCGACGAGTTGCTGGACCGCGTCTCGAGCAAGTACGCGTTGGTGATCTACGCGGCCAAGCGCGCCCGGCAGATCAACGACTACTACAACCAGCTCGGCGAGGGCATCCTCGAATACGTCGGTCCGCTGGTCGAGCCGGGCCTGCAGGAAAAGCCGCTGTCGATAGCGATGCGCGAGATCCACGCCGACCTGCTCGAGCACACCGAGGGCGAGTAACGGGGCGGGGCCCGGCGTCATGGACGGCAAGGGGAGCCCGAAACGGGTCATTGTCGGCGTCTCGGGAGGCATCGCCGCCTATAAGGCATGCACCGTCGTCCGCCAGCTGACCGAAGCCGGTCACAGCGTCCGGGTCATCCCCACCGAATCCGCCCTGCGCTTCGTCGGCGCCGCCACCTTCGAGGCGCTCTCGGGTCAGCCGGTGCACACCGGCGTGTTCGAGGACGTTCCAGCGGTGCCGCACGTCCACCTCGGCCAGCAAGCCGACCTGGTGGTGGTCGCGCCGGCCACCGCCGACCTGCTGGCCCGGGCCGTGGCCGGCCGGGCCGACGATCTGCTGACCGCGAGCCTGCTGACCGCGCGTTGCCCTGTGCTGTTCGCGCCGGCGATGCACACCGAGATGTGGTTACACCCGGCCACCGTCGACAACGTGGCCACGCTGCGCCGTCGCGGTGCGGTGGTGCTCGAACCCGCCTCAGGGCGGCTCACCGGCGCCGACAGCGGGGCGGGACGCCTGCCCGAGGCCGAGGAGATCACCACCCTGGCGTATCTGCTGCTGGAGCGGCACGACGCCCTGCCCTACGACCTCGCCGGCCGCAAGCTGCTGGTGACCGCGGGCGGCACGCGGGAGCCGATCGATCCGGTGCGTTTCGTCGGCAACCGCAGCTCCGGCAAGCAGGGCTACGCGGTCGCGCGGGTGGCCGCGCAGCGCGGCGCCGAGGTCACGCTGATCGCGGGGCACACCGCGGGGCTTATCGACCCGGCCGGTGTCGAGGTGGTCCACGTCAGCTCGGCCCAGCAACTCGGCGACGCGGTGTCCAAACACGCGCCCGACGCGGACGTGCTGGTGATGGCCGCCGCCGTCGCCGACTTCCGGCCCGCGCAGGTCGCCGCCGCCAAGATCAAAAAGGGGGACGAGGGGCCGCCGAGCATCGAACTGGTGCGCAACGACGATGTGCTCGCCGGTGCGGTGCGGGCCCGCGCTCACGGCCAGCTGCCCAAGATGCGGGCCATCGTGGGGTTTGCCGCCGAGACCGGTGACGCCAACGGCGATGTGCTGTTCCATGCCCGGGCGAAGCTGCGGCGCAAGGGCTGCGACCTGCTGGTGGTCAATGCCGTCGGCGACGGCAGGGCGTTCGAGGTGGACAACAACGACGGTTGGTTGCTGACGTCCGACGGGACCGAGTCGGCGCTGCAGCACGGGTCCAAGACGCTGATGGCGAGCCGTATCGTGGACGCGATCGTCACGTTTTTGCACGGTGACGTCGGTTAGCCGCCAAGTTGCATTTGCCCGGCTGAGCCGGTTGAGTTAAGACACCTAAAATAATTTGCCTAACTAACGTTTAGTTCAGGATGAGCGGAAGGACACAGAGTGAGCGAGAAGGGTCGGCTGTTTACCAGTGAGTCGGTGACGGAGGGACACCCCGACAAGATCTGTGACGCGATCAGCGACTCCGTCCTCGACGCGCTTCTAGCGGAGGACCCCCGCTCACGTGTCGCGGTCGAGACGCTGGTGACTACCGGGCAGGTGCATGTGGTGGGCGAGGTGACGACCTCGGCCCAAGGGGCATTCGCCAACATCACCAACACGGTCCGCGAGCGCATCCTGGAAATCGGCTATGACTCGTCGGACAAGGGCTTCGACGGAGCGTCCTGCGGCGTCAACATCGGCATCGGCGCGCAGTCGCCCGACATCGCCCAGGGTGTCGACACCGCGCATGAGGCGCGTGTCGAGGGCGCCGCGGACCCGCTGGACTCCCAGGGCGCCGGCGACCAGGGCCTGATGTTCGGCTACGCCATCAACGACACCCCGGAGCTGATGCCGCTGCCGATCGCGCTGGCCCACCGGCTGTCGCGGCGCCTGACCGAAGCGCGCAAGAACGGTGTGCTGCCCTACCTGCGGCCCGACGGCAAGACGCAGGTGACAATCGCCTACGAGGACAACGTGCCCGTGCGGCTGGACACCGTGGTCGTCTCCACCCAGCACGCGGCCGACGTCGACCTGGAAAAGACGCTGGATCCCGACATCCGGCGCGAGGTGCTCAAGACCGTGCTCGAGGACCTGGCCCACGAGACGCTGGATGCCTCGTCGGTGCGGGTACTGGTGAATCCGACCGGCAAGTTCGTCCTGGGCGGCCCGATGGGCGACGCGGGGCTGACCGGCCGCAAGATCATCGTCGACACCTACGGCGGGTGGGCCCGTCACGGTGGGGGCGCCTTCTCGGGCAAGGATCCGTCCAAGGTGGACCGCTCGGCGGCATATGCCATGCGCTGGGTGGCCAAGAACATCGTCGCCGCAGGGTTGGCGGAGCGGGTCGAGGTGCAGGTGGCCTACGCCATCGGAAAGGCGGCCCCCGTCGGTCTCTTCGTCGAGACCTTCGGCACCGAGGCGGTGGACCCGGTCAAGATCGAGAAGGTCATCCCCGAGGTGTTCGACCTGCGGCCGGGCGCGATCATCCGCGATCTGGACCTGTTGCGGCCGATCTACGCGCAGACCGCGGCCTACGGCCACTTCGGCCGCACGGATGTCGACCTGCCGTGGGAGCGGCTCGACAAGGTCGACGACCTCAAGCGCGCCATTTAGGTCGCGCGCGCCCTGTAGGTTGCGCGAACAGACGCAAAAGCACCCATTTCGTACCGAAATGTGGTGCTTTTGCGTCTGCTGGCGAGGGTTGCGTTACCAGGGACCGCCAAACGCCGTGTCGAAACCCCTGCTCGGAGATACATTGTTAGCCGTACTGTTTCGTTCAGGCCCACCGCTAGGTAGTTAAGCGTGGGACTCGTGGGGCGGGGGGCCCAGCAGTGTGGACCGCGTTGGCTGATCACTGGCAGGAATCCGATCGGTACACATGGCTCACGGAGTACTTGAGTGCTCGCGGCCTGGAGACGCGAATTCGATGGACGATCGCCGCGGCGTCCATCGCTTCCTGCTTGCTGCCGCTGACAATGTTGTTCAGTGCCAGCGGACCGCGCGGCCCACTGGCCCGAACGGTCACGATCACCGCGGTGGTCTGCGTGACCATAGCGGCGACGTGGTGGACCCGTCGGTGGCCGACTCGCCGCAAAGCGATCGGGTATGCGTTCATCGCCGACGCCGCGACCGCCGCGATCTGTCTCAGTTACCACGACCCCCTTATCGGTCTCGTGGGTTGCATATTGTTCACGCTGATAGGCGGTTACATCGCGTTCTTTCACTGTGGCTACGTCCAGGCGGTCAACGTGTGCGTCGGTGTCACAACCGCCACGCGGCTGTGGTGGTCCGCCTGGCAGCACAGTGGCGACGTGATAGTCACGCTGAACGTGTATGTCGTCGTGACGGTCGCAACCCTGGCTCTATCGGCCGGTCACATCATGGTGCACTTCTTCGGCATCGACGTGGCGGGCGCCGATATCGATCCGTTGACCGGCCTGCTGAACCGTCGGGCCTTCTACCGGCGCGCCGATCGGTTGCTGGCTGCGCACGGGTCGACGGCAGGACGCCGCCTCTGCGTAACGATGATCGACCTCGACCACTTCAAGCGGCTCAACGACTCTCGGGGTCACCAGGTCGGCGATTCGGCGTTGATCATGGTCAGCAACCTGACCAAAGAGATAGCTGACGACGCCGCCATCATTGCGCGCATCGGCGGCGAGGAGTTCGTCGTGGCCGAGGTCGGCGATCTGACCGAGACCACCACGCGCGCCACGTCGTTGTGTGCGGCCATCGCCGCGACCGACTTCAAAATCACTGCCAGCATTGGCGTAGCCAGCCTCGCCACCCCGATCGTCAGCGCCGAAGGCGGCGACGTCATCGACATGCTGATCGAAATCGCCGACGCCGCAATGTATGACGCCAAACGCGCCGGCGGCGGCCGCGTGGGCATCCAAGCCGATTCAGCGCCGCGACGTGCACCGGCGCGCGTCGTCAGCGGGGACGCTTAGGGGGAGCGGAGCGGGCCGGGGTACCCGCGCGCGGCGCCAGGTACCCGCGCGCGGCGCCAGGTACCCGCGAGCAGACGCGAAAGCACCTCATTTCGGCACGAAATGGGTGCTTTTGCGTCTGCTCGCCACCAACTCGCACCACTAAAGGCCCGGCGGCAGCGGGTGGTCGGGGTCCAGCGCGGGCAGGCCGTCGATGCTGCGCCTGTTGCGCTCGGCGATCAGCTGAGCGTACTTCTCGGCGGGCGCCTTCGCGTGATGCGAGTCCAGCACCGGCCGCTCGTCGACGAGTTCGTAATAGGGCACCGCGTACCCACAGGCATCCGCGATGCGTTCGACGTCGACGACGACAGCGGCCCGAACTCCCGGATGCAGGTTAGCGAAATATACTCTGAGACTATCGAATTCGTCGTCGTCCGGACGAACAACCCGTCCGGTTCCGTACAACCGCAGGATGCGCGAGTTGCGGGTGAACGAGCAGAACATCACGGTGATGCGGCCGTTGTCGCGCAGGTGAGCAATCGTCTCGGCCCCGCTGCCGAACAGGTCGATATAGGCGACGGTGTGGTCGTCGAGCACGGCGAAGGTGTCACTGTATCCCTTGGGGGACAGGTTGATTCGGCCGCCTTCGGAGGGAGCGGTGGCGACGAAGAACATGGCCTGCTGCTCGATGAACTCCCGCAGCGAGTCATCGATGCGTGCAAACTCTTTCGCCATGTTCGTCGCCGAGCCCAGCCCTAGCCGGTGAACCGGTAGTCGTCGAGGTCGAAAGTCTTACTGCGCCAATACGCCTCCACCGTGGTGGTCGGGCGCAACGGGACGTCGCCGTTCTTGTCGAAGTAGTAGCTGTTGGCCAGCCGACAACTGTCCTGCCAGAATACCTGCCGGTGCCGCCGCCGGAGCACCTCGGCGAAGTAGCGGGCGTTGGCCTCCTCGGACACCTCGACACGCGTCGCTCCGTCGCGTCGCGCCCGTTTCAGGCAGCGCAGGATGTGGTGGGTCTGCGTCTCGATCAGCGCGAAGTACGACGACCCGACGTAGCCGTACGGACCGAACACGGTGAAGAAGTTCGGATAACCCGGGACACTGACGCCCTGGTAGGCGTGCGTGCGGTGCTCGCTCCAGAACCGGCCCAGCGACTGGCCGCCCCGTCCGAGGACCGGATAGGTAAGAACGTCGTCGGTGTCCAGCACGTTGAAACCGGTCGCCAGGATCAGCACATCGATCTCGTGGTCCGCGCCGTCAACGGTGGCTACCGCCGTCGGCGTGAACTTGTCGATCGGCTCGGTGACCAGTCGCACGTTGGCGCGGTTGAACGTCGCCAGGTAGCCGTTATGGAAGCCCGGCCGTTTGCAGCCCACCGCATACCGCGGGGTGAGCCGGTCGCGCACGTCGGGATCGTCGACCTGCTCGCGCAGGTAGCGCCGTCCCATCGACGCGCTCCAGCGCGCCAGCGGAAACACCGTGAAATATTGCGCCGAGATGGGGAAGGTCGCCTCGACATAGGCCTGGCTGAGCAGACGTTGGATGGCTTTGCCGCCGGGAACTCGCATCGCCCAGCGCGCGGACGCCGGCAGCGGCACATCGAACTTGGGGAAGCACCAGATCGGGGTCCGCTGAAAAACGGTGAGGTGCGCGACAATTGGCGCGATCTCGGGAATGATCTGGACCGCCGAGGCCCCGGTGCCGATGACGGCGACGCGCTTGCCGGCCAGGTCCTGCGTGTGATCCCAGCGCGCCGTGTGCATGGTGACGCCGTCGAAGGAGTCCACGCCGTCGATGTCGGGCAGCTTGGGCGTGGTCAGCACGCCGCAGGCGTTGATCACGAACCTCGCGGTCACCTCGCCGCCGGGGTCCGTCTGCAACCGCCACACACCGCACCCGTCGTCAAACGAGGCGCTTAACACCTTGGTGCGCAACCGGATCCGCGACCGGATCCCGTACTTGTCGACGCAGTGCTCGGCGTAGGCCTTCAGCTCGCGGCCGGGAGCGTAGGTCCGCGACCAGTCCGGGCTCTGCTCGAACGAGTACTGGTAGGAAAACGACGGAATGTCAACGGCGATACCGGGATAGGTGTTCCAGTGCCAGGTACCGCCGACTCCGTCGCCGGCCTCGAGGAGGTAGTCGCCGAATCCGGCCTCGTCGAGCTTGATCGCCGCGCCGATCCCGGAGAATCCGGCGCCGACGATCAGTACCTGATAGTCCGGAATCTGGGTCAACTATGCAGCGCCTTCTTCAGCACGGCCAGCGCGCGGTTCGTGGCTTCGGCGGCGGCCGGCGACACCAAGGCCAGGCTGGCGTAGCCGTGCACCATCGTCGGCTCGTTGGACAGCTCAACGGGCACCCCGGCGGCGCGCAGCAGCTCGGCGTAATGGGCTCCGTCGTCGCGCAGCGGATCATGGTCGGCGGTGCCGATGAAGGCCGGTGGCAGGCCCGAGAAGTCGGCGGCATTGGCCGGGGCCAGGGTCGCCGGCAGTGCGCCAGGGTTGCTGATGTCCGTTCCCGGCACGTACCAGCCGACGAAGGCCTCGATGACGTCGCGGTCCAGGATCGGTGCGTCGGCGTTCTCGGCGAACGATGGCAGCGACATGTTCCCTGTGGTGGAGGGGTACCACAGCATCTGGAACACCAGCGGCGGGCCGCCGTTGTCGCGGGCCAGCTGCGCCATGACCGCGGAGATGTTGCCACCCGCGGAGTCACCTGCGACGGCGATGCGTTTCGGGTCGCCGCCCAGCTCGGCGGCATGCTCGCCGACCCAGCGCAGCGCCGCCCAGCAGTCCTCGATCCCGGCCGGGAACGGATGCTCGGGGGCCAGCCGGTAATCGACGGACACCACGATGGCCTCCGCGCCGACGGCGTGCGCGCGGACGACCGGATCGTGGGTGTCCAGGTCACCCAGACACCAGCCGCCGCCGTGATAGAAGACGACGACGGGCAGGTTGTCCCGCTGCGCGACGGGCGGCCAGTAGATCCGGACCGGCACGCGCAGGCCGTCGTATTCCACCGTCCGTTCCTCGATCCGCAGATCAGGAAGCATTTCCGGCGGTGCCTTCAGCTGGGCGAGTCGCGCACGGGCGACCTCGACACCCTCGGCCGCGGTGAAGGTCAGTGGAACGGCGTCGAGCAGCGCCTTGAGCATGGGATCGATGCCGGGTCGAGTGGTGGTCGGCTGAGTCATGCGATCACCGTACGCCCGACCGCCGCAGTGCAGTTCGCAGCGCCGCCAGCCCGCGATCCGCGGCGGCGGTGGCGGCCGGCACCACGCCGGCGTAGCCGACATCGCCGTGCACCATCGTCTCGGCGTTGTGCACCTCGACGGGGACACCGGCGGCGGCCAACAGTTCGCCGTAGCGGATGCCGTCGTCACGCAGCGGGTCGAAGCCGGCCACCCCGATGTAAGCGGGGGGCAGGCCGGCCAGGCTCTGCGCCCGGCCCGGGGCCATTCCCGGCGGCGGGTCGGACAGGTCGACTTCGCCGGCGTACCAACGGGAAAAGTTGGCGATGGCCTTGGTGTCCAGGACCAGTGCGGTGGCGTTCTCGGTGAACGACGGCAGCGATTGGTCCCACAGCGTGGACGGATACCACAACAGCTGGAAACAGATCGGCGGACCGCCGTTGTCACGCGCCTGTTGCGCGACCACGGCGGCGATGGTGCCGCCCGCCGAATCCCCGGCGACCGCCAGCCGATTGGCGTCGGCGCCCAACTCCGAAGCATGCTCGGCGACCTATACCGTTGCGGCCCAAGCGTCTTCGACGGCGGCGGGGTAGGGGTGCTCGGGCGCCAGCCGGTAGTCGACCGACACCACTATCGTGTCGGCGCCCACGGCGTGTTGCCGGCAGGAGCCGTCGTGGGTATCGAGGTCGCCCATGACGAATCCGCCGCCGTGGAAGTACACCAACACCGGCGCCGCCGCGCCCGGGACGGATTCCGTTGCTGGCCAATAGATCCGGATCGGGACTCCGCCCGCGGGCCCGTCGATCGTGCGGTCTTCGACGCGCAACTCGGGATGTACCGGCCGGCGCGGCAGGTCGCGCAATCGTTGCCGTACCGCGTCGATTCCGTCCTCCGTTGATAGCCGGAACGGAACCGAATCCAGTACCTTCAACAGAATGGGGTCGATACTCGGCTTTTCCTCGGCTGTTTTGTCCAAATTGGGCATGGAGGTACCGTACGCACCTCGTATGGTGGCCGGCGGCTGGGTGGTCGCCGGTTGGGCGGGCATCGCCTATGGCGTGTATTTGACCGTGATCGCGTTGCGTTCGCCGCCCGGCGTTCCGCTGACCGGCCACTGGATTCTGCAGCCGGTGTTCAAGGCGTTGATGGCGGTGCTGCTGGCGTTCGCCGCGACCGCGCATCCGAGCGTCCGCGAGCGCCGGTGGCTGATGCCGGCGTTGTTGTTCTCGGCCGCCGGGGATTGGTTGCTGGCGATTCCGTGGTGGACGCAGTCGTTCATCTTGGGGCTGGGGGCATTCCTGTTGGCGCACTTGTGTTTCCTGGCCGCGCTGCTGCCATTGGTGCCGCGGGCCAAGCCGTCGCCGGTGCGCGTCGCCTGCGTCACGCTGATGTGTCTGGTGTCCGTGGTTTTGCTGGGCTGGTTCTGGCCGCACCTGGGCGGCGACAAGATTCCGGTGGCGGCCTACATCGGGGTGCTGACCCTGATGGTCTGTGTGGCGTTTCTGGCGCAGTTGCCGACCATTTGGACAGCCGTGGGCGCGGGGTGCTTTGCCGCGTCGGACGCCATGATCGCCATCGGCCGGTTCATCCTGGGCAACGAGGCGCTGGCCGTGCCGATCTGGTGGTTGTACGCCGGGGCGATGATCCTGATTACCGCCGGGTTCTTCTTTGGCC
>Ga0213876_10002504_pt1 | contig 10781 bp, 5 predicted proteins | sample BarmaccomBMRX_R9_FD_160113 | JGI IMG/M metagenome (GOLD analysis project Ga0213876, IMG submission 160113) | Root-associated microbial communities from Barbacenia macrantha in rupestrian grasslands, the National Park of Serra do Cipo, Brazil - RX_R9 | ecosystem: Host-associated > Plants > Roots...
TCGGCCCGCCGATACGCGGCGTCTGCGGCTTTCAGATCGCCCTTCTGCTCGAGCAACACCGCGAGATTGAACGCGCCCGCTGAATCGCCACGCTCGTCCGCGCGGCGGAACGCGCTTTCAGCACCACTGAAGTCGCCTCTCTCGCCAAGAAGGACACCATAATCACAAGCGGCGCCGGCGTGGCCGCGCTCATCCGCGCGTACAAGCGCGGCCTCGGCGGCCATCGCGTCACCGCGCTGTTCCAGCAGCAGGCCCAAACGAAACGCGCCCAATGGATCGTCACGCTCGTCAGCGCGGCGGTACGCGGCCTCCGCGCCCCCTAAGTCGCCGCGGTGCTCGAGAAGCAATCCCAAACTAGCGGCGGCGGCGGCGTGGCCATGCTCATCCGCGTGCCGGTATGCCGTTTCCGCACTGGCGAGATTGCCGCTCCGCTCGTACAACTCGCCGAGACTGAACGCAGCCGCGCTAGCCCCGCGCTCGGCGGCACGACGGTACGCAGCTTCTGCTTCGTCGAGGCGGCCCATGTGCTCGAGCAGCACTCCGAGGTTGATTGCTCCAGCCGCATCGCCTCGTGCATCGGCGCGACGAAACGCCCCTTCAGCTTCTTCCAGCTCTCCTCGCTCTGCCAGTAGTACGCCGTAGTCGGATGCGGCAGCCGGGTGACCGAGCTGATCCGCGCGTTGATACGCGGCCTCCGCCCCTGCCAAGTCACCGTCCCGTTCTCGCTGCACCGCATAATCGAAGGCACGAACGGCTTCTTCGGCAACGTCTGCGGGTCGTGGTGCCACGTCTGCGTATGCGTGGTCCTTCTCCTTACGCGCGACTTCGGCGGTTTCATCTTCGGCACGTAGCTGGCGGCTCTCGAACTGGGGCGGCGCCTGATGCTGGTGCCGCTTCTCAGCCTCGCGCTCGCGCCGACTTGCTTCGGCCTCGGCCCGCTCCCGCGCCGTGCGCTCCTGCTCGTTTCGCTTGCGTGCCTCAGCATCGGCGCGCTCCCGAGCCTTCCGTTCCGCCGTCGCGCGCTGGTGCTCCTCCTCAACCCGCCGGCGCTCCTCCGCCTCGGCGCGCTTGCGCTCGTGCTCGGCGCGCTTTCGGGCCTCCGCCTCGGCGCGCTCGCCTGCCTTCTTCTCCTCCTGCGCGCGCTTCCGCGCCTCCGCCTCGGCGCGCTCGCGTGCCTTTCTGTCCTCTTCCGCGCGCTTGCGCGCTTCAGCTTCCGCCCGCTCACGCGCTCTGCGCTCCGCCTCCGCTCGTTTGCGCACCTCGGCCCCTGCGCGCTCCCGCGCTTTGCGCTCCTCCTCAACCCGCCGCCGCTGCTCCGCTGCCGCGCGCTCGCGCGCCTCTGTCTCCTCCTGCGCCCGCTGGCGCTCCGCCTCAACCCGCCGGCGCTCCTCTGCCTCGGCCCGCCGGCGCTCCTCCTCCGCACGCGACCGCGCCGCAGCCTCCGCCCGCTCGCGCGCCTCTCTCTCCTCCTGCGCCCGCTTGCGCTCCGCCTCAACCCGCCGGCGCTCCTCCGCCTCAACCCGCCGGCGCTCCTGCTCCGCCCGTTTACGCGCCTCAACCTCAGCCCGCTCACGCGCCTTCTTCTCCTCCTCCGCCCGCTTACGCGCCTCAGCCTCAGCGCGCTCACGCGCCTTCTTCTCCTCCTCCGCCCGTTTACGCGCCTCAACCTCAGCCCGCTCACGCGCCCCTTTCTCCACCTCCGCTCGCTCGCGCTCCGCCTCGACCCGCCGGCGCTCCTCGGCCGCAGCCCGCTTACGCTCCTCCTCCGCCCGCTTACGCGCCTCGGCCTCGGCGTCCCGCCGCGCCCGCGCCGCCTGACGTTCCCGCCGGCGCCGCGCTCTGCCGCCCTCAGGCGGCTCGGTGGCCTCGTCGGGGAGAGCCGGGACGCGGGGTTCGTCGCCGTTGATGGGAGGCGGTCCCGGAGGAACCAGCCGGCGCTCTGGCACAACCACCGGAGTGGACGTGGATAGCAGTCGCGGCCGGGGCGAACGTGGTGGCGCGTCCACGGCCGACGTCGCCCTAGCTTGAGCTTGGGTCGGCGTCGGCTGGGCGCCGAATGTCCTCACGCCAGTCCCATTCGCCTCCGGTTGCCGAGTGGCCGGAGCCGGAGTCGCCCCACCCGCCCGGCGTGATCGGGCGAGACGGCGGGTGCTGGCGGCTAGCGAAGCCATCGGCCGCTCGCCCCGCCGGCGCGCCACGAGCGCCATGATCACCCCGATCAGCACGGCGAGCGCGTCGAAGATGATCAGCAGCACGATCCACGTGTGTGTGCCGCTCGACGCGGATTCCCGCGCTGGCGCGAAAGTGGTCGGCGTCGCCGCCGACGGCTTGGCCGAACCCTGCGCCGACCCCGAGCCCGAAGCCGACCCTGAGCCCGAAGCCGCACCCGAGCCCGACCCGGCACCGGCCGGCAGCGACGGCGAGGTCACAGTCGGAGTCAGCGGGAAGTTGTGGAGCAATTGCTGCGGGACGCGTTCGCTCTGCGCCGCCACCGCGCCCCCCGCCGAGGCGCACAGCAGCGCGCCGATCAGCAGCGCCATCGCCACCGTTCGCGCCACCAGCAACCCCCGCCTGCTCTTGCGCGTCGAAGGACTCACTGAACCGTTATCGGAGTGCCGACAGGCATCAATGCCGCCAAGCGGAGCATATCGGCGTTACGCAGGCGGATGCACCCGTGCGAGATGCGTCCGGGAATCAGGTTCGGCTGGTTCGTGCCGTGGATGCCGACGTAGCCGCCGGCGGGCCAGTCGGTCAGGGTCGGCGAACGCGCGCTGGTGCCGAACGCGATCGGCCCGTAGGTGGCGCTCCGGTAGCGAGACAGGACGTTCCGAACATAGAAGTCCCCGGCCGGCGTCGGCGACTGGGGCTGTCCGATTCCGATCGGCGCGCTGAACACGCGCTTGCCGTCGCGGAACAGGCTCATGTGCAAATGCGCCCGGTCGACCAGCAGGTGGGTATCGAGCACCACCGAGCCACCGAGCGCCGAACGCGGGACCCACGCCGAGGTGCCGTTGGGCAGGACCGCGAGCCGAACGCGCTGCCACAGACCTGTCCGCCCGACGCGCGCCGGCCCGAGCAGCTCGAGGATGTTCGTCGTGCCTTCTGGCGTCTGGGTTGACACCGCTGCGACCGGGTGCGCTCGCGGACCCGGAGCGGCGCGCGCGAGAACCGAACTGCGCACCGGCGCCCAACGAGAGGCGCCTCGCAAGGCTGCCAGCTCGTGCGGCGCCGGCACGACGAAGCCGGACGCCGCAGGTGGCGGGAGCCCGGTCCACTGCGACGCTGAACGTGCCGGTGGCGCCTGCGGGTGCAGCACAAGGGCGAGCAGGCCCGCGACGCCCAACGCAGGCGTCAGGATCAGCGCCAACGTCCGTCCCAGCTTCCGCCGCATCACCCCGTGAACTTCGGAGCCTGATGCGACGCCATATCGGGAGCCGCAACGACAAAGTGCGTGGAGGCCACGAGTGCTTCGACGCGCCGCGGGGGCAGGGGCTGATCGAACGCCGTCGCCGCCGGGAGCACGCCGGCGAGGCGCCGGATCCAGGCGGCATGGCGTGCCTCGACCGAGTGGATCGCGATCGCGGCGGCGAGGAAGGCCTGTGACTGGAGCCGAGGCGCCTGGTACTTGTAGGCCTCGACGGCGAGGTCCTCGAACGCCACCGCCGTGCGCCGAAAGCCGTCCGGGTCCTCCGTCACCCCTTGGAAATTGAACGTCGGCCGCTTGATCGCCTGCGATCCGAGCACCTTCTGAAACGCGCTGACGTGAGCGCGCTCGTGGCCGCCCACGATCCGCGCTTGGTCGGCCAGGGCTCCGTGCAAGGAGTGCAGCCGCTCGGCCTCGCTGTAGAACGAGGCCTGGAGGTATTCGAGGCTGAGCGCGTAGTTGAGGATGCCGATGTCCTGCTGCGATCCGGTCGTCGAACCGGCGGCGGCGCGCGCCCGGCCGGCGAAGCCGAGCCCGGCGGCACCCGCGCCCAGCCCGATCAAGCCGCGCCGCGTGGGCCTGGACGCACGACGCAGCTCCGACCCGCCGGCCGCGGCGTTCGCCGCCGCCTCCGCCAGCGCCCCGTCGCGATCAACCGCTGCGAGCGCCGGCGGTAGAGCGCCACCATCAACCAACCTGTACCCCCAACTGCGTGAGCTGCGCCTTGACCTGGGAAACGTCGGCGGGCACGTCGGTCGCCACGGGCGCGGGCACCTCGCCCGCAAGGTCGCGGGCCCAGGAGGCGTGGCGAGCCTCGACGGAGACGATCTCGGCGGCCGACGCGAGGCTCTTCGGCGTCAGGTTGCCGGCCTGACCGTTGTACAGCGCCACGCCGGTGTCTTCGAGGCCGATGGCGAGGCGCTGAAAGTCACTGAAGCTGGACGGCGCGCGCGTGAGCGTCAACTGCGGCGCGGGCTTGGCCGCCGAACCGAGAGCGTGCCGGAGGAACGCGACGTGGTCGCGCTCGTGGCCGCCGACGACCTGGGCGAACTGCAGCCACTCGCCTTTCAGCGACACGCTGTGCAGCGAGCGGGCGTAGAAGTCGGCCTGCAGCTCCTCGAAGGCGAGCGCGAAGTTGAGCACCTCGACGTCCTGCTTCGAGGACGAGGAGCTGGCGAAAGAAGCCAGCGCAGCAGTGACGATGCCACCAGACATCAACCCGCCGCCCAGCATCGCGGCACGCCGTAGCCAGGCCCCCCGCGTTTCCCCTACTTGCGCGTCCATCGCCGAGCCTCACGGTAGCGGGATTTGAAGTGGTGTTCAAACGAAGGCACTGGAAGGTGAACGGTCGCGAAGGTTCGCGGCTTCCGGCCTCCGCGTCCTGTTAACTGACGATCAACGAGCCGGAATGCGGCGGCGAAGGGAAAGGAAAGCGCATGTCCATCGGAGTGATCGGTCTCGGCTACGTGGGCTTGCCGCTGGTGGTCGCGTTCGCGGAAGCGGGCCAGGAGGTCGTGGCGGTCGACGTGGATCCGCGCAAGGTGGCGGCGGTCAAGGCCGGCGAGTCCTATATCGAGGACATTCCGGCGGCCCGCCTCCGCGACGTTGCGCAGTCGATCTACCCCACCTCGCACTACCAGCCGCTCGCACGGACTGATGCCGTGCTCATCTGCGTACCGACGCCGCTGAGCGCCAACCGCGAGCCCGACCTCTCGGCGCTCGAGGCGGCCGGACGTGCGCTCGGTCACGTGCTTCAGCGCGGGCAGCTGATCGTCCTCGAGTCGACCACCTATCCCGGCACGACGCGCGATCGGCTGGTGCCGATCCTGGAAGAGGAATCCGATCTGCGCGTAGGTTCGGACGTGAGCGTCGCGTTCTCGCCCGAGCGCGTCGATCCTGGGCGGACCGACTACACGCTGCGCAACACCCCGAAGCTGATCGGGGGGATCACGCCGTGGTGCACCGAGCGCGCGGCCGAGCTCTACGGCCTCGTCTGCGACCACATCATCAGGCTCTCCAACCCGGAAAGCGCCGAGATGGCCAAGCTGCTGGAGAACATCTTCCGCTCGGTCAACATCGCGCTGGTCAATGAACTCGCGATCGTCGCGGACCGGATGGGGATCGACATCTGGGAGGTCGTCGATGCGGCGGCGACGAAGCCCTACGGGTTCATGCGCTTCGAGCCCGGCCCCGGCATGGGCGGCCACTGCCTGCCTGTCGATCCGTTCTACCTGACCTGGCGCGCGCGCGAGTTCCACCTTTCGACCGAGTTCATCGAGCTCGCGGGCAAGATCAACCAGCAGATGCCCTACCACTGCTTGGAGCGGATCGAGCGCGCGCTCAACGAAGCCGCCAAGCCGGTCAAGGGGTCCCGCATCACGATCTTGGGCGTCTCGTACAAGGGCGGCGTGGGCGACATCCGTGAGTCGCCCGCCCTACGCATCATCGAAGAGCTGAAGGAGCGCGGCGGCCGGATCAGCTACCACGATCCGCACGTCCCCTCTCTCCCGGACTATGGCCTGCAGAGCGTGCCGCTCCCCGATGCCATCGCCGGCGCCGACGTCGTCGTGCTGGTCACCGCCCACCCCGGAATCGATCACGAGGCACTGGCGCGCGAGGCGCAGCTGTTCGTCGATCTGCGCGGCGTCACCCGCGGGGTGGAGACATCGGGCCTGGTCCGCCTGTAGGAACGGCCGCGTTGGTCTGGGGGCCGCGGGCCGCGTGTGGTCCGCTGGAAGCGCTCGGGCGACATGCCATCCACCAGGGATGCGCGGGCGAGCTCGCTCGCGCCGGCCCGGAGGTAGCCGCCGGCGAGAAAGCGCCGGCGCCGCCCCGCCTCAAACCGAAGCGGGACGGCGCGGCAAATTGCGTTTCCGCTTAGTCCTCGGGACCCGACCCGTCGCCTCCGTCATCCGACGGCAGCCCCAGGTCGGCCAGCTCCTCGGCGAAGCCGAGCGAGGAGCTGCCGGGACCGATCTCCTCGAGATCGGAGAGGTCGGGCTCGATTCCGCCACCGAAGCCGCCGAGCGACTCGCCGTCGGACAGGCCGAGTTCGGCCGCCAGGTCGTCGTGATCGAGCAGTCCGACGTCGTCCATCCCGCGCGGAAGCGGCTCGGCCGGCTCGATCTCGATCCGCCGGTAGCGCTTGAGCCCCGTGGCGGCGGGGATCAGCTTGCCGATGATGACGTTCTCCTTGAGGCCGTTCAGCCGGTCGATCTTGCCCTCGAGCGCGGCGTCGGTGAGCACCTTCGTCGTCTCCTGGAAGGACGCCGCCGACAGGAACGAGTCGGTGTTGAGCGACGCCTTGGTGATCCCGAGAATGATCTCCTCGGCCTGAGCGGTCTCGCCTCCGGCCTCCTGCACGCCGCGGTTCGTCCGCGCGTACTCGTTGCGGTCGACGAACTGGCCCGGGAGCAGGTCGGTGTCGCCCTTCTGGTCGACCCGGACCTTCTTCATCATTTGGCGCACGATCAGCTCGATGTGCTTGTCGTTGATGTCGACGCCCTGGGACTTGTAGACCTCCTGGACCTCGCGCACGAGGTACAGCTCGGTCTCGGTGCGACCGCGGATGGCGAGCAGCTCGTGCGGGTACAGCGAGCCCTCGTTGAGCTGCGTCCCCGGCTCGATCCGCCCCCCGTCCTCGACGAACAGCAGCGTCCGCCGCGGGAACGTGTGACGGTGCTCCTCGCCGCCGTCATCGGTGATGACGACGGTGAGCGCCTTATCTGACTCCTCGACCGACACCTTGCCTCCGATCTCGGCGATCTTGGCCAGGCCCTTGGGCTTGCGCGCCTCGAACAGCTCGACCACGCGCGGCAGACCGTGCGTGATGTCCGCCCCGGCGACGCCGCCGGTGTGGAACGTCCGCATCGTCAGCTGCGTTCCGGGCTCACCGATCGACTGGGCCGCGATGATCCCGACCGCGTCGCCGATCTGCGCGAGCTTCCCGGTGGCCAGCGACCGTCCGTAGCACGCCTGGCAGACGCCGGTCGGCGCCTCGCACTTGAGCACTGAGCGCACGGGCACGCGGATGACCGTGCCCTTCTCAGTGTCGTCCGCCCAGGCCTCCACGAGGTCCGCGAGTTCGGCGCGGTCGATCTCCGCACCCTTCTCGACGATCACCCGGCCGCGCTTGGTCTTGATCTCATCGGCGGCGATCCGCCCGATCAGGTCCTCGTTGCGCTCGCCGGTCGGCCGCAGCCGCCGGGTCTCCGGATCGACCTCGAGCGTGCTCACCGGCATCTCGATGAACTCAGCTGTGCCGCAGTCCTCCTGGCGGATGATCACGTCCTGCGCCACGTCGACCAGACGCCGGGTGAGATAACCCGAGTCGGCCGTGCGCAACGCCGTATCCGCGAGACCCTTGCGCGCGCCGTGCGTCGAGATGAAGTACTCGAGCACGGTCAGGCCCTCCATGAAGTTGGCCTTGATCGGCCGCGGGATGATCTCGCCCTTCGGGTTGGCCATCAGGCCGCGCATCCCGGCCAGCTGCCGGATCTGCGAGAACGACCCGCGCGCACCGGAGTTGGCCATCATGAAGATGGGGTTGAGCTCATCGAGGTGTTCGTTGAGCGCGTCCCCGACCTCGTTGGTGGCCCGATCCCACAGGCTGGTGACCGCCTCGTGGCGCTCCTCCTGGGTGATCATGCCGGCGTCGTACTGGCTCTCGATCTCGGCCAGCTGCGCGTCGTAACGGGCCAGGATCTCGGCCTTGCTCGGCGGCGTCTGAACGTCGTTCTTAGAAATCGTCACACCGGCCTGAGTGGCGTAGTGGAAGCCGATGTCCTTGAACGCATCGAGCACGAGCGAGATCGTCGGAGCTCCGTAGGCCTGCACGAGGTCATCGACCAGCTTGGTCGTGTCCTTCTTCTTCATCGACCGGTTGATGAACTCGTAGCTGGCCGGGTCGAACCCGTCGGTCAGCGCCTGCTCGAGCGCGCGCTCGATCTTGTCGTTGTAGATGATCCGCCCGACCGTGGTCAGCACGTGACCGCCCTCGCGCCCGACTGGGCGGAACTCCGCCAGATCGTGCAGGCGCACGACGCCGTGCTCGTATGACCACTCCGCCTCCTGGGCGGTGCGGAACACGTGCGGCCGCGGGTCGTACGTGGCCGGGTCGATCTTCTCGAGCTCGCGCGCGTCAGGACCGTAGGTCAGGTAGTAGGCACCCAGCACCATGTCCTGCGTCGGCGTCGCCAGCGGCGAACCGTGCGCCGGCGAGAGGATGTTGTTGGCCGAGAGCATCAGGATCCGCGCCTCGGCCTGCGCCTCCGCCGACAGCGGCAGATGGACCGCCATCTGGTCGCCGTCGAAGTCGGCGTTGAACGCGTGGCAGACGAGCGGGTGAACCTGGATCGCCTTGCCCTCGACCAGCACCGGCTCGAACGCCTGGATGCCCAGCCGGTGCAGCGTCGGCGCCCGGTTGAGCAGGACGGGATGCTCGTGGATCACTTCCTCGAGCACGTCCCACACCTCGGGGATCATCGAGTCGACCATCTTCTTGGCCGCCTTGATGTTCTGCGCCGACTTGCGCTCGACCAGGCGGGCCATGATGAACGGCTTGAACAGCTCGAGCGCCATCAGCTTGGGCAGCCCGCACTGGTGCAGGCGCAGCGACGGCCCGGCGACGATCACCGAGCGCCCCGAGTAGTCGACGCGCTTACCGAGCAGGTTCTGGCGGAAGCGGCCCTGCTTGCCCTTGAGCATGTCCGAGAGCGACTTCAGCGGCCGGTTGCCCGGGCCCGTGACCGGGCGCCCGCGCCGGCCGTTGTCGAACAGCGCGTCGACCGCCTCCTGGAGCATCCGCTTCTCGTTGTTGACGATGATCTCGGGCGCACCGAGATCGAGCAGGCGCTTCAAGCGGTTGTTGCGGTTGATCACGCGGCGGTAGAGGTCGTTGAGATCGGAGGTCGCGAACCGGCCACCGTCGAGCTGCACCATCGGGCGCAGCTCGGGCGGGATCACCGGCACCGCCTCGAGGATCATCATCTCCGGCTTGTTGCCCGAGTGGATGAACGCCGAGACGACCTTCAGTCGCTTGACCGCGCGAGCCTGCTTCTGGCCCTTGGCGGTCTTGACCTGCTCCTGCAGGTCATCGGACTCTACGTCGAGGTCGACCTGCTGGAGCAGGTCGCGCACCGCCTCGGCGCCCATGCCGCCGCGGAAGTACTCGCCGAAGCCGTAGGGGGATCCGAAGCGGTCCTTGAGCTCGCGGAACGTGGTCTCGTCGTTGACCACGTCCTTGGCCTTCATCGTCTTGAACAGCTCCCACACCTGGCGCATCCGTTCGGCGGCGTCCTCGATGTAGGCCTCGGTGTCGTCGATGTCGGCCTGGAAGCTCTTGCGCAGGTCCTTGAGCATCTTCTCGCGCTCGTCGTCGGAGAGCTTGGCGACATTGACCTCGAGCGTCTCCGCCCACAGGTGATCCTCGTCGGAGAACTCACGGCTCTGCCGTCCGGACTCGAGGTACTGCTCGCGCCGCACGAGCGACTCGCGCAGCTCGAGCACGCGCTCCTCCTTCTCGGCCGCGTAGGAGTCGAGCACCTTGTTGACTTCGCCCTCCAGCGTCTCGAGATCACGCGCGCGCGCCTCGTCGTCGACCCAGGTGACCATCGAGGCGGCGAAATAGAGGACCTTCTCGAGCTCCTTCGGGGCCATGTCGAGCAGGTAGCCGATCCGGCTGGGCACGCCCTTGAAGAACCAGATGTGGCTGACCGGCGCCGCTAGGTCGATGTGGCCCATGCGCTCGCGGCGAACCTTGGAGCGGGTCACCTCGACGCCGCAGCGCTCGCACACGATGCCCTTGTACCGGACGCGCTTGTACTTGCCGCAGTAGCACTCCCAGTCCTTGGTCGGACCGAAGATGCGCTCGCAGAACAGCCCGTCCTTCTCGGGCTTGAGCGTCCGGTAGTTGATCGTCTCCGGCTTGGTGACCTCGCCCGAGCTCCAGGCCCGGATCTGCTTGGAGGAGGCGAGGCCGATCTCAATGGCGTCGAAATTGTTGATGTCGATCATGTAGCTGCTTTCGTGTCGATGCGGGGAAGTGAGATGGCGTTCGGCGGCCGATCGCGCCTAGAGCGATCGGCCGGCCGGGGACGCCTCACATCTCCGCCTCTTCGGTAACTCCTTCGGCCTCGCCCGGCTCGATGTTCTCGTCGATCATCGGGTCGACTTCGGAGGCGAAGTCCTCCTCTTCGAGCTCCTCGCCCGGCTCGAGGTCGGGATCCTCGGTCTCGCCCTCGTCCTCGGAGGCCTCGACCGTCTCGCCCTCGTGCTCGGCCGTCTCATCCGCGGCGGCGCCGTCGGTGGCGCGGACGCCGCTCAAGTCGATCCCGAGCTCCTCGGCCGCGCGGAGCAG
>Ga0213876_10002505_pt1 | contig 10779 bp, 3 predicted proteins | sample BarmaccomBMRX_R9_FD_160113 | JGI IMG/M metagenome (GOLD analysis project Ga0213876, IMG submission 160113) | Root-associated microbial communities from Barbacenia macrantha in rupestrian grasslands, the National Park of Serra do Cipo, Brazil - RX_R9 | ecosystem: Host-associated > Plants > Roots...
GACGGTGACATTCACGTGCCAGCTGGTGTCGCCCCGCGGCCGGGTCGTGTTCCCGACCGGCGCGGACGCCACGTGCCCGGCCGACGGCACCTTCGACACGACTCCGTACGTCGACGGCGACTACGTGTTGACGGTCACGGCAACCGACCCTGCCGGCAACCCGTCGCAGGCGTCGGCGACCTGGACCCGAGACACGACCGAGCCGCCCGCGCCGACCGTCACCGCCCCCGCGTCACCTTCCAACGACTCGACGCCGACCTTCACGATCAGCGACACCGAGGCGACCGCGATCCTCAACTGCATCCTGACCGGGCCCAACTCGAGCGCGGTGACCGCGTTCACGGGCGCGTGCCCGACCGACGGCACCTTCACCCTCACCGGCGACGGCGTGTACACGCTGACGGTGACGGCGAGCGACCAGGCGGGCAACGTGCAGGCCACGTCGGCATCGGCGTCGTACACGCTCGACACCGGCGTACCGGCCGCACCCGCCGTCACGCGGACCAGCCCGGTCGGATCGCCGAACAACGTGAGCGCCGTCCGGTTCAGCGTCGTGGAGACGGACTCCTCGCCCGGCGGCGTGACCCTGACCTGCACCGTGACCGGTCCCACAACCGTGCCCGCCAGCGCGGTCAGCTGCGGGGCGACGACGCTCATCGACCTCTCGGGCCCTGGCCGCGACGGCAGCTACACCCTGTCGGTCATCGCTCGCGACCTGGCGGGCAACGTGAGCCCGGCCGGGACCGGCGAGTACACCTTGGACACCGTCGCGCCGCCCGCCCCCGACGTCGCGCTGTCGATGCCCGCCACCTCGCCCGGCCACCTCACGATCCCGGCGTTTGCCGTCACGGATACCGAGTCCAGCCCGGGGATGACCTTCCAGTGCACCGTCACCGGCGCGACGGCAGTGCCGGCAAGCGCCGTCGCCTGCGGCTCGACGACCTCCGTCGATCTCTCCGGCCCCGGCCGCGACGGCGCGTACACGTTGAGCGTTACCGCGACGGACGCGGCGGGCAACACCAGCCCGGCCACCACCGCCGGCTACACCATGGACACGGTGGCGCCGTTCGCCCCGGTGGTCTCCCTGGCGAGCGCCACGCGCTCCAGCGACAGGTCCCCGTTGTGGACCTGGCAGTTCGGCGTCAATGACACGGCAACCGATCTTGACACGGCGACCTGCATCGTCACCGGGCCGCATGGCTGGACCCTGACCACGACTGACTGCCATCGGCACTATGCACCGCAGCTCGGCGGTGGTGACGGCACGTACACCGTCACCGTGGTGCTGACCGACGAGGCCGGCAACGAGGCCTCGCAGGTGTCGCCGGAGTACACCCTCGACAGCACCGCGCCGATCGGCGCAAGTGTCACGCTGCGTCGCCCCGGCTTCGTCGGCCTCTCCCGCCACCCGGTGTGGAAGATCGTGGCGCCGCCCACCAGCACTCTCGAGTGCACGCTGCTCGCCGGTAACGCCACCAATGGCACGCCGGTCGCACCTGCAGCAACGTGTCCGGATCCGGCGACGTTCAGCCTCGTGGGACAACCGGACGGCATGTACACGTTGCGGGTCGTGGCGGTCGACTCCGCCCACAACAAGAGCGCTCCCGCGAGCGCGTCGTACATCCTCGCGCCCAGCCCACCGAAGGTGCTCGCGCCGCGCGGCAACGGCACCCTCGCGGTCTGGTCGGTCGAGGGCAACCCCGATGACCTGTTCAGCTGCACCCTGCTGCGCGGCGGCAAAGCCGTCGCGGGCCCGCACCACTGCGGCGCGCGCCCGACGTACGACATGTCGAAGCGGCCGTCGGGCACCTACGTCCTGTCGGTGGTGCAGATCGGGGCCGAGGGCGCGCAGAGTGCCCCGGCGTCGGCGTCATGGTTCTGGGTGGGCCACGTCCCGACCAACCCTGGCACCGACCAGACCAACGGGAACGACAACACGACCACGCCGCCGCCGCCGAGCGACAACAGCAACCGCAATGGGGACATCAAGAAGGCGGTCAAACCGGCAAGCGTTCTTGACCAGCTGCCCTCGAACACCCGCCAGCTCGTCCAGCGGGTCAAGCGTGAGGTCGGCGGAACCGTGCCGCCGTTCGTTCACCCGAACGTGCACCCCAACCGCGTGACCGACCACATCACCTCAGCGGTCCAGAACGCCGTGCACGTCGTCGGCTCGGCCGGCGGCGGCACCGGCTTCCCGCTGATGCTGCTCGGGCTCGTGCTGGCCTTCCTCGTGGCGCAGAACCGAATCGACCGGCGAGATCCCAAACTTGCCCTCGCGTCGATCGCTGCCGATGACATGGTGGAGTTCGGACAACCTCCGAGTCGAAGGGAACGGCCATGACGGCCGCGTCGCAGCGCTCGACGGACCTGGTGCCGCTGAGCGAACGCCTGATGTACCTGCGCGTTCTGCGCGCGGTGCTGGCGGCCACGACGGTGCTCGACGCTGCCCTGCTGCCCCACCTGCTCCGCCAGTCCTTCGTCTTCGTCTCCTGCACCGCCCTTGGGTACGTCGTCGTCTCCCTCGGCCTCGAAGGGCTCTGGCGGCTGCTGCAGCGCCGCGGCCTTTGGCTGTTCGGGACGTTGCTGATGATTGACGGCGTCTACCTGGCGGGTGCGACGTACCTGTGTGGGGGCTCGACCAGCCCGGTGCGCTACCTGGTGCTCGTGTACCTCGCCGCCATCACCTTGCTCGGCTCGTACCGGTCCGGCGTCAAGGTCGCGTTGTGGCAGTCACTGATCCAGCTCGTGGTGTTCTACGCGCAGAAATCCGGCGCGCTGGACCGGCTCGGAGATGCGACCGCGACCGACACGGAGTGGTACCGGCTGGTCGCCTTCATCTTCGCGCTGTGGGCCCTCGTCCTCACCACGGCGTCGCTGGCCGCGGTCAACGAACGCGAGCTGCGCCGCCGCCGGTTCGAGCTCGAGCAGCTCGCGCAGATGGGTCGCGACCTCGAAGACGCGAACGATCCACTCTCCGCCGGCGACGTCCTCCTCGAAGCCCTCACCGACACGTTCGGCTTCCGCCGGATGGCGCTGTTCGAGGTGGTGGAGGACGCACCGCCACGGATGCTCACCGCCCGTGGTCTGCTCGACGCGGTGGTCGCGGACTTCAGCCTCGGCGAGAACTCCGTGCTCCAGGTTGCGAACGACCAGCGCCAGACCCTGCTCGTGGGTCAGATCGACGAGAGCGTCGATCCCTGGCTCGCCGCGATCATGCCGGATGCCCGCAACCTGGCGATCGTCCCTCTGGTGGCCGACGGCGTCGTCGGGGTCCTGGTGGCTGAGACCGGCGAGCGGGCGGGCGCCCGCATCGAGCGCCGGGTCATCGCGACCACCGAGCGGTACGCCGGTCACGCCGCTCTGGCGATCCGGAACGCGAACCTCCTGGCGCGCGTCCAGCAGATGGCCGTCACCGACGGGCTCACCCAGCTCGCGAACCGGCGTGCCTTCGACCGCTCGCTCGATCGGGAGCTCAGCCGAGCGGCCAGAACTGACGGCCGGCTGTCCGTCGTCCTGCTCGATATCGACCACTTCAAGCTGCTCAACGACAACCACGGCCACGTCGTCGGTGACGCCGTTCTCAAACAGATCGCCCATGCGCTCCAGCTCTGCGGCCGTGAATACGACACGATCGCCCGCTACGGCGGTGAGGAGTTCGCTGCGGTGTTGCCCGGCTGCTCCTCCGGCCTGGCCCTACAGGTGGCGGAGCGGTTGCGCCTGGCGGTCCAGGACGCGGCGACCGACGTCAAGGTCACGGCCAGCTGTGGCGTTGCGACCTACCCGTACGACGGGATCGACGTGGCCGGCCTGCTCAGTGCAGCAGACCGGGCGCTGTACACCTCGAAGCGGGCCGGCCGCAACCAGGTCCGATCCGCCGAGCAGGCGCGTACCGCGGAGATCACCGCCGCCGGTTGATCGGGCCCGCTGCCGCACGGCGGCGGTAACTTGCGGGCATGACCCGTGCGATCGTCATCGGCGCCGGCGTTGTCGGGTGCTCGACCGCCTGGTCGCTCGCCCGCGCCGGCCTCGATGTGGTGATCGTGGAACGTGCCCCCCGCGTGGGGATGGGCTCGACGAGCGCGTCCTCGGCAATCGTGCGCATGCACTACTCGACGTTCGAAGGCGTTGCCGTCGCATGGGAGGCGAAGCAGGCGTGGGAGGACTGGCCGGCGCACCTCGGCGTGGTGGACGAGGCCGGCATGGCGCGTTACATCGAAACCGGCATCCTGATGCTCGACAGCCCGGGCTTCGACGCGAGCCGGGTGCTCGCGCTGTACGACCGGTTCGGCATCCCGTACGAGGTGCTGTCCGCCGCGGCGATCTGCAACCGTTTCCCCTACCTCACGCCGGATCGGTTCTGGCCGCCACGAGCCGTCGACGACGACCGCTTCGGTGACCCGCCGGACGGCGAGATCGGTGGCTTCTACACACCGCAGGCCGGGTTCGTCGACGACCCGACGTTGGCCGCACACAACCTGTGGGCGGCGGCCACCGCCGCGGGCGCGGTGACGGAGTACCGCGCTGAGGTCGCCGAGATCTTCCATACCGCCGGTGGAGTTGGCGGCGTCCGGCTGGCCGACGGTCGCGAGCTGGCCGCCGACGTCGTCGTGAACGTCGCCGGTCCGCACTCGGCGGCGATCAACCGGCTCGCTGGCGTGCTCGACGACTTCGCGATCAGCACCCGCCCGCTGCGCCAGGAAGTGCACCAGGTCGCAGGTCCGCCGGAGCTTGGCGGCCAGGTGGGTGTGTCGGTCGGCGACGGTGACCTCGGGACCTACTTCCGGTTCACGCCGGGCGGCGGGGTGCTGGTGGGCAGCCAAGAGCCTGACTGCGACGAGCTGGAGTACCTCGACGACCCGGACGCCAACAACATCAACCCGACGGTGGCGGGGTTCGAGCGCCAGACGCTGCGGGTGGCGCGACGCATGCCGTCGATCGGGATCCCGAACCGCCCGACCGGCCTGGCAGCGGCGTACGACGTCACCGAGGACTGGATCCCGATCTTCGACCGGACCAGCCTCGACGGGTACTTCGTTGCCATTGGCACCAGCGGCAACCAGTTCAAGAACTCGCCGGTGATCGGTTCGCTGATGACGGCGATCATCACCGATGCGTTGGCCGGCGGCGATCACGATGCCCGCCCCGTCACGTGGACGGCGCCGAGGACCGGCTCGGTGGTCGACCTCAGCCACTATTCGCGACTGCGGTCCCCGAACGCGGCGAGCTCGAACTCGGTGCTCGGCTGAGGCTCGAACGGGTCCGCGAGCTGCACCCGCCGAGACTTGCCGGCTACGACGAGCCAGCCTCGGCCGGCTGGCAGCCGCGCCGCGCCGTTGCGGTCGAGACTGATGCCGAAGATCTCGCCGTCACCCCGCCGGGCCACGCCGAGCAGCACCCCGGACCGCGCGTGACGCGCGGCAGGCAGCGGCCCGCGAAAGCTGGTGACGGCAGCCTCGGTGGTGGCGCTCAACCCGAGCCACGGCGGGTCCGCCGCAGTGCCGCGGGCAAGGTCGGTCAGCCGGGCCAGCAGTGGACCGTCGGCAAGCAGGTCGACGTCGTCGACCAGGACGGCGGTGGGCCCGGCGCTGAGCAGAGCGTCCAGCACCGCGACTGCGTGAGCCTCGTCGTCGCCCGTCAGCCGAACCCCGCCCGCGACTCGGGCGAGCGGCGAGTGATCGGCGCACAGCAGTGCGGTGCGCCGGGAGATCCCGACGGCGAGCAGAGCGAGAGCGGTGCTCCGTCCGGAACGGCGGGATCCGGCGACGACGAACGGGCTTGGCAGGACGTCGGCCGGCAGGCGCACGACGCCGCCATATCCGAGCCCGATCGTCACGCTCTCGGGTTGGGGCTCGAGCTCACCTAGCGAGACCCGGTCCGGCAGCGCGGCGAAGCGTGGTGGCCGCACCGGCGGGGGCGACCAGCGCATCGCTGACGCTCTCGCTGCCGGATCCGCGACGGCGACCTGGACCAGGGCGCCGTCGCTTTTGCGAAGGCCCCGGCCAGGCGGAAAGTCGTCCGGCAGGTCGCGCCGTGCCGGCGCGACCAGGAGCAGGTCCGTGGGATCGGCGAGGCGCAGCGCTACCTTCTCCCTCGCGTGACTGGCGAACCGCACAGTCAGCAGGCTGCGGCCACCGGCGACGAGTAGGTGCAGTCCAACGGCGGTGTTCTCGGCCAGCGCCTCCAGGCGATCCGCTGCTGCCGCCCAGCCGTCAATCGCCAGCAGCAGCCCGGGGAGGTGGTCGGCTCCACCGGCTCGGCGTTCGGTGACGAGGCGTTCCAGATGGGACAGGAGGGCCTCGACCCGCTCCCCGTCGCCCACCGGTACGACGGCACCACAATGCGGCAGCGCGGCAAGGTCGCTCAGGCCGTGACCCCCGTCAACCGCCCAGATCTGGAGCCGGCCAGGGTCGAGCCGGGCCGCGATCGCCGTCACCGCGCTCACGAGAGCGGTGGTGCGGCCGCTACCTGCTGAGCCCACGATGACGGTGAGCCCGCCGGCGATCGGGTCGAGGGTAAGTGCCGGTTGCCTGCCGTTGGCTGCGTCGTCGACGAGGCCCCATCCGACCTGACGCGGGTCGGCTGGCGCCGGCACGGAGGTCAGCGGCAGCTCGGCCGGAAGCGGCGGCAACCAGGGCGCCGGGATCGGTGCGCACCCCAACTCTGCGGCGAGCGGCGTCACGACAGCGATCAGCGCGTCGAGCTCGCTCGGGCCGGCCGCCTCGGGCTCGGGGTCGGGAGGGTCGCCGAGCGTGGCGGGCGGTGCGAGCCGGACGCGGACCGCCTCGCGCGCCGGTCGGGCCGCGGTGACCCGGGCGGCTTGGAACTCCTGCAGCTCACCCGGCCCGAGCCGGAGGTACCCGCGACCGGGTGTCGAGCGGCTGATCGACGCCGCGGCGGGACTGTCGAGAACGTCGCGGGACTCCGACTCTCGGGCCACCCCGAGACACACTCGCAGCCTGACATTCGCGCGGATGTCGGCCGACACGACGCCCTCCGGTCGCTGCGTCGCGAGGATCAGGTGGATGCCGAGCGACCGCCCACGCTGGGCGATGCCGACCAGACCGTCGACGAACCCGGGCTGCTCCTCGACCAGCGTGGCGAACTCGTCGACGACGATCACCACGCGGGCGACCGGCGTAGCAGGAGCGGTCGCGACGTACTGCTCGAGGTCGCTGACGCCTGATGCGGCGAACGCGGCCTCGCGCCGGCGGATCTCGGCGCCCAGCGATGCCAACGCGCGGCTCGTCCCGGCCCGGTCCAGATCCGTGATCAGGCCGAGGACGTGCGGCAGCGCGCGGCACGCTCCGAAGGCCGCACCGCCTTTGTGATCGACCAGGACGAACCCGAGCCGGTCGGGCCGATTACGGGCCGCGAGGCTCGCGATCAAGCCGATGAGGAGCTCGCTCTTGCCCGAGCCGGTGGTGCCCGCGACGAGCATGTGCGGCCCGTCGGCGACCAGGTCGAGGCTGACCACGCCGGATCGCCCGAGCCCCAGCGGAATCGTCGTCCCTGGTGGCTCCGCCCACTCCCGGCGGATCTCCGTCGGATTGAGCTCCGACCAGCTGACCGCGCGCGGCGGCGTCCATTCCGAGCCGCCCGCCCTGATGGACAGCGGTGCGAGGGCTCTCGCCACCCGCTCGGCGATGTCATCGGCGACCTGATCGCCGTGGTCCACGATCGGACGACACGCGTTCGGCAGCGCCCGGACGTTCTCGGCGAGACACAGCACCGCCGTGCGGGGCGGCACCTCGTCGACAGCGGCGGCAAGCTCGGGCCCACCGGCGTCGACGACGACCAGCGTCCAACCCCGGAACGCCGTCAGCCCGGCCCGGAGGCGTTCGACCTGGACCGCGTCGAACCCCATCAGCGCGCGTCCCGGGCACCGTGCATCGGCGACGTGCGGGAGCCAGCGCGCCCACCGCCAGACCTCGCTGCCGCCGGGCGCCAGCACCATGATCCGCAGCTCGGTCGGACCGTGCAGTACCGCCGCCTGCACCAGAAGCGCCCGAACGATCCCGCGACGATCCGGTCCGACGACCCCGACCAGGGGCGCCGTGGTCAGCGGCAGATGGACCGGCACGTCCTCGGCCGTCGCCGCCGGCCCGCCCTCGACCTGCACCTCGCTGGGCAGGTCGCCACGGCCGAGCCGGAGGACGAGCAGGTCGGTGTCGCCGGCGCCGCGCTGCCAGAGCTCCGGACCGGCGGTCTCGGCGGCGCCGGCCAGGCGCCCGAGGTCAGGCGCGGCGGCAAACCGGCGGTCCCGCTCACCGGCCAGGCCCGCCTCGAGCTCGCGGGCCGCGAGCCGGGTGGCCGCCGCGTACGTCGCCGCGCTGCGGCGCCGGTCTCGCCGCCACGCTCGCCGGTCACTCGCCGCCTGGCCGAGGATCATCACCGGCGACAGCGCCGTGAAGGCAAGGAACTCCCACTGGTGCACGGCGAGCGCCAGAATCAGGCCCGCAATGGTCGGGACGATCGCGGCCAGCAGCGGGACGCGGGGTGGCTGGGGTGGCACCGGTGGGGCGGGGAACCGCACGGTCTGCAGCTGCTGGCTTGCGGGCTGTCGTGGCGCTCGATGCACGACCTGCCGGCTCGATGGCCGGGTCGGGGTCGGCTCGACCCGCAGCTCCACCCCACCGACGCGCAGCGATGTCCCACCGATGAGTGCGGTGCCGTTCGCCGTACCGAGATCGGTCGCGACGACCGAGTCGTCCGCGATCTCGAGCCGCGCGTGCAACCGGCTGACCGAACCGTCGTCGATGCAGATGTCGCAGTCGGGGGAGCGGCCGATCGTGAGCACGCCTTCGGGAAGCGGCCAGCGGCGACCAGCGTCACAGCCTCCGGTTTTGACCAGGCTCAGAACCGGGGGCGTCAGCCGCGGCGGCACGACTCCAGCGCTGACCACCGCCCCGGCGCAGAGGCCGCTGTCGATGACGAGCCCGTGCTCGTCGAGGCTCCGACCACCAACCGACAGCGGGACCGCAGGATCCAGCCCGACGACGTCGCGCACCGCTCGCAGCACCGAGCTCGCGAGGGCGTCGGCCGGCGCCTCGATCCAGACGTCGGCGCTTCGGCCGTCACCATCGCGGACCGTGATCGTTAGATCCATCGCCGGACGGTATGGCGGGCCATGCGATACGTGGGCGGTTGTCCACAGACGTCCGATTTGAGCCTGGTCATTTGTGACCCCGCGAAAAGATGACCCGATCGGGCTAGTCGCATGCGGGGCTCGCCCGCCGATATGGGTTAATCACCCGGAATGTTCCGTCGTGGCGAGCGCCTGAACCGTTTCAGCGGGCTAGTCATGACGCCGAAGAACTAGTTATGACTACGTTGCCTCCACGACCGGCTCGGCGCCGGTCCCTGTCCCGGATCGCGAGCGGTGCTGTTCTCGCTGCCGGCGTGGCGACGATTCTGGCCCCCGCGACCGTCGCGCAGGCACATTCTTCGATGCCGAGCGCTCCGACCGGGTTGCGAGTGGTCAAGGTCTCGCCGTCGTCGTTCACCGTCTCGGCCAACGCCTCGGCTCGGCACTACCGGCTGTTCGCGGCGAAGACCCGCCACGAGCTGGCCACGGTGCGCATCAAGAACGCGGCGAAGTCAAAGCTGCGGACCACCCCGAAGCTGACGCTCAAGCACCTGAACTACACCACGGACCAGTACTTCTACCGGGTTGAGGCGCTCAACGGGAAGAAGCACCGCTTCTCCGCCATCACGGGCACCGTCGGTCTCAAGCCGGCCACGCCGACCAACCTGCACGCGACCGGCAACCTGCAGGGCTTCTCGCTCACGTGGGACAGCGGCCGCGCCACCGGGTTCACCGTCACGCAGGCGACCAACGCGGCGATGACGCAGGGCGTGAAGACGTACTCGATCGCGCACGAGGACCACCAGTTCTCCCCGCCGGACCTGGTGCCTGGCACGACGTACTACTTCCAGGTTCAGGCGCTGAACGGTACGACGCCGTCGGACAAGTCCACCGTCGCCTCCGCGACCTGCCAGACCCTCATGCAGCCGCTGCGCCAGATGACCTTCAACATCCTCAAGGCTGAGGGTGACGGCCGGATCGAGGGTGGCAACACCGTCGCCCCTTGGTCGCAGCGCAAGGCGGTCATCGTCGAAGAGATCCAGCGGGCGGACCCTGACGTCATCAACATCCAGGAGGGCATGTCCTGGGTGGGCGCACCCGGCACCAACCGGCAGGTCGACGACCTGGTCAACGCCCTGCACGGCGAGTACTCCCTGGTGCGTTCGGAGATCCCGCCGGCCGAGCCGGGCACGCAGCGCCTCGGCGTCTACATCCTCTACAAGGCTTCGGAGTACACGACGGTCGGCAACGGCGGGCACTGGAACGTCGGCGACGACCACTACGCGGCCTACCAGGTGCTGCAGAACAACGAGTCGGGCGCCGAGTACCTCGACGTCAGCCCCCACCTCGAGGTCGCCCTCAAGGGCGGCACCGACCAGATGCGGCTGGACGAGGACAAGAGCATGTACTCCCAGGCGATGGCCTTCGCGCAGCGCATGGGCAACGTGCCGGTCGTCTTCGGTGGTGACTTCAACAGCGACCCGTCGCACGGCCACGAGTTCAACGGTCCGAGCGACTACAACCTGTCGCAGGGCATGGCCGACTCCTTCGACGTCGCGCAGACCCGCACCAACGAGCAGTACAACAGCGCGAACGGCTACCAGACCACGCCGCCGGCGCTCGGCCTTCGGATCGACTACATCTTCACCTCGCCTGGCATCGCGACCAAGTCGTGGGGCCTGATGCTGAACCTG
>Ga0213876_10002506_pt1 | contig 10776 bp, 11 predicted proteins | sample BarmaccomBMRX_R9_FD_160113 | JGI IMG/M metagenome (GOLD analysis project Ga0213876, IMG submission 160113) | Root-associated microbial communities from Barbacenia macrantha in rupestrian grasslands, the National Park of Serra do Cipo, Brazil - RX_R9 | ecosystem: Host-associated > Plants > Roots...
ACGTTCTCCCGGATGCCGCGGATCATCGGCGTGTCTTCGACGGCCAGACGATAGGCGAGCTCCATCAACATCTCCGGGCTGCCCGTCTCCGGCGAGTGCATCGAGCCGGTCGCGTAGTAGAACGGCTTCCCTTCGTCGATGAGCTTCCGCGCCTCGGCATCGGTGAGCTTGCGCGGATCGGCGAGCTTCGCCGTGATGTCCCTGTAGCGATCGAGCGCCGCGAGATTCTGCTCGCTCGAGACGGCCACGACGACCATCTCCCGCCCTTCCTCCGTCTGCCCGATCGAGAAGACCTTCACCCTCGGCGTCGCCGCCGCCAACGCCCGCATATACCGATACACATCTTCGGCATACGTGAGCTTCCCCTCCGCGCCGGCGATGTAGCCGTGATGCTGGAGCGGCGACGGCACCGTATCCGACGCCGGCAGATGATCGACCAGCTCCGTGCTGAACTGCGGCCCGGTGGTGAACTGCCGGATCTGGCGCGTGTATTCGTCGTCGAGCTTCTGCTGGGCGGCGGCGGGGAGGGAGAGGGAGAGGGAGAGGACGAGGGCGAGCAGGAACGTACGGTTCATCAAGAACATCTCCTCGGCGAATGGAAAATTGAAAATTGAAAATGGAAAATTGAAAAAGGCGTGCGGCGGGCGAGCGATGTTGCTCGCATTTTCAATTTTCAATTCTCAATTTTCAATTTTGCTGTTCCCCACGATTCCGCTTCGCAGGATGTCGGCGATCTCGCGGACCATCTCGGACGAGTCCTTGCCGAAAGGCTCGGCGATGCCGAACAGGATCTCGAGCTGGAAGTAGGAGAAGAACACGCGGGTGACGAGGAGGACGGCGGAGGAGGGGTTCACACCGGGGCGCACGTGCGACTTCACGGCGTCGAGCGCGCCCTCTTCTTCGATGATGTGCATGAAGCGGCGGCCCATGTCCGAGTAGAACTTGCGGATGTGCGTGCCGTCGAACTCGATCACGTCGACGAAGATCAGCGCCATGTACTGGCGGAACTGGCGGACGGAGTCGCGCGCGGCGAAGCCGAGGAGCTCGAGGTTGTCCGGGAAGATGCCGGAACGGAGCGCACGCGAGAACGGGAATCGCTGCGTATCGATGATCTCGCTGTAGTCGTCGAGGAGCGTGCGGAAGATCGACTCCTTGTCCGGAAAGTGATGGTAGACGTTTCCGGTCGAGACGCCGGCGGAGTCGGCGATCTCTCTCATCGTGGTCGCGCGATACCCCTGCCGGGAGAACAGCTGCAGTGCGGCATCGAGGACCTGGCGGCGGCTGCGCTCGGAGCGTTCTTCTCGTTGCATAGGGAAATCGACCGAAATCTACAGCAGAAATGTCACATCGCAATGTCAAACTTGCGAAAATCACAGACGCGGGATGGTGCGATCCCGCTGATAGACTGCGCGCGCTTTGGCCCCGAAACACGATCCCTACGCTCCTCTCCGCATCCCCAACTTCCTCTGGATCCTTCTCAGCTACGCGATGGCGACCGTCGCGCGCGAGGCGCAGATGGTCGTCGTCGGCTGGCAGGTGTACGAAGCCACGCGCGACCCGCTCTCGCTCGGCCTCATCGGGCTCGCCGAGGCGCTGCCGTTCATTGCGGTGGCGCTCTATGCCGGGCACATCGCCGACAAGGCGAGCCGCAAATGGGTCGCCATCCTCGGCATCTTCGGCCTCTTGCTGTCGGCGATCGCGTTGCTCATCTTCACACTCCGTCCCGAAACGCTCGCGCATGGGCGCGTGTGGCCGATCTACATCGTGATTTTCCTCAGCGGCATCGCCCGCAGCTTCACGCGCCCGGCGTTGACCGCGCTTTCCGCGGACGTCGTGCCCCGCGAGACGTTCCAAAGCGCCGTCGCATGGCGCACTTCGACGTGGCACTTCGCGGCGATCCTCGGACCCGCGCTTGGCGGCCTGCTGTACGGATTCCGCGGCGCGCTCGCCGCGTATGCGACGGTCACCGCGTTGATGACGATCTCGCTCGCCGTGCTGCTGTTCATCAGCGCCGAGGAGCGGCCGGCGGAGAAGGAGGAGATGACGATCGGCGAGAGCCTGCGCATCGGTCTCCGCTTCGTCTTCAGCCAACGCGTGATCCTCGCGGCGATGTCGCTCGACCTCTTCTCCGTGCTGTTCGGCGGCGCCGTCGCTCTGCTCCCGATCTTCGCCCGCCTGCTGGACGTCGGCCCCCAGGGCCTCGGCGTCCTTCGCGCGGCGCCGGCGGTCGGCGCGGTCTTGATGGGCATCGCGATCGCGCATCGGCCGCCGATGCAACGCGCCGGGCGCTCGATGTTCATCGCCGTCGCGATCTTCGGCCTGGCGACGATCGGCTTCGGCCTGTCGCGCAGCTTCATCCTGTCGGTGATCCTGCTGACGATCGGCGGCATGGCAGACAACGTCAGCGTCGTCATCCGCAGCACGCTCATCCAGACGCTGACGCCGGCGAACATGCTCGGCCGCGTCTCGGCCGTGAATCAGATCTTCATCGGCTCGTCGAACGAGATTGGCGCGTTCGAGTCGGGCGTCGCGGCGAAGCTCCTCGGGACCGTGCCGTCGGTGCTCTTCGGCGGCGTGATGACGCTCATCGTCGTGGCCGTCACCTCGTGGGCCGCGCCGCAGCTGCGGAAGCTGCGGAGGATCGACGACCTCACGCCGGTCTAGAACCGACTGTAGGGCCGGCTCTCAGCCGGCCGCAGTCAACAGTGAGGTGGCCGGCCACGCCCGCCGTGTCCGTGTTTCATTGCTCCGGCTGGAGAGCCGGCCCTGCGTGTCGTCTGTGAACTTCATCGCTTTTCCGAAACGCAAAACCTGGCGAAGGCTTGGCGAACAACGCAGCCGGCCGGGCCCGCTAATCGACGTCGGTGATCCGGCCATGCACCGCGGGGGCGAAGCCGAGGGCTCGCTGATATTCGGCTTGCATGGTGGAGTAGCACTCGCAGCTCTTCTCCTCGAGCAACCGGCGATCAGTGATGCGGACGCGGTTACGACCGTGCTCGATGCAGCCGGCCTCGCGGAGGTGGCGGATGCCTTCGTTGATGCTGGCCCGGCGCGCGCCGAGCATCCGGGAGAGGAACTCCTGCGTCACCGACATCTCGTCGCCGCCGACGCGGTCGGAGAGGAGGAGGAGCCAGTGGGCCAGGCGGTCGTCGAGCAGATGCATGCGGTTGCACGCGGCGAGCTGCGACGTGTTGGTGAGGAAGGCGTAGAAGTAGCGGTGGAGGACGTCGGCGACGCGTTGGTCGCGCTGCATCTCGGCGCGGACGAGCGCCGGATCGATGCTCGCGACATAGCCTCGGCCCTGTACCAGGCCGTGATGGGGACTGACGTCTACACCGAGGAGAGCGTGGACGCCGACGACGCCTTCCGGGCCGATCATTCCGACTTCCACTTCCGCGCCGCTCTCCAACGGTCGTAGAAGCGAGATCACGCAGTCGATGGGGAACCAGAGCTGGGTGCGCGAGTCGGCGGCGAAGAGATCGACGTTCAGCATCAGCTCCGAGATGGCGAACGAAGCTTGCAGTTTTTGCAAAGACTCCTTCGGGAACGCGGCGAGGAGCAGGTTGCGCTGAAGCGAGATTGTTTCCATCACGCGGAAAGAAGAACAAACGACGTGCCACAGTACGGCACCGGACAGACAGCAGGGTCCGGCAAGAGGTGAAATGCGCACGAAGATCCTTGCGCGTCATGCAATCCACCGCGTTCTCATCGTCGACGACGATCCCAATATCCGTTCCCTCTTCGTGGCCGTGCTCGGCCTGCGCGGCTACGCATCCGACCTCGCTTCGAACGGCGAGGAGGCGATCCAGTGCCTGCGCCGCCGACGCTACAACTCCGTGCTGCTCGACCTCATGCTGCCCGGCCAGAACGGCTTCGACGTGTTGCAATACATTCGCGCCGAACGGCCGCGACTGCTGCCGCGCGTGATCGTCGTGACCGCCGCGTCGCGCCGGACGCTCGGGGACGTCGATACCAGCGGCGTACGCGCGCTCGTGCGCAAGCCGTTCGACGTGTACGAACTGCTGGACGAGCTCGATACTTGCTGCGACGGCACGGGGCCGCCGGAGTAGTCTCGAAACGTAAAACGTGGGAACGGGCTTCAGCCCGTTCCGGACCCGGCTGAAGCCGGTTCCCACCTAAGCATTCAGAACAACGTTGCCTGCGCTCGTCGTCGGCGGAAGGCCGAGGTCGACATCGAGTACGACTTCGGCTCGAAGCCGTGGCGGCGCGCGCTCACCTCGAACAACGCGGCGATCTGCTCCGCAAAAATGCCTTCGCCCCGCCCCCGCACACCCCACTTCGCATCGTAGAGCTTGCCGCCGCGCAAGTCGCGGACGCGGTTCAGCACCTTGTCCTTCCGGTCAGGGAAGTGCTCCTCGAGCCAGCGCTCGAACAGCGGCGCGACGGCCCACGGCAAACGCAAGACGACGAAGCCGGCAGACGTCGCGCCGGCCTTCTTCGCCGCCGCGAGGATGTTCGGGATCTCCGGCTCGTTCAGCGCGGGCACGATCGGCGCGACCATCACCCCGACGGGAATCCCAGCCTCGGCCAGCTTGCGCACGGCGTCGAGGCGCAGCTCCGGCACCGAGGTGCGCGGCTCCATCTTGTGGTGCAGATCGAGATCGAGCGTGGTGATCGAGACGCTCACGCGGATGCAGTCATGGCGCGCGAGCTCCTGCAGCACGTCGATGTCCCGCGTCACGAGATGATTCTTCGTGATGATGCCGACCGGGTTGCGGAAGTCGGCGAGCACTTCGAGGCAGCGGCGCGTGATCTTCAGCTTCCGCTCCACCGGCTGATAGCAGTCCGTGACGCCGCTGATCATGATCGTCTTCGGCTCCCACTTCGGCGAGTTCAGCTCCTCGCGCAGCAGCTCCGGCGCGTCTTCCTTCACCAGGATCTTCGTTTCGAAGTCGAGGCCGGCGGACATGCCGAGGTATTCGTGCGTGGGGCGGGCGAAGCAGTAGATGCAGCCGTGCTCGCAGCCGCGATAGGGATTGATGCTTGCCTCGAAGCCGACGTCCGGACTGTCGTTCGTCGAGATGATCGTGCGCGACGGGTCGCGCAGATAGATCGTCTTCGGCAGCGAATCGTCGCGCTCGACGGTGTGCTCGTCGTCTTCGACGTACTCGAGCCGTTCGAACCGGTTCTGAGGATTCCAGCTCGCGCCGCGGCCTTTGATCGGGGTGGGTTCGGCGCTCATGACAGGAGACTACCTCGGCAAACCCGTGGCGCGAAAAGTTCTACCTGGCGTAGAAACGGAATCCCCTCCGGCCAGGACGGAGGGCCTCGACATGACGGCGTCGAAAATCATCTTCACAGGCAACCATGTGCTCGTTCGGGAACGCGGCGGATGGGAGTACGTCGAGCGCAAGAGTGCAACCGAGGCGGTGGCGGTGGTGGCGATCGTGGACGATGCGGAGGTCATCCTCGTCGAGCAATACCGCCGCGCGGTCCATGCCTACGTCATCGACTTTCCGGCCGGCCTCGTCGAAGAGCTCAGCCGCGAAGAGACGGCGAAGAACGAGCTGAAAGAAGAGGCCGGCTACACTTGCGAGAAGCTGGAGGTGATCGCCACCGGCCCGAGCTCGCCCGGTATCACCTCGGAGATCCTGACGATCTATCGCGCGCGCGACGTGCGCAAAGTCGGCGAAGGCGGCGGCGTCGATGGCGAGAAGATCCAGGTGCACCTCGTCCCGCTCGGCGACGTGCGTCGCTGGCTGCGCCAGAAGCAGGACAAGGCGGTGATGATCGACCTCAAAGTGGCGATGTACTTTTCAGCCGCCGATCGCCAGCACTTCTCAACGTAGCGCCGGCTCTCCAGCCGGCTAGCGCCGCGCTTCTGAACGTAGGGCCGGCTCTCCAGCCGGCCGCAGTCAAGCATTGATGCGGCGGGCACTGCCCGCGGCGACCGTTCGTCCTGGGCCGGCTGGAGAGCCGGCCCTACATTTCACATCGTCAGTACGATCTTGCCGAAGTGCTCGCTCGCCTTCATCAGCCGATGCGCCTCGGCCGCGCGTTCGAGCGGCAGCACTTTATGAATGACGGGACGGATGCGTCCCGCCTCGAGATCGTCGCCGAAGCGTGCGACGAACGCCGCGACGATCTCGGCCTTCGCCGCTGCGGGCCGAGGGCGCATCACCGAGCCGATCACCTGCAGCCGTTTGCTGAGCACGCGCGACGCGTCGATCGACGCCATGCGCTCGCCGCCCATCGAACCGATGATCACCACGCGGCCGCCTTCGCCGAGTGTTTCGAGATCGCGCGGGAGATACGCGGCGCCGATGTGATTGAGGATCACATCCACCGGCTTCGCCTTCTCCACGTAATCCTCGGTCTTGTAGTTGATGGCGATGTCGGCGCCGTGCGCGAGGCACTGCTGCGCTTTCTCGTCGGAGCCGACGGTCACGAGCACCTGCGCGCCGGCGAGCTTCAGCATTGTCGTTGCCGCGGTGCCGACGCCGCTCCCTCCGCCGTGCACGAGCGCGCGTTCGCCCGCGCCGATGCGGCCGAGGGTGAAGAGATTGTGATGGGCGGTGAGGAAGACTTCCGGGACGGCGCCCGCTTCTTCGTCGCTGAGCGCGTCGGGCACACGCATCGCGGAGCCGGCGTGCACGACCGCTTCCTCCGCGTAGCCGCCGCCGGGCAGCAGCGCCATCGCGCGATCGCCGATCTGCCAGCCGCGCACGTTCGCGCCGACCTCGCTCACGACGCCGGCCGCTTCGAGGCCGAGGATCTCGGAGGCGCCGGGCGGCGGCGGATAGTGACCCTGGCGCTGGAGGAGATCCGCGCGATTCACAGACGTGGCGCGCACCGCGATGCGCAGATCGTCCTGGCCGAGCGTTGGAGAAGGAACGTCGGCGATGCGGAGAACGTCTTCGTCGCCGAAATGATCGAACGTGATCGCGCGCATGACTGCGATATACCACGACGCTGCGACCTGATATCGTTCGCCGGCTTTGTCCGCGAACGAGCTCGCCATCAGCTGCAAGGGGTTGAAGAAGTACTACCCCGACGTCAAAGCCGTCGACGGTTTGGACCTCTCCGTCGAGCGCGGCGAATGCTTCGGCCTCCTCGGTCCGAACGGCGCCGGCAAGACGACGACGATCGAGATTCTGGAAGGGCTCACCCGCCCTGATGACGGCGAAGTGAAGCTCCTCGGGCTCGACTGGCGCAGCAACGAGCGTGAGCTGCGCGAGCGCATCGGGATCTCGCTGCAGGAGACGCAATTCGGCGAGAAGTTGTCGGTGATCGAGACGCTGCGCCTGTTCCGTTCGTTCTACCGCAACGGTCCCGATCCCGATGATTTGTTGCGCGATCTCTCGCTCGACGAGAAACGCGAGGCGCGCGTGGGCAAGCTCTCCGGCGGACAGAAGCAGCGCCTCGCTGTGGCGACGGCGATCATCGGCGATCCCGATATTCTCTTCCTCGACGAGCCGACGACCGGCCTCGATCCGCAGAGCCGTTTGCAGCTGTGGGAAGTCGTCGCGCGGTTCCGCGCGAAAGGCGGAACGGTGCTGCTGACGACGCACTACATGGACGAGGCGGAGCGTCTCTGCGACCGCATCGCCATCGTCGACCACGGCCACCTCATCGCCCTCGGCACGCCTCGCGAATTGATCGCGCGACTCGAGGCGCCGAACATCATCGAGTTCACGAGCGAGCCTGCGCTGCCGGCGGAAGCGTTCGACAACGTGCCCGGCTCGCACGGCATCGCGAAACGCGGCGATCGCTGGCAGCTGCGCGTCGACTCGCTGGCCGACGCCGTGCCGGCGCTCATCGGCGCGATCGAGGGCAACGGCGCGAAGCTGCAGACGCTGACGACGCACGAGGCGACGCTCGAAGATCTGTTCGTCGCTCTGACCGGGCGGGAGCTGCGCGATGTATAAGCCGCGGCCCGCGCTCATCGAGCTGGCGATCGTCCGGACCAAGGAGTTTCTGCGCGAGACGGAGGCCGTGTTCTGGGTCTTCGGCTTCCCGCTGCTCCTCGCGCTCGCGTTGGGCTTCGCGTTCCGTTCGAAGCCGCCCGACCAGATTCCGATCGGCATCGTCGCCGGCCCCGAGGCGCAGGCGCGGCTGGAGGCGCTGAAGAAGTCGCCGATGCTGTTGCCGCGCATCCTCGACGAAGCGGCAGGACGCGATGAGTTGCGGCGCGGCAAGATCTCGCTGCTCGTGGAGCCGGGTGCGACGCCGATCTATCGCTACGACCCGACGCGTCCGGACGCACGGACGGCGCGCGTCGAGGCCGATGACGCGTTGCAGGTCGCGGCCGGACGCAAGAACGTGTTCGCCGCGCGCGAGGAGAAGGTGCAGGAGCAGGGCTCGCGCTACATCGACTTCCTGCTGCCCGGCCTCCTCGGCATGAACCTCATGGGCACCGGCATGTGGTCGATGGGCTTCACGATCGTGAACGCGCGCATGCGCAAGCTGCTGAAGCGCTTCGTGGCGACGCCGATGCGCAAGAGCGACTATCTGCTGTCGCAGTTCCTGTCCCGGCTCGTGTTCCTCTGTCTCGAAGTCGCCGTCGTCGTGCTGTTCGGCTGGCTCGTGTTCGGCGTGAAGATCCACGGTTCGCTGCTGACGTTCGCGCTGCTCTGCCTCGTGGGCGGATACGCGTTCGCCGGCATCGGCATCCTCGTGGCGTCGCGCGCGCAGACGATCGAGGCCGTGAGCGGGATGATGAACTTCGTGATGATGCCGATGTGGCTCTGCTCCGGAGTGTTCTTCTCCTACGAACGGTTCCCGGACATGGCCAAGCCCTTCATCCGCGCGCTGCCGCTGACCGCGCTGAACGACGCGCTGCGGGCCGTGATGAACGACGCCGCAGCGCTCGGAACGATTCTGCCGAACATCGCGATCCTCCTCGCATGGGGGATCGTGAGCTTCGTGGTGGGATTGAAGATCTTCCGCTGGCAGTGAGCAGTGGTTGCTGGTTGCTAGTTGCTGGTTGCTTGCGCCTTTCGGCCGGAGCGAACCATCAATCTACGAGCAACCAGCAACCAGCAACCAGCAACTAGAACTTGAACACCAATCCCACGTTCGTCTCGCCCTGATACAGGTCGTGCTCGTAGTCGTACGAGCAGCGGCTGCAGTTGCGGCTGCGGTCCTCGCTGCCGAGGGAGGTGAAGTAGCCGCGGGCGTCGATGCGGAGGGAGAGGTTGCGGCTCACGGGCAGCTTCACGCCCACGCCGGCCGCGGCGGAGAAGCGGTTGTCGGCGGACACGTTGCTGATGTGCGGGTCGAGGTTGGCCACGCCGGCGCTGAACAGCAGGAACGGCTCGGCGCTGCGCGAGGTCGCGAACGGGATCTGGATGCCGGCGTGGTAGTACGTCACGTCGATGTCGCCGACGCGGTTGCTCGGGTCGAACAGGCCGCCGCCGGTCTCCAGATGCGACGCGCTGCGGTCGACGAGGAGCTCCAGCTTGAGCGGCGTGTTGCCGATCGGCACGCCGGCGGAGACGCCCCAGTTCACGCTGTTCGCAACGTCTACGTCGCGCGTGAAGAGGTCGGTCTGGTCGGCGAAGATCGTCCCGCCGTAGCGGTAGCCGCCGAACGGCGTCAGCTCGAACATGTTGCCGCTGTTGTACGGCTGGCGATAGCCGCGGCGGTTGCGCCAGCCTTCGTCCTGGGCGAACGCGGACACGGCGAAGAGGGAGAGGAGCAGCACCAGAGAGAGGGTGGTCTTACGCATGAGGTCTCCTTTGAATTCCGACCGGTCGAAACGAAGCGCGACCCAACTACAATCCGCGCGATGAAAATCGCTACATGGAACGTCAACGGGATCCGCGCACGCGAGGCGCAATTCGCGGAGTGGATGGCCGCCGCCCAGCCGGACATCGTCTGCCTCCAGGAGCTCAAAGCCTCGCCCGCGCAGATTCCGCAATCGATCTGTGACCTCGAGGGCTACGCCTGCTACTGGCACGGCGGCGGCGGATACTCGGGCGTCGGCCTCCACGTGCGTCGCGCCGCGTTCCAGCAGGAGCCGGTCTTCACCCATCCGCATTTCGATCACGAGAACCGCATGGTCCAGACGCAGTTGGACGACACGATCTACCTGTCGGTTTACGTCCCCAACGGCGGCAAGGACTTCGAGCAGAAGATGGCTTTCCTGCACGAGATGGACGCATACGTCCAGTCGGTGCACGCGCAGGGATTGAAGCTCGTGCTCTGCGGCGATCTGAACATCGCGCGCACGGACATGGACGTCCATCCGAAGGAGCGCAAGCCGGTGATCGGGCAGTCACCGAAGGAACGCGCGCTTCTCGAACAGATCCTGAGCCGCGGCCTCGTGGACGTCGGACGCATGCTCTATCCCGACGACGACGGCTACTTCACCTGGTGGGCGCCGTGGAGAAACATGCGCCAGCGCAACATCGGCTGGCGCCTCGACTACGTGCTGGTGTCGGAGGAGCTGGCAAAGCGCGCGGTGTCGTGCCCGTCCTATCGAGAGGTGGGCACGAGCGACCACGCGCCGGTCGTGGCGACGTTTGCATGAGTGTCATCCTGAACAGCGAAGACTGTGAAGGATCTCCCGGCCCGGACGCTTAGCGCCCGCATCAGGAGATCCTTCGCCCTCTGCGGGGCTCAGGATGACACCGTGCGTCGCTCCTAGAACGGACCTTCCAGCCCGTCCACGACCCACTGCCCGTCTTTGCGCTTCAGCTGATACACGTACGTCTTCGCGCCGTTCGGCTTGACCATCGTCGCGCTGATCACGGCCGTGTTCTGCGCGCGGTTGAATCCGGGGCGCGACAGCTCCACGAGCATGTCGGCCTC
>Ga0213876_10002507_pt1 | contig 10774 bp, 11 predicted proteins | sample BarmaccomBMRX_R9_FD_160113 | JGI IMG/M metagenome (GOLD analysis project Ga0213876, IMG submission 160113) | Root-associated microbial communities from Barbacenia macrantha in rupestrian grasslands, the National Park of Serra do Cipo, Brazil - RX_R9 | ecosystem: Host-associated > Plants > Roots...
AAGCTCGCGTGGTCGCGCCAGTTCACGTACCCGGACGTGTTCAGCAACGGCCATCCCGTCGGCAAGGACGCCGACGTCGGCGCGTCGCCCAACCTCTGGACCTCGAACGGCCGCGACCTCGTCGGCGCCGGGGACAAGGGCGGCACGTTCCACGCGCTCGATCGGGACACCGGCAAGGTCGTCTGGGAGACCGCCCTGACACCGGGCAGCTTCCTGGGCGGCCAGATCGGATCGTCCGCGTTCGTCGACGGGCGACTGGTCGCGACCTCGATCGTCGGTGACCCCGACACGCACTCGCCCACCGACACCACGAAGGTGTTCTCGCTCGACCCGGCCACGGGCCACATCGCCTGGATGCGCCAGGTGCCGGGCAAGGTGTTCGGGCCGGTCAGCGCGGTGCCCGGCGTCGCGTTCGTGGGAACCGACCGCGGCACGATGCTCGCCCTCGACACCCGCAACGGGAAGACCCTCTGGTCGCACGACGCGCCGAACCAGACCGCGTGCGGACCGTCGATCGTGGACGGGCGTCTGCTGTGGGGCTACGGGTTCGTGCTCTTCGGCGGGCCCGGCCAGGGCGGCGTGATCAGCTTCTCGGTGCCGCAGCGCGGATGAGCGGCAGCCGGTGCTTCACGCTCGCGCTGGCCGCGGTCCTCTGGGTGCTCGTGGCCGCCTGCTCGTCGGACTCCCACGCCGGCCCGCAGTCCACGACGACGAGCGCCGAGCGGTCGACGACGACCACCACCACGACCGTGCCGACGTCGTCGACGGGCTGCCGCCATCCCGAGCCGCTCGCCGCCGGCATCAGCGAGCACACGCTGTCGGACGGGACGGTCGATCGCCCCTACGAGCTCGTCGTGCCGGCCCACCTCGATCCGCAGAAGCCGCACCCGCTCGTGCTGGGCCTCCACGCGCTCACCGTCTCGTACAAGTTCATCCCGTCGATGAGCGGGATCGACACGATGGTCGACCGGTACGACTTCATCGGTGTCATCCCGTCCGGCCGGTTGAACGGATCGACGCCCTACTGGAACGCTGCGCCCACCGACGACAACTACGACGTCGCCTTCATCGGCTCGCTGCTCGACCACCTCGAGGACGGGTACTGCGTGGACCCCTCACAGGTCTTCTCGCTCGGCATGTCCAACGGTGCGCAGATGTCGTCGCTCCTCGCCTGCCGGATGCCCGACCGCATCCGGGCGATCGGCCCGATCTCGGGCGAGGAGTACCTCACCCCGTGCAACGGCCGGCCGGTGGCGATCATCGCCTTCCACGGCACCGCTGATCCCATCGTGAAGTACGGAGGCGGGGGGCTCAACGCCACGCACATCACGGACATGGAGTACTGGCACGGGAAGGTGCCTCCGGATCTGCCCGCGCCGATGGGCATCGACGAGTCGATGCGGCTCTGGGCGAAGCACAACGGCTGCGATCCGAGGCCGAGCGAGCGTCGCCTCACCGACGAGGTGCGGCTGCGCCGCTGGACGGGCTGCTCGGCGCGGACCGAGCTCTACATCATCGACGGCGGAGGGCACGCGTGGCCGGGCAAGCCGGAGCCGGCCTTCGAGGCGCAGTTCGGCCACGGCACGACCGACATCGACGCCTCGGATCTCATCTTCCGCTTCTTCTTCGGCCGCTCCTGAACAGGCGCCACCGCCGCAGGTCAGCCGGTCGGCATCTGCGACATGAACTGGTTCATGTCGAAGTAGTCGCGCCACGCGGCGATCTTGCCGTCGCGCACCTCGAAGGCGCCCATGACCGGCAGCTCGATGCGGCCGTTCGGGAAGACGAAGATGTCGACCCGCTCGGTGAGCACCATCGGGCCGTTCGCTGCGATCGCGTCCACCTGGAACTCGATCGATTCGACGCCGGCGCTGAACCCCTCGATCGTCGCCTTGATCTGCTCGGGCCCGGTCACCGGGGCGATCGGGATGTTGTGGTACACGGCGTCGTCGGTGAAGAAGCCGACGATCGTCGCGACGTCCTCCTTGCCCCACGCATCGCAGAAGCGCCGCACCACATCGATCGGATCGTTGTCAGCCACGCGCGGAACCTAGCGCCGGTGCACGCGGCGCGGTCCGTTCGGGCAGGTGGGTCGGATGGACGACGACCAGCCATCCACGAGGGGTCAGACCCGGGAGGACGTCGCCAGCGCGTTCGAGCGGACCGTCGACGAGGGACGGCAGCGGTTGGACCGCACGTGGCCCTCGCTCCTCGCCACCGGCACCATCGGCGGGCTCGACGTGGGTGTCGGGTTGCTCGGCCTGCTCGTCGTCCGCGAGCAGACCGACAACGCACTGCTGGCCGCGCTCGCCTTCTCGATCGGCTTCATCGCGCTCGCTCTCGCGAACAGCGAGCTCTTCACCGAGAACTTCCTCGTGCCGATCGCGGCCGTCGCGGCGAAGAAGGCGGCGCCGCACCGGGTCGGCCGGCTGTGGCTCGGAACGCTGGTGATGAACCTGGTGGGTGGCTGGCTGGTCATGGGGCTGGTGATCGCCGGGTTCCCGCAGCTCCGGCCGGTCGCGGTCGAACAGGCGGAGCAGTACATCCGCCTCGGCATCGGCACCCAGGCGTTCGCCAGCGCGCTGCTCGGCGGGATGGTGATCACCTTGATGACCTGGATGCAGCACAGCACCGAGTCGATGCCGGCCAAGCTCATCGCGGTCATCGGCGCCGCGTTCCTCCTCGCCGCGGCGCCGCTGAACCACGCGATCGTCGGCTCGCTCGACATGTTCGGGGCACTGCACGCCGGGGCGCCCTTCGGCTACCTCGACTGGCTCGGCACCCTCGCCTGGGCCGCCCTCGGCAACGCGATCGGAGGCATCGGGCTCGTCACGATCCTCCGCCTCGTGCAGGTCGGCCGGGAGAAGCTCGAGGAGGAGCGGGAGCGCGAGCCCGAGGAGTGAGACGCTTTGCCGCTCGTTCCGGTGCCTGCTAAGCAACTGCTCAGCAGCCTGTCCGAGGGGAGCTCGGTGAGCGACTGGCAGACGATCGACTTCTTCAACGACCAGTCACTGGTCAACGACCCGTACCCGTACTTCGAGCAGCTGCGCGACGAGTGCCCGGTGCTCGCGCTGCCGCACCTCGGGGTCGTGGCGGTCACCGGCTACGACGAGCTCATGGACGTGTACCGAGACACCGAGACGTTCTCGTCGTGCAACTCGGTGGTGGGACCCTTCGCCACGTTCCCGGTGCCGCTCGAGGGCGACGACGTGAGCGACGTCGTCGACCGCTACCGCGACCAGCTGCCGATGCACGAGCACATGGTCACGATGGATCCGCCGGACCACACGCGCGAGCGGGCGCTGCTCATGCGGCTGCTCACGCCGAAGCGGCTGCGCGACAACGAGGCGTTCATGTGGCGCCTGGCCGATCAGCAGCTCAACGAGTTCGTCGCCGACGGCCACTGCGAGTTCATCAGCGCCTACGCGCAGCCGTTCGCGATGCTCGTCGTCGCCGACCTCCTCGGCGTGCCCGAGGACGACCACCGGCGCTTCCGCGAGGGCTTCGGGCTCATGAGCTCGGGACCGGGACAGGTGGGCGGCGACCACGAGCGCTCGGTCGGCGAGAACCCGCTCTCCTGGCTGGACGACTGGTTCGCGGGCTACATCGAGGACCGCAGGCGCGAGCCCCGTCAGGACGTGCTGACCCACCTGGCCACCTCGACGTATCCGGACGGCAGCACACCCGACGTGCTCTCGGTGGTGCGCACCGCGACGTTCCTCTTCGCGGCCGGCCAGGAGACGACCGCGCGCCTGCTCGCCGTCGCGCTCAAGTACCTGTGCGAGCGACCGGAGCTGCAGGACGAGCTGCGCGCCGATCGCGAGCGCATCCCCGACTTCATCGAGGAGGCGCTGCGCATGGAGAGCCCGGTCAAGGCCGACTTCCGCCTGGCCCGCCGGACCACCGAGGTCGGCGGAGTGGACATCCCGGCCGGGACCCCGGTGATGCTGCTCAACGGCGCCGCCAACCGCGATCCCCGTCGCTTCGAGTGCCCGGCTGAGTTCCAGGTCGACCGGCCCAACGCGCAGTCCCACATCGCGTTCGGCCGGGGCGCCCACTCGTGCCCGGGCGGACCGCTCGCTCGGGTCGAGGCGCGCGTCAGCCTCGAGCGCATCCTCGACCGGATGCACGACATCCGCCTGTCCGAGGAGCACCACGGCACCGCGTCGGACCGCCGCTACCACTACGAGCCGACGTGGGTGCTGCGCGGCCTCACCAAGCTCCACCTCGAGTTCACGCCGGGCGAAGGCGATCGGTGAGCCGCGTCGCGGTCGTCACCGGCGGAGCGTCGGGGATCGGCCTCGGCGTCGCCCAGCAGCTCACTGCGGACGGCCACCGGGTCGCGCTGCTCGACCGTGACGGTGCGGCCGCGAAGGCAGCCGCCGCCGACCTGACCGGCGCGATCGCCATCGAGACCGATGTCGCCGACTGGGACTCGGTCGAGCGCGCCTTCGGACAGATCCGCAGCGAGCTCGGGCCGGTCGAGATCCTCGTGACCAGCGCGGGCGTCGAGTCCTTCGATCCGCTGCCCGACATCACACGCGAGACGTGGGACCGCATCATCGCGGTGAACCTCACCGGCACGTTCACGTGCGTGCAGGCCGCGGTGCCGGATATGGTCGCCGCCGGCTGGGGGCGGATCGTGACGATCGCGTCCTCGAGCGCGCAGTCGGGCGCGCCGAACATGACGCACTACACGGCGTCCAAGGGCGGCGTGATCGCGCTCACGAAGTCCCTCGCCGTCGAGCTGGCCCGCCAGGGCATCACCGCCAACACGATCCCGCCGAGCCTGGTGGACACCCCGATGGCCCGGGGCGCCGAGGCCAGCGGGTACTTCCCGGGTGTGGACGTGGTCGCTCCGATGGTCCCGGTGGGACGGGCCGGAACTCCCGCGGACATCGCCGCGACCTGCTCGTTCCTCTGTTCGGAGGCGGCCGGCTACGTCACCGGCCAGGTCATCGGCGTGAACGGCGGCATGTACATCTGATCGCTGCAGTCGGTTAGCGAGCGACGCTGCGCAGGACCTCGGCGTGGGTCCGCGCGCAGCGGTCCCAGGTGAACGTGCGGGCGCGCTCGATGCCGCGCGCCGAGGCGTGCGCACGGGCGGTCGGCTCGGCGAGCAGGTGCACGAGCGCAGCGGCGAAGGCGTCGACGTCGCCGTCGGGGATGAGCGTCCCCGCGTCGCCGAGCACCTCGGGCAGCGCGCTGTTGGAGAACGCGACGACCGGCGTTCCGCACGCCATCGCCTCGAGCGCCGGGAAGCAGAAGCCCTCGTACGAGCTCGTCACGATCAGCGCGTCGGCCTGCTGGTAGGCGCGCACGATGTCCTCGACGTAGTCGAGCAGGTCGACCCGATCCGGCCGGGCCGATCCGGCGAGCAGCTCCTCCACCACCGGCCGGTACCAGGGCGCGAGAGAACCGACCATCGCCAACCGGTGCGGCAAGCCGGCGTGGGCCACTGCGGCGGCGACCGCGAACGCCTCGGCGAACCCCTTGTGCGGCCCGTACTCGCCGACGTAGAGGATCGTGGGCGGCGTGCCGTGCACCGGCTCGTCGGGCGGTCGGAACCGCGGGTCCACGCCGAGCGGGCTCACGTGGAGCCGTGCCGGGTCGACGTCGAGGAAGCGGACCGCGTCGTCGGCGGTGCACCGCGAGTTGGTCACGATCGCGTCCGCGCTCCGCAGGCGGGGGGCGAGCTGGCGCCAACGGGCTGCGTCCTGCGCCATCGCCGGGTCGCCGACGGCCAGCGGGATGACGTCGTGGAGCATCTGCACCCACGGCAGCGGTGTGCGGGAGGGCGGGTTGTCGGCCGGGCTGAAGAAGACGTCGGCGCCCGTCCGCTTCGCCGCCCGGGTGATGTCGTGCGGCAATCGCAGGTCGTGCTCCCGCTGGGCGAAGCGTCCCGGAGCGCGGCGCGCGATCCGGTACGAGCTCACGCCGTCGGGCAGCCGCGTGCCGTCAGGCGCGAGCGCGACGACCTCCAGGCCGTGCTCGCTCGACACGAGCGGGAGCACACCGCGGAGGTAGGTGCCGATCCCCCGCTGCGCCGAGGTCCCGGCGAGGTGCCACCCGTCCACGAGCACCGTCGTCGGCACCGGACGACTCTAGGTGGACCGTCCTCTGGTCAGCCTCGCCCCGGGCTCAGCCAGGTGACGACCGCGTCGATGCCGCCGGTCGGCGCCCGGTCGAGACGGGAGCTCCCACCGTCGGTGGCGGCGAGGCGGGCGACGATCGCGAGCCCCAGGCCGCTGCCACCGAGCTCGGTCGCGCTCGCGGCACCGTCGCCGCCCCGCCAGAAGCGGTCGAAGGCCCGGGCCCGATCCTCGTCGGTCAGGCCTCGACCGTCGTCGATGACGTGCAGCTCCGTGCGGCCGCTGCGTGGCTCGATGACGACGTCGACGGTCCCGGCCGGCATCGCCGCGTCGAGGGCGTTGGCGATGAGGTTGTCGATCACCTGCCCGGCGCGCTCGGGATCGGCGACGACCGGCGCATCCGGTCCCGGGGCCACCCGGATGTGCACCCCGAGCTCGTCGGCCAACGGCAGCCAGCCGAGCACCCGCTCGTCGGCCAGCGCGCGCAGGTCGAGCGTCTGCGGCCGAGGCACCGCACCCGCGCCACCGTCTGCCTTCGCCAGTGCGAGCAGCCCGTCGATGAGGCGGCTGGCCCGCTCGAGCTCGGCCAGCGCCGCCTCCGCGTCCTCCGAGCGCGCCCCGGACGACTCGAGGTTCTCGAGGCGCAGGCGGATCGCCGTGAGCGGGGTGCGCAGCTGGTGCGAGACGTCGCCGACGAAGTCGGCCTGCGCGTTGACCAGCTGCTCGAGCCGGTCGGCGGTGCGGTTGAGGTCGTTGGCGAGGTCGCGGAGCTCGCCCGGTCCGTCATCGGTCTCGGCCCGTGCGCTGAGGTCGCCCTCGCCGAGCCGGGTGGCCACCGCCCGCAACCGCTCGAGCGGGGCCGACACCCCTCGTGCGAGTACCACCCCGATGGCCAGCACCACCGCCAGCGCGATGCCGCCGATCACGCCGAGCTCGACCCAGTAGCGGTGGACGCGATCGTCGACCGACTGCGTGGGCCGGCTGATCTCGGTGACGCCGAACACCCGCCCGCCCGATCCGATCGGGACCGCGACGGTGAAGCGGGCGTCGGTGGTGCTCGAGGCGACCACACCGTGCTGCGCGCGCGACCGCGCGGCGGCTCCGTCGGCGACGCGGGGCCCGGCCCGGGCGACGACTCGTCCGTGCCGGTCGGCGACGACCACCGCGGCCCCAGGCTCGGTGGCCGCTCGCGCCACCGCCCGCTGCACGGGGCCGAGGTCGATCGGCGTGCGGTCCTCGAGGCGGTCCTCGGCCAGGGCAGCGAGCGCGTAGGCCTCGCGTTGCATGGCGGCGCGCTCGTCGTCGTAAAGGCGGCGTCGGTAGGTGGCCGCGGACGGGACGAGGACGGCCAGCAGCACCAGGCTCGTCACCACGAGGTAGCTGACGAGCAGCCTCCGGCGCACGTCAGGTCGTGCGCAGGCGGTAGCCCACGCCGCGGATGGTCTCGATGACCTCCGGGTCACCGAGCTTCTTGCGCAGGGACGCGACGTGGACGTCGAGCGTCTTGCTCGGGCCGTACCAGTGGGGGTCCCAGACCTGCTCGAGGATCTGCGCGCGGGTCACGACCGCGCCGGGGTCCTCGGCCAGCACGAGCAGGAGGTCGTACTCCTTGCGGGTCAGCGTGACCTCCGCTCCGTCGACGAGCACCTGCCGCGTGCGGGGATCGATGCGGACGCCGTCGACCGCGATCACCGCGTCGATCGGGTCGGCCGCCGGTGCTGACCGTCGCGCGACCGCACGCATGCGGGCCACGAGCTCGCGGAAGCCGAACGGCTTCACGAGGTAGTCGTCGGCACCGAGCTCGAGGCCGACGACGCGGTCGACCTCGTCGCCGCGCGCGGTGATCACGATGATCGGAACGGTCGAACGCCCGCGGATCTCGCGACACACGTCGCGCCCGTCGATGTCAGGCAGACCGAGGTCGAGCAGGTACAGGTCGACGCGGGTGGCGGCGACCGCATCGGCGCCGGTCCGCACGCGCGTCACCTCGTAGCCCTCACGTTCGAGGCCCGTTGCGAGCGGCGCCGCGATCGCGTCGTCGTCCTCGACCAGGAGCACGCGCACACAGGGACGGTGCCACATCACCGGTGGTTCCCAGCGGGACTTGACCAGAACTTTGCCTTCCGCCGCCGTTCCCCTTGGACGGGCCTTCGTACGGTCGGATGGTCCCCTCTCCCCTGGAGCTGAGCGTGCCGCCGACGTCCGTCGCCGAAGTCGTTCCCGAGACCATCCTCGGGCTCCCCGCCCACCCGCTCATCGTCCACGCACCGGTCGTGCTCGTCCCGCTGGCGACCATCGGCGCACTGCTCGCGCTGCTGTGGGCCCGATCGCGCAACTGGTCGCTCCCGGTCACTGCGGTCCTCGCGCTGGGCGGCCTCGTCGGCGTGCAGCTGGCCATGTGGTCGGGCGAGAACCTCGAGTCGTCCGGCGAGCACAGCGCCCTCATCGAACACCACTCCGAGCTCGCCGCGCAGGCGCGGCCGATCGTGCTGCTGTTCGCGGTGCTCGCCGGCCTCGCGGCGTGGGCCGGGATCACCTCGGCACGCGGACGCGACATCGCCCGGCGCCTCTTGCTGCCGCTCTGCGCGCTGTCGCTCCTCAGCGGTGCCCTGGCGACCACGTGGATCGGCCGCACCGGACACACCGGTGCCAAGAGCGTCTGGTCCGACGAACGCGGCGGCAGCAAGGACGACGGCGGCACGTGAGCATCGACGGCACCCCTCCGCCGGCCGGGTCGCGGCTCGCGTCGCCGGGCTGGGTGCTCCTGCCGCTGCGCCTGTTCCTCGGCGGGACCTTCGTCTTCGCGGGCGCGCAGAAGCTGGCCGATCCGGGCTTCTTCCGACGGTCGAGCCCGTCGTCGATCCAGTCCCAGCTCCGCACGACCGCAGCCGGGAGCCCGATCCACGCACTCGTCACCGGCCTGAGCCACCACGCGGTGCTCGTCGGGCTCCTGATCGCGTTCGGCGAGCTCGCGGTCGGTGCAGGGACGCTGCTCGGCCTCTGGTCACGCGCCGCCGCCGTGGGCGGCGCGCTGCTCTCGCTGGGGTTCCTCCTCACCGTCAGCTGGCACAGCCACCCCTACTACTACGGCCCCGACATCGTCTTCGTCTTCGGGTGGATCCCGTTGGCCCTCGCCGGCGATGGTGGCGTGTTCAGCCTGCAGGCAGCGATCACCCGCGAGGCGCGGCACCGGTTCGGGCCGGCCGTCGACCTCGACCGTCGCGCGTTCCTCGCGACGGCACGAGCTGCGGCGGTCGTCGCAGGCGGTGTCGCCGTGCTCGGCGGCGTGAGCGCGGCCGTCGGCCGGATCGTCGGCGCGACGTCGGCGCCCGCGAAGCGGGCGGCACTGCCGCTGCCGTTGCCGGAGCGGGGGAGCACCAGCACCACCACCACCACCAACGCCAGCACCGCGTCGACCACCGCGCCGGCCACTTCTGCGTCCACTGCGCCGCGCCCCGCCGGCACCGACATCGGCCTGCTGTCCTCGGTGCCGGCGGGAGGGGCGGCCACGTTCCAGGACCCGGCCAGCGGGAGGCCGGCGATCGTGCTGCGCTCGTCGAGCGGTGTGCGCGCCTTCAGCGCGGTGTGCACCCACGCCGGCTGCACGGTTCAGTTCACCGGGAGCCAGCTCGCGTGCCCCTGCCACGGCGCGCGATTCAGCACCACCGACGGGAGCGCAACCCGAGGCCCGGCCCGGGCTCCGCTGTCGTCGATCCCGGTGGCCGTCGGTCCCGACGGGCACATGTACGCGGACGGCTGACCGCGCCTGGCGGGCCTTCGTTACTGTGCCGCCGTGCCCGACAGCCTGGACTTCGCGGCGAGGTACGGACCGTGGGCGGTGGTCGCCGGCGCGTCGGAGGGCGTCGGCTCCGCGTTCGCAGCGAAGGTCGCCGCGCGGGGTGTGAACGTGGTGCTGCTCGCCCGCCGCCAAGCGGTGCTGGACGAGGTCGCCGCGCAGATCACCGCAAATACGGGCGCCGACGTGCGCACGGTGGCGGTCGACCTGGCCGAGCCCACCGCGATGGGCGTCGTCGCCGACGCCACCGCCGACCTCGAGGTCGGCCTGCTGATGTACAACGCCGGAGCGGATGCGCACTACCGACCGTTCCTCGCCGAACCGGTCGACACCGCGCTCGCGATGGTCCAGCGCAACTGCGTCGTGCCCGCGCAGATGTGCCACCACTTCGCGCCGGGCATGGTCGAGCGAGGCCGGGGCGGCATCATCGTCGTCACGTCGGGGGCGGCGTTCGGCGGCGCGCCGAACATGGTCGCCTACAGCGCCACCAAGGCGTTCGACATGCTCTTCGCCGAGTCGCTGTGGGCGGAGCTCCACGGCCACGGGGTCGACGTGCTGAGCCTGATCCTCGGCGAGACCGACACCCCGGCCCTCCGCCGCATCCGCGAGCAGCGGGGGTTCGTCGACGATCCCGAGGCGCCGCTGCCGGGTGCGGCCACCGTCGACGAGGTCGTGCAGGACGCGATCGAGCAGCTGGCGCACGGACCGAGCTGGATGGTCGGCGCCCACCTGCGCGAGGGCATCAAGGTGTTCGGTGGGATGTCCCGCAACGAGGTCGTCGATCTGATGACGCAGGCGAGCGGGGCGACCATGGGCGAGGACGCCACATGAGCGACGGGGACGAGCGTGTCGCGCGGCAGGACATCGCCGAGGTGCTCGTCCGGTA
>Ga0213876_10002508_pt1 | contig 10769 bp, 10 predicted proteins | sample BarmaccomBMRX_R9_FD_160113 | JGI IMG/M metagenome (GOLD analysis project Ga0213876, IMG submission 160113) | Root-associated microbial communities from Barbacenia macrantha in rupestrian grasslands, the National Park of Serra do Cipo, Brazil - RX_R9 | ecosystem: Host-associated > Plants > Roots...
GCTGAGTCAGAGACGCCGGATGCATTGGCCCAAAGACTGCGACAAACCTATCTGCCGCAATTGGAAAGCTACCGCTCGGCGTTGGACGCGACCGGAAAGACCGGTTCGGTTGAAATAGCGATCTATTCAACTGTTTTGGGCAAATTCGTGTGATGTACATAATCGTAATCGTCCTCAACTTGGTGGGGCGAGCTTCCCTAACGGCCTGAGGGATTTTAAAAGGGCGGTCGGTACGTGTAGTCTTAGTCGCTTGCAATGAGGCTGCGCTCGCCGAGCCTCGCCCTACCAAAAAAAGGCTTCGCGCAATCGTTTGCATGAGTTGATCACCCGATGTTACGTTTTCGCGTTTTCCCTTTTCCCTCTCATGAAACGTGCTGCTCAATTGTTGGCTGTCGGTCTCGGCGCCATTGTTTGGACCTCTGCCGCCGCGGCGGCTGATTTACCCTCGTTTAATCAGGTGACGGTCACGGTCGTGGGCGACGCCGGTCAGAACATGGAATCGTTGAACAAGTACGCCGACGATTTTACTAAAGCCGGCATCACCATCAAACAGGTCGGGGCCACCTTCACCGGCCTTTACGATAAGCTGAAAACTAGCTTCGTAGCCGGTTCTTCGGATTATGACATGGTGATCTTTTACCCGTCCTATATCGGCGATTTCGCCGGGAACGGTTATCTGGCGCCGCTCGACGACTACATGAAAAAGGAGCCGGCCGCCGTCTGGGATCCCAAGATGGACGAGGTGCTGCCGCCTTATCGAGAGGTCTACTGTAAGTGGGAAGGTAAGACCTACGCATTGCCCTACGACGGGGATGTGCTCGTACTCTATTATCGCAAAGACCTTTTCGATAACCCCGACGAGAAAGCAGCTTTCCAGAAGAAATATGGCCGCGAACTGGCTCCGCCGGCTACTTGGAAAGATTGGCTGCAGGTTGCAGAATTCTTCACCCGCAAAGCGGGGGATACCTTAGCCGGCCAGAAGTTAAGCCGTCCGTTCTACGGCGCGGCAGAATACGGGGCTCGCGGATTCAGTTACGGCTGGTTCTTATCCCGATTTGGCAGTTCGGGTGGCATTTATTTTGATGAAAACATGAATCCGCAAATCAACACGGAAGCAGCCGTGGCCGGGTTACAAAACATGGTCGATACACTGAAATTCAGTCCGCCCGATGTGCTGAGTTATGGCTACGAAGAGCTGAAGAATGCTTTTCTAAACGGCGATCTGGCCATGGTGGTGCAATGGTCTGATGTCGGCAAAAAGACGGCGGATCCCCAACTCAGCAAAATCGTAGGGAAAGCCGGATTCGCCGTGGTGCCAGGCACGGAGGTGGATGGCAAAGTCGTGCACAAAGCGCCTATGCCGGTGGGCCGGGTCTTAGCTGTGTCCGCTAAATCGAAAAATAAGGAGGCGGCTTATTGGGTCGCGAAATACTTGTCTCTGGATAAAAGCGCAATCACCGTCGCGGCTAACTGGAGCGGCCAGGATCCCTATCGGCTCAGCCATTTTACCGATACGTCGCACTACAAATTCCCGGATGAAGCTTCGGTTAAAGAATACGTAGTTGCCGTCGAAGAAAATCTGAAAAACGGGTATCCGGATCTCAACATTCCTGGCGCCGCCCAATATATCGATGCCTTAGATGTGGCGGTCACTAAGGCTTTATCTGGCGAAGCCGATCCGAAGACCGCGTTGGATGGTGTGGCCGAAGATTGGAAAGGGATTACCCAGCGTCTCGGAGCGGACACCCAGAAGAAGTTCTGGAACGCAGCTCTGGAAAGCTACCGGGCCGCTGGGCTGCTTAAATAGAAGGAGATAGGAGCTAGAATCCAGGAGCTAGGAGACGCGTGTGGGCGGATCGGCGTAACCGCCTGCGCCGTCCACTGCGTCTACTCGGTCCACTACGTCCACTGATTTGACTGGAGCCCGAGAATTTTCGTCGCACCGCACAAACTGCCCGCGGTAAGCGCCGAACGCCGAACCCCAAAACCCCAAACCCCAAACGCCAAACGCGACCATGGACCGGTCTCAACGTCACGAAAGAACCTTTGCCCGCCTGATGGTCGGACCGGCAGTGGCCCTTCTTTTCTTGATGACCATCGGGCCCTTGCTGTTCTCTTTGGCGGTTTCGTTCACGAATCTTCAATTCAGCACCCCGCAACCGATGCGTTGGGTCGGGCTGGATAACTATCTGACTCTCCTTTTCAACGATTCGCGTTTCTTGACCGCGTTGGGGCGCACGCTGGGATTCGTTTTGGCCGGTGTCGCTGCACAGACTTTGTTTGGCTACTTCATCGCCTGGTTGCTTCTACACGTAAACCGCTTCCGAGCGTTTGTGCTCGGTCCGATCTTGATTCCGTCGGTGATTTCTTCGGTCGTTGCTGGCTGGCAAGGCCGGATGATCTTCAATGCTTCTTACGGCCCGTTAAATGACGTATTGGCTCATCTTGGGATCAAAGGACCGGCTTGGTTAGCCTTGCCTCAGACTGCGTTACTCTCCGTATTTATTACCGATACCTGGCAATGGACGCCGTTTTTGGCGCTCGTGATTTTGGCTGCCTTACAAGGCCAGCCGCAGGAACTATTAGAAGCAGCTCGCCTCGACGGTGCCCATGGCTGGTCGATGTTCCAGCGAATTACGCTTCCGCTGGTACTACCGGTCGCCGGGGTTGGTATTTTGCTTCGGGGAGTCGACTTATTCAAAACTTTTGATTTGGTCTATATCCTGACTCAAGGGGGACCCGGCAACAGTAGCGAGACGCTGACTTTCTTGACCTATCTTCAGGGGTTTAAGTTTTTCAATCCCAGTTACGCCTCGGCCATGTCGTTCATTCAGCTGCTTCTGGTGACGATCATGGCAAAAAGCTATTTGGGATTAGTTAACCGAAGGGGGGCCCACTAATGTCGAAACGCTTCGCGATCGATCTCCTGAAGTGGCTCGCTATTCTTGCGGTGTTGATGGTGCTGCTCTTCCCAATATTTTGGATAATCGCCAGCAGCCTCAAAGCTCGAGGTGAATTTTTTACCCGGCCGCCAGTTTGGGTTCCAGCTAACCCGGAATGGTTGAACTACCCAGATTCACTGCGCCGCGGTGGAATGAAAGGGCTGATAGATAGTTTCACCATCGCGTTCTTTTCTATGGCCATTTCGGTGGTGTTGGGCGCTCCGGCTGCCTATGCCATCGCCCGGTTCCAGGTCGGAAAAAAGAACTTGGCCTTCTGGATTCTTTCCATCCGGATGTTTCCACCCATCGCCACCATCCTACCTCTGTTTGTGATCTTCCGGTTCGTAGGACTAGTCGATTCTTATGCGGGGCTGGTGCTTTGTTATACAGTGTTTAATCTGCCGTTCGCGATCTGGATATTGAAGGGATTCATTGAAGAGTTACCCAAGGAGATCGAAGAAGCCGCCAAGGTTGACGGCGCCACCCGTTTCCAGATTTTTCGGAATATCGCTCTGCCATTGACCGCTCCCGGTTTAGTGGTGGTGGCATTGTTCACCTTTATCTTCGCTTGGAACGATTTCGCCTACGCCGTCATTTTCAGTGGTTCGAACGTCACTCCGCTACCCGTGGTGATCGCCCAGTTTGCCGGCGGCCACGAGATTCTTTGGGGACAAATTTCCGCGATTGCGCTCATAGCCATCCTGCCGGCTTTGGTTCTGGCTACCTTTTTACAGAAATATCTAACGCGCGGGTTGACTATGGGAGCGGTGAAATGAAGAAGGAGCTAGAAGCCGGAATCTAAGAGCTAGGAGATGGAGCCGTGAAACGTAAAAAACAAAAGCTCGTGGACTCTGCTTTCCCCAAAACGTAGAACTTAAAACCTAGAACGTGGAACCTAGAACTTGGAACGTAGAACCTAGAACTGAACCCTAGAACATGCTCAAAAACCTCACCTCCCTGCATACCCCCGAGTTGTTGCATACTTTAGCTTCGATGGGTCACGGCGATGACATCGTGGTCGTGGATGCCCATTTTCCCGCTGTTTCTATGGCCCAGCGACTTGTCCGGCTTGACGGCGTTAGCGGTCCGGCGGCGCTGGATGCAATTCTGCAGCTCATCCCGCTGGATTCGTTCGTTGATGACCCAGCCTTGCGAATGGAGGTGGTGGGAAAACCGGACGAGATCCCGGATGTACAGAAGGAATTCCAAGCGGTGATCGATAAACGGGAGGGAAAATCTTCACCGTTGGCCAAGGTCGAGCGATTCGCCTTCTACGAGCGAGCAAAGAAAGCTTTTGCCATCGTCGCCACCGGCGAACTACGTCCTTACGGGTGTGTGATTATTAAAAAAGGCGTTCTCCTCTAGGCGTCCGTATGCCAAAAGCGAAAGTCAGTATTCTGGGAGCGTTTGTAACCGATCTCGCTTGCCGGACGGATCGAATGGCGAAATGGGGAGAAACGATCCTGGGTAACTACTTCAAGCTAGGTCCTGGTGGCAAAGGTTCAAACCAAGCCGTGGCTGCGGCTCGCTTAGAGGCGGACGTGGGCTTGATCACCAAGATTGGTAAAGACGCCTTCGGCGAGATGGCCAAGCGTTTCTACGTGGAGCAGGGGATGAGCGTTGCGCATATCTATGAGGACCCGGAAGAAACCAGCGCTACGGCCACGATCATCATCGACGAGAAGACTAACGAAAACTCGATCATCGTCGTCCAAGGCGCTTGCGCTAACTTGACCATCGAAGAAGTGGAAGCCGCCCGGACCGATATCGGTAGCGCGGATATTTTCCTTACTCAGCTCGAACTGCCGCTGGCGCCAACCGTTCGCGGAATCGAACTGGCGCATGCTGCCGGGGTACCCATCATCTTGAATCCGGCGCCCGCTTTATCAGTACCGCCGGAGGTACTAGCCAAGGTCGACTATTTAACGCCGAATGAAACCGAGGCAGTAACTCTGGTTGGAAAAGAATCGCTGGATCAATTCAAAAACATCGAACAGCTCGCTGATGAGCTGCTCGCATTCGGAGTCCGCAATGTAGTCATTACCTTGGGCGAGAAAGGAGCTTTCGCGAAGGGACCCGGAGTAACTGAACATGTTCCCGCGTTTGCCGTGGACAAAATCGTCGAAACCACGGGCGCAGGCGATGCGTTCGCTGGAGGTTTCGCCGTTGCGTTGGCTGAGAAAAAGCTCCTGGTGGAGGCAGTACGTTTTGGATGCGCAGTCGCCGGAATCTCAGTGACCCGCCGCGGCACCGCCCCATCGATGCCCTACCGGAAAGAAGTCGATGCGTTGATGGGCGGGTAGCAGACCCGGTAGGGACGAGCTCCTGCTCGTCTGCGTGGTGGAACCCGTGGAGTGCTGCCTTCCCTAGGCCGCGGGACGAGGGCCGACTCGGTGGGAAACTATGCAGTGGACGAAGTGGACTGAGTAGACGTGGTGGACAGAGTGGGCCTAGCCGTTAGCGCGGGTTACGCGGCGGCTCTTGCCGCTGTCTGCGCATGCGATACATGCGCTCCGTAAACCCGCCGTCTTCCAGGAAATGTTTTGCAAGGCTCGCCAGTTGGCGGTCGAGGAGAGAGGACGCCACCGCAATCAGCACGAGCGCCGCGTTAGCCGCGATCTCTTCGTACCTGGGTTTTCGGCCATTAGTGCCGAGTCGGACACGGACTTCCCGGACCCAGTCCGCTACTTCTTCCGCGCTAGTACAGCGTGCATCGATGAGTTCCTGCCGAAGGCGCTCACTGTAGGACCATTCCTTTAGCCCGCGTTGGCGAAGATAGTCTTGGTAATCCCGGCGTAACTCTTCCAGGCTGAACCGCGCGGTGTCGGTGAGCTTCATCTCGATCTTTTTCGACGTGCCGCTGGCGGCACTGCCTTCGACAATGTTCTGTGTGCCGCTTCTGGCGGCCTGGACCATCTGGTCGTGGGTCCGGCTACGCCTATCGACGTAGCGTTCGCAAAACCGCACCGTGACATCAAAGCAAAGCTCCGCCATCTGGAAGCTTTTGAGCTTCCGATACCCGCCATGCGGCGGGATGAGAGAGTCGCCGTTGGGCGGTGATTTTGGAGGTCTGCTCACGAAGGAAGAAGCATATATCATAACAGAACGCATACAAGTTATATGCTATCGGGCACAACAGTAAACATGAGTGGACCTAGTAGACGGAGTGGACAAAGTGAAGCCGTCCGGCCGTTGGCGGTCCACTCTGTCTACTAAGTCCACTCCGTTCACTATTTGTCCACTTTCACGCCACCGCGCTTTCGCCCGCCACTTTCATTGACAACCCGCCCCAGCATTCCCATTTTTCCTCATGAAATCTCCCGTCAAGATTGCCGTGACCGGCGCCGCAGGTCAGATCGGCTATTCGCTTCTCTTCCGGATTGCTTCAGGGTCAATGCTCGGATCGGATCAGCCCGTCGAGCTTCACCTCATCGAGATCCCACCGGTATTGCCCGCGCTGGAAGGGGTAGTTATGGAGCTGGACGACTGTGCTTTTCCGCTCTTGCAGCGAATCGTGCCGACGGCTGATCTAGATGAAGGATTTCGCGGAGTGAATTGGGCGCTCTTGGTGGGAAGTGTTCCGCGCAAGCAGGGGATGGAACGAAAAGATTTGTTGGGCATTAACGGAAAGATCTTCACGGGCCAGGGACAAGCCATCGCCAAGAATGCCGCTGCGGATGTTCGCGTTTTAGTCGTCGGTAACCCCTGTAACACCAATTGTCTGATCGCGATGAACAACGCGAAAGATGTTCCCAGCGACCGCTGGTTTGCTATGACGCGCTTAGACGAAAACCGAGCAAAAGCGCAGTTGGCTGCCAAAGCCGGGAGTCATAATTCCCAGGTCACCAACCTAGCTATCTGGGGTAACCATTCATCGACGCAGTATCCGGATTTTTTCAACGCGAAGATCGAAGGAAAATTGGCAACTGAGGTCATCAAAGACGAGGCCTGGTTCAAAGAAACGTTTATTCCTACGGTTCAACAGCGGGGAGCTGCCATTATCAAAGCGCGAGGCGCTTCTTCCGCTGCATCCGCCGCGAACGCGGCAGTTGATACCGTTCGCACGCTAGTCACGCCGACGCCCGCAGGTGACTGGTACAGCGTTGCCATCTGTTCCGACGGCAGCTACGGCGTTGAGAAAGGCTTGATGTCGTCGTTCCCGATCCGTACCACCGGCAGCGGCCAAGAGATTGTCCAAGGCGTTCCGGTCAACGATTTCAGCCGACAAAAGATCGATCTCTCCGTAAAAGAGCTTTCAGAAGAACGTTCTTTGGTCAGCGAGCTTATACCAAAGTAGCAAACCCCTCACGCCGATACGCCTTCGTGGCGTATCGGCGTTTCCCGACGTCTATCCGTGACCCCGCTATTTGCAGCCAATCGTTGATTGGCTGCTTTCTGTTGCTCCAAACCTCAGCCAAACCAAACCAAGGTTGAAATATTTCTTTCGAATCCTGACGATAGGCTGCGCCTATGGAAGGATGTATAAATCGTCCTCGTACTCGTCGTCGTCCCCGTCCTCGAAAGTCTTTGCATGCGGGTTCGAGGTCTGGCTACCTAGCGCGTCCGCTGTAGGAATCGGCAGTTCCGCACATCGCAGGCCCAAACACCCAAATCGAGACGACGAGTACGAGGACGATTTATGCAGCGCCGCCCACTTCCGCCAGCTCACTTATACAACCGCGGCGGCGTATGTTGCCACTCTCCTCCTTCGACACCCTGAGCCTGCCCTAAATCAAACAAAGCGAGCATATATTTTTGGTCCACCAAACCGACGCTTTTGACCCCAAAACTGTTAGGAATGTAGGCCAGGTTAAAAGTGTATCCCTCATCCTTGGCGAAGATATACGAGTTAAGGATAGTGTCGTAGAAAGAGCTCTTTACTAGGGTGTTGAAAGCGCGAGCTGCGATATTGAATGTCTTTGGCTTAGTAACCGCAAAATCAGGATCAAGATTGTTATTTATGACAATATAGATTTGACCGCCATTATGCTCACCGCCTTGGCCGGTCGCGGCCAATAGTCGTACCGGCACAGCGAATAGTGGATAAGCAGTTCCTCCGTCCACATGCATCTCTTTGAAATGGTGTCCATTCGCCTCTGCATCGATATAAACGGGATCGAATGCGCCAGCTACACTAGCGGAAGCCACCAATACCTTACGGAACAATTCCAGGGCTTGCGGATGACCGCTGGCCGCCAGAGCGCCCATGTTCCAGAGCACTGGCCGCTGAGCGTCCAGGTTAGTGGTGATAACAAAGAGGCGTCTTCCTTCACGATACGCGGTAGCAATGTCGGCGAGCAGCTTTTGGTCGACCTGACTAGCCACGACCCGTTGCAGAGGAGCTGTGCTATACAATCCTTGACCGAATAGTCCCAGGAACGGATTCCCTGAAAAAACGCTATGGAACGTCATCTGGGTATAGAGTGCCTTAAGCCGGTCATCGTACTTCGATCCCAGAAAGGCGAACGGAGACATAAGTGCTCCCGTTGAAACCCCGGTCACAATGTCGAATGTTGGACGGTGCCCGCTCTCGCTCCAGCCGGAGAGTAACCCAGCTCCGAACGCGCCATGCTCACCTCCTCCAGAGAGTGCGAGCATCGAAATCGGTTGCCCAGTGAGCAGGGGACCAAGGTTAGCCATCTGGGTTTTGAGCACAGAAAGCGGCGCATCTCCCCAGGCCCGTACTCCGGGAATTCCCATCGGTACCGCTTTTTCCAGTTCAGCTTCGGTGTATGGCGTTCGCCGTTCTGCCTGCGCCGAGACAACCGCGCTCATCAGGAACAGAACGGAGAGATTCATCGCGTATCGGGTACGACGGAAGGTCGACATACTTTGAAATTCGCCTCCGACGGCGATTCGTAAAGGCGTGCCCGCGATGCTTGCGTTAACGATAGCAAGCTCTAATGTCTCGCCCTTTTCTGCACCGGCATCCAACCCCTTGCGGCCGCTAGCTAATTCGACTAAGTCCGCTCCGTCCACTGAAAGGGACCTGCAAGCCCGTCGCCTCGAATTTCGCTTGCAACCCACACTTCTCCCTCTACTTTTGGATTCCTCTAATTCTTCGCACCGTTAGCTCAATTGGCAGAGCAAGTGACTCTTAATCACTGGGTTGTAGGTTCGATTCCTACACGGTGCATGGCTCATTATCAGCGACTTACGTATGTTTTTACGTGAATTCACATAGTACGCTTTTATCCTTCTTAGCCACTTTTCCCGACAACTATCACTGGGTTGCTGTGTGTTCAATGAGGGACTAGGGTGCATCGTTTTCCGGTCAGCTTGCGAGTGGCTCTGTTATTGAGCCCTCTATGTGCCGGTAGAATGGGTTCAAGGCTTGGCTCGAATCGGCGATGCAGAACTCCGGCGATCTTTATCTGAACATCGATGCGGTCACTCAAGATTCGCCGCCAAGAGTGAAGATTGCATTGTTTCGGTCACTGTTTAGGGGAAGACCTGATGTGTATCCTGTCAGGTTCGAAAGCCGAACGACTGGAAAAACTGGGTATTCACCGGCATGTGGCAATGAGTGGGTGCGCGGAGTTTGCGAGAAGCCTAGGATTAGATGCAGCGATTGCGCTCATCGCCGATTTCTTCCAGTGACTGACGAAGTTATTCGCTGGCATCTTTCCGGTCAGACCGAACAAAGACAGGAGTTCGTGATGGGAGTTTATCCGATGCTCTTGGACGAGACTTGTTGTTTTCTGGCCATCGATTTCGACCGAGAAAACTGGCAGGATGATACCGTCGCTTTTCTTGAGAACTGTCGCCGGCTAGATGTGCCAGCCGCGTTGGAACGATCGCGTTCGGGCAATGGCGGGCATGTCTGGATCTTCTTCGAACAAGCCATCCCGGCAACCCTGGCACGGAAGCTTGGTTCATCTCTTTTGACCGAGACCATGGAGCGACGTCCGGAGCTCGGGTTCGGTTCCTATGACCGGCTATTTCCAAATCAAGACACTTTGCCGAAGGGCGGCTTCGGGAATTTGATAGCGTTGCCATTACAGAAGCGGGCACGAGAGCTTGGAAATACAGTGTTTCTAGACAGCCAATTCGAGCCTTACCCTGACCAATGGGCATTCTTGGCGGCTCTCCCTAAGGTTAGCCGACAGCGAGTCGAACTCTTGGTTCACGGAGCAGAGATTGCAGGGCGAATCATCGGGGTAAAAATGGTTGCAACCGAAGATGATGATGCTCCTTGGAACAGCTCATCTTCGCGCCGACATGAACTTGCCATTTTGGAGCCTTTGCCGGAGAGCCTGGATCTGGTTCTGGCGGATCAAATCTATATTGCACGGGAAAACCTGCCCGCCACGCTGCGGAATCGTTTGCTGCGGGTGGCTGCATTTCAAAACCCGGAGTTCTACCGGGCGCAGTCAATGCGACTGCCAACGTACGATAAACCGAGGGTTATCCATTGCGCTGCGGAGTATCCGCAGCATCTGGCGTTGCCACGAGGTTGTCTCGATGAGGTGGAACAGCTTTTTAAACAGCTGAAGATCAAAGTAGTTCTCCGCGATGAACGTTGCGTTGGTGTTCCACTCGAGGCGTCGTTCCACGGTACGTTAAGAGGTGAGCAAAAGGCAGCCGCCGAGGCCATGCGCGAGCATGATACGGGTGTGTTAGCTGCCACTACCGCTTTTGGCAAAACTGTGGTTGCCGCCTGGCTCATTGCCCAGCGTCGTGTAAACACTCTGATTCTCGTCCATCGCCAGCAACTTCTCGAGCAATGGATCGACCGTTTGTCAGCATTTCTAGATGTGCCCGCAAAATCAATCGGGCGCCTGGGTGGTGGGAAAAAGAGACTTACTGGAGTACTGGATGTTGCTC
>Ga0213876_10002509_pt1 | contig 10768 bp, 12 predicted proteins | sample BarmaccomBMRX_R9_FD_160113 | JGI IMG/M metagenome (GOLD analysis project Ga0213876, IMG submission 160113) | Root-associated microbial communities from Barbacenia macrantha in rupestrian grasslands, the National Park of Serra do Cipo, Brazil - RX_R9 | ecosystem: Host-associated > Plants > Roots...
AACTCGGGACGGTGACCAATGGCTTGGAAATGCTGACGAGGCCCTGGGCCTGAAGGCGCTTCAACATTCGGTTCACATGAACCGGCGTGAGGCTCAGCATGTCGCCGATATGAGTCTGAGCGAGAGGGAACTGGAACGCGCAGGCGCCGGCCGGGATTTCATCGCTAAGACGCCAGGCCATCTCACACAGGAAGTAGGCGACGCGCTTCGCGGCAGGGCGACCGCCGACATTGACAAGCCATTCGCGCGTCATTGCCGCATCGGCCGCCGAAATGCGCCAGAGCGCCTCCATGATGCGCGGGTGATCGCGCGCCGCATCGCCAAGTTGCTGCGCCGGGATTTGCAGAATGTCCGCTTCGGTCAACGCGTCGAACGATATAGCCGTGGAACCCAGCAACGCGTCCAGGCCGAGAAAGTCGCCGGGGAGGTAAAGCGCCGTGACGAGGCGGCTGCCGTCGCGAAACTGGGTGTAGCGTGAGACCATTCCGCGAAGCACGAAGCCGACGTGCCGCCTTGGTCCGCTGGACAACTCAACCCCGCGATAGGGGGCGATCTGTATGGCATGAGCGGGCAGGGAAAGGAGGGCGTCCGCCTCCTGCGGCGATGGAGCAGTGAGGAGCCGGCGGGTTAAATGAAGCAGGTCATCTAAACATGCCAGGTCGATCATAATATCATCCAAGCCTGCCTTTCTGGCGCGCAAAACGGCGGAAGCTTAAGTTGGTTCCGGTAACGAAATGAGCGCCGTCGCAGACGGTTTCGGATGCTAATGCCGCACGCTTTGCCGGCAGGCAAGGCCCTGAATAGGCAGCACAAAGGCTAATCCGCTTCGCCATCCCCGCTTTGTTCGGAGGGCGCGCCGCGCCGCACGATCTGGCCTTGAGCCTCCAACCCACCATCCAGCAATCTGTACGACGTCTCAACCGCATCACCCGGCGTCAGTGTCACGGCGACACCATTGGGGCCATCCACGATAACCAGACCGTCTTCGGCCGCGACTTCGCTCGGTTCGTCATGAGCACGTTCGGGATTCATGATGCGCGAAAACGGGATGGGCCTTGGCCCGGTTCCCTCCGAAATGGCCTGCGGGAGCGCTGATGGCATCTTCTCCAGACAGTATCGAACTTGAAAGGATCATCAGCTCGGACGGTTGGCAGCGGCGCGCACTCGCGCCCGAACTGGCTTAGCGACCGCCGTCTGTCTCTACCCTCGTTGGGCTCGGCGAACAGCCTAGTCCCGCTCCGCCGGCGGCCAGGCATAGGGCCGCAGCAGAGGCGGGCCGACCAGCAGGAAGGCGGCGCCGCCGACGCCGGTCAGTACCGCAGCCAGGCCGAGGGCCAGCTCGACCGGCGTTGGCGCATGCGCTGGCGCGGCGTGCACGAGCAGGTGGATCTGGCGCAGCGCCAGCGCGCACAAGGTGAGCAGCGCCGCGCCTTCGAGGCGCATCATCATCTTGTCTGTCCGAACGTGGAAACCGTCCCGGAGATAATGGCGCACGGCGTTGGATTTCGAGGGCGAGTTGGGGCCGCCTCCATTAAGATCGCATAAGCCCGGCACGGGCGCGGAACGATTTGACCCGTCGCGGCTTTTCGCGCCGCTTACCCCTTCGGGTCGGAGCGAGATGGAGGCGGCCAGGCCGTGAACTGCCAGTCGAGGTGGCTCGCCGCCCTCTTGCTGCTGCTGGCAAGCTGCTCGCGGCAGCAGCCGTCCACCGATATCGTCTTCGTCTCGGACGAAGGCGCCAACGTCGTCCACATCGTCGACGGCGCCACCGGCCGGATCGAAGGCACGCTCGCCACCGGCCGCCGGCCGCGCGGGATGCAGCTCTCGCCCGACGGCCGCACCCTCTATGTCGCGGCCAGCGATTCCAACCGGATCGAGGCGTGGGACGTGCGCAACCGCCGGCTGCTGCGGGTGCTGGATTCGGGGGCGGACCCGGAGCGCTTCGCGGTCAGCCCGGACGGGCGCATGCTCTACATCGCCAATGAGGACCATGCCGCAATCTCCTTCGTCGACATCGCCGCGAACCGGATCGTCCGCGAGGTCCGCACCGGGCCGGAGCCGGAGGGGATGGGGGTGAGCCCGGACGGCCGGCTGGTCGTCGCCACCGCGGAGGCATCGAGCACCACCCATTTCATCGACGCCGCGACCGGCGCCGTGATCGGCATCGCGATGGTCGGGACGCGGCCGCGGAGCGTGCTCTTCCTCGATCAGGGCCGGCGCATCTGGGTCTCGTCGGAGCAGCGCGGCACGATCACGATCTTCGACGCGGCCACGCGGCGGATCGTCCATGTGCTCGATCTCGTCCCGCTCTTCCCCGGCGTCGAGCAGGTCCAGTCGGTCGAGATGCGTGCGACGCGCGACGGCCGCCGCGTGTTCGTCGCGATGGGCCGGGCCGACCGCGTCGCCGAGCTCGATCCGGCGACGCTGCAATTGGTACGCAGCTTCCCGACCGGGCACCGCACCTGGGGGATCGCCCTTTCGCCCGACGAGCGCCGGCTCTACGCGGCGAGCGGGCTGTCGGGTTCGCTGACCATCGTCGATCTGGAGGCGAACCGGGTGGCGGCGACGGTCCAGCTCGGCGGCAAGCCCTGGGGCGCCGTGGCGGTGGCGCGGTGAGGAGAGGCTTGCACGTCACCCCGGCGAAGGCCGGGGTCTCCCTCAGGAAAGCCGCGGCCCTTCTCCATGAGATCCCGGCCTTCGCCGGGATGACGATGATTGGCCTCGCCCTCCTCCTGTCCTCCTGCACGCACGAACGGGTGCTCACCGTCTGCGCCGATCCCAACAACCTGCCTTTCTCCAACCGCGCCGGGCAGGGCTTCGAGAACAAGCTGGCGGAGCTGATCGCGCGCGAGCTGCATGCGCGGCTCGACTATGTCTGGTGGGCGCAAAGGCGGGGCTATGTCCGCAACACGCTCAACGCGCACAAATGCGATCTCTGGCCCGGCGTCGCCAGCAGTGTCGAGATGCTCGCCACCACCCGGCCTTATTACCGCTCCACCTACGTCTTCGTGACCCGGGCCACCGACCGGCTCGACGGCCTCACCCTGGACGACCCGCGGCTCCGGCGGCTCAGGCTCGGCGTCCAGATGGTCGGCGACGACGGCTCGAACACGCCGCCCGCCCATGCGCTGTCGCGGCGGAACATGGTCGCCAACGTGCGCGGCTTCATGCTCTACGGCGACTATCGCCAGGCCAACCCGCCCGCGGCGATCGTGCGCGCGGTGGCTGCGGGCGAGATCGACGTCGGCCTGGTCTGGGGGCCGCTCGCCGGCTATTTCGCGCCCCGTTCGCCGGTGCCGCTCCGGCTCCAGCCGGTCACGCCCTGGCTCGACGATGCCAACTGGCCGATGGTCTACGACATCTCGGTCGGCGTGCAGAAGAACGACACGCGGCTGTTGAGCGATGTCGACCATATCCTCGCCGAGCATCGCGGCGAGATCGACGCCCTGCTGAACCGCTACGGCGTGCCCCGCGCCAATCCCTGATCGATCCACGATCTAGATCTTCGATCTGGTCCTTTTGCGCTTATCCGCAACGCCGGGGCTGGACCGCCGGCCCGTCCGCCGCGGCCCATGGGCGCGCCTCTCCCGCGGGCATAGGATTTGCCCCTCTTTGGCGGGCGGGCAGGCATGGCGACCGATCCACACGTCCTCGTCGTCGCGGTCGTCGGCGAAGGGGGCTGGCGCATCCAGATCGAGCGGCTGTGCCAGGAATTGTGCGACCAGCTCGCCGCCGAGCGCGCCGTCACCCTTGCCGCCCGCAACCCCGTCGATCCCGCGCGCGCCGCCCGCATCGCCCGCCGCACCCGTCCGGCGCCGGTGATCGTCCTGGTCGGCGAGAAGGACCGGCTCGCCGAAGCGGCGGCGGCACTGCTCCCCCTGAGCGGCAATATCGCGCCGATCCCGGTCGTGTTCGACGAAGGCACGGCGAGCCTGACGGTGCGCCGCGCTGGCCAGGACCAGGTGGTCCGGCTGGTCCGCGCCGCGGTCGCCTCGATCGGCCCGGCGACCGGCGAGGCTGGGCCCAAGCGCGGCTCGGGCGAGGTGATCGACATCGAGGCGCATCGTCCGAACGAGGGCCGCCCGCCGCGCTGGCTCGGCCGGAGCGACGCGCCGCCCGTGCCGCCCGAGACCGGCGGCGCGCTCCGCGCCTCGCTCGCCGCCGCGCTCGACTGGGCGGAGGCGGCGACTGGGATGCTGACCGCCTTATGGTCGAACGGCGGGGCCGAGGGCGGCGCGGTCTACGGCCTCTCCTGGCCCGAATTGCTCGCGTCGCTGGAGCGGCTCGAGGCGATCGGCGAGGCCTCGAACGAGGTTGCGGAGGAACGGTTCGCCGGGATCCGGGCTTTGCTCGCCGATCCGGCGGCGCGGCACGTGCCGCTGGCGCGGCTCGACCGCCTGCTCGGCGGCGACGAGCTCGCGCTGAAGATCGTCATGCTCGCGCTCGCGCCCGAGCTCGACATCCGCTTCCAGCGCCTGTTCGGCGCGCTCCACGACGATATGGGGCGGCGCTACGCCTCGATGGGCCTCGCCTGCGCGATCCTCGCCGCGGCGACCGAAGGAGCGACGCCGAAGAGCGTCCGTGTCGCGCTGTCTGCGCTCGCGCCGTTGCGCGACTTCCGCATCGTCGAGGGGATGGGCGACACGATGCCCGCCGCGGACGAGGCGCTGCGGATCGATCCCCGGCTGCTCGACTGGCTGGTCACCGGCGGCGAGGCCCGGCTTGCCGCCGACCCCTCGTTCGAGGCGGTCCTTCGCCACGCGCCGCAGGATGCGCTCGAGCTGCTGCCGTCCGGCCGCCGCGAGGAGATCGAGGCCGCCGCGGCCGCAATCGCCAACGGCGAGACCCATGCCGCCCTGATCCTCACCGGCTCCGAGCGCGGCTGGCTCGAGGTCGAGGCGCTTGCGCTGGCGCCGGCCGAGCTTCGGATCGGCCCGCCCGCCGCCGAGCTTGCCGCCGATGCGCTCGACCGGGTGCTGCGCGAGGCGATCCGCAAGGCGCGGCTGCTCGGCCGGCCTTTGGTCGTCGACATGACCGAGCCGGGCCCGCAAAGCGAGAGCTTCTTCCGCGCTTTCGCCGCCCTGCTAGGCCTCTGCGCGCCGGCGCCTTTGGTGCTCGGCGACAATCCGGCCTGGCTGCTCTCTTTGGTTCCGGACGAAGCGGTCGCGGTGGTGCCGCTGCCGCCGGTCGCCCAGGCCTGGCGCGTCGCTGCGATCGAGGCTGCTATCGGGGAGGGGGCGCCGGAGCTCGCGGCCGATCTCGCCGAGCGCTTCCGCGTGCCGCTGGCGATGCTGCCGAGCGTGCCGCCGCTGGCCCGCGCCGAGGCGGCGCGGGCGCAGATCGATAGCCCGGGCGAGGCGGAATGGAAGACGGCCTTCCGCCTCGCCGCCGGCAGCCGGCTGCCGATGCTCGCCCGCCGGGTGCCGCCGCGGCCGGCGCCGGAGAGCGGCGCGCAGCTCGACCGGGTGGTGCTGCCGGCGCGCCAGCGCCGCCAGCTCGAGACTTTGGTCAGCCATGTGAAGGTCGGCGGGCGGGTGCTGCGTGACTGGGCGTTCGGCGCGGCGCTCGACGCGCGCGGCGTCTCGGCCTTGTTCACCGGCGAGAGCGGCACCGGCAAGACCACCGCCGCCCATGCGATCGCAAGCGCGCTCGGCACCGACCTCTACGTGATCGACCTCGCCCGGATGGTCAGCAAATATATCGGCGAGACCGAGAAGAATCTCGACATCGTCTTCAACGAGGCCGAGCGCGCCGGCGCCGTGCTGCTGTTCGACGAGGCCGACGCCTTGTTCGGCAAGCGCAGCGCGGTCAGCGACGCGCACGACCGCTACGCAAATATCGAGGTCGCCTATCTGCTGCAGCGGATGGAGCTGTTCGACGGGCTCGCAATCCTCACCACCAACCATCCGCGCAACATCGATCCGGCCTTCGGGCGGCGGCTGCGCTTCACCGTCGACTTCCCCTTCCCGGGGCCGGCGGACCGGCTGCTGATCTGGGAACGGATTCTGCCGAAGGACTCGCCGCACCGCTGGCCGGGGACCGACTTCACCCTCGCCGCGCGCCGGCTCGAGCTCAACGGCGGCAGCATCCGCCAGGTCGTTTTGCACGCCCTGATGGCGGCGGCGGAGACCGAGGAGGGGATCGTCCGCCCCGAGCATCTGCGGGAGGCGGCGCGCACCGAGCTGGTCAGGCTGGGCAAGCATGACAAGGTCGAGACGGCGGGCGACCTGTTCGCCGCCCCGGTCGAGACGAGGGCCGCCTGATGCCGATCCAGGCCGTCACCGAGGCGATCCGCGACCTGATGAACGCGACCCTGCACGAGGCGATGAACGCCGCGCCCGGCACCTTCTCGGTCTATATCGGCCCGCCCGACGCCGACCAGGACCAGGACGAATTGATCCTGTTCCCGATGCGGGTGACGCCGAGCGCGGAAGCGCGCAATGCCGAGCGCATCCGCCCGTTCCCGACCGCCGCCGATCCGCCGCGCCGGGTCGAGCCGGCGGTGCCCCTCGACGTCCATTTTCTGGTCACCGCCGGCTCGCCGCGGAACTCGACCGCGAAGGACGGGCTTCGCCGGCTCGGCTATGCGATCCAGGCGATCGAGGCCGCCTCGCCGATCTCGCTGCCGGCCTATTTCCAGGAGGCGGTCTGGCTGTCGATCGAGCCGCTGTCGATCGACGAATTGGCGCGGATCTGGGGCCTGTTCCCGAGCTTCAACTGCCGCACCTCCTTCGTCTTCCGCGCCTCGCCGATCTGGATCGATCCGCTCCGCGTCGAGCCGGCGGCGGCGCCGGTCATCTCCCACGGCGCCATGGCGGGGGCGGCCTGATGGCGACGGCCTACGCTCCGGACCGGCTGCAGCGCCGCGTCATGTTCGCGATGGACTTTCGCGATCCGGTGACCGGGCTGCCGGTCAATGCGGACCTCGAGGTCGCCGCCGAAGGGCTCGGCCCGCCGGTGCGCGCCCGCTCCGGCCTGTTCGCCTGGTTCGACCTGGATCCGCCCGCGGCGCGCGAGATCAGGGTGAGCGCGACCTCGCGCAGCCGGAGCTTCGCCGATTTCGAGGAAGTGATCTCGACGCCCGAGCATGTGCCGGGCATCCCGGCCTCCAGCCTGGTGATGCCGCGCGTGCTGCGGCCGACCGGTCTGTACGCGCCGCCCGAGGGGATGACCGCGGTCGCCGGCTGGCTGGTCGAGGAGGAGAGCGGCCCGCCGGTCGCAGGCGCCGAGATCTCGCTCGCCTTCCGCCATGCCGGCAACCAGGATTTCGTCAGCGCCTACAAGGCGGTGACCGATACGGCCGGCGGTTTCGTCGCGGTCGCCAACGATCTCGGCGACGTCAAGCCGGACGCGCCGCCGCCCAGATCGGACGCCGACCTCATGGGCTGGCTCAGCATCGCGAACGGCGCGCCGCCGGCCCGCTTCACCTCGTTCCTGCCGCTCCGCGCCGGCCGCCTGGTGCGGCTCGCGGCGCCGCTCCGATGGAAGGATCTCGAAACCATGTCGCCGCCCTGAGCCGCTTCGGCCCGGACACAAAATCACATTCATTCGAACGGAGGCACCAATGGCTGAATATCTCGCACCAGGCGTGTTCATCGAGGAAATCGAGCGCGGCCCGAGGCCGATCGAGGGGGTCGCCACCAGCACCGCCGCCTTCCTCGGCGAGACCGAGCGCGGCCCGGTCCGGCCGCGGCTCGTCACCAGCGTCAACGACTATCTCCGCCAGTTCGGCGGCGCCTTCGGCGACGACAAGTTCATGCCCTATGCGCTGACCGGCTTCTTCGACAATGGCGGCCGGCGGGCCTATGTCTGCCGCCTGGTCGGCGCCGGCGCCGTGGCCGCCAAGGTGACCGCGGGCGGCATCGACTTCGAGGCGAGCGGGCCGGGCGAGTGGGGCAACCGCATCCACTTGAAGCTCAGCAAGGGCAGCGCGACGGCGGGCACGAAGCGCGAGCCGACCACCTTCCGGCTGCAGGTCGCCTATTGGGACACGGACGCGCCCGGCGACGCCTATCCCGACCCCTTCGATCCGACCCAGAACCGGGTGCTGCCGCGGCCGACCCAAATGGAGGATTTCGACAATCTCGAATTCAAGGACGCTGCCTCGCCCGATTTCTACAGCAAGAGGCTCGACGGCAATTCAGCGCTCGTCCGCCTGACCGCGGAGGTGCCGGCGCCGCTGGCGGCACTGCAGGAAACGGCGCTGACCCCGCTCGCGGGCGGCGTCGACGGCGCCGCTTTGACCAAGACGGAGTTCGTCGGCAGCGATCCGGACAACAGCAAGCGCACCGGGCTCTCAGCGCTCGAGCTCGACGAGTATCGCGAGGTCGCCCTGGTCGCGGCGCCGGGCGTCACCGACACCGACATCGTCAAGGCGGTCTACGAGCATTGCGAGCGCAACCGCTTCCGCTTCGCGGTGATCGATTCGAAGCCCAATGTCGGCAACGCATCGACGCTCGATCCGCGCACCGACTTCACCACCTCCTACGCGGCCTTCTATTATCCCTGGGTCTACGTCTCCGACCTTCGGACCGGGGTGCGGCGCAAGGTGCCGCCGAGCGGCCATGTGCTCGGCCTCTACGCCCGCACCGACAATGCGCGGGGGGTCTGGAAGGCGCCGGCCAACGACACGTTGAGCGACGTCTTCGACCTTGAATATTATGTCGATACCGGCACCCAGGAGGTGCTGAATCCGCGCGGCGTGAACGTGATCCGCCGCTTCCCGGCGCGGGGCATCCGCGTCTGGGGCGCGCGCACGCTCAGCGACAATGCCTTGTGGAAATATGTGAACGTCCGCCGGCTGTTCATCTTCCTCGAGCATTCGATCTACGACGCCACCCAGTGGGTCGTGTTCGAGCCGAACGACGAGCGGCTCTGGGCGCGGGTCAAGGACACGATCCGCCTGTTCCTTCGGACCCAGTGGCGCAACGGCGCGATGATGGGCCTCACCGAGGACGAGGCCTTCACCATCGCCTGCGACCGCTCGACGATGACCCAGGACGACATCCTCAACGGCCGTCTGGTCTGCGAGATCGGCATCGCCCCGGTCCGGCCGGCCGAGTTCGTCGTCTTCCGCATCTTCCAGAACACCGCCGAGGCCCAGAGCTGAGGCTTGAACGACAAGGAGCCAGACCATGGCACGCGACGATCCGTTCAGAAACTTCAAGTTCCGCGTCGAGATCGACGGCATCGCCGAGGCCGCCTTCAGCGAGGTGGCGATCGGCGAGACTTCGACCGAGGCGATCGACTATCGGGAGGGCACCGAGCCCAACCATGTCCGCAAGCTGCCGGGCATGACCAAATATGGCAACATCACGCTGAAGCGCGGCGTGACCGACAGCCAGGTCCTCTACCAATGGCACAAGGACATTCTCGACGGGAAGATCGGCGAGAAGCGCAAGGCCGTCACCATCGTCGTCATCGACGAGGCCGGCAAGGACAAGGCGCGCTTCGTCGTCTCCGAATGCTGGCCGACCAAATACGACCCCAGCGATCTCAACGGCAAAGGCAACGAGGTCTTCATCGAGCTGCTCGAGCTCGTCAATGAAGGCATCGAGCGCCGCGCCTGAGGGAGGAAGCAATGGACCGCAGCGCCAATCCGGCCTTCCGCACCGAGATCCCGTTCGAGCTTCCGCTCGGCTATGTCGACGAAAGCGGCGTCCGCCACCGGCGGGGCGTGATGCGCCTCGCCACCGCGGCCGACGAGATCCTGCCGATGCGCGATCCCCGGGTGCAGTCGAACCCCGCTTATCTCAGCATCATCATCCTCTCCCGGGTGATCGTGAAACTGGGCAGCCTCCCCGACGTCGACACCCAGATCGTGGAGCGGCTGTTCACCGCCGATTTCGACCATCTGCGCAGGCTCTACGAGGAGGTGAACGGCGCCGACGAGCCGGACGGTTTCGAAATCCCCGCATCGTCCCGGGCCAACGGCCATGCGGCTGGGGGTCCGCCGATGCTGGGGGAAGCCTGATGGCCAGCCCCGTGGCCGAACTGTACGGGGAGATGGCGTTCATCGCCCACCATTTCCACTGGAGCAGCGAGACGCTGCTGACGATGGAGCATGGCGAGCGGCGGCGCTGGTGCCGCGAGATCTCGGCGATCAACCGGGCGCAGAACGGCGCGCCCGACGATCCGTTCGCGGGGCTGTGACGCGATGGCCCGCAGCGACCCCTATTCCGGCTTCCGCTTCCTCGTCGAGATCGACGGCCTGCTCCAGGGCGGCTTCTCGAAGGTGCGCGGGCTGAATCGCGAGACGAAGGTGGAATCGTTCCGCGAGGGCGGGGTCAACGATTTCGAGCGCAAGCTCGTGACGCTCACCACCTATCCGGCGCTCGTCCTCGACCGCGGCCTCGCCGACCAGAGCCTGTGGGACTGGCACCAGGACGTGGTCGAGGGCAATATCAAGCGGCGGACGGTTACCATCACGCTGCGCGACGCGCGCGGCCGGGACGTCTGGGGCTGGACCGCGCACAGCGCCTTCCCGGTCAAATGGTCGGTCTCCGATTTCGACGCGGCGAGCGGGCAGGTCGCGACCGAGAGCGTCGAGTTCGCCCATCACGGCATCCTGCGCCGCTCGCTCGGGGCCGCCGCATGACACCGAAGCGGCCCCTCGGCGTGCTGCGCCTGCTGAGGCCGATCCTCGGCCGTGCGCGCGGGCGCCGGCGCGGGCCGTCGGCGTCGTTGATCTGGCGCCGTCCCCGCCGCGCCGGGCCGGCGCCGGCAGCATCGCCGGCGGCGCGGACCACGATCTTCGCGCCGAGCTACA
>Ga0213876_10002510_pt1 | contig 10767 bp, 8 predicted proteins | sample BarmaccomBMRX_R9_FD_160113 | JGI IMG/M metagenome (GOLD analysis project Ga0213876, IMG submission 160113) | Root-associated microbial communities from Barbacenia macrantha in rupestrian grasslands, the National Park of Serra do Cipo, Brazil - RX_R9 | ecosystem: Host-associated > Plants > Roots...
GCCTCGAGATCAGCGCGGATCTCGAGGTGGCTGTAGACTTCGCCGTTGTAGGTGATGACGAAGCGTCCGTTCGCGGACACCATCGGCTGGGCGCCGGTCGGGGTGAGATCGACGATGGCGAGCCGGCGATGGACCAGCGCGACGTCGGCGTCCGGATCGATCCAGATGTCGTGGCCGTCGGGGCCGCGATGGGCGAGGCTGTCATCCATCGCACGGGCGATGGTCGCTATCCGGTCCGGAGAGTCTTGACGCGTCGGACTGGCGACAAAGCCTGCGATGCCACACATGCCTAAGAGATCTTCCCGTGAGAGAGCTGCATCGTCGTCCCGATCAACCTAGGCCAGCGTGTTTCCCTGCGAGCAGTCGCGCCTGATGTCCACGATGAACGATATGTCCAGACGCTACAGTTCGGCGCTGCCGGCGAGCGGCATCGCGCTGACCGCCTTCTCCGCGCTAAAAATCCAGACCAGCCCGCCGATCCCGCCCACCACAAAGTAGACCAGGCCGAACAGGATGGATACCACGGTTCCGTCCATCTGGGCGAGCCCGGCATAGCCGAACGCGACCATCATGGTCGCCTCGCGCAGGCCCCAGCCCGCGATCGAGATCGGCACCATCGTGATCAGCATGATCGGCGGAATCAGCAGGAACAGCTGCTCGAAATCGGCGGACGCCGCGATCGAACGCACCGCGCACCAGGCGATGGCGACGGCAAGCACGTGAATGGAGAGTGACAGGACCGCGATCTTGGGCCCGGTGGTCCGGCCGAAAATCACCCGGTTGGCGATGACCGAGCAGGCATGAATGTGCTTGGTCGGCCACCACGTCTTCAGCCAGGCCCAGGGCAGATGCCCGAGCAGCAAAAAACCCAGTCCGCCGGCCAGCGCTGCAAAATCGACAAGGACGAGCGCAAGCCGGCCCTTGTCGTTCCCGATCAGGCCGTAGCTCCACGGCAGGCTCGCCACGATGATCAGCGCGAGGGCGATCAGCCCGACGGCGCGGTCGGTCAGGATCGAGTAGGTCGCAGCGCGCCAGCCGGCGCCGCCGCGCTGAACCAGCCAGAGCCGCACCGCATCGCCGCCGATCGACGAGGGCAGCGTCTGATTGAAGAAGGCGCCGATCATGTTGTAGCGAAACGCCAGGAGATCAGTCAGCGGCGCGTGGCACAGCTCGGAGATCTCGCGCCAGCGCAGCGCGCCGAGAAAGATCTGGAAGATCGTGACCAGCACGGCAACGCCGATCCAGACCAGGTTGATCTGGCTGAGGCGCTCCCGAATGGCAGCAAAGTTGATCCCGCGCAGCGCGAGGTAGAGCAGGGCCAGCGAAACCGCGATCCGGGCCGTCAGGACGAGAAGTTTGCGCATTCCTAGCCGGGCTCGCTCTCAATAGGACCAAGACGAGAACTGGGACGAGCGGGCAGGGCGCGGACCCCCTTCTTGGCGTCACGTCCCAGAACCGCAGCACTAACCATCGGTCGCCACGGTGATCAACCCCTTGCGATCCGGATGGGACGGTGGCTAAACAGTCGCAGGAGCGGCGTCAATGGCGTTGCAAAGGGCTGGAAGATCAATTTATGGCGCACGGCCGGAACGTTGCGGTCATTGGCCTCGGCTATGTCGGATTGCCCGTCGCCGCGGCCTTCGCGCGTGGCGGCAGCCGGGTCATCGGCTTCGACATCGACGAGGCGCGCGTCCGGGAACTGAAGGCGGGCCAGGACCGCACGCGCGAGGTGGAAGCCTCCGACCTCCGGCTTGCCGGACTCAATCTCACCAGCGATGCGGCAGAGTTGCGGGCAGCGGATTTCTTCATCGTGACCGTGCCGACGCCGATCGACGAGGCGCGGCGGCCGGACCTCGGCGCCATGATCGCGGCCTCGCGTTCGGTCGGTAGCTCGCTGAAGCGGGGCGACATCGTCGTCTATGAATCCACCGTCTATCCCGGTGCGGTCGAGGAGGATTGCATTCCGGTGCTGGCGAAAACTTCCGGCCTTGTGGCCGGCGCCGATTTCACGGTCGGCTATTCGCCGGAGCGGATCAATCCGGGTGACAGGTTGCACCGCTTCGAGACCATCATGAAAGTGGTCTCGGCGCAGGACGCAAGAACGCTCGACGTCGTTGCCGACGTCTATGGGTCGGTGGTCACGGCCGGCATCCATCGTGCGCCGTCGATCAAGGTGGCCGAGGCGGCAAAGGTCATCGAAAACACCCAGCGCGATCTCAACATCGCGTTCATGAACGAATTGTCGCTGATCTTCCAGGCCCTGGACATCGATACCGCCGACGTGCTGGCCGCCGCGCGCACCAAGTGGAATTTCCTGCCCTTCCAGCCCGGGCTGGTCGGCGGCCACTGCATCGGTGTCGATCCCTATTACTTGACCTACCGCGCCGAAAAGGCCGGCTATCATCCGGAGGTCATCCTCGCCGGCCGCCGCATCAATGACGGCATGGGCCAGCGTGTGGCAAGGGAATGCGTCAGGGGATTGTTGCGGCGAAAGCTGCAGAACAGCGGCATTGTCACCGTGCTGGGGCTGACCTTCAAGGAGGATGTGCCGGACACGCGCAACTCGCGCGTGATCGATATCGTGCGCGAGCTGAAATCGTTCGGACTGACGGTACAGCTCCACGATCCGCTCGCGGATGCCGTCGATGCCAAGCATGAATATGGCATTGATCTCGCCACCCTCGATGCGCTGCAGCCGGCGGACGCCGTCATTCTCGCCGTGGCACACAGCGACTATGTGAGCGGCGGGTGGCTGCTGGTGCAGAAATTGCTGGCGGGCGGGCGCGGTCTGGTGTTTGACGTCAAGGCCAAGCTCGACCGCGCCAGCAAGCCATCAGGCGTCGAACTGTGGCGCCTTTGAACCAGGACGAAGTGGCGATGCAGAGCGATGCAGTATTGGTGACCGGAGCCGCCGGCTTCATCGGCTTTCACGTCACGCGCCGCCTGTTGTCGGAGGGCCGCGCCGTGGTCGGCATCGACAGCATCAACAACTATTATGATCCGGCCTTGAAGGAGGCGCGCCTCGGCCTCCTGAAGGAGGATCCGAAATTCGCTTTCGAGAAGCTCGATCTCGCCGACCGCGCCGCGGTGAAATCGCTGTTCGAGCGGCATCGCTTCGCAAAGGTGATCCATCTCGCCGCGCAGGCCGGCGTTCGCCACTCGCTCGATCATCCGCATGCCTATACGGAGGCGAATGTCGAGGGGTTCCTCAACGTCCTGGAAGGCTGCCGCCACAATGGCTGCGCGCATCTGGTGTTCGCGTCGTCATCCTCGGTCTACGGCGCCAACACCAAACTGCCGTTCGCGGTGTCGGACAATGTCGATCACCCGATCAGTCTCTACGCCGCCTCCAAGAAGGCCAACGAGCTGATGGCCCACGCATACAGCCATCTCTATCGCCTTCCCACGACGGGCCTGCGGTTCTTCACGGTCTATGGTCCGTGGGGCCGTCCTGACATGGCGATGTTCATCTTCGCCAGGGCCATTGTGGCCGGGCAGCCGATCCGGCTCTTTAACCATGGGCGGATGCGGCGCGATTTTACCTATGTCGAGGATATCAGCCAGGCAATCGTGCGACTAATTGACAAGCCGCCGGAAGGCCGCCCGGATTGGGACGGCAGCAGGCCCGATCCGGCCAGCAGCCGCGCGCCATGGAAAATCTACAATATCGGCAATAGTCGGCCCGAGGAACTGACCGACGTCGTCGCGCTTCTGGAAAAGGAGTTCGGCAAGGCGGCGATCAAGGAGATGCTGCCGATGCAGCCCGGCGACGTCGAGGCGACCTACGCGGATGTCAAGGATCTTGAAAACGATATTGGTTTCCGCCCGGCAACGCCGATCGAAGAGGGTGTCGCGCGTTTTGTGAGATGGTATCGTGACTACTATCGGATTTAACGGCAGAGCCTGATGACGAAACGAATTATTCCATTGATCATGTGCGGAGGCGCGGGAACGCGGCTGTGGCCGGCCTCGCGTGAAGTCCGGCCCAAGCAATTTCTTCCGCTGTTCGGCAAGCGCTCGACATTCCAGGACACGCTGCTGCGCGTCTCGGATGCTGACCTGTTCGACCGGCCTGTCATCATCACCAACGCGGCCTACCGCTTCACGGTGCGCGAGCAACTCGCCGAGATCGGCATCGACGCCGACGTGCTGCTCGAGCCGATGCGGCGCGACTCCGGTCCTGCGATCGCGGCCGGCAGCGCCTTTGCGCAGACGCGTGACAGCGAAGCCGTGGTGCTCGCGCTCGCCGCCGATCACGTGGTCCGCGACACCGGCGCTTTTCTCGCGGCCTGCCGCGAGGGACTTGCGGCGGCCGAAAGCGGACGCATCGTGACGTTCGGCGTCGAGCCGGAGCGGCCCGCCACCGAATACGGCTATATCAAGCCCGGCGGGATCGTTACGGGGCAGGTGCGCGCGATCGAAAAATTCGTGGAGAAGCCCGACCAGGCCACGGCCGCCGAATACGTCGCGGCACGCTATCTCTGGAACAGCGGCAACTTCATGTTCCGCGCCGCCGTGCTATCAGATGAATATCGCAAGTTCGACGCTGCGAGCGTGCAGGCGGTCGCGGCCTCCGTCGCCAAGGCCGGTCGCGACCTCGACTTCGTCACGCTGGAGAACGAAGCGTTCGGCGCGGCCAAGGCGATCTCGATCGACTATGCTGTCATGGAGAAGACTACGCATGCGGCCGTGGTGCCGGTGTCCTGCGGCTGGTCCGATGTCGGCTCCTGGCGCGCGGTGTGGGAATTGTCGGACAAGGACACGCTCGGCAATGCCGCGCAAGGCGCGGCCGTGTTCGAGGATTCCCGCAACTGCAATGTGGTCTCCGACCGGGCGATGGTCGCATTGGAAGGCGTCGACGATCTCGTCGTGGTCGCGACCGAGGATGCGGTCCTGGTCTCGCGCCAGAAGGACGCTGGCGGGCTGAAGCGGCTGGTCGCGAAGGTGCGCACCGTCGCGCCGAAGGTCACCGAGGAGCACATCAAGGTGCATAGGCCCTGGGGCAGCTACCAGTCGGTCGACAATGGCGATCGCCACCAGGTCAAGCGCATCATCGTCAAGCCGGGCAACCGCCTGTCGCTGCAGAAGCATCACCACCGTTCCGAGCACTGGATCGTGGTGCGCGGCGCGGCACTGGTGACCATCGACGACCGCGTCAAGACCGTGCACGAGAATGAATCGATCTATATTCCGATCGGCGCCGTGCACCGGCTGGAAAATCCCGGCAAGATCCAGCTGGAACTGATCGAGGTGCAGACCGGCAGCTATCTCGGCGAAGACGACATCATCCGCATCGAGGACGACTACCGGCGCTCGTGACTGGCGGAGGGTCCCCTTCGGATCCTCGACAAGCTCCGCAGGTTAGGCCAGAGTCGCTCTTGCGGTAACGTGAGGGGCTGGCTGCCGTTGCAGCATATCGCGCAACAGGGCGAACAAGCAGCGATCGGTCGATGACGAGCAATTCCGCCGGTTTGAACCAGCGCCAGGCGCTGCATCGGGACGTGTGGCAGCGGAAGGCGGTCATTCGCCTCCTGTACCGGGAGTTCCATCGGCAACTCCTCGCGGCCTGCGGCGCGGGCCGGATTCTCGATATCGGCAGCGGAACGGCCCATATCAAGGACGTCAGGCCCGATATCATCTCCACCGATATCCTGTCGTTTCCCGGCATCGATGTCGTCGCTGACGCGCATCGGCTGCCGTTTGCGAATGGCGCGTTTTCCGGCGTCATCATGCTCGATGTGCTGCATCACCTCGAGCGTCCGGTCGAATTCCTGAAAGAGGCTGCGCGCCTGCTGAAACCCGGCGGACGTCTGGCAATGATCGAGCCGGCGATGACGCCGCTGGCGCGATGGTTCTACGATCGCTTCCACGAGGAGCCCGTCGACATGACGGCCGATCCGTTCGCGATGGTGACGGTCGGTCTCAAGCACGACCCGTTCGATGCCAATCAGGCGATACCGACGCTGCTGTTCTCGACCGAGCAGGCCTGCAAGCGCTTCGAGCAGGCAATTCCGGCCTTCCGCGTGCGCCGGATTGACTGGCAAAGCCTCATCGCCTATCCGCTGAGCGGCGGATTTCAGCCATGGTCGCTGCTCCCGGCTTCCTGGGTCAAGCCGATCCTGTCATTGGAGGGGCGGACCCCGGCTGCCATTCGAAAGCTTCTGGCATTCCGGATGATGGTCGTTCTGGAGCGTCAGTGACAACCGACAGCGCATTTCATTCGCCCACTCACCGTCACCTGCAGCGGTGGGCGCTGGCGCTCGACGCTGTCCCACATGCGATGCTGTCCGCGCTTCTCCTGCTCGCTCTGGCGGCTTCGATCTTGTTTCTCGGCGCCGCCCTTTGGGCTCTGGCGACCGGCTGGGCGCTGCCTCTGACGGCGCCGCTGCGATGGTTCGGCTTGCTCGCGGGAGTCGCGCGCGGCGAGCCATATTTCGCCGATCTGGTTCTCGGCGTCGCTGCAATCGGAACGCTGACGACATGGCTGTCGGTGTGGCGCTCTCGAGCCGAGATGACGACGGCGTGGGACACCAGGCTGAACGTCATTCTGCGCTGGAGTGGCCCGCCGATCGTTGCGGCGGCGTTGCTGATCGGTCTCGGCGCGATGTGGGCCGGGATCGCAAGACCAGGGGATCCGCACTGGGCCAACATCGGCGGGCTCGTTCCGTTCAGCGACGCCAATGGGCATTTGGCGGAAGCGTTCTACCAGACGCAGCACGGCACATGGACGTCATGGGCGCTGCGGCGGCCGCTCGCGGCGGCGTTCAGGGCGCTGCTGCTGTTTGCCAGCGGCGCCTCGTTTCCGGCGATGCTGATCGTGCAGGCCTGCCTGCTCGCGGCTGCGGCCTGCCTTGCGGCCCATGCGGTCATGATTTGGCGCGGGATCTGGGCGGGCCTGGCCTTCTTCGGCCTCAGCTATCTCTACCTCAGAACCTTTGCGCCGACATCGCTGAGCGAGCCGCTCGGCCTATTCTGGGCGTTGCTGTCGATCCCGTTTTTCATCGCTGCGTTCCGCACCCGCGCCGCCGGCTCCGCTCTCATCGGCTTTGCGATGACGAGCGTGGCGCTGATGACCCGCATGGGCAGCCTGTTCACCATTCCGGCATTGCTCCTGTGGCTGGTCTGGCAGTTTGGGCGGAGCGTGTCGGAGAAGCTCAGGATCGCAATCCTGGCGATCGCGATTGTCGGCGCGGTCATCAGTGTCAACACGCTGCTGTCGAGAGCCTTTGGGGCGGGCGGAGCTGAGACCGGCAGCAACTTTGCCTATGTGCTGTGCGGGCTCTCCATCGGCACCGGCTGGGAAGGCTGTCCTGCAAAGCTTGCAGAGCGCGGCGAGCGCCTGACTGGCGATGAGGCCGCCATTGCGAAGAGGCTCTACGGCTTCGCGTGGCAGAATCTTGCCGCAAAACCCACGGTGTTTCTCGCAAGGCTGACGGCCGGTGTGAAAGGCTTTCTTTCGCACTTTCCGGCCGTGATGTGGAAGGGTTATGCGGTCGTTCCGGACCGACGGCTCGGAGCGTTCGGAACCGTCTTGACGGTGATCAGCCTGATCGGCCTCGCCTGGCTCGCAAGACGCGGGACCAGCGAAGTCGAAGTCACGTTCTGGTGTCTCGTGGGGTCAAGCATCCTGCTCTCGTCCGCACTCATCTATCTCGATGACGGCGCGCGCACGCTCGCCGCAAGCCAGCCGTTGATCGCGCTGTTCATCGCGATGGGAATGAGCGATCCGCGACTGGCGGCCGGCCAGTCCGAACCGGGCGGCAGGCTGGTCGCTTACGGTGCGTCGGGGCTGATCATCGCCGCGCTGCTGGCTGTTTCCGTTCCGTGGACGGCGCACCGCCTCTCGTCCACTCAGGACGATCCGAAATATCGGGCATCAGGATCCGACGAAATCACGGTCGCGGGCGGGGCGAAGATGTCGGGCTTTCTCGTGCTCGCGGATGAGGCGCCTCTGCGCGCCGATATTCCGACCCTGCACGTCAGCGATTTTGAGGCGGTGGTCGCACAAAGCGGCGTCGAGTCCTATCAGGGCCTGATCCATCCGGTCTCGCCTGCGCTGCCCTTCGGCTTTGTCTTCGCAGCGCCCCTCGGGACCGGCATGACCGCGCCGAACATCTTCATCGTGCCCGCAGAGGTCATGGAGAGCCGCGACGTGCAGGCCTGGCATTTCCGGCTTGAACCCCGGGCATATAAGGCCGATGCGCCCGGTCGATATTGGTTCTTGGTGACAAGAGCGGAGCCGTGGCGCCAATGAGACCATCTTTGCCGCATCTCGGCCTCGACCTGCAAGGCGCGGATCAATTGGCCGATCCGACCACAACGTGCCCGTAGATGAAAACTGTTCATAAAATAGCGGCCGCCCGCGCGCTCTATCGCCTGGTTCACATGGGGCGAAGTGCTCTCGGTCGCACGGATCACACAACCGTCGTGCGAGATGGGGTGTCGTATGAGTTGGACCTGTCGCAGGGAATTGATTTTGCGATTTATCTCGATCAGTTCGAGCGGACCACGGCTCGCGCTCTGAGGAGACTGACCGAGCCTGGCTCGCTGGTTCTTGACATCGGGGCCAACGTGGGGGCGCACACGCTTCGCCTGGCCAGCCTTGTTGGCCCGAACGGCCAGGTGTTTGCTTTTGAGCCGACGGATTTTGCTTTTGGCAAGCTTCAGCGCAACCTCAGTCTCAACCCGCAGCTCGCATCTCGGGTTCTCCCTTTCAACTGCTTTCTGACCGAGAGCGGCGAGACTGATGTCCCGGGTGCGATTTACTCAAGCTGGCCTCTGGTCGGAGGAACAGAGCTGCACGCCAAACATCTTGGGCGGGAGATGCGCACAGCGTCGGCGCGGGCGCAAAGTCTGGATTCCGCGCTCAGTGAACACGCCGGTCGGAAGGTGCAGCTGGTGAAGCTTGATGTCGATGGCTACGAATGTCAGGTTCTTCGCGGGGCGAGCCGGATGCTCCGCATCGATCGGCCGATCTTTGTCATGGAGCTGGCCCCCTATGTGCTCGAGGAGCGAGGGTCTTCACTTGCCGAGCTGCTGTCCTTCTTCGTTCCGCACGGATACGCGCTGTTTGCAGAGGAAACCGAGAAGCGATTGCCGTCAAGAGCGGATGAGTTGCAGGGCTTGATCGCGGACGGGGAAAGCATGAACGTCATCGCCCGCATTGCTTAGGAGAATGGAGTGCCTCGAATGGGCTGCGTCAGCCGAGCCCGCCAATCCATGATCGTGATCTGATCTGCAGTCCGTCAAGCGGGGCTTTCGTGCTATCCATCGGAGCCGAATCAGTTGGGTGCTCGAACGCGTTGTCCCCTGTAATTTTCTGAATCAAAACGTGTCCGGAACGGCGTCTCGGTATTCGCCACAGGTGTGACGGCGTGCTAGGAGGGTGTATGGGGCGCGCGCTGGGGCAACTCCGAAAATCGCTCTGCGATACGCCGCATGTGGGCGGAGCTTGAGTGTTCCGGATCGTTCTGGCCGGACCTTCGCTTGCAGTGTTTGCGGATGGCGTCGCGCGGAAAGTCGCCGCGCTTCGCAAAACTGTCGGCGTCGACAAGGGGTTTTTGGAATGAGTTCAAAGGGGCATGGGTCGCAGCTCACGCAGGCGCCGGCGCGCACGCTGCGCGTCGGGGTCATCGGTGCCGGCGTGATGGGGAGCAACCATGCCCGCGTGCTCTCCGGCCTGCCGAACATCAGCCTGGTCGGCGTCGTCGATCCCTTGCCGGCGCACCGGACGCGGGCGAGCGAACTCACCAATTGCCGCACCTTCGCGGGTCTCGACGAACTGGTTGCGGAAGGCGTCGATGCGGTCACGGTGGCGGCGCCCACCCACCTGCACCACGAGATCGCGCTCGCCTGCCTCGCGCGCAACATCCACATCATGGTCGAGAAGCCGATCGCGTCCACCGTCGAGGAGGGGCGCGAGATCGTCGGCGCAGCGCAGCGCGCCGGCGTGACATTGATGGTCGGCCATGTCGAGCGTTTCAATCCGGCGGTCGCCGCGATCAAGAAGGCGATCGCCGGCGAGGACATCCTGTCCATCGCCATTACCCGCGTCGGGCCGTTTCCGCCGCGCATGTCGAATGTCGGCGTGGTCATCGATCTCGCCGTCCACGACATCGACCTGATCCGCTGGTTCACCGAATCCGACATCGTCGAGGTGCAGCCGCAGCTCTCCAGCGCGGTCGCCGAGCGCGAAGATATCGCGCTTTTGCAGTTCCGCACCGCCTCTGGCGTGCTGGCGCACATCAACACCAACTGGCTGACGCCGTTCAAGGCGCGCAACGTCACGGTTGCCACCCGCGGCAAATACATCATGGGCGATCTGTTGACCCGCCAGGTCACCGAGTGCTTTGGCTTCAAGCCGGACGGCAGCTATTCGATGCGCCATCTGCCGGTCGGTCACGACGAGCCGCTGCGCGCCGAACTGATCGCATTCACCCAGGCGGTGCGCACCGGCGCGGCTCCGGCCGTGACCGGCGATGAAGGGGTCGCCAGTCTCGAAATCGCCACGCGGTGCCTGGAGACACAGCCCAAGCCCGCCGCTACGTCCTCGCTGCAGAAGGGGCCGCGGCGCGTTGTCGGGTGATCTCCCCGACCGTCATGACCGTAAGGCAACAGCGATTTCCAACTCATCTCGTCAAGGCCCCATGAATCAGCATCTCTCTCCGCCGCCCGTGCCCTTCATCGACATCGCAGCCCAGCGCGCCCGTCTCGGCACGGCAATCGAGGCGGCGGTGTCGCGCGTGCTCGCCCACTGCCAGTTCATCA
>Ga0213876_10002511_pt1 | contig 10763 bp, 9 predicted proteins | sample BarmaccomBMRX_R9_FD_160113 | JGI IMG/M metagenome (GOLD analysis project Ga0213876, IMG submission 160113) | Root-associated microbial communities from Barbacenia macrantha in rupestrian grasslands, the National Park of Serra do Cipo, Brazil - RX_R9 | ecosystem: Host-associated > Plants > Roots...
CCGGTCGTAACGCTGCCAGACCCCGGGGGAGGTGAGCCAGTGCCCGCCCTCCCGAACGTCGTCTCGCGCGAGGCCTTTGATGATCTCCCGTGCGGCGGCCTCCATCAGCACGGCAGCCGGGCGGATGACCTCGGTGGTGGCGAACTCGTCGCGGCGGCTCGGCTCGGTCATCAGCTGTCGCCCAGCGGGTTGGGAGCAGTTCCGTCGTCGTACCCCTGCGGGCGGCCGAAGAGGTAACCCTGCACGTGGCTGCAGCCGAGTTCGGCAAGCCGCTCGGCCTGGCCCTCGGACTCGACGCCCTCGGCGACGACGGGTACGTCGAGATCCCGGCACATGCCGAGCACCGCGCGCACGATCGCGAGCGCGCCCGGGTCTTCGAGCAGCGGCGCGACGAAGCTGCGGTCGATCTTGACCATGCTGACCGGGAAGTCGCGGAGCAGCGACAGCGAGGAGAACCCGGTGCCGAAGTCGTCGAGCACGATGCCGACGCCGAGCTCGCGCAGCGCATTGAGGTCGGTCAGCAGCGACCGGCTCGCCTGGATCAGGGCTGACTCGGTGATCTCGAGGTGGAGCTGGTGCGGCGGCAGGCCGGTGCGGTCCAGTGAGCTGGCCACGATCTGGTAGACGTCGGTGCGCGTGAGCTGCACCGGTGAAGCGTTCACCGCGACCCACTGATGCGCGAACCCCGGACCCCCGAGCCCGACGGCGGTGTCGCGGCACGCCCGGTCCAACATCCACCAGCCGAGCGACCGGATCAGGCCGCTGGTCTCGGCGATGTCGAGGAAGTCACTCGGCAACAGCAGGCCGCGCTCGTGGTGACTCCACCGCAGCAGCGCCTCGTGGCCGACGACCTTGCGGTCGGCGAGCGTGAGGATCGGCTGGTAGAACGCTCGGAGCTGGCCGCTCGTCACCGATGCGCGCAGCTCGTCCTCGAGCTGGAGGTCTTCGCGAGTCGCGATTCGGTCGATCGCGGGGTCGAACCGCTCGACGCGGGCCCGACCTAGGCGCTTGGCACGAAGCAACGCCATGTCGGCGCGCATCAGGACCTCGTCCGCGCTGTCCGGCGACCGCCCGGTTGCGGCGCCGATGCTGACCGTCACCGTGTGCAGGTGGCCGTCGACCACCATCGGCTCGTCGAGGGCCGCCGCCAGCCGGGTGGCGAGAGCGATCAGCCCGTCATCGTCGACCATGCGTTCGCATACGACGACGAACTCATCGCCACCGACGCGGCCCACGAGGTCTTCGGGACGTACGGCGGACCGCAGCCGGGCGGCGGCTTCGACGATGACGTCGTCGCCGGCGTTGTGACCGAGGCTGTCGTTGACCAGCTTGAAGCGGTCGAGGTCGCAGTAGAGGACGCCGACGTCGCGGCCAAGGTGCTCGGCGAGCGCGCCGCCGAGCCACTGCTGGACCAGGAACCGATTCGCGAGGCCGGTCAACGGGTCGTGCAGCGCACGGTTCGCGAGCTCGAGCTCTGCCTCCCGGCGCTGCGTGATGTCCTGGATCTGGACGATGACCTCGTGGACCTCGCCGTGCAGGTCGTGCACGGCCGCGGCCGTGATCTCGCCCCAGAGCACGCGGCCGCTCTTCGCCACGAACCGCTTCTCGATCCGGTAGCTGTCGAGCTGGCCGGCCAGCAGCTGGGCGAGCTTGTCCGCGTCGCGGTGCCGGTCGTCCGCGTGGGTGACCTCAGCAAGGTTCATCATCGCCAGTGCTTCTGGACGGTGCTCCAGCATCAGGCCGAGCGAGGCGTTGGCCAGAGCGATGTCCCCGGAGTCCGTGACCAGGGCGGCGCCGATGGGGGAGTGTTCGAAGGCGAGGCGCCAACGTTGCTCGGCCTCGGCCAGGTGATCCTGCGCCACCACGTCGTCGGTCACGTCGCGCGCCATGAAGAGCAGGACCGTGCGGTCGTACTCGGGATGGTGCTCGATCTTGACGCCCGACACGTCCATCCAGACGAGCTGGCCCGAGCGGTGGTGCAGGCGGATCGTGCTGCGCGCTGTCCCGGATTTGGCAACCCGCTCCCAGACCTGGCGGATCGCGTGCACGTCGGCCGGCTCGACCACGGTGTAGAGGCTCTTGCCGACGGCCTCGTCCTGCCCAACCCCGAGCAGGCGGACCACGCTTGGACTCACGTCGAGGCAGCGGCCGCTGGCTGAGGTGACGACCACGAGGTCGTCATCGGTGTGGAGCATCGACCCGCCGCGTGGGGCGGCCGACGGCTGGTCAGCAGGCACGCGCGCCGTCCACTGCGACCGCTCCGTTTCGATGGCGACAGGTCATCCGGTTTGATATCGGACAGATGCCCGGCAACCTTGATCCATTTGGAGGCACCAAGATCGTGCGGCTGGCCGGACCGGAACAGCTCGCGCCTGCCCTCGGCAGCGTCCTCGAGTCGCTTCTCGACGTCAGGCCGGTCACGATCACCGGTCTGACCCGGATGTCCGGCGGCGCGAGCCGGCAGACGTGGGCGTTCGACGCGACCGCCGCCGATCGCACCTTGCCCCTGATCCTGCGCCGTGCCCCGACCGCAGCGCTCGATGGTCAGCTCATGCTGGCCGAGGCCGCCGCGATGCGCGAGGCGGCTCGCGTCGGAGTGCCGGAGCCGGACGTGTTGGTGGCGGCCGCGGATCCGGATCTGCTCGGCGCGCCGTTCGTGATCATGACGCGGGTCGATGGCGAGACCATCGCGCGTCGCATCCTGCGGGACGAGGAGTACGCCGAGATCCGTCCGCAGCTGGCCGCGCAGTGCGGGCGGATCCTCGGGGCGTTGCACACCATGGACCCTGGGGCCCTGCCAACGGTGCCGGACGTCGATCCGCTCGACCTGCTCCGCAGCCTGTTCGAGGCGACGGGCATGGCCAGCCCGACCTTGGAGCTGGCATTCCGGTGGCTGGCGGCGAACCGGCCGACCGCGACCCACAAGGCGGTGGTGCACGGCGACTTCCGTAACGGCAACCTGATCGGCGGGCCTGACGGCATTCGGGCTGTCCTCGACTGGGAGCTGGTTCACGTCGGTGACCCGGTCGAGGATCTCGGCTGGCTGTGCACCAAGGCGTGGCGGTTCGGAGCGGCGCCGCCGGTTGGTGGGTTCGGTGAGTACGAGGACCTGCTCGCGGCCTACGAGTCAGCGTCAGGAGTCACCGTCGTCCGGGAGGAGCTGCGGTGGTGGGAGCTGTACGGCACGGTGCGTTGGGGCGTCATGTGCATCATGCAGGCGGACCGTCACCTGTCCGGGTCGCAGCAGTCGGTCGAGCTCGCAGCGATCGGGCGGCGGCTCGCCGAGCAGGAGTACGACTGCATCGGCCTGCTCGAGGAGCTGATGTGAGGTGATGCCGGATGCTGCATGAGCGGCCGACCGCCGTCGAGCTGGCCCGCGCGGTGGAGGCGTTCCTTCGGAGCGAGGTGATTCCGGCCACGGCGGGTCGACTTGCGTTCCAGTCTCTTGTTGCAGCGAACGCGGTCGCGATCATCGCCCGTGAGCTCGAGCTCGGACCGGAGCAGGAGGCGGCGCACTCGGCCCGACTCGAAGCCTTGGGTGTGGCGGACGACGCCGCGCTCGCCGCAGCGGTCCGGCGCGGCGACCTGGACGATCGCGCGGCGGAGCTGCTCGCCGTACTTCGTCAGTCCGTCGAGGCGAAACTGGCCGTCGCCAACCCTCGGTACGCGCGATCGTCATGGACTTCGAGCTGCCGGCCGACCTCACGGCCTACCTCGCGGAGCTCGACGACTTCATCGAGCGCGTGATCGAACCGCTCGAGAAGTCCAACGACAACGTCCGATTCTTCGATCACCGGCGCGAGGACGCGCGGACGGACTGGGACCGCGGCGGCCTGCCCAACCACGAGTGGGAGGCGTTGCTCGCCGAGTCGCGGCGGCTGGCCGACGAGGCGGGGCACTACCGCTTCCCCTATCCGAAGGAGTACGGCGGAAAGGACGGCTCGAACCTCGCGATGGCGGTGATCCGAGAGCATCTCGCCGCGCTCGGGCTGGGGCTGCACAACGATCTGCAGAACGAGCATTCGATCGTCGGCAACAACGTGGCGCTGCTGCTGATGTTGCACTACGGCAGCGAGGAGCAGAAGGCGGACTGGGTCGAGGACCTGCTGAACGGTCGCCGCTACTTCGCGTTCGGCATCACGGAGCCGGCGCACGGGTCCGACGCGACATACATGGAGACCACCGCTGTTCGGGACGGTGACGAGTGGGTTCTCAACGGCGAGAAGACGTGGAACACCGGCATCCACCTCGCGTCCCACGACATGGTGATGGCGCGGACGAGCGGTGAAGCGGGTGACGGCCACGGGATCACGGCGTTCCTCGTCCCGACCGACAGCCCGGGCTTCACCATCGAGCAGTACCTGTGGACCTTCAACATGCCGACCGACCACGCGCACGTGTCCTTCACCGACATCCGAGTTCCGAATTCGGCCGTCTTCGGCGGCGAGGGTCGAGGGCTGCAGGTCGTGCAGCACTTCTTCAACGAGAACCGGATCCGGCAGGCCGCGTCCTCGCTCGGTGCCGCGCAGTTCTGCATCAACGCCTCGATCGGCTACGCGAAGGAGCGCGCCCCGTTCGGCAAGCCGCTCGCGACCAATCAGGGCATCCAGTTCCCGATCGTCGAGCTACAGACCCAGTGCGAGATGTTGCGCGCGCTGATCCGCCAGACCGCCTGGCAGATGGACACCTACGGAGTGTTCGCCGCCTCGCGGAACGTCTCGATGTGCAACTACTGGTCGAATCGGCTGTGTTGTGAGGCAGCGGATCGTGCGATGCAGATCCACGGCGGGCTCGGGTACTCGCGGCACAAGCCGTTCGAGCACATCTACCGCCACCACCGCCGTTACCGGATAACGGAAGGCTCGGAGGAGATCCAGATGCGCCGGGTCGCGGGCTACCTGTTCGGCTTCATGGGCCAGGAAGCCCCCAAGGGCGTCACGACCTAGGGTCGCTCGACGGCGAGGCGGGCGCCGAACCCGAGGAGTACGACGCCGGTCGTGCGCTCCAGACCGCGGAGCAGTTTGGCGGCGATCACCCGGCGGAACCGGTCGACGCAGAACGCGATCGAGCCGTACCAGACGACGTCGCACGCAACGATCGCGCCGGACATTGCAAGTGCCGCCGGCAGGACGGCGTCCCCCGGTGCGACGAACTGCGGGAACAGCGACACGAAGAAGATCGCGAGCTTCGGGTTCGCGACGCTGTTGATCAGGCCCTTGCGGGCTGCTTGTCGCGCCGTGCGCTCGCGCGGAGGAGTCGCCGCGGGCGCACCGGGGTCGGGCTGCTTGCGACGGACGATGGCGCTGACCCCCAGCCACAGGAGGAAGATCGCGCCACCGACGTGCAGCGCGTCGTACGCGATCCGGTTGGCAGCGACGAGAGCCGACACCCCGACCGCGGACAGGACCCCCCACATCAGCACGCCGACGGAGTTCCCTCCGATGTTGGCCATCGCCGCCCGCCAGCCGTCACGTGCCGCCACCTGCAGCATCAACGCGAAGGCAGGTCCGGGGGACAGGGTCACCGCGAAGGCGATGGCGAGGAAGGCCGGCAGCGAGTGCATGTCGGTCATCGTCGCAGCGTGGGACGCGGTGGTGAACCTATTTTCGGGGGCGCACGATCACCGTGACGTGCTTCGCCGCCGTTGCTCGAATCACCAGCCGCGCGCGCTTGTGCGCGAGGACTTTCGCGCCCTTCAGCCTCGCTCGATAGCCGTGCCGGTAGTGCAGCGGGGACGTGAAGATCACGGTCTTGCCGCGCGCATGGTGATGTGTCACCGGTGACGTCGTGCGGTACGTGTAGCGGAAGCGGCCGGTCTTGTGGTCGAAGGAGTAGGACGCCGGCGTTCCCGCTGTGCGCAGCGGATACGGCTCGTCGAGGAACGGCAGCGTCGTGCGGTTGACGTTCGCGCCGGTTGGTGCCTTGGTCGGGTCGTAGACGAGGGCTTCCGCGTCACCCGCACCGGTCGGGTCGTCACACGCGCAGTACGCCCATTCCAGCCACGGGATCGCGTTGCCGTCGGCGTACTTCTCGACGGACGACAGCTCGCCGGTGTTGGTGGTGGCACCGAACTCCGTCAGCAGCAGGGCATCGCCGCTCGCCTCCGCCTGCTTGACGCCATCCGCCATCGCCGTGTGCTCGGCGTGGTCGCAGGCGGCACGCGATGGTGCGGTGTCCGGCACACCCAGCGCGGCCGCACAGTAGGTGTGGAAGCTGAAGCCGCTCTCGCTGTCCCCAGGCGAGCCGAGATAGCTCGGTGCGCTCTCGCTGAACGGCTGCCACGGTTCGTAGTAGGCGATGTGGTGGGGATCCACCGCGTGGATCGCCTTGATGATGCGCGTCGAGAACGGCGCGAGTCGGGTCTGGTCGAAGGACTGGCAGCCGGCTGGCGGGAAGCAGGTCTGCCACCCGGTGCCCGGCCAGGGCTCGTTGAAGATGTCGTAGCCCAGGACGGCCGAGTTGCCACGGAACGCGGTGGCCACTCGCCGCCACGCACCGGCGTACCAGCTCTGCAGCGGTTTGCCCTTCGGGCCTGCGGCGTTGTCCCAGAAGTTGTCGAAGGTTCGTGCCAGCGCCTCATTCGCGAAGTAGTTGCCAGGGAACCCGAGTGGGGGTGCGTTCGGAACCCCGTCGTCCTTCACCATCCAGGTCGGCAGTCCCTCGCCCTGGAAGGTCGTGGCGAACAGGTCCTGGTGGAAGTCGACGAGGCTTCGGACACCATGGCGGGCGAAGAGATTGGCGGTGCGGACGATCGCCCGAAGGTAGGCACGATCGAACTGCCCCGGCTTGGGCTCCAGCGCCTCCATCAAGATGCCGAGCCGCACTGCCGTGAACCCGTGCCGGTGCATGAAGCGGGCGTCAGCGGCGTTGATACCGACCTTGGACGGCCAGTACGGCGCCTTCTTGATCACGAGGTTCACACCGTGGACCTCGACGACGCGACCGTGCTTGTCGGTCAGCCAGCGACCAGCGTGCCCCGGCGTCCGCGTGGCCGGGGCAGGGGCCGATGAGCCGGGCGTCCGGGCGTGGTTCGCGGTGCGCGCGGACACTGCGGCCGGGGCGGCGAGACCGGTCACAACGGCAAGGACGAGGCACACCCTGAGGATTCGCACGTGTCACAGTTTCGCGGACCGCCGGTGATCTCCTGTCACGACGGCCCCGCGGTGCGACACTGGCGGCACCGATGAGACTCCGCACCACGCGATCACTGGCCGCCGCGATCGGCCTGTCCTGCGCGTCTGCGCTGGCCATGTCTGTGGCGGCCGCCCCTGCCGCCGGCCATGTGCCGCGCCACTTCCGGGAGTCGGCCAAGCTCGATGCCGGCAACCTGCGACTCGCCGCCGCGGCGATCGAAGGTCAGGCGTTGGAGTCGGGGGTGCTGCGGCACCCGATCGGGAACGACTCACCCGCGGTGATCATCTTCAAGTCCGACCTGGCGCTGATCCACGCGGCGATCCGGCGGCATCCGACCCGCCGGCCGGCTGACACCCGTTCTGTGATGGGCCGGGTTCCCTACAACCTCAGCCACCTGCGCCGGCATCGGCCGGCGCACAGTGGCGTCCGCCGGACGCGCGCTCTGCGTCGCTTCCGCCACTCGGTTGCCGTCGGCGGCTCCGCCGGGGTCGGGATGAACCGCAAGTTCCGGGGGGCTCGGGTCGCGCCGTACCAGCGGCCGGACGGCGTGTACGTCGATCCACACCTGCCGGCTCTCGGTGCTCATGCGACGGTCGGCGAGGTCGCGCTTCGAACCGCGCTGCGCCAGCTGGGCCAGCCGTACGTGTGGGGCGGCGCCGGGCCGTCGACGTACGACTGTTCCGGCCTGGTCCGGCGCGCCTACGGCCGGGCCGGAGTCCGCCTGACCCACTTCAGCGGATCGCAGTGGAACCAGGGCCGACTGATACCGGCACGCGACGCGCTTCCCGGTGACCTCATCCTGTTCGGCAACCCGATCTATCACGTCGCGATCTATCTCGGGGCGGGCTGGATGCTCAACGCGCCGTTCACCGGCCACTACGTCGACGTGCTGCCGGTGTGGCGGCACCCCGCCGGAGTCGTTCGCCCCTGACGCAGGCTCAGTCCTTGACGGACGCCTTGCCGAACCAGACCACTGCAGCAGGATGTCTGCCGAGGGACCGATAGGTCGTGCGATGCCCCCGGTGGCGAATCTTGCGGTACTCGGCCGCCCGCCACGACGTGCCGCGACGGGTGATCTTGCCGGCCAGCACGATCTTGTGATTGCACAGATAGCGGCGGGGTTTGCCGTGGATGGCATGCACCGGACCGAGGATGACCAGGCACCGGATGCGGCTGCCGAGCCGGGCGCCCCACGGCCGGTGCACGGTCATGAAGCCGGAGCTGTCGCCGTAGCCGCGAGTGACGTGCAGGCGGGTGACCTTGCGTTGCCACGGCTTCTCGATGCAGAGGACGTAGTGGTGGTTCGCCTGCACCCAGCATGCGTCGTAGATGCCGACCGGCGACGCTGGGGTGAAGCACTGGTACGCCTTCCCGACCGTGGGAGAGCCGCTCGCACAGTTGGCGTTGCCGTAGTGCCGGGCGATCGTGTAGCCCGGCGCGAGGGTTCCCGTGGCGGTGACCGGCGTGATCGTGCGCACTGTGGTCGGCGGCGTGACCGCCGCCGGCCGGGCGAGAGCGGGACCGCTCAGCGCCACGAGCGGGCCCAGCGTGACTCCTGCCACGGCCATGCGCGCCGAGCGGGTCACCGCGGCATCTTCTCACCGCGGATCTGCCGCTCGACGTGGCGCCGACGGTGTGTATCAACCGGCGCGGTCGGGAAGGTCAAGGGTCGACCCGACCGACCGGGCCGACAGCCAGGGAGACCAGACAATGCGAGCCAGGCCCACCGGGCTGCTGGTTGTAGTCACCGCCGCGGCGAGCCTGTTGGGCTCCGCAGGCACGGCCCACGCCGGTGCCACCTCCGCTCTGGTGTACGACTACTCGTTGGCCGGCGTGTCCACGGCGTCGGTGCCGAACTCAGCGCCCGCGGGGCCGACCACTGACCTCTCCCTCTACGGCGCCTGGTCGGCGCAGCCGGACAGCGTCACGTTCTCGGGTGACACCAGCGGCCACCGCTCGATCGGGTACGCGCTGCCTACGGCTGGTACTCACACGCTGGATGCCGGCCCTGGCCAGTCTGTCGGGTTCGGGGCGCGCTTCGTGTACCGGCCGCCGGCTGGTGGTACCTGCTTCCGCGACTCGCCAAATCTCACGCAGGTCGGCCGGTTCAATGACTACGCGGCACAGGCCAAGATCCAGCTCTCGAAATGCGCCGACAGCACGAAGGCCGTGTTCGCCGAGTGCCGGTTCGCCGGGTCACTCACGCCAGGGACCGTCACCCCCGTCATGAGCACGCTCCCGATGATCCCCGGCAAGACCTACCTCGTGAAGTGCCAGAAGACCCCGGACGCCTCCGGCCGGGCCAAGGTCACGCTGACCGTGACCAAGAAGGATCCGATCGCAGGGAACCAGACCCGGGTGGACACCTTCGCCGTCGCGGCGACCGGCGCGATTCGCACCACCGAGGCGCTCAGCGTGGCCAACAAGTACCCGTTGCCGGCGGCCCCGAACAACACCGACCAGTTCGTCGGCAACATCCACGAGGCGACGTACTGCGTCGGGAGCACCACAGACGTCACATCGTGCCTCGCGGCATACTTGCCTGCATCTTGACCAACTCACTGGCTGCCGGCGGCATCGTCGACCTCATGCTCGGGTTCCCCGTCGTGGATCCGAAGCTCAACTACGCCTTCATGCAGAAGGCGCTGCGAGAGGTCGATGCAGACACCACCGAGATGCCCGCCGGGTACATGTTCAAAGGTGTGCCCAACGGGTTGAAGGAGGGGGAGGACCCGGTCGAGGTCACGCTGGCGGCGATGGACCGCAATGGCATCGCGATCGGTCTGGTCGGCGCGCACGGCGACGCGGCGAAGCAGGCGCTGAAGGATCACCCCGACCGGTTCAAGGCCAGCCTCGAGGTTGACCCGAACAACGTCACAAAGGCGGTGCGGCGGATCCGCGCGGCGTACGACGAGTTCGACATCAAGGCCGTGACGTCGTTCCCTGCCGGCCTGATGCCGCAGGTCGCCGTCAGCGACCCGAAGTACTACCCGATCTACCAGACCTGCATCGACCTCGGCATCCCCATGATCATCAACGCCGGCATCGCCGGACCGAGGGTGCCGTCGGCGTGTCAGGACGTCATGCACTTCGACCAGGTCTGCTACGACTTCCCCGAGCTGGTCATCGTCATGCGGCACGGCGCCGAGCCCTGGCAGGACCTCGCCGTCAAGCTCATGCTCAAGTGGCCGGGACTGCACTACATGACGAGCGCGTTCGCGCCGAAGTACTACCCGCAGGCGATCATCGACTACGCGAACACCCGCGGCCGGGACAAGGTGCTGTACGCCGGCTACTACCCGATGGGCCTGTCCCTGGACCGGATCGTGACCGAGCTCGCCGACGTGCCGTTTCGGCCGGAGACCCGGCAGGCGTTCCTGCGCGACAACGCGCTGCGCGTCTTCAAGCTCCTCCCGAACTGATCGCCCCGCTTCTGAACACATCCGAGGCCAATCGGAGCTGGGCGAGCGTTGGGTGAGCGTACCGAGCGGCGACGATGCGCCGGTTGACTCGAGAATGTCCGCAGGTTGGGCAGGGTGAGTTGACCGCGTGGTGCGGGTCGATCAGCTGCGCGTTTAGGCGGCGTCGAGGGTGACGGTGTGTCCGAGGGCTTCGAGTTGTGCGACGAG
>Ga0213876_10002512_pt1 | contig 10762 bp, 8 predicted proteins | sample BarmaccomBMRX_R9_FD_160113 | JGI IMG/M metagenome (GOLD analysis project Ga0213876, IMG submission 160113) | Root-associated microbial communities from Barbacenia macrantha in rupestrian grasslands, the National Park of Serra do Cipo, Brazil - RX_R9 | ecosystem: Host-associated > Plants > Roots...
TTAGGCCGGGTTTGCCGAGCCTGGAGATGATGTGGTGGGACACGTCGCCTGCGCCCTTCGACGTCCCGCCTGACAGCACCAGCATGTCGCTCGTCTCGAGCGCCTTGCGCATCGCGGCCTCGAGTTGCTCTTCATCATCGGGAACGGCGCCGACAAAGATCGCATCACCGCCGTTCTCCCTGATTGCAGCGGCGACGATCGCACCGTTGGTGTCGTAGATTTCTGCGGGCCGCAGCGGCTCCCCGGGCTGCACCAGTTCGTCACCGGTCGAGATCACGGCGACGCGCGGCCTGCGCACGACGGGCATTTCGGCGATCCCGCAGGCGGCGAGCATGCCGATCTCACGCGAGCCGATGATCGTGCCGGCGTGCAGCAGCGCCTCGCCGCGCGCGATGTCCGAACCGGCATAGGACACGAATTGCCCCGGCGATGCAGCTCGCCGCACCTCGATCGCGCGCGTTCCTGAAGGCTGGGTGTGTTCCACCATCACCACGGCATCGGCACCGCGCGGCACGGGTCCGCCGGTTGCAATGGATGTCGCCGTTCCGGACAACACCGGACGCACGGGCGCAACTCCGCAGGCGATGACCTCGTCATTGAGCATCAGGCGGACGAGCGTGGTTTCGGTCGCGGAGGCGAGGTCGACCGACCGGACGGCAAAGCCATCGACGTTGGCGCGATCGAACGGCGGGACGTCGATTGGCGCTAAGACATCCCGGGCCAGCGCGCAGCCGAGCGCATCGGCAAGCCGCCGCGGCTCTGTCGTGAGCTGCCGCGGAAACAAGGCCGCTTCGAAACGTGCCGTTGCCTCGTCGCGCGACAGGATGGTCAGGAATTGATCCTGATCGCGGCTGTCGCGCGCATTTGGCAGGGATGCTTTGGCCATGTCCGAACCCTTATCAATCCTTCAACAGATAGGCACCGACCGGTGTTCCCGCCGCAAATCCTTCGCTGCTGTCGGGGACCACCAGCCATGCCTCGGCGCCGACGAGGGTCGCGAACGGAAGGTCGCCGACAGCAAGCGGCACCCAGCGGTCGTCCTCGCGGCCAAGCAGCGCGATGTCGGCGATGCCGATGCTGGAGGCAAGCTTGCGCGCAAGGGGCAGGATCGTGGTCCCGCGGGGCTGCCGTCCCGACAAGCGATCGAGGACAGGAAGCGCCAACGTCCACCAGGCTGCGAGCGCCTGGTCCGCCGAACCCGACAGCGCAATGACGGGTGTCTTTCCGATCCGGCCGATGGCGGAGGTACGGCCGGGCTGCAATGCGATGCCGTGCGCAAGCACCTCGCCGCGCTCTGCCAAGGCCAGGACGGCGGCGTCGGCGCGGCCGACACCGGAGCCGCCGCTGATGACAAGCAGATCGCAAGCCGTGGCGTCGAGCGCTTTGGCAATCGATGCCGCGTCGCGCGAGGCGGCCTCGGCATAAACCACCTCTGTACCGACCGAGCGCGCGCTTTCCGCGATGAGCTGCGCCGTTGTCAGATCCCCGTTGCTCGCGGGCACATTGACGATGCGCAGCCGCGGCCGGCGCACCCTGATTTTCTCCAACCCGGCCGATCGCGCGGCCAGGAGATCCAGCGATCGAAAGCGCGAGCCGCTCGCCGCAACAAAGCCGTCAGGGATGTGGCCGCCGGCTCGGCGCACGCCCTGCCCGGGAGTAGCCTCTGTCAACACCTGGATGATCGAGCCGGCTTCTTCGACGGAATCGGCGTCGATCACACAATCGCAGCCGCTCGGCACTCGATCGCCCGCTTCCACCCAAACGGGTGACGTCATTAGCGGCACCGGCGTATAAGACGATGCGCCAACCAGGTCGCTGGCGCGGAGCGGCCACCCGTCGACCGCAGCAACATCATGCGGCGGAAACGCCCTGAGGGGCGAAGGTTCGGCGGTAACGCATCCCAGTGCCTCGCGCAGTGGAAGCTCGATGACGGCCGACGGCTCCAGCCCCTGAAGCAGCACGGCGAGCGCCGCGTCGAGCGGCGTGAGCGAGGCCGGCAGGCGTTGTCCTGAGGTCATCGGCTGGTGCCCTGGTTCTGACGAAGCGCGCGATCGGGTTGCTTGCGATGATGTGCAAGGTTTCGTCGAAGACCGTACGAAAGCCCCTCGACGCTGACCAGCGCGATTTCCCTCTACCTGCCGATCATGACATCGCAGGACTGGATGAGGCGAGTTCGCTGCTTGCGGGTCACGAACCCCAGTTCGGCGGCACTGCGCAGCGAACAGCAGCAGCATGAGTCCGCGGCGACTGCGCGACAACGGCCCGGTGGCTCGGACGCCGCGCTTTAAAGCAAGATCGTGACAAGAACAAGCAGGGCCCTGACAGACACGCCGGCCGGACCGCATAGGGATGGCACGTTCAATCGCCTAGGATGTCATGACCGTCCTGCTCTTCGTCACCGTCGTCCGGAATGAGGCGCCTCGGCGTCTCACCTGAATCGATCCACCCGGAATGGGGATAGATCCCAAGCACCATTTCCTCCCTCGAGGAGACCTGCGACAGTGACGCTCGTCACGGCCGCCAAGGTCATGCCGAGATGTCCGTGGCCGAAGGCGTGAATGAGACCAGGATGGCGTCGGCTTGGTCCGATGACCGGCAATGAATCCGGCAGCGACGGGCGAAAACCCAGCCAGTGCGACTGTGGCGCGCCGAGATCGGGGAACAATTTGCGCACCCCGCGTTCGAGCAGCGCGGTGCGGTGAGGATTGAGCGGCGCATGCAGGCCGCCGAGTTCGACGGTGCCGGCGACCCGCAACCGGCCAGCCATCGGCGTGACGTAGAAGCCGAGGTCAATGGGGCTGACGGGCCTCGTGATCGGGCAGACATCCATCGCGAATTCGAGGTGATAGCCGCGCTCTGTATCAAGCGGGACCTCGTCTCCCACTTGCCGCGCAAGGGTGCGCGACCAGGCGCCAGCGGCGAGAACGACCTTATTGGCCGCTATCGCGACGTCGGCGCAAGCCAGCCGGAATCGGTCGGAGCCCTGTGGCTCGATCCGCTCCACTCGGGCGCGTTGAAACGACACGCCATGGGATCGCGCCGCCATCGCGAGCCGCCGGGTCAGCGCGGGCGGATCGACGATATGGGCGGCATCAGGGAAGAACAGGCCTCCCGCCATGTGGGGAAGCGCGGGCTCCAATTTCGCCACCTCATCCGATGTGAGCCATTCCTGCTTGACGCCTAGGTCGTCGCGCAGGCGCGACGCCCAATCCTTTGCCGGCGCCTTTTCACGATAGATGTAGAGACAACCCTCATTGTGGATGAGGTCCGAGACACCGGCCTGCGCGGCCAGGTGGTGCCAGGCCTGCGCAGCGTCCTTGAGCAGGCTGTGAATTGCATGGCCGTTGCGACGCGCCCGCATCGGTGTCGACTGCCAAAGGAAGCGCGACAGCCAGGGAAGCAGACTGGGAAGCGCGGCCGGACGCATCGCGAACGGACTCTCCGAACCAAGGAGAAGATAAGGCAAATTGCGCAGCACGTCGGGATTGCCGATCGGCGCGCAGCCGTAAGGCGCGATGGCGCCGGCGTTACCATAGGAGGCGCCCGAGCCTACATCGTTGGGATCGACGACGAGAACGTCCCGTCCGGCTGCCGCCAACCGATACGCCACAGCAAGCGCGATGATGCCGGCGCCGACGATTGCGATCTCCGTCTTGATTGAAGCGGCGGCCACGACGCTTCAGACCGCGCCGGAAATTTCTAGATGGCCATCGTTCAAAAGCCCGGCAATGATCGCAAGCGCCTGCCGCAGATCGTTGAGCGAGGGCGCTGCGCCGAGATTGATCCGCACGGCATGGACCAGGGTTTCGCGTCCGACGGCAAAGGCGTCGGCGGGCAGCACGCCGACGCCGCGCTGACGGCAAGCCCGCGCGAACGCGCCGCTGCGCCATGGTTCGGGCAGATGCAGCCAAGCATGCGGCGAGATCTCATGGCTCTGAACGTCGTAGGTCGCAAGCGCTTCCCGCAAGACGGCCTGCCTTCGACGCAACTCCTCGCGCTGAACGTCGATAATTCGTGCGACGCCCCCCTCCTCCAGCAGATTTGTCGCAATCAGCGCTGTGAGCGGACTGATGCTCCAGCAATCAATCCGCAGCGCCGCCGCGATATTGCCGAGAACGGCGCGTGGCGCGATCACCAATCCAAAGCGCAGACCCGGCGCAACGCATTTCGAAAGACCGCTGACATAGACGGTCAACTCCGGCTCGACAGTGGCGAAAGAGGGCGCCGCCTGTTCGAGCAGCGGCCGGTAGACGTCATCTTCGATGATCAGCACATTGTGCCGGCGCGCCACGGCCGCGAGTGCATGACGGCGCTCCTCGCTCAGGACGACCGTTGTGGGGTTATGCAGGCTGGGCACGAGAAAAACGGCACGCGGTCGAAAGCTCGCACAAGCCGTTTCAAACGCATCCGGCCGCATGCCTTCCCGATCAAGCGGCAGACCGCGCAGGTCAAGGCCGAGCGATCGGCATAGCGCGCTGATGCCCTGATAGGTGATCGAATCCGACAGCACGACATCGCCGCGCTGCGTCAGCGCACGCAAGACGCAGGCAAGGCCGTGCTGAGCGCCATCGGTCAGCAGAACGCGGCCGGCGTCGCCGTCGCCGGCCACGCCGTTCAGCCATTCGGCGACCGCGCCGCGCGCCCATAGCGGGCCCTCCGGCGGATGATAATCCTGCAAGGAGCCATACCGGCGATCCTTTGCGAGGCGCGGCAGCATCGCCGTCAACGCCTCCAGATAGGCTGACGTCGCCGGCCGGTTGACCGAGAGGTCGATCAGGCCCGCCTCATCGCTGGGCGCAGATTTGAAACCACCCTCCTCCGCATCGCGCGACGCGATCAGTGTGCCGCGGCCGGGACGCGCCTCGACCAGTCCACGCTGCTGCAAGGCCGAGAACGCGCGCGTCACCGTCGTGACATTGATGCCAAGCGAGCGGGCGATCTCACGGTAGGGCGGCAGCTTGTCGCCGCTCGCCAGTTCACCGCTGGCGATGCGGGCGCCGATGGCGTCCGCCAAGCGCTGATAGAGCGGTCGATCGCCAGCCGGCAGTTCCAGATTCTCAAGCATTCTCTTTCCGGTGTTCCCGGAGCCTTGTTCGCCACGGTTCCTTATCATAGGGCAAAACGTCACACAAACAATCTTGTATGCATGCAATATGTGCAACATAAACCCACTTGGGTGGCATTGTATGACATATAATCGGTATTGACTGGGCTATCTAGCGATCATATCGTCACTCAAATCCGAATTGTATGGTGGTACAATTTGGAAGCAACCGGCGGTTACGGGCGCATTTTCGGGTCGTAGCAATGACGCTGATCACGCCTGATTCGATTGATTTCGGCAGCCCGGCGCGCGGGCCGGCAGCGCCCCCCGAGGCGTCTTGCGTGCAGCAGCCAAAGCATGGGGAGCGGTCATGACGATGGCGGCACAGGTTGCGGAGGCGCCCGCAGTTGAGCAGCAATCAGACGCCAAATTCGTCGAATTCATCGATGTCGAAAAATCCTACGGTGCGTTTCGCGCGGTCCGCAGCCTGAGTCTTTCGATCGGACGCGGCGAGTTTTTGACGCTGCTCGGTCCTTCGGGCTCCGGCAAGACCACCACCCTCAACATGTTGGCAGGCTTCGAACGGCCTACGCGGGGCGTCATCACGTTGGACGGCAAATCGGTTGACCGCCTGCCACCCTACGAGCGCAACATCGGCATGGTGTTCCAGAACTACGCCCTGTTTCCCCACATGAGCGTGGCCGACAACGTTGCCTTCCCGCTTTCGGTCAGAAAGGTGCCCAAGCCGGAGATCGCCTCGCGGATCTTGCGCGCGCTGCAGATGGTACGGCTGGAGCAGTTCAAGGATCGCAGGCCCGCGCAGCTGTCGGGCGGACAGCAGCAGCGCGTCGCCCTTGCCCGCGCGCTGGTTTTCCAGCCCAGCCTTGTTCTGATGGACGAACCGCTCGGCGCGCTCGACAAGAAGCTGCGCGAGCACATGCAGATCGAGCTCAAGCAGATTCACGAGATGCTCGGCGTCACGATCGTCTACGTGACCCACGACCAGAGCGAAGCGCTGACGATGTCCGATCGCGTCGCGATCTTCGAAAGCGGCGCCATCGTTCAGATCGGAACGCCCGACCAGCTCTACAAGGAGCCGACGACTGCGTTCGTCGCAAGCTTCATCGGCGAGAACAATGCGCTCGAGGGCACAGCCGAACGCGTCGGCAACGGTCAATGCCTCGTGGCACTGCCGGCGGGATTGCGCGCGACAGCTCTTTCCGTCGGCGATATCGGCCCCGGCGCGCCGGTCCATCTCGCCATTCGTCCGGAGCGGATCGAATTGTCCGCCGGCGGGAACGGCGCAGAGAATCATTTCCGGGCAAAGGTGGACGGCCGCATCTATCACGGCGACCATCAGCGCCTGCTCGCGCGGCTGGCAAGCGGACAGGTCTTGACCGTGAAGATCGACGCCGACGCGGCGCTCGCGACGGGCGACACGGTGGATATTCGCTGGCGCGCCTCGGACTGCCGCGCGTTTCCAGCCGGCGCAGCAGCCAAAGCAGATTCTTGAGCGTAGGGAGAGACGTATGACACGAGTGTGCCGAACGGCCTTTATCGCCTTGGCGACCACGGCGATCATTTCGCCATTGGGGTCCGCGAACGCCGAGGAACTGACGGTCATGGCGACCGGAGGCGCCTGGCAGGCGGCGCTGCGCCAGGCCTGGTTCGAGCCGTTCGCCAAGAAGGCCAACGTCAAGCTCAACGAGCAGGAATATACCGGCGAGCTCGGCAAGATCAAAGCGATGGTCGAGACCGGCAATGTGCCGATCGATCTGGTGACCGTCGAGACCTCCACGGTTCTGCAAGGCTGCGACGCCGGCGTCCTGATCCGTCTCGACTATTCGAAGATCGCCGAACGGTCAAAGTTCCTGCCCGGCACCGCCCTCGATTGCGGCGTCGGCATCGACGTCTACGGCGACGTGCTCGCCTACGACACGACCGTTCTGAAAGAAGCCCCCACTTCGGTTCTCGATATTTTCGATATAAAAAGGTTTCCGGGCAAGCGCGCGATGCGCAAGGCGCCGGCGCAGAACCTCGAATGGGCGCTGATGGCCGACGGCGTGCCGGCCGCCGACGTGTACAAGGTGCTGGCGAGCCCGGAGGGCGTCGATCGCGCGTTCAAGAAGCTCGACAGCATCAAGAAGGACATCGTCTGGTGGGAGGCGGGCGCGCAGCCGCCGCAACTGCTGGCCTCGAAGGAAGTCGTCATGACGACTGCGTGGAATGGACGCATCCAGAACGCCATCGACCAGGACAAGCGGCCATTCGCGCTCGTCTGGAACAATCAGATCGTCGAATACGACATGATCGCGATCCCGAAAGGCGCCAAGAACCTCGACCTCGCCTACAAATATCTCGCCTATGCGGCGGAGCCCGAGGTGAGCGCGCAACTGGGCCGCTTCATCCCCTATGGTCCGGTGCGGGCCGACGCGACGCCGTTCGTCCCCAAGGAGGTCCTGCCGAAACTTCCGACCGCTCCGGATCACATGAAGGCTTATCTCGTGAGCGATGCCGAATTCTGGGGCGACCAGGGCGAAGACCTCGTGAAACGTTTCAACGCGTGGCTTGCCCAATAACCGATCGCAATCGCGCTCGAGCGGACGCAAGGATCGCATCATGACATCGGTCGCAATGCCTGCATTCAGTGTCAGGGGGAGAGATCGGAGCGAGAGCCTTCGTCCGCTGGCGCTGGCAGCCCCGCTCCTGCTGCTGCTGGTCTTCAGCTTCGGCGCGCCGATCGTCGCGCTGCTGTCGCGCGCCGTTTACGAGCCGACGATCGCCAACGCGCTGCCGCGCACGGCCGAGGCGCTGCGCGCCGATGGCGGCGCGGGTGTGCCGGCCGAGCCGGTGTTCGTTGCCCTCGCCGCTGACCTCAAACAGGCGCAGGCGGCGGGCGCGGTGTTCGAACTGGCCAAAAACCTCAACACCCGCCTGCCGGGCGCGCGCAGCCAGGTGCTGCGCGCCGCGCGGCTGGCGAGCCAGAACCAGGCGGCGAGCAAGGAGGCGATGATCAAGGCTGCGCCGCTTCTCGGCGAACAGCAAAGCTGGGCCGCGATCCGCTCGGGCGTGCATCCGTTCACTTCGTTCTTCCTGCTGAACGCCTTTGACCTCAAATGGACTAATGACGGAACGATCGGCGCGGTGCCCTCGGGCCAGGCGGTTTTCCTGCGCGTGTTCGGTCGAACCTTTCTGGTCGCCACCATCGTCACGCTGGCGACCTTGGCGCTCGGCTTTCCCCTCGCCTATCTGATCACCCGTCTCCGGCCGGCGATGGCCGCATTGGTCCTCGTCCTGGTTCTGCTGCCGTTCTGGACCTCGATCCTGGTCCGCACCGCGGCATGGACGGTGCTGCTGCAGAAGTATGGCCTCCTCAACGATCTCCTGCTGTGGCTCGGCCTGACCTCCGACCGTCTCGAATTGATGTACAGCCGCACCGGGCTGATCATCGCGATGACCCATATCCAGTTGCCCTTTACGCTGCTGCCGATCTACAGCGTGATGCGTTCGGTGCCGCCGTCGTTGATGCGCGCCGCGCAATCGCTCGGCGCCCGCCCGTTCACGGCTTTCTGGCGGGTCTATCTGCCACAGGTCATTCCGGGCGTGCTCGCCGGCTGTCTGCTGACCTTCATCCTGTGCCTCGGCTATTACATCACGCCAGTCCTGATCGGCGGCGCGAGCGACCAGCTGATCAGCAATTTCATCGCCAACTACGTCAATGCCGAGCTGAATTGGGAGATGGCGGCGGCGCTCAGCTTCGTCCTGCTGACGTCGACGCTCGGGCTTTACGTGGCCATGACCCGCTATCTCGGTCTCGACCTGTTCAAGATGGGGTGAAGCCGATGTTGCTTTCGCAATATCCGACCACGGGTGAGCGGCTTCGCGCCGCCGCGCTCTGGTTCTGGTGCATTCTGGTCCTCGTCTTTCTGGTGGTGCCGATCTTTGTGCCCGTGCCGCTGTCGTTCAACAGCGGATCGTTCTTCACCTTCCCGCTCGCCGGGCTCTCGACCCGCTGGTACGAGGTCGTGCTCGGCACGCCGCGCTGGCGGGCCGCGATCGGCAACAGTCTCTTGATCGGTTTCGGTGCGACGGTCCTGGCAACGATCCTGGGAACCCTCACCGCGATCGGTCTGTCGGACCCGAAATTCCCGGCACGCCGTTTGGTCGTCCCCCTGCTGATCTCGCCGCTGATTGTTCCGGTCGTGGTGACCGCGGTCGGTACCTATCTGTTCTACGCACGGATTGGTCTCGCCAACACCTATGCCGGCATCATACTCGCTCACACCGTCCTCGCCAGTCCGTTCGTCGTGGTGACCGTCGGTGCCAGTCTCACGGGTTTTGATCGCAACCTGATGCGCGCGACCTCGATCCTCGGTGCCAAGCCCCATATCGGATTTTTTCGGGTGATGCTGCCGCTGATCCTGCCCGGCGTGCTCTCCGGAGCGGCGTTTGCCTTCGTTACCTCATTCGACGAGGTCGTCGTTGTGCAGTTTCTCGCCAACGCCGACCAGCGAACGTTGCCGCTCGAAATGTTCACCGGCCTGCGCGAACAATTGAGCCCGGCCATTACGGCGGCGGCGACGCTGATGATGGCGCTCTCGATCCTGCTGCTGATCGTCGCCAATCTGCTGGCGCGCCGCTCGCGCCGGGACGCCAGCGTGCTCGTCGAATGATGACGGCTGATCGACGTCGGCCGGGGCGCGGGAGCGATTTGGGCTTTTCTGTCCCATAACGCCTGTATTGAGGAGCGCCAGCATGTCTTATAGCGCAATGCTCGGCGGCACACGCTGGACCTTTGCAGATCTGAAGACGCTGCTCGGCAAGGCATCGCCGGCGCGCTCCGGCGACACGTTGGCCGGTATCGCCGCCGAGAGCGCGACCGAGCGGGTCGCCGCGCAGACGGCGCTTGCCGATCTTCCGCTCAAGACGTTTCTGGACACGGCCCTCATCCCTTACGAAGAAGACGAGGTCTCGCGCCTCATCCATGACGGTCATGATGCTTCGGCCTTTACCGCGATATCACATTTGACCGTCGGCGCGTTTCGCGAGTGGCTGCTGGACGAGCGGACGACGACGACCGATCTGACGCGGCTCGCGCCGGGTTTGACACCCGAGATGGTTGCCGCCGCGTCCAAGATCATGCGTGCGCAGGATCTCATCGTCGTTGCCGCCAAGTGTCGCGTCACCACGGCCTTCCGCAACACGATCGGGCTTGCGGGCCGCCTGTCGACACGGCTGCAGCCAAATCATCCGACCGATGACTCCCGCGGCATCGCCGCGAGCCTTCTCGAAGGACTCCTGTTCGGCGTCGGCGACGCAGTGATCGGCGTCAATCCTGCGACGGACGGTCTGGATGACTACCTGCGGATCGTCACTCTGCTGGACGACATCAGGCGGCGTCTCGATATCCCGACTCAGACCTGCTGCCTTGGTCACGTCACCACCGCCATGCAGGCGCTGTCAGCGGGCGCACCGGTTGATCTCGTATTTCAGTCGATCGCCGGCTCCGAAAAAGCCAATCGGGGCTTTGGAATCAGCCTGTCGATGCTCGCGGAAGTCCACGACGCGGCGCTCGCGCTCGGGCGGGGAACCGTGGGTCAGAACGTGATGTATTTCGAGACCGGACAGGGCAGCGCGCTTTCCGCCGATGCCCATTTTGGCGTCGATCAGCAAACCATGGAGGCGCGCGCCTACGCAGTGGCGAGACGATTCAAGCCT
>Ga0213876_10002513_pt1 | contig 10756 bp, 4 predicted proteins | sample BarmaccomBMRX_R9_FD_160113 | JGI IMG/M metagenome (GOLD analysis project Ga0213876, IMG submission 160113) | Root-associated microbial communities from Barbacenia macrantha in rupestrian grasslands, the National Park of Serra do Cipo, Brazil - RX_R9 | ecosystem: Host-associated > Plants > Roots...
CCGGGCTGGCTGACCGTGTACCCCAGCGGCCAAACGGTGCCGGGGACCTCGACGCTGAACTTCGATCACACCGAGTACGCCATCGCCAACGGCACGATCATCCGCATCGGCGCGGGCGGCCAGGTGTGCGTCAACGTTGGGATGCCCAACAACGCCCCGGGCAGCGCGAACGTGATCCTGGACGTGACCGGCTACCTGCCCGGCGCGGCGGCGAACGCGCTGTCGATGCTCAACGCGCCCGTCCGGGCCGTCGACACGCGGACCAGCGGCGGCGGGGCGATCGGGACGGGCAGCGCGCGCTGCTTCGCGATCGCCGGGCAGAACGGCGTGCCGGCCGACGCGGCGGCGGTGGTGCTGAACGTGACCGCCGCCGGCTACCCGACGCAGGGCTGGCTGACCGCCTATCCGGCCGGCCAGGGCGTGCCGGGCACCTCGACGCTCAACTTCGACACCAGTGAGTACGCCATGGCCAACAGCACGATCATGCGGGTTGGCAGCAACGGCCAGGTGTGCGTGAGCGTCGGCACGGTCAACAGCGCCCCTGGCAGCGCCCAGGTCATCCTGGACGTGACCGGCTACCTGGCCGGCACGGCGGGGGCCCAACTGCCGATGCTCACCTCGCCACAGCGGGTGGTCGACACGCGGACCGCCGGCGGCGCCATCGGCACGGGCATCGCGCGCTGCTTCACGGTGGCCGGTGTCATGGGCGTGCCGTCGAACGCCACGGCAGTCGTGCTCAACCTGACGGCGGTCGGCTACGGCACCCAGGGCTGGCTGACAGCGTACCCGGCCGGCCAGAGCCTGCCCGGCACTTCGACGCTCAACTTCGACACGTCGGAGTACGCCATGGCTAACGGCGCCATCATCCAGGTCGGCAGCAACGGCCAGGTGTGCGTGGGCGTCGGCACCGTGGGTAGCGCCCCCGGCGCCTCGCACGTCATCCTCGACGTCGTCGGCTACCTCGCGCCCCCAGCTTAGCCGGCAGCCAAGAACTCTCCCAAAACTCAACCGCGCGTTAATACTGGCGACGGATTCGTATGCGAGCCTGGGGCGTTTGCCAGGCCGCCCGAGATGGGTTCGGGCCGGCCCGGCGACGTCGCTCGCTTGGGCGCGGGCGACGGATTGGAAGGGAGAGTTCCTTTGGCTAACACGCGCTGGCCCGCTGTCGCTGTGCGAACAGCCCTCGCCGCGGGCCTCCTCCTCGTCGGCTTGCCGAGTGGCGCCACGTACGCCGACTCGGCATCCCAAGCACTCGCACAGGCACAAGCCGCAGCACGCCAGCCGCTGGTCGGTCACACCGTCCCGGCCCTGGCCCACGCCGCCGCGCTGCGGCCGACCGACCCGACGCGCCAGCTCCAGCTGACGGTCAGCCTCCAACCGCGCAACCAGGCCCAGCTGACGGACCTGCTGCGCCAGCAGCGTGACGCCCACGCGGCCGGCGTCCGCGCCTATCTCACGCCCGAGCAGTACAGCCAGCAGTTCGGCCCGACCCAGGCCAGCGTCGACGCGGTGACCGCGTTTCTGCGCAGCCAGGGCCTCCAGGTGGCCGACGTCTCGGCCAATCATCTGCTGGTCCACGCCAGCGGCACCGTCGCCGACGTCGAGCGCGCGTTCCAAGTCCAACTCCAGGACTACCAGCTCGACGGCCGCACCGTCCACGCTCCGATGGGCGACCCGTCGGTTCCGACGGCGCTGGCTGGTGTCATTCGTGGGGTGATCGGCCTCGACGATGCGGTCAAGCAGCACCCGCACCTGCAACGGGCCACTCATCGCAGCGACGTCGGCAGCGGGCCGGGCGGTGGCTACACGCCGGCCGAGCTCCGCACCGCGTACGACATCAATCCGTTGCCGACCGGGGTCGGGCAGAACGTCGGTGTTGTCGAGTTCGACGGCTACGACCCAGCTGACATCGCAGTCTTCACCCAGCAGTTCGGGCCGGCGTCGCTGAATCTGGTCAACCACTTCATCGACAACGCAACCATCACGCCGACCGACGGCGGTGGGGCCGGGGAGGTCGAGCTGGACATCGAGGTTCTGGCGGGCATCGCGCCAGGCGCCACCCAGCACATCTACATCGCCCCGAACAGCACGCGGGCCAGCATCGATCTGTACAACACCATGGTCTCCGACAACGTTCGGCCGCAGGTGATCAGCTCGAGCTGGGGCAAGTGCGAGGCTGGTACGTCGGCCGCCGAGTTCGCAACCATGGATGACATCCTGAGCCAGGGCGCTGCCCAGGGCCAAGCCTTCTTTTCAGCGGCTGGCGATACAGGAGCGTTCGACTGTCGCGGCCGGCTCGGCGACCCGCTGTCGGTGGACTACCCGGGCAGCGATCCGCACGTGGTGAGCGTGGGCGGCACGGCCCTGACGACCGGACCAGGTGGCGCATATTCGAGCGAGACGGTCTGGAACGAAGGCGCCGGCAATGGGGCAGGCGGCGGCGGGCTCAGCACCCAGTTCGCCATGCCGAGCTACCAGTCGGGCCCGGGCGTTCTCAACAGCTTTTCGAACGGTAAGCGCGAGGTGCCGGACGTCTCAGCCGATGCCGACCCCGCCACCGGATACGCCGTGTATTGCACCGTCGCGGCAGGCAACGCGTGCGTTGATTTCTTCGGCTTCCCGCAAGGTTGGACGGTCATCGGTGGGACGAGCGCGGCCACACCGCTGTGGGCTGGCATCACCGCCGACATCAATCAGTACCTGGCGAGCCAGGGCAAGCCGGGCGTGGGGGATCCGCACGCCACGCTGTACCGCCTGTTCAATACCCAGCAGTCATTCTTGGGCTACCACGACATCACCCAGGGCGACAATCTGAATTACCCAGCCACAGCGGGCTATGACATGGCCAGCGGGATCGGGACGCCCGATGCGTGGAACCTCGCCCGCGACATCGCTGCCGGCGGTGGCGGCGGTGGCGGCGGCGGTGGCGGTGCGGGCGGCGGGCTCCTCACCACGTTCTCGCCGCTGCGGCTGATCGATACGCGCACCCTGGGCGGGCCTATCCCGAGCGGCGCCAGCCAGTGCTTCCAGGTCGCCGGCCAGGCCAACGTGCCGGCCGATGCGGCCGCCGTCGCCCTCAACGTGACGGCCGTCGGCCAGACCGGACCAGGCTGGCTGACCGTGTATCCGAAGGGCCAGGGCGTGCCCGGCACCTCGACGCTCAACTTCGACCGGCCGGGCAACGAGTACGCCATCGCCAATGGCACGATCATCGGTCTCGGCGCGGGCGGCCAGGTGTGCGTCAACGTTGGGATGCCCAACAACGCCCCGGGCAGCGCGAACGTGATCCTGGACGTGACCGGCTACCTGCCGGGCGCGGCAGGGACCCGGCTGTCGATGCTTGGCTCGCCGCAGCGGCTGGTTGACACGCGCGCCTCGGGCGGCAGTGCGATCGGGACCGGCACCTCGCAGTGCTTCGCGGTCGCCGGGCAGAACGGCGTGCCGGCCGACGCGGCGGCGGTCGTGCTGAACGTGACGGCGGTCGGCTACCCGGCCAAGGGCTGGCTGACCGTGTACCCCAACGGCCAGGGCGTGCCCGGCACTTCGACGCTCAACTTCGACACCTCGGAGTACGCCATCGCGAATGGCGCCATCATGCGCATCGGCACCGGTGGCCAGGTGTGCGTGAGCGTCGGCACGGTCGGCAACGCGCCGGGCTCCTCGCACGTGATCCTGGACGTGACCGGCTATCTGGCGAAGGCGGCGGCCGCCCAACTGCCGATGCTCGACTCGCCGCAGCGAGCGGTCGACACGCGGACCGTCGGCGGCGGCGCCATCGGCACGGGCGCCTCGCGCTGCTTCACGGTGGCCGGGGTCATGGGCGTGCCGTCGAACGCCACGGCAGTGGTGCTCAACCTGACGGCGGTCGGCTACGGCACCAAGGGCTGGCTGACGGCCTACCCGGCCGGCCAGAGCCTGCCCGGCACTTCGACGCTCAACTTCGATACGTCGGAGTACGCCATGGCCAACGGGGCGATCATCCAGGTCGGCAGCAATGGCCAGGTGTGCGTGAGCGTCGGCACCGTGGGCAGCGCCCCCGGCAGCTCGCACGTCGTCATCGACGTCGTCGGCTACCTCGTGCCGTAGCCCGGTCAGTCCTTCTCACACGCACGAGGTCATCCTGAGCGCAGCGAAGGCTCCATGCGGCAGCAGCCCGCCGGTTCACTCTCCTCACAACGCAGCCTCTGACGGGGAAGGTGACGCGGCGGGCGGCTGAGGCCGAACTGTTACGTCTTGTCGGGCAGAAAGCCTTCTGCGCATCGGTGCCGGCGGCCTATAACGGCCGCCTTGGTCGCTCGTCTTCGCGCCTGTCGCTCTGTCGCCCCGCGGCTACTGCCGCTGCTCGTCGGCGCGCTGCTGCTTGCCCTGGGCAGTCCGCTGGTGCCGTTCGGCGCCAGCGCCTCGTTCGCCCAGTCGGCCCCGAGCAACGACGACGCCGGGCAGAAGGCGGCCGACCTGCTGCGTGCCCGGGCGGCCGGCGACGTCTCGCCGGACCGCGTGGTCGTCGTCTACCGCGCGACCGCTTCGGCCAGTGATGCGGCCCGCACGACGCTGCGCCAGCAACTCGGCGCCCGCCTACTGCGCAGCGATCCGCACGGCACCCACGAGGTGGTGCGCGCCCCGGCCGCCAACGCCACCAGTCTGGCCGCGCACCTGAAGCAGCAGCCGGAGGTGCTGGACGCCTACCCCGATCGCGTGGTGCACGCCCATCTGGCGGCCACCGATCCGCTCGCCAGCCAGGAGTGGGGGCTGGGCACTATTGCCGCGCCGACCGCCTGGGACACCGCGCTGGGCCAGGGGGTCAACGTAGCCGTCCTCGACTGCGGCATTCACGCCAGCCACCCCGACCTGGCCGGCCAGGTCGGGCTCGAACAGAACTTCACCGCGGCCGCCACAGCTGACGATCTGTGCAACCACGGCACTCACGTTGCCGGCACCATCGCCGCCGTGCTGAACAACGGCATCGGCGTGGCGGGCGTGGCGCCGGCCGCCCATCTGCTCAACGGGAAGGTGCTCGACGATTCGGGCAGCGGCTTCCTGTCTGACATCGACACTGGCATCCAGTGGGCCGCCGACAACGGCGCCAAGGTCATCAACATGAGCCTCGGCGGTCCGTTCGCCTGTGACAGCGTGACCCAGTCGGCGATCGACTACGCCTGGAACAAAGGCGTGGTGATCGTGGCGGCCGCCGGCAACAACGGCGCCAGCGGCGCCGAGGCACCGGCCAACTGCCAGAACGTGATCGGCGTGGCGGCCACCGATCAGAACGACGCCATGGCCAGTTTCTCGAACTACGGGAGCGGCGTCGAGGTGGCCGCGCCCGGGGTGAGCGTCGAGTCGACCGTCAACCCCAGCCTCAACGGTGGCAGCCAGTACGCCCGCTTCAGCGGCACCTCGATGGCCACCCCGCACGCCGCCGGGGTGGCGGCACTGATCTGGAGCACCCGCTACGGCACCAGCGCAGCGGCCGTCCGCGACCGCCTGTTTGCGACGGCCGACCACATCAGTGGCACCGGCAGCAACTGGACGTACGGCCGCATCGACGCCGCGGCAGCGGTGGCCGGCGGCGCCCCGAGCACGCCGACACCAACGCCGACACCCAGCCCGACGGCCACCGCCAGCGCGACGCCGAGCGCGACGGCGCCGCCCAGCCTGACAGCCACGCCGACGCCGACGCAGACAGCGAGCCCGACGGCGACGCCGAGTCCAACGAGTTCGGCGCCCTCGCCCGCGCCGACTGCCAGCCCGACGCCGCCGGCTGCGCCCAGCCCGACGCCGTCGCTGCCGAGCCCGATGCAGCTCCTGGCGCAGCCACAGCGGCTGGCCGATACGCGCCTGGCCGGCGGCGCCATCCCAACCGGCACCACGCGGTGCTTCGCTGCGGCCGGCCAGGGCGGCATCCCGTCGGATGCAGCCGGCGTGCTGCTGAACGTCACCGCCGCGGGCGAGACGACGCGTGGCTGGCTGAGCGTCTACCCATCCGGCCAACCCGTGCCGGCGACCTCGACGCTGAACTTCGATCCGTCGGCCTACGCCATCGCCAACGGCACCGTCGCCCGCCTCGGCCCGGATGGCCAGGTGTGCGTCAGCGTCGGCACGATCAATGGCGCGCCCGGCGGCGCCCAGGTCATCCTCGACGTGACCGGCTATCTCGGCGTGGGCGGTCTGCCGCAGTTGACGCTGCTGCGTGCGCCCCAGCGCCTGGCCGACTCGCGCACAAACGGTGGCGCGCTCCCAGGTGGAACGAGCCGCTGCTTCGCCGTCGGCGGCCTGGAGGGCATCCCGGCCGATGCCGCGGCGGTCGTGCTCAATGTGACGGCTACCGGCCAGACGGCGCCCGGCTGGTTCAGCCTGTACCCGGCCGGCCAGAGTGCGCCGTCGACGTCGAGCCTCAACTTCGCGCCCACCTCGTACGCCATCGCCAACACGGCGGTGGTGCGCTTGGGCAGCGGCGGCCAGGTGTGTGCCACGCTCGGGACCCTTGACGCGGTGCCCGGCAGCGCCCACATCATCCTAGATGCGACCGGCTACCTCCCCGCGACCGGCCTCGCCCAGCTCCCGATGCTCCCAAGTCCCCAGCGCGTCGCCGATACCCGCACCAGCGGCGGTCCTCTGCCGATGGGCAGCACGCGCTGCTTCGCGGTCGCCGGCCTAGACGGCGTGCCGTCGAACGCCAGCGGTGTCATCCTGAATGTGACGGCCGTCGGCTACGGTACGCAGGGATGGCTCACGGTCTTTCCGGCCGGCCAGCCGCTGCCGCCGACCTCGACGTTGAACTTCGACCCGTCCGAGTACGCTATCGGCAACGCGGCGCTGGTGCGGCTCGGGACCAACGGCCAGGTGTGCGTGAACGTTGGGGCCAACGGCGGCGCCACTGGCAGCAGCCAGGTCATTCTGGACGTGATGGGCTCGTTTTCGGCGTGAACGTCTGGCGCCTGGGGCGCGGCGTAGCGGCCCTGCTGGTGGCGCTGGTCGTCGGCCTGGGGACGCTGGTGGCGCCGTTCGGCACGGGTGCGACGCAGGCCCTCGCCGGCCACGACCAGGGTCTAAACGGCGGCTGGGCGATCGACGATAGCGGCCACACCAGCTTCACCCACTCGCTGAGCGGCAGCCTGGGGACGATGCGCCAGGCCGGAGCCGGCTGGGTGCGCGTCGTCTTCCGCCTCGGCGGCTGCTATCCGACCTGGACGGCGATCGGTTGCGACGGGCGCACCGCCCTGCAAGCCTACGACCAGGTGGTTGCCGCCATCAGGAGCCAGAACCTGCAGATCCTGGCCATCCTGACGGCCGAGAGCTGGCCCGGCAGCCAGGCCGATTGGACGGCCAGCAACGCCGAGACAGCCGGCGGCAGCGGCGACAATGCCTACGTCGCGGCCTTCGCCCAGCAGGCGGCCGCCGTGCTGGCCCAGCACTTCGCCGGCCAGGTCGACGACTGGGAGGTGTGGAACGAGCCGAACGCCTGGACCACCAGTGACGGCCAGGGCCACTTCAGCGGCTCGAGCTACCTGTACCCGTCCAACTACGCCTGGCTGCTCCAGCGCTCGTACCAGGCCATCAAGGCCGCCCAGCCTGACGCCCACGTCCTGTTCGGCGGCCTGTTCGCCCACGAGTCCTTCGGCGCCCAGGTGGCGATGCTCGTCGATGGCCGACCGCAGCGGGTCATCAAGCGCGGCGACATGCCGGGTGCCCGCCGCCCGCCACCGCGCGGACGGGCGCTGAGCGCCCAGAGCGCGGCCGCCACGTGTACTGATCACACGCCGCCCGGCTCGGATAGCGGCGCCTCGTACCTGTGCGCCACGTACGCCGTCGGGCTTGGTTACGCCAACTGGACGCCGGGCGCCTACCCGTTCGACGACGTTGGCCAGCACCTGTATCTGGCGCTGGGGACGTCGGTCAGCAGCGGCACGCTTCAGACCTACCTGCAAGACTTGCGGCAGGCGTACCTCGTCTACGAAGGCGCCGCCACGACCAAGCGGACCCAGGTGACCGAGGTCGGCTGGCCGACCGATCAGGTCAGCCAGCAGGTTCAGGCCGACAACCTGCGGGTCGCCTTCCAGACGCTGCAGGCCACGAGTTACGTCGCCCGCACGTACTGGTTCAGCACCCAGGACGCGCCGGAGGCGGGACTGTACTACGGCCTCGTGGACACCAACGGCGCCCCGAAGCCGTCGTTCGCCGCCTACCAGCAGTACGCCGCCTTCGGCACGCCGCCGCCGACGGCCACGCCAACGCCCACCCCAACACCCTGGCCAACGCCAACGCCGGTGCCAATCCAGCCGCCGGTGGGCGCGGCCGCCATCCAGGTCCTGCTGCACGCCGAGCGCATCGCCGACACGCGCATCTGGGGCGGCGCCATCCAGAGCGGCACCAACCGCTGCTTCGCTGTGGCCGGCCAGGGCGGCATCCCGTCCGATGCGGCCGGCGTGGTGTTGAACGTGGCCGCCGTTGGCCAGGCGACGAGTGGCTGGCTGACGGTGTATCCGAACGGCCAGGCGCTGCCGGCCACCTCGACGCTCAACTTCAATCCAGCCGCCTACGCCCTGGCCAACAGTGCCATCATGCGCATCGGCAGCAATGGCCAGGTGTGCGTGGGCGTCGGTACCCCGAACGGCGCGCCGGGCAACGCCCAGGTCATCCTGGATGCGACCGGCTATCTCACGAGCAGCAGCCTGGCGGCCATGCCGCTGCTGCCGGCGCCACAGCGCCTGGTCGACACGCGACTGCTGGGCGGCGCGCTGCCCAGCGGTAGCACGCGCTGCTTCCAGGTCGCCGGCCAACAGGGCATCCCGGCCGATGCCGCCGCGCTGGTGCTCAACGTGACGGCCGTCGGCTATGTGGCGCCCGGCTGGCTGACCGCCTATCCGGCCGGCCAGCCGATGCCGTCGACCTCGACGCTGAACTTCGATCCGGCCGAGTACGCCATCGCCAACGGGGCCATCGTGCGCCTCGGCTCCGGCGGCCAGGTGTGCCTCAACGTCGGGACGGTCAATGGCGCGCCCGGCGGCGCCCACGTCATCATCGACGCGAGCGGCTACGTCACCACCAGCGGCCTGGCCCAACTACCGCTCCTGCCGGCGCCCCAGCGCCTGGCCGACACGCGTCTCGGCGGCGGGTCGATCCCGAGCGGCGCCACACGCTGCTTTCCGGCCGCCGGCCTGGCCGGCATCCCGGCCAGCGCGACCAGCGTCATGCTGACGGTGACCGCCGTTGGTGACACCACGCCCGGCTGGCTCACGCTGTATCCACAGGGCCAGCCGTTGCCGAACACCTCGACGCTCGACTTCGATCCGTCGGCCTACGCCATCGCCAACGGCGCCGTGCTGCCGCTGGGCAGCGGCGGCCAGGTGTGCGTCGCGGTCGGCACGGTCAACGGTGCGTCCGGCGGCGCCCACGTGGTGCTCGACGTGACCGGCTACCTGCTGCCCTGAGCGTGGCGCAGCGGCCGGGCCTGAGCACGGCTCGGCTCGGCCACGACCGCCTCGAAGGCGTCCAGATACCGGGCCGCCATGTCGCGGGCTGAGCCAAACGTGGCCAGCCGCGACCGACCGGCGGCGACCAACGTCGCGGCCAGCGCCGGCTCGTGTTCCAATCGTTCGATGGCCGCGACGATCTGATCCGTATCGGTCGGATCGAACAGCAGGGCCGCCTCGCCCGCCACCTCGGGCAAACTCGTCGTGTTGCTGCACAGGACCGGCACGTCGGACGCCATCGCCTCCAGCAGCGGCAGGCCGAAGCCCTCGTACAGCGAGGGGAAGATCAGCGCCCGCGCCCCGCCCAACAGGGCCGCGAACTCACCTTCGGGCAGGTAGCCGGCGAAGGCGAAGCGCCCCGGCGCGAGGTGCGCCCGCGCCAGGTCAGTCACCGCCGTGGCGGCCGCGCCCGGCGCGCCGGTGCAGATCAGGCCCAGGTCCGAGTCCGGCCAGCGGCGCAGATAGGCGGCGAAGGCATCGATGAGGCGCGGGTGGTTCTTGTGCGGCCAGGGGTTGGCCGGGTAGACCAGGTAGCGTCGGCCACCGAGGCCCAGCCGTCCTCGCACGGCCGACGCCGTCGCCGCGGCGTCGGCCGGCGCGTGGCTGGCGTGCAGCAGGCTCGAGTGGATCGTCTGGACGCGCTCGGGCGGCAGGTCCGCGCGGGCCAGGACGTCCTGGCGCACGAACTCGGAGACGCAGATCAGCCGCGCCGCCCGCTGCGCCGCGTCGGTGAAGTGGGCGTGCCGCCCGGCCCGCTGCTCGGCGGTAAAAAACTCCGGGTAGGCGAGGTACTGCAGGTCGTGCACCAGCGACACCAGGGGCACGGCCGGATCGAAGTAGAACGGCGCCGTGAACGGGCAGAAGAGCAGGTCCGACGGCAGCGCGTGCGCCAGCCGAGCGCGCCGCACGCGTTTCACAACTCGCCAAATCGTGTCCTTGAGGTGGCCGCGCGCGGCCGGTGGCACGAACGTGTCGATCAGCACGCGGGCGGCCTGCCGTGCGCCGCCGGCCGCTTCGCGGCTGTCGTCGGGGCCGACCAGGTCGGCATCCACGCAGCGGCGGCTGACGTTCGGCGCGTCCAGCGCGGCGAGTTCGTCGTGGCTCACGGCGCTGGTCAGCAGCGTGAACTCGACGTCCGGCGCGAGCGTCGCGAACTGCTCGACCAGCGCCAGCGCCACCACCTTGGCCCCGCCGTTGTCGCCACCCGGCAACAGCGGCGTCAGGTCGATGCTGACCCGCTGGAGGGGGCGTGCTGCGCCGGCCACGCTACGTCACCGGCAGCCGCA
>Ga0213876_10002514_pt1 | contig 10754 bp, 8 predicted proteins | sample BarmaccomBMRX_R9_FD_160113 | JGI IMG/M metagenome (GOLD analysis project Ga0213876, IMG submission 160113) | Root-associated microbial communities from Barbacenia macrantha in rupestrian grasslands, the National Park of Serra do Cipo, Brazil - RX_R9 | ecosystem: Host-associated > Plants > Roots...
CGACGTGGCCCACATCAGGAGCCTGGTCGAGCACGACCCGCGTGTGGCCGCCGTCGTCCCAGTCGCCCTCGAGCAGGCGCCGATGTCCGGCCAGGCCCAGACGTTCGCCGCCCAGGTCAACGTCCTCGGCGTGCCGACCGATGCGCCCCCGAGCCTCGTCCAGTTCCAGACGCCGGACGGCAAAGCAGCCGGCTCGATCGGTGACCTCGGCCCCGATGAGGTCTTCCTGAACACCGAGGCCGCCACCGCCCTGGGCGCGGCCGCCGGCCAGCCGGTCCACCTGTTCGGCCTGCCCAACGGCGCCACCGCCGACTGGCAGATCAAGGCCGTCACCCGGCTTGGCGACCTGGGCGGCGCCCAGGCGACCGTGTTCGTGCCGCTCGACCGCCTCCAGACGCTCTTCGGCCACCCGGGTGAGGTGAACGAGGTGCTGATCCTGAACGCTGGCGACCCGGCCCAGCGGCTGGCCAACTCGTGGCCGGTGACCGTCGAACTGCGAGCCGCCTTCCTCGACCGGCCCACGGCGCGGCGGCTGTTCCGTGCTGTCTCGTCCGCGCCGGCCCGCGAACTGGTGGCGCGCGCGGTGGCCGACCCGACCACGGCCGGCCGGCTGGCCGCCAAGCTGCGTCGCCTGCAAGCGGTCATTGACGAGCCCAACGCGGCCGCCGACCCCGAGTTCGCCGCCTTAGCCCAGGACCCGGAGGTGCTCTCGCGCCTCGCTTCGCGGCTGCCGGGCGTCGTCCAGCGCGGCAACACGCCGTTCGCGGCGGCGGTCGCCGGCAGCGGCAGCACTGGCAGTTTCCGCGTCCTCGACGTTCAGAGCATCGCCCAGGACCAGGCCGACCGCTGGGGCAGCGCCTTTACCGACCTGTTCGTCGTCCTCGGCGCGTTCTCGCTGTTCAGCGGCACCCTGCTGATCGTGCTGGTCTTCTCGCTGGTCGCCCTCGAACGGCGCACCGAGCTCGGCATCAGCCGCGCCCTCGGCGCCCGGCGCCGCGACGTGATCCTGCTACTGGCCCTGGAGGGCGGGCTGTACAGCCTGATCTCGTCGCTGTTCGGGCTCGGCGGTGGCCTGGCGCTGGCCCTCGGCATCATCGCCCTGGCCCAGGGCCTGGTCCAGCAGTACGGCTTCCACCTCGAGCCGGTCGTCGAACCGGCCAGCATCGCCGCCAGCTACGGCCTCGGCGTGGTCCTGACCTTCATCGCGGTCACCGTCACGGCCTGGCGCTCCAGCCGCTTCAGCATCGTCACCGCCATGCGCGACCTGCCCGACCCGGCGGCCGCGCCGCCCGGCTGGCGCTGGCTGCCGCTGAACGCGGCGCCGGCCACGATCGGGCCGCTGCTGGTCAGCTTCAGCATCGCCCACCGCCTGTCGCTGGTGTACGCCGTCGGCGTCGCCGCGAGCATCGTCGGCCTGGCGCTCATCGCCCGCTGGGTCCTCCGCCGCGCCGGCCACAGCGGGGCCGAGCGGGTCGTCTTCACCCTGGCCGGGCTGGCCTTGATCGGCTGGTGGGCGCTGCCGTTGCGGCTGTTCCCATCAGTCGTCGAGATGAACGTGTTGAGCGGGGTGAGCATGCTGCTGGGCGCGGTGTGGGTGCTGGCCTACAACGTCGGGCTCCTGCGCCGCCTGCGTGCCCCGGCCGCGCTGTGGCGGCTGAGCACAGCCTATGTGGCCGCCAATCGCTTCCGCACCGGGCTGACGCTGGCCATGTTTGCCCTGGTCGTGCTCAGCCTGACCTTGTCGGCCGTGCTGCTGACGGTCACGCGTGTCGCCTACGCCGACCCCGAGGCCGTCACCGGCGGCTGGGACATTCACGTCCAGAGCAGCCGGCCGCCGCACGACCTGCGCGACGACCTGGCCGCTGGCGGCGCGGTCGCGCCGGACGCCTTCACCGCCATCGGCCAGGTCGCCACGCTGCGGGTCGAGGCCATCCAGACGGACAGCGGCTCGCGCTGGCAGCCGGGCAGCCTGCTGGCCGTCGACGACGCCTTCGCCCAGGCGGCGCGCACGCCGCTCACGGGCGGCCCGGTGGACGCCTGGCAGCAGCTCACCCAGCCCGGCACGGCCATCGTCGGCGCCGCGCTGCTCGGTCCGTCGACCAGTCGCCTGCACGTCCAGACCGGCGAGGGCGGCGCCTTCCATCCGGTCACCCTGTGGCTGCGCGACCTGGGCTCGACCCAGCCGGCGGTGCGCGTCGAGGTCATCGGCGTCGTCGATGCCCGCGGTCCGTTCGGGACGGCCATCTTGACCAACCAGTCGACGCTCGCCGGGTGGCCGTCGCCGGAGCAGTCGGGCTACTACCTGGCCGTCCCGCCCGGCACCAACGCCCGCGAGCTGGCGGCCGGCGTGAGCTTGTCGGCCGACGACCTGCACGCCAGCACCATCGGCGACGAGCTCCGCCTCGTCTCGGGCGTGCGCGGCCTGCTCAACATGATCCTCCAGGGCTTCATGGGCGTTGGCCTGCTGGCTGGTGTGGCCGCCCTGGGCACGTTGAGCACGCGCGCGGTCGTCGAACGCCGACGCCAGATCGGCGTCCTGCGGGCGCTCGGCTTCAGCGCCCGCGCCGTCAGCCTCGGCCTCCTGGTAGAGTCGATCGTCGTGTCCGTGCTGGGTGCCATCCTGGGCGTCGGCGTGGGCCTGTTCGTGGCCCAGAACACCGTCGCGTTCCTGAGTCGGCTCAACCCCGAGCTACGCTTCGGCGTACCCTGGGAACAGATCGGCCTGGTCGTCCTGGTCGCCTGCTGCGCGGCCGTCCTGATGACCATCCTGCCGGCCCGCCAAGCCGGCCGCCTGGCGCCAGCCGAAGCGCTGCGGGAGGCCTGACCAGTGGACGTCTCAGACCTGCTGCTCGACGGCTTTGGCCGCATCCTGCACAACGTCCAGACCTGCCTCGACGGGCTCAGCCCGGAGCAGCTCGTCTTCCGCCCGGACGAGCAGGCCAACTCGATCGGCTGGCTAGCCTGGCACCTGACCCGCGTCGAGGACGACCACGTCGCTGACCTGGCCGGCCGGCCCCAGGCGTGGATCGAGCGGGGCTGGCACGCCCGCTTCGACCGCCCGGCTGACGAGGACGACACCGGCTTCGGCGACACCGCCGAGGACGTGGCCCGTCTGCGCCCGGCCAGCGCTGGGCTTTTGCTCGACTACTACCAGGCGGTGCATACGCGCTCGCTGGACTACCTGCGCGGGCTCCAGCCTGCCGACCTCGACCGCGTGCTCGACGAGCCGTGGTGGGACCCGCCGGTGACCGTCGGCGTGCGGCTCGTCAGCGTGCTCGACGACTGCCTGCAGCACAGCGGCCAGATGGCCTACGTCCGCGGCCTCATCGAAGCCCGCCACTGGTACCCCGCCTGAGGCGCATCGGCGTGTCGGCCGCGACGCGCCGGCAGCTTCCTTCCGCCCTGCGCGGTCCTGTCGCGGTGCTGCCCGCTGCATCAGTGCCGCTGTGTGCAGACAGCCTTCGTCCGGGCGGGCGGCAACGGTCCACGATCTCCGCGCCGCGACGATCGGCGCCCTATGGCTCGCTGGCGACCGGCTGGCGCAGGGCGCACTGGACGCTCGCCAGCAGCTCGTCGGCGTCGAAGGGCTTGGCCACCAGGCCGGCCACGCCCAGGTCCGTGCTCTCGAGCATGCGCGCCCAGCGCCGCGGCACCATCAGCACCAGCCGTAGGCGGCGCGTCAGCTCGGCCAGGTGATCGCGGTGCTCGTCGGCCAGCAGCCCCGCCATGCTCTGCCAGGCGACCAGGGCGACCTCGTCAGCCTGCCCCGCCGCGCACTGCATGGCCTGTTCGAGCGTCGTGCACAGCTCAACGCTGTAGTTGTCGGCGGACAGCACGTCGACGATCGCCGAGCGCAGGGCGGCGTTCGGCTCGATCAGCAAGACGCGTCTTCGTCGCGGCGCCGCCTCCGCCGCCGAATGCGTCTGCGTAGCAATCACTGTGCGCAGCGTAGCGTCGGCAGCCGGGCCGGCCACAGATGCAGACCTATACATTTATTCTCATTCCGCATCCCTCATCCCCCATCCCGCGGCTGCTGTGGGCGTGGCTGGCGGCGGTCAATACCCGCGCACCGCTGCTGGCGGTCGGCCCCCTACTGCCGCTGCTGATGAGCGACCTCGGCCTGTCGTTCACCATCGCCGGCCTGCTCTCTGGCCTGCCGCTGCTGCTGATGGGCCTCAGCGGCCTGCCCGGCGGTTGGCTGGTCGACCGCGTCGGCGCACGCCGGGTGATGATCTGGTCGTTGCTGGGTGTGACCCTGGGCGGCGTCGTACGCGGGCTGGCCCCGGCCGGGGCGGTGCTGCTGCTCGGCACGGTCGTCCTCGGCCTGGCCATCGGCATCTTGCAGCCGGCGCTGCCCCGCGTGGCCCGCGACACGCTGCCGCGCAACACGCGCCTGGCCACGGCTGTGTACTTCAACGGGCTGGTCGTCGGCGGCGCGGCCGGCGTGGCGCTCACCCCCGTCCTGGTCCACCTGGCCGGGCCGACCGGCTGGCGCGGCGTGCTGGTCGGCTGGGCCGCCGTCGGTGCGCTGGCCGCGTTCGGCTGGCTGGGGCTGAGCACCGGGCGACGCACCGAGCTGCATCGCGGCGGCCTCCAGTGGGCCGACATCGTGGCCGCGCTGCGCCTGCCGGGCATGGCAGCCCTCACCCTAGCCATGGGCACCCAGAGCGCGATCTTCTACACCGTCACCTCGTGGGCGCCAACCTACCTGGTCGCCCGCGGCTGGTCGCTGGCCAGCGCCACGCTGCCGGTGGCGATGCTGCCGGCGACCTCGATCGTGGCCAGCACCTTCGCCGCGCCGGCCGAGGCCCGGCTGGGCCGCAGGACGGTGATCGCCATCTCGGGCTGCGTCATCGCCAGCGGCCTGGCCGTCTTCCTGGTGTGGCCCGATCAGACGATCTGGTTCATGGCCATCGCCTCGGGCGCCGGCACGACCTGGGCCTTCAGCGTGTGCATGGCCGCACCGGCCGCGCTGGCGCCCGCCAGACGCGTCGGGATCACCGCTGGCGTGCTGCTGGCCCTCGGCTACGGCGAGGCCACCCTCGGCCCGCTGGCCCTGGGCGGGCTGCGCGACGCCTTCGGCTCCTATCAGATCGGCTGGCTGCTCACCCTCGGCCTGGCCGTGCTGCTCAGCGCCACCGCCCTCGGCATCCCCACCCGCGCCGCCGAGCGCAGCCTCGAGCCGCCCGACGACGCCCTCGGCTAGCTGGCCGACAGGACCGCCTGAGTCTGCGTGGTCCTGGCTACCAGGCGGCCGCTGCCGTCGTGCAGCTCGGTGTCGACGACGATCACGCTGCGGCCGACGTGCAGCGGCCGCGCCGTCGCCCGCACCGTCCCGCCGCGGACGGCGCGCAGGAAGTTGGTCTTCGACTCGATGGTCGCCGTCCCACCGGCCCCAGCCGGCAGGTTGAGGAACGCCAGGTAGCCGCCGACCGAGTCGGCCAGGCCTATCATCGCCCCACCGTGCAGGGTGCCGACCGTGGTGCAGCGCGTCGGGTCCCAGGCGATGCTGGCCTGAACCTGGTCGCGGCTGGCGACGACGTGGGTGATGCCGAGCAGAGCGGCGAACGGCATGCGCTCGCGAAACGCGGCCGTCTCCGGATCGAGGTCCTCGCCCGGCGAGGCAGTCGACTGGCTAGAGGTCACCCGCCGAATGGTGCCCCAGCCGCCCATCCAGCGCCACGCCCAGCCGCCCGCCCCGCGCCAATCTCTCTCACCCGCCTCGCCCCCTCGCCGGCTCGCCCTCCTCGCAGCGCCCCCCTCACCCGGCTCGCTGTCGCTCGCCGGCCTCTCCCCCTCCAGGGGCGAGGCAGATTGAGCGCTGCGCCTTCGGAGGGCACTGGAGCGTTGCAGTTCACCGCGCCAGGGTCGTCCACTCGTTTGCGGTGCACTGCGGCGTTGCAGCCCACCGGGTCAGTGTCCATCGAGCGTGGACGGCCCGTACCGCCTCGCCCCTGCGGGGTGGATAACGGCCGCGCGGCAGCGCGGGTGAGGGGGCGGCGTACGAGCAGTGCAGGGCGGCGTGGGCGTGCGGGGGCGGCGCTAACGAGGCGCCGGTGCGGCGCTCCGTTCGCGGTCGACCAGCAGGCGGCGCAGGATTTTGCCGGAGGGCGATTTGGGGATGCTGTCGACGAACTCCAGGCGCCGCACTCGCTTGTAGGGCGCCACGCGCTCGGCCACGTACGCTAGCAGGGCATCGGCGGAGACCGGCCGGCTGGCGACGACCAGCGCCTTGGGCACCTCGCCGGCCTCGGCGTCCGGGCTGGGGATGACCGCCGCGTCGGCCACCGCCGGATGAGTAGTCAGGACGGCCTCGAGCTCGGCCGGCGCGACCTGATAGGCCTTGTACTTGATGATCTCCTTCACCCGGTCGACGATGAACAGGTAGCCGTCGGCGTCGAACGCGCCGACGTCGCCGGTGTGCAGCCAGCCGTCGGGCTCGAGGCTCAGCGCCGTCGCCTGCGGGTTGCGCAGGTAGCCCTTCATCACCTGCGGGCCGCGCACGAGCACCTCACCGGTGTGGCCGGCGCCGAGCGCGGCGCCGCTGGCCAGGTCGACGATCTTCGCCTCAGTGCTGGGCACCAGGTGGCCGACCGAGCCGCGCCGCCGGACCTGGCCGTCATGCAGCAGGTTGGTCGTGACCGGCCCGCTCGCCTCGGTCATGCCGTAGCCCTGGCGCACGGCGCAGCCCAGCCGATCGGCGGCCTGCTGCTCCAGGTCGGCCCCCAGCGGCGCGGCCGCGCACAGGACCGAGCGCAAGCTGGAGACGTCGGCTTCAGCGACGGCCGGGTGCTTGGCGAGATCGGTCAACACGGGCGGGGTGATGAACATGCTCGAGATGCGCTCGCGGGCGATCGCCTCGAGCAGGCGGCCGAGGTCGTAGCGGGCGAAGATGACGATGCTCGCCGCGGCGAACAGGCCCAGGTTCATCACCCCGTGCAGGCCGACGACGTGGAAGAACGGCGAGAGGGCCAGCAGCACGTCGTCGTGGCGCGCCAGGTCGCCGGCAGACAACTGGAGCAAGCTGGCGATTAGGCTGCGATGGGTCAGCTCGACGCCCTTCGGCAGGCCGGTCGTGCCGCTCGAATACAGGATCAAGGCCGTGTCGTGCGGCTCGACAGGCGTCAGCGGCGGCGGCGCGCCGGTCGGCAGCGCCGCCAGCCCGTGGACGGTTGACACGCCGGCCAGGTGGGCCGCCTGGGTGGCCCGCTCGGCGACCTCGGCGGCGACGATGCAGCGCGCGGCGCCGGCATCCTGGAGCTCGGTCTGCATCTCGGCGGCGGTGAACAGTGGATTGACCGTCACCACCACACCCCCGGCGCGCCAGACGGCGTGGGCGGCGATCACGTACTCCGGGGTGTTGAAGCCGCACAGCGCCACCACCTCGCCCGGCTGGAGCCCGGCCGCCCGCAAGCCGCCGGCCACACCGTCGATGGCCGCGACGAGCGCGCCGAACGTCAGCCGCCGCCCCGTCGTGGCGTCGATCAGCGCCACCTTGTCCGGCCGCGCCCGGGCCCGCTCGAGGGCGAATGAGCTAAAGTCCGTCGCCGGCAAGTCGAGCGGCGGCAGCGAACTGCGCAGGCCCATCGCCCCAGGTTAGACCGCCGTCGCCACGCTGGGCGCGGCGGTGGGGGCGAGCGCTGGCGTGCGAACGTGCGGCCGGGCGACGCCGAAGGCGACGAACCGCGGCGGCAGGTCGCGCAGACCCGGCACTTGCAGCAGCAGGCGCATGAGCGCCGGGGCCTGGACCTCGCGGCCGCTCTCCAGGCCGGGCTTGAGCAGGCGCTCCTGGATCTGGCCCTGGACCAGCTGGGTGATCCACACCGCGAGCTCGCGGCGGCGTTGGACGCGGGCCAGGTGGCGGGTCGTGAGCGTGCCGTCGCGCAGCGGCTGCCACAGCCGGTTGGCCGCCTCGACGGCGTCCTGGATGGCCACGTTGATGCCCACCCCGCCGACCGGCGACATGACGTGGGCGGCGTCGCCGATGGCCAGGTAGCCCGGGCGGTACCAGCGCCGCAAGCGGTCGGCGCGCACCGTCAGCAGCTTGATCTGGTCCCAGTCCTCGAGCTCGCCGACGCGGTCGACCAGCGTCGGCACGTGCTCGACGACCCGCGCCCGGAACGCCTCCAGGCCGGCCTGGCGCACCTCGTCAAAGGCGCCCTTGGGAATCACCCAGGCGACTTGCCAGTAGCTGCGGCGGTCGATCAGCCCGACGAACTGGCCGCCGGTCAGGCGGAAGTCGATCATGTTCGGCTCGTCGGGCCGACGCGAGATGCGGAACCACAGCACGTCCATCGGCGGCGACGACGCGGCCAACGGCAGCCCGGCCGCCGCGCGGGTGGCCGAGCCACGGCCATCGGCGCCAACCGTCAAGGGTGCCTCGACGGTGTGCTCACCCTGCGGTGTGCGATAGCGCGCGCCCCGCACCTGGCCGTCCGACCACAGCAGCTCGACCGCCTCGGCTTGCATGGCCAGATGAAAGGTCGGATAGCGCTGCGCTTCCTGCGTCACAAAACGGAGAAAATCCCACTGCGGGACGAAGGCGATGTAGGGGAACTTGGTCCGCCCGCGCAGGCGCTCGAAGTCGGCGCCGAGGGTGAAGCCGCCGCCAAACTCGAAGCCCAGCCGGGTGACGGTCGAGTGGGGCACCTGGCCGAGGAACCGCTCGGCCAGCCCGAGCTCATCCAGGATCTCGAGCGTCGACGTGTGGAGGGTGTCGCCGCGGAAGTCGCGCAGGAAGTCGGCGTGCTTCTCGAGGACCAGCACCTCGACGCCAGCGCGGGCCAGCAGGAAGCCGAGCACGGCGCCGGCCGGTCCGCAACCGGCGATGCAACACTGCACGCGCTCGGGAACAGGTGCATGCGTCATGGGCAGTTAGCTCCCGGTGAGGAAGCCGATCACGTCCTGAGCGAAGCGCACGGGCTGTTCCCACGGCAGGGCGTGGCCGGTCCCGTCGTAGACGATGAGTTTCGAGCCCGGGATGCCGCGGGCGGTCGGCAGCCCCACCTCCTCCAAGCTGTTGACCTGGTCGTCGCGACCCCACAGGACCAGCGTCGGCACGCGGATGAACGGCAGCCGCCGGAGGGTGTTGTAGCGCTGCCGGGTGAGCGGGTCGGTCATGTGGCGCATGACCTTGGCGAACGCCTCCGGGTGGCCCGGCAGGTCGCGCTTGCGGATCGGCGCGGCGGCCAGCGCCTCGACGTCGACCTGGCCGTAGTTGGCCATGCGCGCGTACCACTGGCGGATCTCGTCCGGCTCGGGCACGCGGAACTCGACCATGCGCGCCAGCGGCCGGCTGGCGGTGCCGCCGCCGGCCACGTTCACCGCCCGCCGCACGCGGTCCGGGCTCTCGTAGCACAGCAGGGTGGTGATCCAGCCGCCCATCGAGTGGCCGACGACGTTGACCTGCTCCAGCCCGAGGGCGTCCATGAACTCACGGATGTGGTCGACCAGATAGGCGAACGAGAACTCCTGGTCGAAGACGTCGCCCAGGCCCCAGTTGAGACAGTCGAGCGCCAGGACGCGCAGGTGCTCGGACAGCGGGCCGATGGTCAGCGCCCAGTGCTCGCAGCCGGCGTTCCAGCCGGCGCCGTGGATGAGGATGGTGGGCTGGCCCTGGCCGGCCTCCCAGTAGCGGGTCCGCCCGTGGCTCAGCTGGACGTAGCGTTCGGTCCACGTGCGGGACACCTCAACCGTGCTCATGTCTCAAGTCTGGCAGTGTTAGGCAGCTCACCGCCAGGGTGTGAGCTTGCTCACAGTCAGCCAGGCGCCGCCGCGCGTACAGTGAGCCTCGCAGTGATGCCTCAGGTGGACCTCACCGATGCCCAAGCTCGCTTCACCCCACCGCGTTTCTGGCGCCGCCCCGCTCCGCGGGCGACGCGCCACGCGCGGGCGAGCCGCGCCGCGGCCGGGCCCGCCACCGGCCGCCGCGCCTGAGGCCGACCGGACTGAGGCGGCCACCGAGGCGCACGACTTCGCGCTGCTGCGGCGGGCCATCGCCGGGCGCGACCAGGACGCCTGGGCGGCCTGCCTGCTCCGTTTCCGACCGGCCGTCCTGGCCAGCCTGCGCCGCCTGCCGCCGGCCAGCATCGCCGTCGAGCATGACGACTACTGGGTCAACCGCGCCTTCGAGCGCTTCTGGTCGGCGGTGACCGCCGACCGGCTCGACCAGTTCACCTCGCTCGGTGCGCTGTTGCGCTACCTGCAGCTGTGTTGCCACAGCGTCGTGCTCGACGAGCTGCGCGTGCGCCGCCGCAGCGCCTGCACCTCGCTGAGCCGCCTGGGGGAGGACGTGGCCACCACCAGCGGTGGCCAGGAGACGGTCGTCGCCCGCCTGAGCGCCAGCGCTCTGTGGCAGACGATCCTGGCCGCCGCCCAGGACGAGCCCGAACGCGTGGTCGCCGATCTGGCCCTCGTCCGTGGCCTCAAGCCGGCCGCCATCCAGGCTGCCCACCCGGTCCAATTCGCGTCGGTGGCCGACGTGTACCGCACCAAGCGCAACCTGCTCGACCGGCTGCGCCGCCACCCGGGTGTGCTCCAATTCCTGGGGTGACGCCGTACGCCTGCATGCAGGACCTGCTGCCGGCCGGCACGTGTGGCCTGGCCCGCATCGAGCACTTCGACCTGAGCCCCCAGCAGGCAGCCATCATCGCCACCGAGACGCGCGACTGGCGCGTGCAGGCCGGCCGCTTCACCCGCCTGTACGTGCGCGACGAACTGGTCATGAGCGACACAGTGATGGAGCTCGAATCCAA
>Ga0213876_10002515_pt1 | contig 10754 bp, 15 predicted proteins | sample BarmaccomBMRX_R9_FD_160113 | JGI IMG/M metagenome (GOLD analysis project Ga0213876, IMG submission 160113) | Root-associated microbial communities from Barbacenia macrantha in rupestrian grasslands, the National Park of Serra do Cipo, Brazil - RX_R9 | ecosystem: Host-associated > Plants > Roots...
TGAGACAGGCCATCGGTGGCGGAACCCGGTCTGGCGCCACGCCGACGGCTCGTTCGCGGAGTGGTAGCCTTGAACGCCTGACGGGCTACGGCGCCTCCAGCCACGCGGTCGCGATGCGGAGAGCGTCGGCGAGCACGGATTCGGCGAGCGCGTCGAGGTCGCAGTCGTGCGCGCCGACGCCCGCGTCCGCGAACGCGGCGACGATGCGGGCGTGCAGGCCGTCGACGTCGGGCGCGCGGCCGGCGATGCGGCTGCGGGGACGGGCGAGTGGGCGGTGAGCTCGCGAACGAGACAGGGTCGGTGCGGTCATTGGCGGAGGCGGATGATGGTCGCGCGCGCGCGGCGCTACCGATTCGACGAACGGCGGGTCGCCGAATGGACATCCGCCGCCACCTCCGATCACCAGTCGCCGCGACTGTTCAGCCGGTCGGCCGCGTACTTGACCGCGTAGACGTGGGCGTCCGGCGCCTCGTCGGGCACGTCCTCCCACTGGCCGAGTGCCTCGCCGTACTCGTCGCGCGCCTCGGCGCGGGCGGCGTCGGCGGAGGGGTGCCAGGTGTCGCCGCTCGACTCGCCGTGCACGGTGTAGCGGAAGAGCATCGCCCCCGGATCGGCGTCGGCCACGAGCACGACGACGTCCGCCTCGGGGAGCATGCGCGCCGGGTCGAGCGGGTAGCCGGCGGTATGGGTCGCGCGCCGCGCCTGCGTCATCGCGCCGACGAGCGCCAGCGCGCGGACCCGCGTGGGTGAGGTCATCGTCGCCCCCTGGTGAAGTGACTCTTCCGCCAGAGTAGCACCGCAGACGCGACCCGCGCCAGCGAGGACCGCGTCGGCGAGAGCCGTGTCGGCGCCGTCAGCCGGCGCGCCAGCGGTGCACGAGCCACGCACCGGCGGCGGCCACGACGAGGAGCGCGCCGAGCAGCCCGGCGCCGAGCGGGATCATCCCCGCCATCTCGTCGAACGCACGGCGGCCGGCGGCCGTGCGCGTGCCCCACGCGGCGAACAGCAGCAGCGCCACGCCCAGGCCACCGATCACCGCCGCCGTGCGCATCTGGGTTCTCCGTGGGGGTGCCTAACGCTCGCGAGGAGCGCGGGACGCTCTCGCCGGGGCGACGATGCCGTAAGGGCGGCCGCGCCGTGCACGACGATCACCGCGTCCGGGCGTCCGCGGAAGGGCGCGCGGCCGCTCGTCGTGCCGCTTCAGGCCGTGATCTCGACGAGGTTGCCGTCCGGATCGGCGACGACCGACTCGAAGTACCCGTCGCCAGTCTGCCGCGGCTCCGAGACGACCGGAACGCCGTCGGCGCGCAGCCGCTCGGTGAGCGCGACCACCGCCTCGCGCGAGCCGACCGAGAGCGCGAGGTGCGCATAGCCCACGGCGGGGGGCGACGCCGCGGGCGCGAGCGACGGCAGCGTCATGAGCTCCAGCCGGGCGCCGCCGCCGGGGAAGGCGAGGAAGTACGACGAGAAGCCGGCCCGCGTCGCGCTGTCGTAGCGCGGGCCGCGCTGCGCGCCGAACGAGCGCTCGTAGAACGCGCGCAGCCGCTCGAGGTCCGCCGTCCACAGCGCGGCGTGCTCCAGGCGCGGGCCGGGCTCCGGGTCGGGCATCCGTCAGGTGCCCGGCGCCGCGATCGCGGCCCCGATCACGGCTGCGAGCCGCTCGGGACGTCCATAGGTGTCGAGGCCGAGGCGAAGCGTGTAGGCGGGGTGCATCGCCGCGCGCTGCGCGACGAGGGTGAGCGCGGACGCGACGTGCCGCGAGACGACGGCCCACGGCGCCTGCCGCACCAGGCCGGCGAACGCATCGGGCGCATCGCACGCCGCCAGCGCCGTCGGCGCCTCGGCATCGACCCGCGACAGGAGGATGCCGCCGAGCGGCGCCGTCGCCTGCCAGCGCCCCGGGCCGACGCGCGCGAGCGGCACCTCGGCGCGCCGCCGCGTCACGCGGCCGTCCTCCCAGCCGACGTCGAGGTGGGGCGTGCGTGCCCAGGCGTGGACCACGACGCCGCCCGGCGCGCCCGACGCCAGCGCCACCGTGTCGTCGGACAGCCACCCCCAGCCGGCGCGGGCCAGCGTGAGCACGGTGGTCGATTTGCCGGCCCACGCGTCGCCGACGACGAGCCACGCGCGTCCGTCGGGCGCGACGACGGCACCGGCGTGCATGAGGAGTTGCCCCACGGCGCCCAGCAGCACGCCCGTCGCGATGGTGAGCAGCGGCACGGCGTCGCCGGGATCGCCGCAGGGATCGACCCAGCCGGCGCGCTCGACGATCGACAGGACGCCGTAGCCGGCCTCGCCGCGCAACGTCACGCGCCCGCGCCCCTCGTCGACCCACCCGCGTACGGCATCCATGCGCAGGCTCGGCGCCCCGCCCGGCGGCACCGTGGCGCCGGCGGCGGAACCAGGCGCGCCGACGCGCAGCCGGCACCGCTCGGCGCCCGGGTGCGGGTGCGGGCGCGGGCGCCACCGGGCGAGCAGCGGCGCCGCGTCCGCGTCGGTCTCGACCCACAGCGCGCCGTCGGCGACCGCCTCGGCCGGCGCGGCGGGCCACGACGCGCCGAACGCCGCCGGCGCGGCGGTCGCGGCCGGCGCCGCGACGGACGACGGCTGCGTCACGCCGTGTCGTCGCCCGATCGCGTCACCAGTCCGTCGGCGAGCAGGCGCGCCAGCAGGGCATCGGTCCCATCGGCGACGGTCGCGGGCGCCACGGGGTAGCGTGCGCAGAGGCGGTCGACGATCTCGTCACGCGTGGCACCGGCCGCGACGGCCTCCCACACCGCGGCGCCGGTGCCGTTGAGGCGGAAGTATCGCTTGCGGGGGACGTGCAGCAGGATGCACTCGCGGGCGAGCGGCGCGGCCAGCACGTCGGCGGCCGCGTGGTAGGCGGTCGGCATCGCGTCAGGCCAGGCGGTCGGTCGACTCGACGTCCTCGCCGAAGGCCGCGCCGAGGCGGACGCCGCCGGGAATGCCGCCACCGGTCGCGAGCGTGAGCTGCGTGAGCGGCGGCAGCTCGGTCAGGCGTGGCGTCTCCCAAACGTCGTCGGTCGCGGTCGGCTGGGGGGTGGGGTCGTCGTGCTCGGAGCGGGCGTGGTCGGCCATGGGAACCTCGACTAGCGAAAGCATTGGCGGCAGGAGTGCATCGCACCGTCGCCTGCGTCGACGGCGGTGTCGTGTGACGGTGACGCCGTGACGCAGAGTGCGTGCCCTCTGCCACCGCTCCGGCGCGGGTAGCCGGCGGTGGGCCCGCCGGCTATGATCGCCCATCGACGCGTCGGCGTTAGGCGGCGCGGCGCGACCCGAGCGACCGCGACCATGGACGTCCCTGCCCCGCCCCCATGTCTGACGCTGCAGGTTCGCACCGCGTATGGGGCGCCGCCGCCGCGCCGCATCCGGCTCGACCTGCCCGGCTGGGCCGGCAGCGCCGAGCGGATGGAGGACGGCGCCTCGCCACAGCCATGGCACTGCCGGCCGTTCATGGACGGCGCGACGTACGGTCTGGAGCTCGTGTATCCGTACCGGAACGAGTGCCGCGTCCACAACGCCGGGGGCACGGTGCGCTTCGAGGGCGGCCTGGCCGAGGAGATGGCCGCGGCGGGGCTGCCGCACCCGTTCGGCGTCTTCGCCGCCGGACACTATGGCATGGCGACCGCGCTCGATCTGCTGCCGCCGCCAGGCTACGCGCTGCGGCTGGAGCCGCACCCGCGCGTCTTCACCGGAGCCGAGGACGACGTCCCGATGGCCGTGCCCGGACACCTGCAGCGGTTCTGGCCGCGGCAGTTCTTCGCCGTCTTCCGCGCGCCCGCCGCCGGCGCGGTGCACGCGTTCCGCCCCGGCGAGCCGTACGCGCAGCTCCTCCTCGTGCCCGACGCGCAGACGTACGACGTGCAGCCCATGGACGCCGAGCTGGCCGCGGACCGCGCGCGCCAGGACCGCCAGGTGACCACGCTCGGCTACTTCCTCGCGCGGCGGCTCTGGCGCGCCGGCAGCGGCCACTGGTTCGACGACAAGTACAAGCAGCTGCTCCGCCGCTTCCGCCGCGGCGGTCTCGATGCGGTCCGCGAGCAGCTCCAGTCGGTCGACGACAGCGTCTCGCGCCTCGCGCCGCCGACGCCGCCCGACGACCGCTGACGCATCGGCGAGCGTTCAGCGCTGCACCGGAGCGAGGGTCATGACGGGCGGCGCGTCGAGCGGCGCGGTGGGGAGCACACCGCGCGCGGTGTCGCGGCAGAGCGGGCGCCACGCGCGATCGAGCTCGAAGGCGCGCCCCGCCGCGGCCAGCGCGTGGTGGCGACGCATGCCCTCGTCGTCGGGCCAGCGGAAGAGCGGATAGCGCGTCGTCTGCGTCATGCCGGCCGGCAGCGTGCCGTGGCGTACGAGGGTCTCGACGGCATCGGCCATCATCTCGGCGGCGAGCCGGTAGCTCGCGGCCTCCAGCGCGGCGAGGTCGCGGTCGTCGGGCCCCACGGCGACGATGCGCCGGTCGAGCACCGCGCCGGTGTCGATGCCGCGGTCGACGCGATGGAGCGTGGCGCCGATCGCGACGCCGTGGTCGAGCGACGCGCCGGTGACGCCCGAGCCGCGGATCCACGGCAGCAGCGCAGGATGCGCGTTCAGCACGCCGAGCCGCGCGGTGCCGATCATCTCGTCGCGCAGCAGGCCGCCGCCGCCGAGGATGATCCAGTCGGGGGCGAGCGCGCGCAGGTCGCGCACGAGGCGGCGGCCGTTCATCGCGCCCGTGGGAATCACACGTTGGCATCGCGCGGCGTAGAGCACGCGCCGGTGGCGATGGAACGCGATCGCCCGCTTGACGGTGATCGCTGCCGCCTTCGGCCATCGCACGATGCGGTTGCCTAACGATCGGCCGCGGAGGTCGGGCACGCCGAGGCTGCCGACGATGTAGAGCACCGCATCGAGCCTCACGCCGCGCTGCCACACGGTGTGCAGCACGCGCTGCCCGTGCGCGCTGTCGTTCGTGACGAGGACGATGCCGGCCACGGGCCCCGGTCCCTCGTCAGAACTGGTTGCGCTCGGCCAGCCGCAGGCCGACGCCGACGACGTTCGACGTACGCGGCACGATGGACGCCACGTCGTCGAACAGATGCTCGGCCGCGCCGTAGACCTCGACCGACCCGGCGCGCCCCGGCACGCGCCAGCCCAGCTCGAGGCGGTGGCTCGCACGCGCGCGCGCGGTGACGGGCGCATCGGGCGCGTGGGCGAAGAAGATACCCGACGTGGCGCCGCGCACGAACACCGCGCTGCCGCGCACGACGGTCGCTTCGATGCGCACGTCGGCCGTCGCCGAGCCGCGCGCCTGCCCCCACGAGTCGACGGGATGCGGCTGATCGGGCTCGTTCTGCGTCTGCCGGCCGTCCCACTGGCCGAGGTACCACGTGCCGCCGACCGCGCCGCGCGCGCGGACGCGGCTCCCGGCACGCATCCACGGCGAGACGACGCGCAGCCGGGGGCCATTGACCGACAGCGTGCGCTGCGTCGGGACGTAGCCGGGGATGTAGTAGGCCGGCCCCGGCGGATCGACGTCGTCGACGGCGTGCCGGCAGTCGTGCGCGAAGTCGAGCTGCACGGTCACGCCGCCGACGCGGTGCGCCACGCCGGCGCTGAGCTCCCAGCCGATGCCGCGCGGATTGAAGCCGCCGTCCTTGAGCGAGTTGGCGACCAGCTCGTCGGCGGTGCCGATGACGATCGTCGTGCGCGGAGACGCGCGCCACACCTCGATCGTGCCGGAGAGGCGCGCGTCCCACGCGCGGTCGTCGCCCGCCGAGCGCCAGCCGCGCTGCACGTCGGCGAGATAGCTGAATCCCGGGAGCAGTCCGCGCGGCCGCGTGGAGTCGTCGAGCGGGACGGGGATCATGACGCGCTGCGCGAACATCTGCGCCGCAGCGCGCGCCGGCAGCGCGGCGATCGCGCCGACGAGCGCGCCGACGAGCGTGCCGGCGATCGCCGCGGATGTGGCCCAGCGGATGAAACGCGTGCGGAGAGACGTCGACGGCATGAGCGCGGCAGCAACGGGGACGATGCGTCCCGCCTAACGGACGATGGCCCGGCGCACCGTGCCGCCGGACCAACGGGAACCCGCATGGACGCATGGGACGTACCGCGGGTCGCCGCCGACGCGCCCACCGCTCAGTAGCTCGCCCACGCGTCGGTGACGAGCCGCAGCACCGACTGCTGGACGAACCGTCGCTTGTACGCGTCCATCACGCGCTGCACGCGCGCCTCGACGTCGGGCGTGGCGAGGACCACGAGCTCGACGACGACGCTCCGCTCGCGCACCGTCGTGCCGTCGGGCGCGCGCCACTGGCCGGCGGCGTCCAGCACGGTCGCGCCTTCGGGGAACGCGGGCGTGAGCACGTCGCGCGCGAACGCGGTCCAGGCCGAGTCGCTGACCAGCGCGGTGTCGCCGATGTTGCGGCCGAAGTAGAGGCGCTCGACGCGCGCGCGCTGGAGCCCGGCCGGATGGGTGCGTCCCGCGCACGCGGCGGCCAGGCACATGGCGGCAGCGCCGGCGACACGGAGTCGGTACGAGGTCGTCACGGAGGGAGGGGGCCTAACGGAGCGCCGGGAGGCCGCACTCGGGCTAACCAGCCGCGCCGTCGGAGAGGGTGCGCAACAGGTACGTCGGCTGCGGCATCTCGGGGGCGAACCCGCACGCGCGATAGAATTCGACGGCACCTGCGTTGTCACCCAGCACCCACACCTCGTCGATCGCGTGGTCGCGCATCCAGCGCTCCATCGCGTCGAGCAGCGCGCGGCCGACGCCGCGCCGGCGCCACGCCGAGCGGACGCCGATCTCGTAGAGCAGCAGCTCCTCCCCCGCGCCCGAGCGCAGCGGCACGATGATGCAGAGCAGCAGCCCGACGACGTGGTCACCCTCCGCCGCGATCCACTGCAGCACGGCGGGGTTGGCGAGGAAGCGGCGCGCATGCTCGGCGCCGAGCGGCTCCGCGGAGCCCGAGCGGCCGTCGAGGTCGAAGTCGGCGTCCTCGCGAGCGAGCAGCGCGAGAACGTCCTCGTCGCCCGGCCCGAGCCGCCTAACGGTGACCGGCATCGCGCGACCCGGTGGTGGTGAGCGACGCCGTGAAGCGGCGACCGGTGTACGCCATGCCGCACGCGGGATAGAACGCGTGCGCGTCGGCCCGGTGCTCGGCGCTCGTGACGGTGAGCCGCACGCACCCTTCCGCTTCCGCCCACGCGCGCGCCGCGGCGACGAGCGCGCGCCCAACGCCCCGTCCGCGCGCCGCCGCCGCGACGACGAGCCCCGTGATGAGCGCGACCGGCCCCGGCGCGTGGATCACGGCGTGGCGCGCGAGCGACACGAAGCCTAACGACTCGCCGGCGGCGTCGGTGGCGAGCAGGGCGGCGCCGCCGTCGTGCGCCACGAGCGCGAGCCGCGCGGGCACGTCGGCCGCGTCGGTGGCGTGGCCGAGCTCCGCGAGCAGCGCCGCGACGGCTCCGGCATCGGCGGCTGTGACCGGCCTGACGACGACGCTCACCGGCCCGCGGCGGGGCGCGGCATCGGCGTCAGCACGATCTTGCGGAACTCCACCTCGGAGCCCTCGGACTGGAGCGCGATCTGGCCGTGGTCGGCGGTCGCGTCGGTGCCGGCGTTGACGAGCGTACCGTTCACCCACACGCGCACCGTGCGGCCGACGGCCTCGATGACCATGCGGTTCCACTGGCCGACCGGCTTCTCGGAGTCGTCGGTGAGGTTGAGGATGCGGCGCGCCTTCCCCTCGGTCGTGCCCCACTCCGCCGGCGGCCCGCGGCGGCGCTCCATGTCGGGGACGTGGATGTCCTCGAGGATGCACCAGAAGTCGCCCGCGTTGCCGGACTCCATCTGCACCTCGATGGAGCGCGGGAACATCTTGTACAGCGCCCGCGGCGCCGACGCGTGCACGAGCACTCCGGCGTTCCCCGGCTTGGCCGAGAAGCGGTACTCGACCTCGAGCCGGTAGTCGCGGTAGACGGCGTCGGTGATGAGGTGACCGCGCGGCTCGCCGAGGCTGACGAGCAGGCCGTTGCGCACGGTGAAGGCGCGCGCTTTGGGGTTCGTGTCGGCCGCGGGGACGTCGGCGTGCCAGCCGGCGAGGTCGTGGCCGTTGAACAGACTGCGCGGCGCCGCCTGCGCTCCGCCGCGGGCCGCAGTGCCTAACAGCAGCGCGAGGCCGACGCCGGCGAGTCGGTGGACGCTCATCGTCGCTCCGGGGTTCGGGTTGCCGAGGACCGGCCACGCGCCGGCACCTCACCGGCGTGTAATCGACACCGGCGCGCGACGGCACGGAAGCCCACGACGCGTCGTTCGACGCACGGGTCGACGGTGCGCCTAACGGCCGGCGGCCCTCGCCGCACCCGACAGAGCTCCAAGGATCGGGGGATCGTTGAATGCCTGGAATTCAGGAGACTCGAGGAATTCTCCATTCCCGCGTACGTGGAGCCGTCCCGCGCCTAACGCACGGCAGCGGGGACGCAGCCCGGGCCCGCGACCCACACCGTGCCCGAGGAGTCGCGCAGCACCGCGCAGAGGCCGAGCGCCGAGGCGAGGCGCGCCGGGTCCGCGCTCTGGCCGAAGCCGACGTCGCGGGGGTAGGCGACGAGGGCACCGCCCCGCGCACGGAAGGCCGCGGCGAACGCGGCGACGCTGTCGGGGGCGAGCGTCTCGGGGAGCGTACGCGAGGGACGATCGACGGTGAAGTAGATCGCGACCGGGTCGTTCGTGAAGAGCGCGAAGCGGCGTCCCTCACCGCGCAGCCACGCGGCGACCGGCGTCGCGCCCCACACCGGCGAGGCGTAGTCGTCGCGGTCGGTGAGCACGTCGCGCGCCTCGCCGACGGTCTGGCCGATCCCCGCGGCGAGCCACAGGACGGCGAGCACGCCCGCGAGCACGTGCCGCCGCATCGCGGGCCACGCCGCGCCGGCCGCGACGAGCGCCACGACCGCGCCGCAGACGAGGAGCGGCGCGACGATGCGGTCGTCGAACGGGATCGCGTCGCCGACGAACAGCCGCGCGTAGACGATCACCGCCGCGTACGACGCGGCGATCACCGCGCACGCCGCCATCGTCCGCGGCGCCGGTGACGCCACGTCGCGCGTCGCACGCCAGCCGCGCACGACCACCGCGACGACGCCGGCCGCAACGAGGCACGCGAGCACCGCGCGCCACGGCTCGGCCACCGCGACGGGCGCCACGTGCGCGCCGATCGTCCGCGCCCCTTCGGCGAACGTCGCGGCCGCGTGCCCCGTCCACCGCGGCGCGGCGCCCACCGGCTGGAGCCCCGCGCGCTGCACACGCCCGATCCACAGCAGATGCCCCACGACACCGGGCGCCCCGCCGGCCAGCGCACCACCGACCGCGCGCCGCAGCCGCCCGCGCCGGTCGTCCCCGGCATGCCACCCGTGCCATGCGCCCCACACCGCCGCCGCGCCGACGAGCGACACGCCCGCGTACCGCACGAGGTCCGCCACCGCGGCGGCAACGCCGTAGGTCCACGCGCGACGCGGCATCCGCACCATGCACGCGAGCGTGGCGACCAGCGCCGCGAGGAACGGCGGCTCGCTGAGCGCGGCGACGTGGGCCAGCGCCACGCCGCGCAGCGCGAGCAGCAGCGGCAGCACCATCGCGCCCGCCGCAAGCCCCGCCACGCCGGCGACGAGATCGGTGAGGCCGGCGACGGTGACGAGCGCCGCGCCCGCGCCGACGAGGCGCGCCGCGAGGAGCGGCGGCGCGACGTACATCGCCGCCGCGAGCGCAATGGGGTAGGCCGGCGGAAACTGGCGCAGCACGGCCGTGCTGTCGGCGTCGCGCCATTCCGCGGCCGGAACGCGCAGCGCGCCGCGCGCGACGAGCGACCGCGCCGCGCCGAGGTAGGAGAAGCCGTCGGGTGTGAGGACCGGGCCGTCCGCGGTGACGAGCCAGACGACGACGGCGGCGAGGAGCCCCGCGAGGAGCGACAGCGCAGCGCGGCGCGCGCGTGCTGAAGTGACAATCGGCATGAGCGACCGGAACGTAGCGCAGTCGACCCGGAGGCGGCGCTCGGCGGGCCTCTCGATCGTCGCCCCGGCGAAAGCCGGGGCGACGGACGGTGCCCTCCGTGGTGCCAACGATCAGCGCGACGTCACGAGAAGAACCACCAGATCGCGCCGACGCAGGCCGCGAGCAGCAGGCTGATGGCGACGTCGCGGCCGCGGCCACGGTGGGCGCTCGGATCGGTGTCGGCGGGGGTCGTCGCGAACGTGAGGCCGGCGAGCTGCGCGGCCGGCGGCGGCGCGGTGGCCAGGCTCACGACGACGAGCACCAGCGCGCAGACGGCGAACAGCAGCGCCGCGAAGTGGAGGAAGTTGATCTCGGCGTACGCCAGCGGCCAACCGGTGAGCGACGTCTTGTTCAGCTCCGCGACGAGCCGCACGGCGCCGAGCACCAGGCCGGTGAGGAGCGACGCCAGCGCGCCGTGCGCGTTGGCGCGCCGCCACAGCACGCCGAGGAGGAAGACGGCGGCGATCGGCGGCGAGATGTAGGCCTGCACGCTCTGGAGGTACTGATAGAGCTGCCCCGAGATGAGCCGCATGAGCGGGATCCACAGCAGCGCCAGCGCGACGAGCACGCCGGTCGACGAGCGGCCGACCCACACGAGTCGGCGCTCCGACGACTGCGGCCGCAGCTTCTTGTAGACGTCGAGCGTGATGAGCGTGGAGCACGAGTTGAACACGCTGGACATGGAGCCCATGAGCGCCGACAGCAT
>Ga0213876_10002516_pt1 | contig 10753 bp, 10 predicted proteins | sample BarmaccomBMRX_R9_FD_160113 | JGI IMG/M metagenome (GOLD analysis project Ga0213876, IMG submission 160113) | Root-associated microbial communities from Barbacenia macrantha in rupestrian grasslands, the National Park of Serra do Cipo, Brazil - RX_R9 | ecosystem: Host-associated > Plants > Roots...
GCGTGCTGGAGGCAACGTTTCCCAACCTCCACTACATCTGGCTGCGACGCAGCGACCGCGTGCGCCAGGCGATTTCCTACTACCGCGCCCTGGAGACGAAGCGGTGGCGCAGCACAGACACCCCCGCCGACTCGGTGGAGCCAGAGTTCAACTTCGAGGCAATTCACAGTCTGCTGCAGCTGTCCGCGTGGGAGGACGAGGGCTGGCAAGAGTTCTTCGCGCGACACGCGATTGTTCCTTTGACGGTGTGGTACGAGGCCTTTGCCGAATCGCCTCAATTAACCGCGAACCAGATCATGACCCACCTGGGCCTCCAGACACCCAACCACGTGCTGTCAGAGGGCTGGCGCCATCAGAGACAAGCCGACGCCCTGACGGACGAGTGGTCGGCCCGCTACCTCGCCGAACAGTCACGCCGCTCGAATCTTCCCGAAGAAGAAGTCCTGCGCAACCTCCGCCAGTGGACGCCCTGATGTGCACGCCGTTTCGCCCGTTCGAGCCCCTCGCGGACGAAGCCGCATTTCTCATAGCAACGGATGGCGCGCACATTGAAGGCCAGCACGCGCAGGTCCACCCGGTGCAAGTGCAAGCCGTCGAACGCGTGTTGCAACACCAGCCGGATAGCAAGCGTGCCAGTACCGTGGCCCAGTAGCGCCGGGTGAAACAAGCCTATGGCCAGTCGCGCGCGGCGGTCCTGCTCCACCAGCGAGTGCAACCGCACCACGCCAACACAGTGCGCGTCGGTCTCGATGATCCACGCCAGCGGATGGCGAGCAGTGAGAAGCTGTGTTGCTGCTTCAACCTACCCGGGCATCAGATTACTCGGCGCTGAGGTTGAAGTCTTTCCCCAGGCCGCGAGCCTTTGCCCAGTTGAATCCCCATGTGGCAACGAACAGGTCCTGGACTGTTCCTCCCTCCAACCGGTAGATCACCTGGTCGTCGGAGTGCATGCGCGGTGCCACTTCTTGTGCAATGACGGCTCCAAGCGGAAGCGTTGCCTCGGTCTCCGGAATATCAACCACGAGCGAGGCCGCGTTTGCGAAATCCGGTGGGTACTGGTTGCCGGCCATCGAGATCACCAGCGCCCCCGGCTTGATCCACTCCGACTCGAACAGCGGCTCGCGCACATCGAAGTGACCGGGTGCGCAGAGGTCTACCACATCAACCCCACGGATCGCTGATTCCGCCGAGTCCACGGCATCAACCGGCAATTCCAGCAGGCTTGACATCTGCTCTGCAAACCGCTCACGGTGCTCGCGCGTTCGACTAAAAACGCGCACCCGTTCAAGTGCAGGGAGTGCTGCTTGCAACGCAAACAGTTGCGGCGGCGCCTGCCAGCCCGAACCGAGCAAGCCAACCGTCGTAGCACCGCGCGGCGCCAGGTAACGCGCAGCGACGCCAGCGGTCGCCCCCACCCGCATGGAGTTGAGAACACTGTAGTCCATGAGCGCGAGCAGCGCGCGCGTTGTCCCATCGAACAGCAGAAACGCGCGGGTGTGCGGTGGATTGCCAAAAACGCGCATGCCGCTGAGCAGTCCCTCGCCCGCGAGCACGCTTACTCGCAGCCCCTCGAACTCGCCAGGCACACGGTCGACGACGCGGCTCTGGCGGACCGTGCCGTGGTGGTGTGCCACGATGGCGGCCTCGACCGCATCCAGCACCTCGCGCATGTACGCGGGATCAGCGCGCAGCGGCGCAAAATCTCCGGCGGTCAGCATCAATGGCACGTCAGCCTCCCAGGAAATGGCGCGGATTGTCGACATTCAACTGGTCGATCTGCTCCTGAGTAATGCCAAGCTCCAGCAACCGCGGGAACAGTCGGCGCTTCGCGTACAGCCAGCCGTCCGAGTTGTAGCCTCGACTGGCGCGTGGATCCGAGGTCCGACTCACACCGAGCACGGACCAATCGTGCGAAACCATGACGCGATTGCCCGCGCCGGCTTTGATCAACGCCGCAAGTGTTTGTGCTCGACCTTCTCCATCTGGGCCAATCGGCAACGCGGTCCCATGTCGGTCGAAGCCTAGCCAGACACCTCTGGCTACGAGACCAAGCAGATACTCGAGATCTGTCGAGTCGTTGCTGTGGCCGATGTAGACCCGGTTCAGGTCGAGCCCCTCGTCTTCGAAGATCGCGACCTGCTGCTCTCCGACGCGTCCCGGAGCATAGCTGTGCGTCGAAATCCGCACGCCGGTCTGCTTCGCCGCGCGCGCAGCGGCGCGCAGAATGATTTCACCTTCGCGTGTGACGCCCTCCGCATCGTTGGCAACCTTGATGATTCCAGCTCGAACACCAGTCCCCTCGATACCTTGCTCGATTTCGCGCACGAATAGCGGCGCGATTTCGTCTGGCGTGCGATTCCATAGCGAACGGGGGATGTCCCGCCAGATACCGGTCGCGGCGATAATGTTGACGCCAGTTCTGCCAGCCATGTCTGCGAGAAAGCGGATATCGCGGCCAAGATCCAGAGTCGAGACTTCGATGATGGTTCGGACTCCACCGTCGCGGGCTTCGCTGAGCGCCGAGACGACCTCGTTGGTGAGGACCTGGAAATCGCCGAACAACTCTGGATACGTGCGTTGAATTCCGGCGGATGCCGTGAACAGGTGCTCGTGGGTAAGGGTGAAGCCGAGATCCGCAACCTCGAGCGGACCGAGGACCGAATTCACCGTTGTCATGCTCTACGAGCGTACCGGTTCGTGGTGAATTCACGGCGCCCGTCAGTTCAGAACTCGATGATCGCGCGACCCAGGATTTCACCACGCTCCAGGGCGCCGATGCCGTCGTTGATCTGGTCCAGCCGGTAACGCCGGCTGACCAGCAGGTCCAGCGGCAGTTTGCCTTCCTGGAACCAACGGACGTACATCGGCAGGTCGTGGTCGGGTCGCGGTGAACCACCATTGGTGCCTTTGAACGTCTTGGACCCAGGCAGCAGCGCGTCCATCACATTCAGCGTGGCCTCCGGACGCGGAACGCCAATCAGCACCGCGGTGCCGCCCTCCGGGCGGTAGCCGGCGACCCCCGGGCGCACGTACTTCAGCAAGGTGTCGATTGTGGACTGACGTCCGATGGCATCGAATGCAAAATCCACCCCGTGGCCCGTAATCTCGAGCACGCGCGCGACGGCATCCTGCGTCCGCGAGTTGATTCCGTGGGTCGCCCCGAATCGGCGGGCGTATTCGAGTTTGCTGTCGTCGACATCCACCGCGATGATCGGGTAGGCGTTCACGTTGGCAGCGGCTTGCACGGATGCCAGACCCACGCCACCGACCCCGATCACCACGACGGAGTCGCCAACCTGTACACGTGCGGTGTTGATCACGGCGCCACAGCCCGTCATTACCGCGCAGCCAATTACCGCTGTGACGTCAGTTGGTGCGGACTTGTCGAGCGGCACCACGAAGCTGGCGTCCGCGACGATCATTTCCGACCAGGTGCTGTTGTTGCCATGGCTCTGAATCTCCTGGTCGCGCCACTTGAGCACAGGTATCGGGAGCCTGGCGCCGGGTTGGGTGCTGCGCGGCAGGAACGTCACCATGACGTGGTCGCCTTCCTTCACATGTGTGACGTCGGCACCAGCCTCGACCACGACGCCAGTCGACTCGTGACCCATCAAACGCGGGGTCAGCGTTTTGGGGTTGTGCAGCGAGTGGAGCTGCGAGTGACAGATGCCCGAGGCGAACTGCTTGATCAACAGTTGGGTCGGACCAGGCTCGGGAAGCTCGATCTCTTCGACGACGAGGGGTTTCTGAAACTCGACGTGGACAGCCGCGCGGGTCTTCATGAGCGTAAGATACGATTTCCTATAGCATGGAGCGTGGGGAATTAGGGCTCCTGAGGAGAGGTATCTATCCAATGTCAAACATGGATCGTGCGCATTCCCTCCTGAACGCAGGCATCAGCCGCCGAACGGCCTTGCGACTCATGGCCTCGGGTGGGAGCATGGCCATCCTGGCGGCGTGCAGCGCGCCAGCCCCGGCACCTGCGCCGCCGCCAACTGCGCCGGCCGCGACGAGCGCGCCCGCTGCTGCACCCGCGGCCAAGCCGACCACCGCAGCTGCCGCCACGACGGCGCCGGCTGCTGCACCCGCGGCCCAACCAACCACCGCAGCTGCCGCCACGACGGCGCCGGCTGCTGCATCCGGGGCCAAGACAGGTGGCACGCTGAATGTCGCTCTCGCCGATCTCGCGACCGAGAACCTGGACACCATTCTGGCTGCGCCCAATCTCAACGTCGTGCCTCTGATCTACGAGCCGCTGCTGCAGTACGACGAAAAAGGCAATCTCACCCCCTGGCTGGCGGAAAGCTGGGACATGAGTCCGGATGGCCTGACCTGGACCTTCAACATCCGCAAGGGCGTGACCTTCACCAATGGTGACGAGCTCACCTCCGATGATGTCAAGTTTAGCATTGAACGATATGTGTCCGACGCGTCAACCAGCGCCTGGTCGCCAATGCACCGCCAGACGGTCAATCAGGTCGATGCGGTCGACAAATATACCGTCAAGGTCCAGTCCAAGAATCCGCCGTACCTGTTCTATCCCGACGCAATTGCCGGGACGTGGATTCATCCCAAGAAGTATTTCGACCAGGTGGGTCTCGACACGTTCTCAAAGCAGCCAGTTGGGACAGGACCCTGGAAGCTGACCAAGTTCAGCCCGGGCACCAGCGCGGAGCTCGCCGCGAACAAAGAGTACTGGGGGCAGTCGAATAACAAACCGGTGTGGGACAACCTGGTGTTGTTCAACACGCCTGAAGAGTCGACCAGAATCGCGATGCTCAAGCGCGGCGAGGCTGACATCGTGGGCGTGAACTGGGATAATGCCATCTCGCTGCGCGATCAAAACTTACAGCTCCGCCAGACACGCGCCTCGACCCTACCCGCGCTGTTTTTGATCGGCTACTGGATGCAGCCGGGCCCGACGTCGGATCAACGCGTGCGCGAGGCGATGGACATCGCGATCAATCGCCAGGAACTGTGCGATTCGTTCTTCAAGGGCTTCGCCAAACCGGGCGCTGGCAATTTCGCAATAACGGAACTTCATTACGGATTCGACGACGTCTGGTACAGCACGCCGTACGACACCGATCGGGCCAAGCAGCTCTTGCAAGATGCCGGCTATCCAGGAAAGTTCAAGGACCCAACGATCAACATCTTCACCGTGTCCCAGGTCGGGTGGGAGCCTGACTTCCTCCAGGTGATCGCAGGCTACTGGCAGGGTGTTGGAATTCAGACGCAGTTGGTGCCGATGGATTTCACGGCCATGCGCAATGGCTGGGTGGCTCCAGATCCGAAGATGATGGGTGGCATCGCGACGTGGATTGGTATCGGCGGTGGTGCCGCCGGTAACAGCATGCCTGCCCAGCAGAACAACATGACGTCGCAGGGCGTCAACCAGTCGGCGCACGATCCGGACCTCGATAAAATGTTCTTCGACATGATCGCCCAGCTGGACTCGAACAAGCGACTGGACATGTGGCATCAGGTCCAGCAGAAGGCATTTTCACTGCACTCGATCGAGGGAATCTGCCGCGTGTTCGACCAGTACGCCGTCAGCGACAAGGTCGGCGAATGGACTGGACTGGATTATTTGGCCGATGCGTTGATCATGGGGCTATCCGGAGTTCAGCACCGATAGGGTTCGGGGAGGGTTGATGGGGCGCTTCTTGCTGACGCGCGTTATCCAATCCATCGTGACAATTCTCGTGATCTCGATGGTGGTTTTTCTGATGGCCCGGGCGAGCGGAGATCCAGTCGTACTCCTGGCCTCGGATAAAGCTACGGCTCAAGACATCGCACTCTTGAAGCAGCAACTTGGCCTCGATCAACCCGTACCCATCCAATACTGGGTATTCATCACCAACGCCGTGCGCGGAAACCTCGGGAAATCGCTCGCGGATAGAGGTGACGTGGCGCAATTGATCGGAGAACGACTTCCTAATTCCGCAGCAATCGGCATACCGGCGCTGTTCCTGAGTACTGTCCTGGGTATGGCGATGGGGGTTGCAGCGGCCGTCAAGCGCGATACCTGGATCGACAAATCCATGCGAGTTGTGGCCGTTCTGGGCCAATCCATGCCTGCGTTTTGGGTATCCATCATGGCGATCTTCGTGTTCTCTGTGCTGTTGCGGATACTGCCTACCTCGGGCATGGGTTCACCCGATCACTACATTCTCCCGATCGCCGTGCTCACCTTCTTCGCGCTGCCGATGCGGATGCGGTTGATGCGGTCGTCGCTCCTGGAAATTCTCAACACCGAGTACGTCAAACAGGCGCGAGCCAAGGGCCTCTCGGAAACGGCGGTGGTGTGGCGCCACGCCGTGCGAAATGCGCTGTCGCCGCAACTCACCTCGTTTGGGCTGACCCTTGCCTTCGCAATAACCGGAGCGGTCCTCGTCGAGACGGTGTTCTCGTGGCCCGGACTCGGCTTACTAGCCTATCAGGCGATGCTGGCGCGGGACTACCCGCTGATCCAGGGGACCGTGCTGCTTGTAGCTGTCCTGACCATCGGCGCCAATCTCCTGGTCGACGTACTCTACGCCTATGTCGATCCGCGGATCACGTACTGAGGCGCGCGGAGGCACATAACCGTGGTCTACCCGGTCGCCACACACTATCCCGTCAGTGGCGCGAGGTTCGCGGCGCAGAGTGGTCTCAAGTATCGCCTTGCTCGCGCGTGGACGGTGTCGCGCAAAATTCCCATCCTGCCGACGGCGATTATTGGTCTATTTGTGCTCTTCGCGCTCTTCGCCCCGCAGCTTTCGCCCTACGATCCCACTCAGATTGCGTTGCCGCAAAAGCTCAAGCCCCCGATCTTTGTCGAAGGCGGGTCATTGGCACACCTGCTCGGCACAGACAATCTGGGTCGCGACGTCCTCAGTCGATTGATCTGGGGCTCGCGGGTGTCGCTGAGCGTGACGGGCGCCGTCGTGGTGGTGTCGAGTCTGGTCGGGCTGCTGATCGGGTTGGCATCCGGCTACATTGGCGGACGCACGGATTCAGTTCTCATGCGCGTCGCGGATGGCAGCATTGCATTTCCGGCAGTGTTGATTGCGCTGCTATTCGCGGTCAGCCTCGGCCCGGGCGTCACCACCGTGATCCTCGCGCTGTCTGTACTGAGCTGGGCCAACTACGCTCGAATCGTCCTAGGCCAACGCCTGCACCTGCGACAGCTGGAGTTCATTGTCGGCGCGCGCGTGATCGGCTGCTCGCCAGCCAGGGTCATGGCGATGCATTTGTTCCCCAATTTGCTGGATATCTGGGTGGTGATGATTACGCTGCAGGTCGGCTTGATCGTGCTGTCAGAAGCGGCGTTGGGCTTCCTGGGAGCCGGCGTCCCTCCGCCAACTCCGTCCTGGGGATCGCTGGTCTCGGATGGCAGAAATCTCATTGACACCGCCTGGTGGATCTCGTTTTTCCCAGGTCTGGCCATCGGTTTGCTGGTGCTCTCAGTGAATTACCTCGGCGATTGGCTACGCGACAGGATGGACCCTAGACTCAGGCACAGGTGACCACCCACCCATGGCGTCTTCACCAGACAAAGAGATCATCACCTACTGCGCGGTGGGCGGTCGAGCCAGCCAGGCCCCGTCTCACGGCGGCCGGCTCCCAACGCGTGCAGGTTCCCTAGAATCAGCAACGCATGCGAGCAGCCGACCGCCTGAGAATGCCTGTGGGCGAAGCGATCTTCACCCAGCGCGCAATACGCCGATTGAAGCCGGATCCCATCGACGATGCGGATCTCGAGATCCTGCTCGCGGCGGCCGCGCGTGCACCCAGCGGCGGCAACCGGCAACCTTGGCGCTTCCTGGTGGTGCGCGATCAAAAGCTCAAAGATCAGCTTGCAGAGTGGTACGTCGACGCGTACTGGGCGCGTCGCCGGGAGCGCGGATTCTCAGGACCCGAAGCTATTCCGAAAGACGATAGTTCCGGGCAGGCAGCCCTCCACTTCAGCACGAACCCCGAAAACTATGCTCGGGCGCCGGTCCTGCTTTTCGTAATCGCGGAGTACAAGGGAGCAGACATTGCGGCTGCCTGCCAGAACTTGATGCTGGCTGCGCGTGCGCTCGGCATCGGCAGTACCATCACGTCGATTGGCGGTATCCACGAGGCAGACGTCCACCGGTTGCTCGGAATACCCGATGGCATGGACGCATCCTGTTGCATTCCCATAGGTTGGCCTGAAGGGAAGTTCGGACCTGCTCAACGCAAGCCATTGCGCGAAGTCGCCTTCCTCGACCATTTCGGAGCGGCGGGTCCATGGAGCAGTGACTAACTCGTCATTCTCACGCGACTCGACGTTCAGTCCGCCGGACGTGTGCTAACGGCGGACTGACGGTCAGGATCATCTCGCCACACGATGTAGGAATAGGCCACCGTCACCACCACCACGCCGCCGCCACCGACGAGCAAGATCTGTCCGCCGCTGCTGGGATCCAGTGCGCCGGCAGCGATCTCTGCCAGGCCAAGCGCGATCATCAGCCAGCCGCCGAGCCGGTGCGTCTTCACCCAGGAGCGCTTGCTGGACAGTGTCCAGGGAGTGCGCACACCGCAAAACCAGTTGGGGCGCAGTTTGCCGAGCACGCTGCCGGTGACCACCAGCAAACCACCCACCAGGAGATACAACAGTCCGGCTGACTGGAGTCCCAACGCCCCGCCACCCAGGAGGACTACGAGCATCACCAGCAACGCAAACCGCACCAAGTTGTAGGCGCCCGCGAACTGGGCGTAATTCGCCCGACTTGGATCGAATCGCGGCAGCACGAGAAACAGCGCGTACATGCCAACTACGAAGACAAATGCGACCCACTTGCTCCCGAAACCGTCCGCACGGCCGGCCAGGTTCCAGTGGATCGGAATGACTTGCTCTGGTGTCCAGAGCAGCACAATGAGCAACACCGCCATAAGCAGCCAGTGGGGCCATTCGGTACGCCAGACTAATCGCATGCCTGTCCTCCCAGTTCCTTCTCGGACTTGAACTGATCCTCGCCGACGTGCAACAGGCCCATCATGGTGCCGACCGCTTCCTCGACCGCTGAGACGTTCAAGCTGTAGACGATCACGTTGCCCTGGCGCTCGGTGACCACCAGGCCGGCGTCTTTGAGGACACCGCAATGCTCCGAAAGCGTGGAGCGAGACCGTGCGAATCGCTCGGCGAGCTGACCCGCGGTGAGATCGCCATCGCGCAACAAGTGCAAAATCTCACGGCGGGTTGGATCGCTGAGCGCACGGAAGACGGAGTTGACGGTCATTCAGGGCCACGCATTGGAGACTATTTCGGTGTCTGCCGAAATAGTACCACGACCGCGGTCGGCATGACCTGGATTTGCCCTGCCCCGCACAATGCCCGTGTGGTTCGCGTTGACAGACGCCTGCTGGTTCGCCATGGAGGGCTTGGGCCTCGTTCTCGGTCCCGTGCTGGGAGGCAGCGCACACCAGCGGACCCGGGCGCCGTCTCGACGTAGTGACCAAAATTGCGCGGTCACCAGGCGTGCGAACCCTGGCCGCACCCCTGTATCAGCCGGCACCGAAAACCCTAGATGATGTGCGCCTCACGTAGCTCAGCGAGCTGCTCCTCCGTACACCCGAGCAGCTCGCCGTAGACGTCCGCGTTGTCCTGCCCCAGCAGCGGCGCACTGTGCAACGCCACCGTCGAATCCGACATTTTCACCGGCCACCCTGGCATGGTGAACTCGCCACGCACCGGGTGCTGAACCGTGCCAAACGTTCCGCGTGAGCGCAAGAACGGATCATTCTGCAGCTCGACCGTATCGTAGACCGCGCCGGTCGGAACCCCCGCGCCACCCAGGGTTTGCATGACTTCGCGTTTGGCTCGCTGACGTGTCCACTCCTCGATGATCGCGTGCAGCTCCGCGGCGTGCTCGGTGCGGCTCTCGCTGGTTTCAAAGCGCGCATCGGTCAAGAGATCCTCCCGACCAATCGTGCGCAGCAAACGCTGGAAGTGGCCGCCGCCACCACCGCGTGAGGCGTGAATATAGCAGTAGTCGTTCGGTCCGTCGCCTTTGCACCGAAAGACTCCGCTTGGCGCAGCGACGCCGCGTGCGACGCCGCTCCCCCGGCGTTCGGGAGGACGACCCGTCACCGGCTGGCTCATGTACGAGACGCGCGTATAATTGATCACGGCTTCCTGCATCGCAACTTCGATGTGTTGCCCGTGGCCGCTTCGCTGACGCTGGTACAGCGCCGCCAGAATGCCGATCGCGGCGTGCAGACCGGTGCCGGTGTCGCCCACATTGGGCCCGGGTTTCAGCGGAGGTCCATCGGGCTCACCGGTAAGACTGAATGCGCCGCCGGCCGCCTGCGCGATCATGTCGAATGACAGAAACTGCCCATACGGACCTTCCGTAGGGAAGCCCTTGATTTGCGCGTAGATGATGCGCGGATTGATGCGGGCCACTTCGTCGTAACTGAATCCGAGTCGCTCGATCGCTCCGGGTGCGAAGTTCTCAATGAACACGTCGCCATGTTCGATGAGCCGCCGCAGGAGCGTCTTGCCGCGCTCTTCCTTCAGGTTGCAGGTGACGCTGCGCTTGTTCGCATTCAGCAGCATGAAGTAGTAGGAGTCCGCACCGGGCTGGTCCGCCGAGAGCTGGCGCCCCTGATCACCACTGCCGGGCTGCTCGACCTTGATCACGTCCGCGCCCAGCCAGGCAAGCGTCTCGGTACATGAGGTGCCGGCTTCGAACTGTGTCAGGTCGATGACCCGAACGCCGGCTAGCGCCGGCGCATTCAA
>Ga0213876_10002517_pt1 | contig 10752 bp, 3 predicted proteins | sample BarmaccomBMRX_R9_FD_160113 | JGI IMG/M metagenome (GOLD analysis project Ga0213876, IMG submission 160113) | Root-associated microbial communities from Barbacenia macrantha in rupestrian grasslands, the National Park of Serra do Cipo, Brazil - RX_R9 | ecosystem: Host-associated > Plants > Roots...
GACTATGTTGATAAATCTACAGGCATCCGGCATATCTATGCTGCACAAAAATTAAACGGACTAACAGTTATTAATACAGATTTTTCGCTGCACACGTCAGGTGTTAAGCAATTTGTTGCCAACCACCTTATCTCAACCGCAAAATATAAAGCAAACCCGGTTGCAGTAAGTATAAATGCAAAAGATGCTGTGTTTACTTTAATGGATGCCATCGGTTATAATGTGGCAAGAACCTTACAAATGAAACAGCAGCCAACAGGCGCAGATAACTACACTGTTTATCAAAGAAACACATCATCAATATGGGATATTCCATGCAGGCTGGTTTATTATAAAGATGAGCGTTTGAAAACGTTAACTCCGGCGTGGCAAATACAAATGATGGATGCGTATAAAAGACATTATTGGCTTGGTTACATCAATGCTTCTACCGGAAAATTGATTGAAAAGAAGGATCTGATTATTCATTGTAATTTCAGTGAACAGTTAACAGATAACATCAGCAATAAGCACCTTAATTTTTTAAGTGAAGAAAATGAAGATGATTTGCAAATCAATAAAAATGATGCGATCACTTCAGTGTCATCATTGCCTTCCGATAAATACCGCGTTTACGATATGCCTTATGAAAACCCGATCGATCCCGGTGCGAAGCACATTTTCTCAGCAAGAAGCGGCGATACACTTTCATCGCCGGATGGATGGCATAAAATTGCGAATCTTGTAACTTACAATTATTCGCATGGTAATAATGTGTGGGCTTTCCAGGATCCCAGCCCCGGACCTTTAGGTGGCGTTCCAAGTAATGACCCTACACGCACCGCTTATCCCACCAATAAAAAATTGGGAACGTATCCGTTGGTTGAACCTTTTGTGTTTGATTATCCAATTGATCTTACAAAGCAACCTGAAACATATATGATGGCTTCTATTGTAAATCTTTTTTACTGGAATAATCTAATGCACGATGTATTTTATTACATGGGTTTTGATGAAGCATCAGGCAATTTCCAGGAATCTAATACTTTTAGTACAGGCACACGTGGTGGTTTAACCGCATTAGGAGCAGATGAAGTGTTGGCACAGGCGCAAGATGGCGGCGGAACAAACAATTCCAATTTTTTGACCTTGCCCGACGGAACAAACGGGCAAATGCAAATGTATTTGTGGAGTGTTGCGTTACCGGATTCATTGGTTCAAATTGTAAGCTCAACATCAGGTGTTCCGTCTTCAGGAAAAAAATATATTGCGGTAGCGGGATCGTTAAGTACGCTTCCAACTGCAAACAATGATCTGTATGCAAATCCTGTTTTGAATAAGCAACTTGCTATCGCACAAAAAAATGCATTGTCAACTGTTGGAACTTCAAGCGAAGGTTGCAGCACGGCGCAACAAAGCATTGCTTTGCCTGATCAAAATGTAAATGGAAAAATTGCAGTGATTGATCGCGGCGATTGTTCATTTGATGAAAAAGTTTTGGGCGCACAGTTAGGTGGTGCTGTTGGTGCTATCATTGTAAATAATATTGATGGACCACCGCTTGCAATGGGCGGTAGTGATGCACCAGGCAATGCAATTACTATACCTTCTGTTATGATAAGTAAAGCCGATGGCGACGTTATTAAAGCACAATTAACTGCAGGTGCAACAATTATCGCATCATTAAAAAGTGATAATCCGCTTGCGCCAAAAAGAGATGGCGATATCGATAATGGTGTTATTTGTCATGAATATGGACATGGCATTTCTAACAGGCTAACCGGCGGCCCAAATTCCTTATTGCCTTTAGGCGGTGATGAACAGGGCGGCGAAGGCTGGAGTGATTTTGTTGCATTGTATATGACCTTAAGAAATAATGATCTTAAGAATGCAAATACAGCACATCCGTACGGGATTTTACCTCAAAGAAGTATTGGCAATTATGTTACTTACCAGGCGTATAACGGCCAGGGCATTCGCGAATATCCATATTCAATAAACATGAATGTAAACCCTGCAACATTTGGGTATATAAAGCGATCTGATTATTCTGAAACACATTCTGTAGGCTTTGTTTGGTGTACTATGCTGTATGATTTTTTGCAGAATTTTATTGATGAATATGGAATGAATGATAATGTGTATGAAGGAGCAAATCCAACTGCAGATCATAATCCGCCGGCAACAGCAAAAGGAAATAATATTGCTATGCGTTTGATAATTGAAGGCATGAAATTGCAGCCAACTAATCCAACTTTTGTTGATGAAAGAGATGCGATATTAAAAGCGGATACATTATTATATAATGCGCAACATGCATGTATAATTTGGAAGGCTTTCGCAAAAAGAGGATTAGGTTATTCAGCGGTTTCAGGAACAAACGCTTTGGGCGATGAAACAGAAGCTTTTGATCTTCCTTATAGTTGCGATCCGACACAAAAAAGGATAAGCATATCTAAATCAGGCCCTGGTTTTATAGATAATCATTCCACAATCGTTTATACAATCACTGTTAAAAATTTGTATCCATACCCTGCGGGTGGAATAAAAATGTATGATACGTTAGCGCCAACGCTGCAATTCATTTCCGCAACCGGTCATCCGGCGGTTTCAGGCCAAATGCTTGCATGGAATATACATTTAAATGCGAATGAAACTAAAGTATATACTGTAAGGGCGACAGTTAATAGCCCAACGGCTTCTGCTGTTTATTTCAAAGATGACCAGGAAGCAGGCAGCAGCAATTGGACTGCAAATGCATCAGCCACGGCGCAATGGACGTACTCAACAGATGCATCGCAGGCATACAGCGGTTCACATTATTGGCATGTTGATGATTATGATGTTGGCGGCTCAAATACATCTTTGCAATTGGTAAATCCCGTGCATGTTCAATCGGGAACCGAATTAATTTTTGTTCATAAGTATTCTACAGAAAACGGCTACGATGGCGGTGTTGTTGAAGTGTCTGAGGATGGCGCAACATGGACATATTTGCCACCTGAAAAATTTGAGCAAGGCGGTTACAAAGGAATTATTACAACTGCAAATAATCCATATATTGGCACAACAGATGAAGCTGCATTTACAGGCGCATCTGCAGGTTACATACAATCCGTTGCGGAATTGGATGATTATGTTGGCAAGAACATTTATATCCGTTTTAGAATGACATCTGATGTTACAGGCGGAAGCGTTGCTAATGGCGGTTGGTGGATTGATGATGTATATTTCTTGAGCAATCGTACAGAATTAGATAATAAAGCAACTGCTATTACAAAAGCGAGCGCACCGATAACATTAAATGAAGGCACAAATGCATATTCAACTACGAGCGCATTCATTACTGCGCCTGCAAATACCATCGCAGAAAATGCAGTTACACAACAATCGAACTTTAAAGCGCAGTTGTATCCAAATCCGGTAAGAGATGTGGCGCATATAAATGTTTCAAACCCTTCCGGCAGTAATGTTTATATAAATCTGTATGATGTTTATGGCAAAAAAATCGCTTCGTTTAATGCAGGCAATTTGAAAAGCCAGGTAATTGATGTGCCTGCTCAGCAATTAAGCGCAGGAACATATTTTATAGATGTAAGAACTTCAACAGAATCAACAACGTTAAGAATAACAATACAGAAATAAACAACCGACAACCAATGATAAAGCCGCTTAAACTATAAGCGGCTTTTATTTGGGAGATAATAACAAAATTTTTTTAACTGTTCACAGGTTTATTTGTATAGTATACTGTTTAAAAGTTTTATCAATATTATATTTACCCAGAATCATTTTAATCTGCCATGAAAAAAATCTACTTCGCTGTTATTTGTTTATATACTTTCATTGCATGCAAAAAGGACTCTTTTACAAATATTCAAAATTCAGTAGCGGCATCCAATGCTGTTAGCGCAATCACTACAACTGAAGCTACTTACTGGGATAGTGTTTTTACACGTTATGGTAATGGTTGGACTGGTGGAGATGGCGCAATTTCTTACAAGCTACCTGATGGGCGTGTAATGTGGCTATGGGGCGATTCATTTTTAGATACGGTTTATCCTGACCGGCATAGGCCCGTTATAGGTTTTATTCATAACCAGCTTACAACAATGGATATGAATGGCGGCAACTTCATCACATATTATAACGGTACCAAGAAAAATCCAAAACCATATTTTCAAACTTCAGATAATGATTTTTATTGGCCAACTTTTGCATTCATGAACTCAAACAAAACCAGTGTGTATGTTTTCTTAGACAAAGTACATGCAAATGGCGGCGGTGCCTTTGATTTTAATATTGTTGGTATTGATATCGCTGTTTTAAATTATCCGTCATTAAAGGTTCAGAAAATCACACCATTCACAAGAGATACTTTGGTTAACTGGGCCGGCGATGCTTACGAAAGCAGTGATGGTTATGTGTATTTATACGGTGCGGAAAGTACAAAGTATAACAAGTTCGTTCATGTTGCAAGGTCACCAAAGAATAATCCATTAAATGCTACTTACTGGAATGGCAATGCATGGACAAACAATGAAGATTCAAGTGCCAGAATTTTAGGCGGCGTGTCTGAAGGATTTTCATTTTTTGAATACCAGGGCAAACAATATTTATTATCGCAGGAAAATTTGTTAGGCCCAAATATTTATATCTGGGATGCGGCGAGCCCCACAGGTCCATTCACAAATAAAAGATTGGTTTATACAACACCGCAAAAAGTTGGAAAGTTTAGCGTGTGGACGTACAATGCCAAAGCACATATAGAATTTACAACAGATAATAAACTATTGGTTGGTTATTGCACCAATTCACAAACAGGAAATGGGTTGTATAAAAACGCTGATACTTATCGTCCGTATTTTATTTGGGCAAGCAATTGGCAGTAATGTTTCTGAATTGTGTTCATCCTTTTTGATTTAACATCATTCAACAGGTTTTCATAAACTATCTATTGTTAGTTTTGTGTATATGGAATGAGTTGCGCTTGAAATATTATGCATACCAAATTCCATTTACAATTAAATAACTAATTTATACGAATGAATAAGCTTGAAAATTTTGTTGAAGGAAGATGGATACAAGGTGACGGCGATGGACAAATATTATGTGATGCGGTTACAGGCCAAACAATTGCATCGGCCACAACACAAGGTTTAGATTTTAAAGCAATGATTGATTATGCGCATACAGTTGGTAATCCAAACTTGCGCAAGCTAACTTTTCATGAACGCGGCAGAATGTTGCGTGCTCTTGCCATGCATTTAAAAAATCATCTTGATAAATTTTATGCACTTTCTTATAAAACCGGGGCAACAAAAGCAGACAGCTGGATAGATATTGAAGGTGGAATCGGGAATCTTTTTTCTTACGCTTCATTACGCAAAAAATTTAACGATGAAGTTTTTGCTGTTGATGGTGAAAGTTTAAACTTAAGTAAAAACAACACATTCATGGGCCATCATATTTTGGTGCCCAAAGAAGGTGTTGCCATTCATATAAACGCATTCAATTTTCCGGTGTGGGGCATGTTAGAAAAAGTTGCAGTAAACTGGCTCGCAGGTGTTCCTGCAATAGTTAAGCCTGCAACAATAACAAGTTTTTTAACCGAAGCCGTCGTAAAAGAAATCATCGCTTCAAACATTTTACCCGAAGGCGCACTGCAATTGTTGTGTGGTAACGTTGGCGATTTGTTAGACCATGTAACATCACAGGATGTGATAACTTTTACCGGCTCAAAATCAACTGCGCTGAAGTTAAAAAAACATGACAGAATTTTGAATGAATCGGTTCCTTTTAACATGGAAGCAGACAGTTTGAATTGTATTGTGTTAGGAGATGATGTAACGCCTCAACATGCAGAATGGGATATATTCGTCAAAGAGATAAGAAAAGAAATGACAGTAAAAGCAGGACAGAAATGTACTGCCATCCGCAGAATTTTTGTGCCTGAAAATAAGATGGAAGATGTATGGAAAAGCCTGAACCAATCATTATCGCAAACTGTTATTGGAAACCCATTAAATGATAAAGTAAGAATGGGCTCGCTCGTTGGCAAATCGCAACGCGAAGAAGTAAAACAACAAGTGCAAAAATTACTCGCTTCATCACAAATAATTTTTGGTTCATTAGATAGTGTTGAAGTAGTAGATGCTGATTCAAATAAAGGCGCATTTCTCTCTCCCTTATTATTAATGAACGAAAAACCATTTGCATCAACTGCAGTTCATGAAACAGAAGCTTTTGGCCCTGTGAGCACTATTATGCCATATAAAAATTTAGATGAAGCAATTGCATTAAGTAAAATGGGAAGAGGTTCGCTGTGTTCCTCTATCGTTACAACAAGAGATAAAATTGCAAAAGAATATGTGTTGGGTGCAGGTACACATCATGGCAGAATTTTAGTGCTGAATAAAGAGTGCGCAAAAGAAAGCACAGGTCATGGTTCGCCGCTACCCATGTTAGTTCATGGCGGCCCGGGAAGAGCAGGCGGTGGCGAAGAAATGGGCGGTGTTCGCGGTGTAAAACATTATATGCAAAGAGTTGCAGTTCAGGGTTCGCCAACAACAATAACAAACATCACAAATATTTATCAGCAATATGCAACGGGAATTGAAAGTGATGTTCATCCATTTAAAAAATACTTTGAAGAATTAAATATTGGCGATCAGATTATCACACAAAAAAGAACAATAACGAGTGAAGATATAGATCGCTTTGCAGATTTAAGCGGCGATCATTTTTATGCGCATATAAAAACAACCAATTTTGATGGAACTATGTTTGAACAACAAGTAGCGCATGGTTATTTTATTATGAGTGTTGCAGCAGGTTTGTTTGTTGATAGTTATGAAAAAAATCCTGTGCTGTTGAATTATGGAATTGACGAATTGCGATTTACAAAACCAGTTTATCCGGGTACGGAAATTTATATAAGATTTACCTGCAAAGAAAAACTGCCAAGTGATAATAGAATTATTAATAAACCTGAAGATTTTAAACGTGGTGATGATATCGAAAAAGGAATTGTAAAATGGCTTGTAGAAATGGTGGATGAAACTGGTGAACAAGTTGGCATTACAACAATATTAACTATGGTTGCTAAAAACCGCTCAGTAATTTAATTGCAAAAACCTGTTAAACCCATTTATTTTTATAAGCCATTTTAATTGCTTCTGCTTTCGAAGTTACGTGCAGCTTCTCATAAATGTTTGAAATATGTGTGCGTACGGTAGCCGGACTAATAAATAATTGCTCCGCAATTTGTTTGTACTCCAACCCTTCTACAAGATGCAGCAATACATCCTGCTCACGGGCACTTAAAACACATGCAACGGCACTTTTAGTTTCGCTAAATCCTGTTTTCAGCAAGCTTAAAGTTTTGCGTGCAATGGCAGGCGACATTGGCACCGCATCATAATTAAACACATTCAAAATAGCTTCGTTAATATTTATGGCATCATCATCTTTTAAAAGATAACCGTTTGCACCGGCTTTAATGGCTTCAAAAATTTTTTCACTGTTATCAAACACAGTAAGCACAATAAATTTTATTGACGGATAAAGTGTAGAAGCAATACCAATAGTTTGTATGCCATCCATCTCAGGCATTTCAATATCCATTAAAACGATGTGCGGTAAATCTTGCTGCTGAAGCGTTTTTATTTTTTGCAAAAATTCTTCTCCGTTTGCTGCTTCTAAAATAATATTTGTTTCCACAGATAAACTTAGCTTAGCTCTTATAGCGCGTCGAACTATAAGTTTATCATCTACTATTGCAATTTTGATGAGCATTCAGTTTACAAAAATGAATGTTTAAATACTAAATCATTATACTGCAAATGATGTATTCTTTTGCAATATGGTTTCTGTGCCTTGGGGCGATGAAAAAATCCTGAATTCATAACCTGCCTCTTTTGCTCTGTGTTCCATATTCGGCAAACCGTTGCCTGCTGAGGCATCAAGTGTATCAAAGCCTTTGCCATCATCTTTTACAGAAATAAATAAATTTTGTTTACTGAAAATTGATATGATGATATTTTTTGGTGCTGCATGTTTCAATGCATTCTGCACAGCTTCCTGCATAATGCGTGAAAGATGAAGGCTTTCTGCAGGCGACAGTGTTATATCTTTTTCAATTTGTTCTTTGTATTGAATATGTACATCGGTAAAGTTTTGTAATATTTTTTTTGTGTACAACTTAAAGCGGTCAATAAAATTTGTTATGCTGATTGTATCGTTATTTAATACCCAAATAGTTTCATGCAAAGCATTCATAATATCCTTTGCATTTTCTGAAACATTTATTGCTGATTGTTTTGCATCTTGCTGAGAAATCTGGCTGTTTAATTTTTCAGTGTTTGCAATTAATACAGTTGTGTAAGCACCAATGTTATCATGCAAGTCTCTTGAAATACGCTGGCGTTCCTGTTCAATGCGATGATGAATTTCTGTATGCCGAAGCTGCTGTTTAAATTCCTGGTTCAGATAAAAGCGAATGATAAAAATAAGAATCAGAATAACGCAAATACTTAAAACAATATCAAACCAAATTGTTTTCCAAAACGGCGGTGTAATAATTATTGAAATATGTTTTACTTGTTTGATGTTTTTTTCAAAGCGGTTAGAAGCTGCGTATTCAAAAGTATAATTGCCCGGCGATAAAACATATCTTGCAAAACCGGTGTTGCCTGCATTTACCCAACTCTTATCAATGCCATTCATTTTATACTGGTAATTATATACGTTTGGATTGTACCGGCCCAATGCAGTGAATGAAAATGAAAGAATATTTTTTTTATAAGATAGTTTCAAACGGTGCGTGTTCCATGCAGCAGTATCATTGTTCAAATCTTCATCCATCACTTTAATTGAATTCATAACAACACCCGGATTTGAAGCAATATTTTTTAAGATAGTTGGATAAAAACTATTGAAGCCATTTATTCCGCCAAAAAACAATTCGCCATCATCGGCTTTTGCAGCGCTGTTACCGTTAAACTCACTTGCCTGCAAACCATCTGAAGCAAATAAATTAATTACAGCGCCATCTTTTTTTAAACATGAAATGCCTTTGTTGGTGCTAAACCAAATATTATTGTTATCATCATTTAAAATGCTGTAAATATTTTCATCAGCAAGCCCGTCAGCTTTTTTATACACATGCAAAATTGCACCGGTGTTTGAATTTAATTTATATAAGCCGCTTTCTGTACCCATCCACATATTCCCCAGCTTGTCTTCAAACAAACATTTTGTAACAACGTTTGATTGCAGAGGGAAAACGGACTCATGCTCAAAGTTTTTTCCGCTTAATATTGAATATTTTCCCGTTGCGCCAAGCCATAACTGATTATTCTTATTTAATAATCCGCATAAAGAAAATTTATCTGTAAGTATTTGTTCAAGGCGAATGCTATCATTTTTAAAATGCAGTTTAATTGCTTGATGAGAGCAGATTAAAAGCGCAGTTGAATCATTCAATAGTTGCGTTATGGTGTAATAATCAACAAAAGGAATTTTTGATACAGGCGTAATTTTCCAGCTTTGTGTGTTTAATAAAACAACCGAATATGTTGAAGGCAGAAACAGCAAATATTTATACGGTGCTATTTTAAGTATGCTGCTAACTTCTGTGCTTGGCGTAGCCGGCTGCAGATTAAATTGTTTAATAAGATTTGATGACGTATCAAAAACAGAAATACCGTTATATAAATTTCCTGCAAGTATTAAATCTGATTTTTTATCAGCATAAATGCAGCGGGTAAAATTTTTCTGCATGTTTGTTGCGCCATAATATTTAATACCAGCATTATTAAAATTAATTTTCACCAATCCATGAACAAGTGAAACAATCCACAAGTGCCGGTAACTATCCATTCTGCAAAAATTGTTATAACCTAATTCAATGATGGGTTTGGTTTCTGTGTTTACAATTTGATATAAGAATTTACCGCTGTTGCCATCAATGATGTAAAGTTTATTTTTTACAGAAAGAGATAAAAAATCATTATTAAGGTTATTAAAAGTTGCGCTACTTGAATAATCAATTGTAATGCCTTGCGGGTAATTTGATAGTATTTTTAAAAATCCTGTAACGATGTTTATTTTATAGAAGGCATTCTTTGTTAAGGCAATTATTTCGTTTTTAAAAACTAAATAGTTGTAAGCTTTGTTTTTTTCATCTTTAAAAAAATAAATTTTTTTTGTTTGAAAGTTTACCTGCCCAAAACTTTCATCCATCATAAAAAATAAATTACCGTTACCTGCTGCTTGAAAATTTTGTATTGCATGTTTACTATTGCCCGGTACATTTAATGAGTCTTCAATTTTGTAATTGAATTTATTGATCGCAATAAATTTATTATTGAACACGCACCAGCACCATACTAATTTTCCGCATTCAACTTCAGGCATCACAGGAGAGATTTCATATTGTGCCGGTGCATTTGTTTTATTTATATTGACAGGATTTTTCAACACAACTTTAAACTTATTTGTTATGCTGCTATAACTGCTTATGCCATGATAATAGCTGAGCCAAATAGTTCCATCTTTCAACTTAAAAAAATGCGGATGATTTGTTTCGGGTAAACCCGGCTGCGGTTCAATAGTTTCAAAACTGCTGCCATTGAAGCGTTGCAAACCTGCACCGCTGCTTATAAACATAAAGCCGCTGTTATCTTCAGCAATATCTACAATTCTGTTTACAAGCAAGCCTTCATTTACAGTAAAAGTTTGAGCGGTAAATTTTTTTAATGGTTGTGCGTG
>Ga0213876_10002518_pt1 | contig 10749 bp, 9 predicted proteins | sample BarmaccomBMRX_R9_FD_160113 | JGI IMG/M metagenome (GOLD analysis project Ga0213876, IMG submission 160113) | Root-associated microbial communities from Barbacenia macrantha in rupestrian grasslands, the National Park of Serra do Cipo, Brazil - RX_R9 | ecosystem: Host-associated > Plants > Roots...
GGTGTTCGTCTTGCACGACGTGGAGGGGCACGAGCACGAGGAGGTGGCGAGACTGTTGGGCTGCTCGGTCGGGACGAGCAAGTCTCAGCTCCACAAGGCCAGGATGAAGCTGCGACAACTTCTCAGGCAACAGAACGAGCCGCAGTAGGCTTCCAAAGGTGTTCGCGCGGGCTCCCCTTAACCTTCAGCCCCGCCCGCGCGGGACGAACGTTTTAAAGTCTTCCCGAGACTGACCCGTTAGCTAGATGTACTGCGAGAGGTTTAGAGAGATGAACTGCGAGAAGTGCCAGGAACTGCTCAGCGAGTTCCTCGACGGCACGCTCGGCCATTCGGAGCACGCCGCGGTCGGGGTGCACTTGGCGGCCTGCGCGGCCTGCGCCGCCGCGCGCGAAGACTTTCACGCCATCATCGCCGCCGCGCGCGACGCGCGCGGGCAGATCCTCGTCCCGATGGACGAGCGCGCCCTCTGGCTGCGCGTCCAGGCAGAGGTCGAGGCCGAGAGCCGCCCTGCGCGTGCCGCGGCCGGCGCGGGCTTCTTATCGCGCCTGACAAACCTGCGTTGGGAGTTTTCTCTGCCGCAGTTGGCGGCCGGCGCCGCCGCGCTCGTCGTCGCCGCCGCGTCCTTGACCGCGCTCGGCGTGCGCTACGCCGCCGCGCCCGCGCGCGACGAACGCGCCGCCACGGTGCGCCGCGTCGTCTCGAACGACTCTTACCCGAGCACCTACCTTGAGCCGCACGAGGCGAACCTTCGCTACTGGGAGCAGCGCGTCGAGGCGCGCCGGGCGAGCTGGAACCCGCGCATGCGCGCCTCCTTCGACCGCAGCGTCCTCGTGCTCGACGAGTCGGTCAAGGACTCGCTCGAAGACCTCCAGAAGAACCCGCACGACGAGGTGGCCGAGGAGATGCTCAACACCGCGCTGCGCGACAAGGTCGAGCTGCTGCGCGAGTTCGGCGAGCAGTAACGGGAGGCCGACCCGGCGAAGGCCGAGAGGAAGTTTTCGAGTCCCCTAGTGCGGCGCCCGCGCCTCCGCCCACCGCTGGAGCACGGGCGCTTCGAGCGCGAGCCGCCGCGGCCCAAGAAGTTCGGAACTAGATGAAGCAAGCGACCGCCAACCACCCCCACCCCGGCCGCCCCGCCGCGCGCCTGCTGCTCGCGGCGCTCGCGCTCGTGTGCCTGCTGGCGCCGGGCGCCGCCGCGCAGAAGCGCTTCTCGCGCGACTACCCCGCGCAGCCGAACATCCGCCTCAACATCCTCAACCGCTCGGGCCGGATCGAAGTCCTCGCCTGGGAGAAGAACACCGTCCGCGTCACCGCCACGATGGAGTCGCGCTCGGCGAAGATGGAGCCGGAGGTGGACGGCGACGGCGTCCGCATCGACGTGCGCCGCGACAACCGCGAGGACGTGGGCGACGTCAACTTCACCATCCGCGTCCCCTACAACTCGACCGTGGACATCAGCACGATGACCGGCGGCATCGTCATCCGCAACGTCCGCGGCGAGATGGTGCGCGCGCACGTCACCAGCGAGGGCGACATCGAGCTGACCGGCATCCGCGCCCGCACCGTCATGGCCGAGAACACGGTTGGCAACATCCTCTTCGACGCGGAGCTGCTGCGCGGCGGCACCTACGTCCTGAACTCCACGCAGGGCGACATCCAGCTCCGCATCACGGCCGAGTCGGGCTTCCGCCTGATGGCCGTCGCCCCGCGGACGCGCAACATCGATCTCAACGGCTTCGCGCAGATGGGCGAGTTCGAGTTCTTCAACGAGAAGCGCAAGGTCGTCGGCAAGGTCGGCGACGGCGGCGCCTCCTTGAGCACCACCAACGGCCGCGGCTCCATCGTCTTCATGCCGCGATAGGGAAGGCAAAGGGCAAAGGGCAAAAGGCAAAAGGCAAAAGTTCGGAGGCGCTCGCGCGCGCAGAACGGTTTTTTATTTTTGCCTTTTGCCCTTTGCCTTTTGCCTTTTGCCTTCCATGTTGTAGCCTGCGACTGATGAGAATGACGCCGTCAAAAATCTACCCGCCCCTTCTTCTTCTCTCTCTCGTCATCTTTCCACGCCCCGCCACGGCGCAGAGCGGGAGGCAGCCGAAGGCGGAGCAGAAGTCGGAGAAGCCGGCGCCGGCCGTGGCCCAGCCACTGCTGAAGCGGACGACGACGCGGCGCGAGCTGAAGCGCCTGGGCTACGGCGGCTCCGTGACCATCTACGGCGCGCCCGAGGGCTCCGTGACCGTCGAGGCCTGGCAGCGGAGCGAGGTCGAGGTGACGGCCGAGGTCGAGCAGAGCGCCGACACCGAAGAGAACCTCACGCGCCTCGGCGCGCTCAACACCTTCGCCGTGGACGAGGACGTTAACCACGTGCGCGTGACGACCGTCGGCCTGTACGACCGCAAGTACGCGAAGCGGGCGGCGCGCGACCTGCCGAAGAACCTCCTCTCAATGCCCTGGCGCATCGACTACCACGTCAGGGTGCCGGCGGCCTGCGACCTTGAGATCAACGCCGGCCGCGGCGCGCTCGTCGTGACCGGCGTCGAGGGCGCCCTGCGCATCAACGCGGGCGGCGGCCCCGGCTCGCTCTTCGAGCTCGCGGGCGGCGACGTGGAGGCGACGGTGGCCTCCGGCCCCTTCACCGTGCGCCCGACCGCGCGGGGCTGGCGCGGTCGGGGCTTGAGCCTGCGCCTGGCCTCCGGCGACCTCACGGTCGAGCTGCCCGCCGGCTTCAGCGGCGACGTGGACGCGGACGTCCTGCGCGCCGGCCGCATCGACAACGCCTACCCCGGCCTCGCCCCGCGCGAACGCACCACCCCCACCGAACGCTCGCTCCAGGCACGCGCCGGCAACGGCGGCGCCGCCCTCGCCTTCACCGTCACCGACGGCACCCTGCGGATAAAGCAAGTCAGTAGGCAGTAGGCAGATGGCAGTTGGCAGTTAAGACAGAAGTTCTTCAACTGCCAACTGCCAACTGCTGGACTTCACGTCCGCCGCCCGCTATGCTGCGGCCACGTTCTGAAGAAACCTCTTACCGGACACGGAAGCGATGTCAGTTAAATCAGACCGCTGGATTCGGCGCATGGCCGAGGAGCAACAGCTCATCCGGCCCTTCGACGCCACCCTCGTGCGCGAGGCGGGCGGCCGCCGCATCATCTCGGCCGGCGCCTCCTCCTACGGCTACGACATGCGGCTCGCCGACGACGGCTTCCGCGTCTTCTCGCCCATCCACGGCCGCGAGATCGACCCCAAGAACTTCGACGACAGCTCGCTCGTCGAGCCGCCGCTGCAAGAGGCCGAGGACGGCTCGAAGTACTACCTCCTGCCGCCCCACTCCTACGCCCTCGGCATCTCGGTCGAGACCTTCCGCCTGCCCCGCACCGTCACCGGGATCTGCATGTGCAAATCGACCTACGCCCGCGCCGGCCTCATGCTCAACACCACGCCGCTCGAAGCCGGCTGGACGGGCCGCCTCGTCATCGAACTCGGCAACCTCGCTGACCTCCCCCTCCGCGTCTACGTCAACGAAGGCATCGGCCAGGTCATCTTCTTCGAATCCGACGAGGACTGCGACGTCTCCTACGAAGACCGCGGCGGCAAATACCAAAACCAAACCGGCCTCACCTACTCGCGCTTATAAGGGGAGTGTCGGCTGAAGCATAAACCGCGAATCAGGAAGCATAATGTAGGAATTTTTGCAGCATAAACTGCGAAAATGACCATATGTCAAACCGATCGCCAAGTAAAAATGTTTGAGCCGGAAACACCGTCTCTGTTACAGTGTAGGTCCGTCACACATAGTGAGATCTGATGGCGCTTGCAAACTATAGTGCCATTCCTCATGTCCCTTTCTAGTTTTTGAAAAACGTTCAAGTCTAACGTTAAGGAAAGTGTATGAAACAGACTGAAAAGAACGGTTTTCGTCAAGTCATTGCAATAAAAGTCCATCAATGGCTTAACCCGTGGGACAAAGTACCTTTTGATAAGAAAGCTCGCCGAAGTCGTCCAGAGCCTCACTTTTATATGTTTACACTCAAGGCTTCTGAATTGAAGGCGCTCTCAGGCATATATCGTAGAACGACTGAACGGGATAGGCGACATTCAAGCGATCCTAATATTCAGCGCCAGCATGAGGTACACCGCTCTAAAAGAATCAGAGACTTCATCCATTATGGTTACCCTTTATCTGATTTGAGCCAAACTAAACGTGAATCCCCAGAGTTTAATGATCTACAAAAACCGGGATGGCTTCCGACAGCCATCGTAGTAAACATCCTAAAAAAGGATGATAAAAGGCTCGATCAGGTAGTGGACTCAAATGATCTTATTAATATACGCGAGTTCGACGAAAAGACATCTTTGGTGGAATTCCCTAAAAAGTTCACCGGGTGGGGTTGGAGACCTAGCAAGATACATCCCATAGAAGTAATTGATGGGCAACACAGGTTGTGGGCATTTGAGGAAGGAGATCCTGAAGGGGACTTCGAATTACCAGTTGTCGCTTTTCATGGGCTTGACATAAGTTGGCAAGCTTATCTGTTTTGGACTATTAACATCACACCTAAGAGAATCAATGCAAGCCTTGCATTTGATCTATATCCATTACTTAGAACGGAAGACTGGCTTGAAAGATTCGAAGGACACTCTATCTATCGAGAGACGCGGTCACAGGAACTTACGGAAGCTCTGTGGAGCCATCCGCAAAGTCCTTGGTATCAGCGCATAAACATGTTGGGCGAAAGTGGGCTACCAGAAAAGATGGTCAGCCAAGCGGCGTGGATCAGATCACTAATGGCGACTTACGTGAAAGCCTTTGAAGGGGGGAACGTTGCCATCGGCGGCCTTTTTGGTGCCCAGGTTGGTAGTGATGAACAGGTACTTCCTTGGAATCGTGCTCAGCAGGCTGCATTTATTATTTCAGTGGGACAGAAAATTGCAGAAGCTGTCAGTAAAAGTCGGGAAAAGTGGGCAGAAGTCCTCCGACAGGAGACTAAGGCGAAGTCTAAAAAGGTGAGTAATCAAGACCCTGCGTTTGCAGGAGCTTACACGCTTCTTAATACCGATCAAGGTGTTCGTGGATTGCTGTATATAACTAACGACCTATGTTATGTCCGAGTAGACACCCTCAAATTGTGGGACTGGGAACTTCAAGGGAGCCCTGACGGGGCTGATGAAAGCGCGATTACCGCAGCACTGAACAGCCTTAAAAAGCAGCCAGTAGATAAATTTCTTGTTGGTATTGCAGAGCAGCTTGCAACCTATGATTGGAGGACATCCGGCGCACCTGGACTTACTCAAGAAGAGCAATTAATGAAAGGCTCTTTTAGGGGTGGAGGTGGCTACAAGTCCCTTAGACATCAACTACTATTACATCTTTCAAATACTGGGGGAGATGTTGGCAAAGCCGCTGAGGAAGTCTTAGACCTTCTAGGATACGCAGAAGCATGAGCCTCAACAAGCAGCAAAAACAAACATTACGAAGAGCCTCATCCAGCGAAGTAGAAAAGGTGTTCCAGCGAATTCCCTCGCACCTTGCCCGTAATCGCTGGCTCAGTTCGCGGAATGACTACGTAACGGATTGCATCGAGAAGCTGAAAGAAGATACCCAGCCTGGCAAAGTCATCAATGGAAATGACCTATCGGAGTACATCGCTGTCTCTGCCCCTCTACATTGCTTTGACGGGTGGGCAACCTTAGGCCGTGCGCTTGACGCCGTTACAAGAGACGATCCGAGCACCGCTGTACACTTGAGTTACTATGCCGAGTTACGTGCCGCAATGTCCTTGCTGGCAGCTGAAGGGGTGGGAATATTTGATGACCGTCATTTCGCTGTTACAGCGTCAGGAATTCAGATGATCGGTACTCTTAATAGAAGAGGCCGAGGTACTCTTACAACCCATAGGATAGCTTGGCAGGCTTTAGAGCATTGGGCTAGTTTGGGACGTTCCGAAGAAGTTTTTAAAAATATCGTTCAGCCGAATGGAATACCATTAGGGCAGTGGCTTGACGCATTTGGAGCTGCATCTCTTTCACGGGCAATTGGTATGAAGTGGATGAAAACTTGGGGAGTTGACCTAAAGCGATTAAGCAGAGGGTCAGACAGAGATGCCCGAAATCAAGCTAGCTATAGACCAACATACCTTGCCCAGGTGGCTCAGCTAGACGTTAATGAGTGCTCAAGCTTCGTGCGTAGGCTATGGCAAGTGTGTGAGCCCTCTCAGCCTGCAAGGTTTGAAGCTTTAGATCGTTACTTGCTTCGGCGAACCCTCAAACAGGCTTACGATGCACTGCCTCACACTATAAGCTACGAGGATAGAGTTGCATCTATGATAAACTCTGTTCTTCCTGCTGGTGGTGCCCTCGCAGATGCATGGTCAAGATTCCTTATAGGTCTTACGGATCCAGATGATCCAGCACTGATTACAGAGGCGTCTAGGAGAGCAAAGCGAAGCGATCCTCGACATCATTTGCAGGTGTTATCTCGCGCTACCTTATTACTTCGGGTCGCCACGGGCGCGTGCATGAAGCTACTTCGGAGCGTTCCTATTGGGCGTAATGAACTAGAATTCTGGTGGAAGTCTCTGGGTGAGCAGCATGCTCTCTGGGCACCGGGAGGAGAGCCTGATGATTTGACGGAACTGTGGGAAGATGTGAATGCTTCCGTTGAGGATTTAAACGATTGGGAAGATAGAAACTCAAGACTGAATCCTTCTTACACATCGTGGCGGGCGGAACTTCCGCGCCAAATCTCTATTTTGGGTGAATGCGAGCGCGTTGCACTCTGGGGGTTAGGCTTATGAAGTACATGGGGTCCAAGCGAACAATGCTTGGCAATGGACTCGGAGAAGTTCTTTCGCAGGAAGTTACAGGTGCGACCAGATTCGTAGACTTATTCACGGGTTCGGCAGCTGTGTCCTGGTTCGTCGCCGGAAAAAGCAATGTCCCAGTCGTTGCTGTAGATTTACAGAAGTTCTCAGCAGTGATGGCAAAAGCCGTGCTCTACCGAACATCTGCTATCGATACTAAAAGAATCTTCGAATTATGGAGTGCACGTACAAGACGATACATTAAAGCTAAATATCGAGGGTTTCTTACAGAGGCGCAAAACATCGAATCACAGGATTGGGAGTCAGCGCCTCTTAGAGTATCTGAGGAAGCTAAGGAACTCTGCGAGACTGCAAACGAACTTCCAGTAACCAAAGCTTACGGAGGTTATTATTTCAGCCCTATTCAAGCTTTATATCTCGATGCACTCCGGAAGACGTTGCCACTTAAAAGAGAGGAAAAGTGGCTTAGTCTAGCGGCATTAATACAAGCGGCGAGTCGGTGTGCTGCGGCCCCAGGGCATACCGCACAGCCTATAAAAGCAACTGCAACGGGAGCCCCATCTTTGTTTGAGGCTTGGAGTAAAGATGTTCTCAGTCAGACCCAAAAAGCACTTGAAGAAACCGGGGCTAAGGTTGCACTTACGGAAGGGGAAGCTCACGTAACAGATGCAGTAAGGTTTGCAGGAAATCTCGAAAGAGGAGACCTCGCGTTTTTAGATCCACCATACTCTAGTGAGCATTACAGTCGCTTCTATCATGTTCTGGAAACTTTAGCTAAAGGTGACTGCTCAGAGGTCCAGGGTCAGGGTCGTTATCCCTCACAAGATGAACGTCCCCGCTCTGATTTCAGTCTTCGTTCAAGATCTCGGGCGGCATTCGAGCGGCTATTTTCGACCCTAGCTAAAAGGGAAGTGAGGGCTATTCTTACCTATCCTCTTGAGGATACTTCTAACGGTATGTCTGGCCCAGAGGTGAAGAAACTTGCTAAAGTGTACTTTTCCGTTACTCGCACTTTAGTTAAGGGTAGATTTAGCACTTTAGGAGGTAACGGCGACCATAGATTGCCTAAAGTAGAGTCCTCTGAGTTGATTCTAGTGCTGCGTCCCAAGTAGCCCAATTTTCTTGCTGCTAATCCAACATCTGTTAGCATTCAAGATGAAATAGACATAATGGTGATGCCACGCCATTTATAAGCGGTTCTATTCTATGTACCGTTTTCTGCGGCAAATGTTATAGGAGGTCTTATGGAGAGGATTATAACAGATTTCCTTGTGCCGGATATTAATCAGATCAGACATACCATCAGTGGAATAGATGATAGTTACAATAACAGCTGGGATATATATGCAGAGCTAATTCAAAATGCTGTAGATGCAATTCGACAGAGTGATGTTGAGAAAGGACAGATAGACATACAGATCGACTGTCTTACCAGAACAGTAATTATTGTAGATAATGGTATCGGCATTAATAAGGAAGACCTACCGTTCCTTTTAAAGCCTTTTGCTACAAATAAGTCTAGTATTGATGCTGCAATAGGGGAAAAGGGAGTTGGCCTCAAGTTCGTCATCTTTTCCTCTAACTATTTTTACATTAAGAGCGGTAACAATTCCGGCAGTGCCGAAGCTGAAATACTAGATGCCAACAGCTGGAAGAAAAGTACCGACAACCAACCGCTTTCGCTTAAATTTTCAGTTTTAGATGATAGTTTCTGTGGAACTAAAGTAGAGGTCAGAGGAATAGATAATGAAACTATCTTTAATCTTAGCTTTGAACAGTTGTTATATGTTCTAAGAACTAGAACTGCTATAGGAACAACGAGATCTATTTGGGGTGACGACAAAGAAATTGAAATCAGCATCAAGTGCAAAGACATAAACGCAGCTCTATTTGAAGAGAATATACCTTTTCAATACTGGTTAATAACAGATCAGATCCCCACAAATTCAAAGATTGATTTGGATGACTTTGAGAAATGGCTTAAACAGGGGGATAGAACAGATCAAGAGAAGATGAGCAAGCTTAAAGATAAGATTATCTATAAGAAAGGACAATTTACCCATGCCAATCAGCGCGTTATTAAATATTTTGCTTGCTTTGTCCCCAAACGTCGTGTCTGGAATGACCTGTCAATAAATTTCAATTTAGCCACTGAAGAAAATTTTACTGACGACGATTGGTTGACTGAATACTATTTTAGCAAGCTAAATAACGGTATCTATATCTCTGTTAAAGGTATGCCTACGGGTATCTCAATTGACCACCCAACTACAGGGTATGCAGGATACTGGGCAAATCTCTTCATTCTCTTTGAAGACCCATTTGTTAAATTCGATATCGGTCGTAAATCGATACATGGACGCCAAGCTAACGTCCATCGGGAATATGCAAGGAAAATTTTCAATGAATTTCTTCAGTATGTTACAAAGTATGTGAGCGGAGATATAGTTGTAGAGCCAACTGAATGGAACAAAGATGAGATATTTGCTGAGATCGAACGCTTAATTGATCTGAATATCGATGGGATAAAATTTAAGAAAGCCCCTTCCGGTCAAGAGGCGAGTGTCGCAGCTATATTCTTTGAGTGCATAGGAGCAGGGAAAATCAGGAACATAATGCCGCTCGTGAGCGGCTACAGAAATAAATATGACCTGTATGCCCTGTGGGACAGGAAGAAAATCATCATTGAATTTAAGTCCCACCTAGCAAATTTAGCGAAAGACTTCAATGATGCCCGTAAAATGTTTGACGAGATTGATTGTGTCGTGTGCTGGGAAGTCACTGACAAAGACAAGCAGATTATGAGGGATATGGGAGTTAATGTAGAGGAACTGTCTTCTTCTCTATTCGGACAGGACGCAAGAAGAATTCCGCACAGCACACATATTATGAATCTATCTGGATTTGTAAATCCCATTTACATCATTGACCTTAAAGTTGTAGTAACTGCATGAAGATTGTTAAAACAAAGGTGGATGTTCTTTATGTGATTTGGCAAGGCTAACGAGTATTCTACTTTCTTCTAATTTCCTTACTTGGTTTAGAAGGTAGTTCCTCCGGTAAATCAATAGAGTCATCTATCAGTGCCTCAAGAAATTCCCCTCTACCTGTAGTCGAAATCGCACGCGCATATTCGAGCAAAATCTCTAATGGGGGTTCCAATACGCCGCGCTCATACTTAGAAACATAAGCGCGTTCAGAATCATCCCCGCCCAAGCGTCTACTCATCTCACCCTGTGATAATCCGAGTGACAATCGGATTTGCAGCAGTTTACTTGGCAGCCTCTTCGGCCTCTTCTTTTGCCGCAGTACCCGCACGCTAGGAGCCTCCTCCTAGCGCACAGGGCCGAGACGCGCGAGTCTTGCTATTAGGCAGAATTCTGCCTAATATTCTCTCGTAAAATTGTGCCGCCCAGGGGTTGCGTTTCAATAACCCCCTAGTGGTACTCATCGCAGTACGAGAGATTTTTCGCCTTATACATTAAACGGCGTTGTCAAAGAAACTTATGTGCAGTTAACCGCCTGCAAGCGCATAAACAGAGCTAAGTTGGAGATGAGTATATTCTATTTACTGCTGGAGAAGTACCTATGAATCGGATTGAGGTAAGCCATGAGAAGAAGTTAACACTACTTCTACTTTGCTGGCTCTTTGGCCTGTTCGCTGTCCATCGCTTCTACACTGGCAAATATCTCACGGGCAGCCTGCAACTCCTAACATTGGGCCTCGCCGGGGTGTTGGGTCTCTTTAAGATAGAAGCCCTTCCTGCCATTCCTCTCAGCATATTTCTCCTATGGTGGATCATAGATTTCATGCTCATCATCATGGGCAAGTTCACTGACAAAGAGGACAGACCGATTGTTGATTGGGTCTGAGAAATTCAGGTGAAGACTATCTCCGTGGATGTACTTCTAAAGTCGGATTTGATTACCATCG
>Ga0213876_10002519_pt1 | contig 10743 bp, 10 predicted proteins | sample BarmaccomBMRX_R9_FD_160113 | JGI IMG/M metagenome (GOLD analysis project Ga0213876, IMG submission 160113) | Root-associated microbial communities from Barbacenia macrantha in rupestrian grasslands, the National Park of Serra do Cipo, Brazil - RX_R9 | ecosystem: Host-associated > Plants > Roots...
GCAGCTTCCCGGTCGGAACCAGCTCCTTCATCAAGGCGTCCTCGGCCGCCGAGGCGGCAGCGCTCATCGTCAGGGGCAGAAGGACCCCGAGCAGGCTCATGACTTTCAAGAAAACTCTCCTCGCCCCAATCGATCGTCGCGCAGGATTTTTCGTTGACGCGTTCTCATAACCCCGTACGATCAAGGCGCGGTCAGATTCTCTCGCTCCCGCCGCGCACGCACACCCATTCCACGGGAAGGCTCATGGAGCAAGCGTCGGAACAAAGCCCCGTCTCGGTTGCGACATCCCTCTCGCGTCCCGAGGTCACCCTTGCGGTGACGCGCGGCGCGATGCGCTGCTTGCGGGCGCTCGGCTATTCGGTGCTATCGGAGGTCGTCCTTGCCTCCGGACGCCGGGCAGACATCCTGGCACTCGCCCCGCATGGGCGCATCCTGATCATCGAGGTGAAATCGGGTTTCGAGGATTGGCGGGCCGACAGCAAATGGTCCGATTATGCGGCGTATTGCGACGCGCTCGCCTTCGCCGTTGCGCCCGATTTTCCAGCCGATGTCCTCCCGACCGATCTCGGCCTCATCGTCGCCGATGCTTATGGAGGTGCGGTGATTCGCGAGCCGATCGAGACGCCCCTTCAGCCCGCGCGCAGGCGCGCCATGCTGATGCGGTTTGCCGCGCTCGCGGCCGATCGCCTGCAGAACCTGGTGGACCCGATCACCGATGAAATGCTTCGTTGAGAAGAAACCTCCGTTGAGATCGATTTGGAGGACTACCATGGCTGATAGCTTGCGCCATCGCGACATCGAGCCTGCCCATCCGGGTGAAATCCTGGGCGAGATCGCCATTCCCGCAACGGGCAAGAGCAAGGTCGAGATCGCCCGGCTTCTCGGCATCTCGCGGCAGTCGCTTTACGACATCCTGCGGAAGCGGCAGTCCATCACCCCGAACATCGCGGTTCGGTTGGGCAAAATGTTCGGAGATGGCCCGGGTATTTGGCTTCGCATGCAGCAGGCTCACGACCTTTGGCACGCGGAGCGCGAACTCGCCGAGGAAGTGAAAGCGATTCCTACGCTGAGAGCCGCCTGAAATACCCGTTCGTACGCTTCAGCGCGGCGCACGCTTGGCGAGGATGCGCTGCAAAGTTCGCCGGTGCATGTTGAGACGGCGCGCCGTCTCCGAGACATTGCGGTCGCACATCTCGTAGACGCGCTGAATATGTTCCCAGCGGACGCGATCGGCCGACATGGGATTTTCCGGCGGCGCGGCGCGCTCGCCGGCGACCGCCATGAGAGCGGCATGGATCTCGTCGGCATCGGCGGGCTTTGCGAGATAATCGAAGGCACCGAGCTTCACGGCCGTCACCGCCGTCGCGATATTGGCATACCCGGTCAAGATGATGCCCCGCGCGCTCGGCCGCTTGTTCTTCAAATGCGCGACCACGTCGAGGCCGTTGCCGTCCGCGAGACGAAGGTCGATCACCGCGTAAGCCGGCGGAGAGGCCTCGACCCGCGCGATGCCGTCCGCGACGCTTTGGGCCGTATCGACTGAAAAACCGCGCATTTCCATGGCGCGCGCCAGCCGGTTGAGGAAGGGCTGATCGTCATCGACGATCAGCAACGTCTTCTCGGATTGTGCCGAGATCGGCATTGTCTCTGGGGAAGTTGACGTCTGTTGCATCGCCTTTCACCGCCTCCGGCGGAATGGAACTGTCCGTAATGTGTCGTCTCTCCATTGGTGGAACAAGGGGAGGCACGTCGGTCGGCGAGCTAGGGCCGGGTTTCGGGCGCGCCTCCACAACCTCGAATATATGGCGGGGCCATGCAACGGTCAGCATGGCACCCCCTTGCGCGAGATTGGAGGCGGAAATCGTGGCGCCGGAGCGCTCGAGCAAGGTCTTGGCGATGAAAAGCCCGAGGCCGAGGCCAGAGCCCGCCTCGAGTTCTTCCGTATCGCCGCCTCGCGTCGTGAGATAGGGCTCGCCGACTCGGGAAAGGATGTCCGGCGGGAAGCCCTTCCCGTCATCCTTGATGCGCACCGTGACGGAGAAATCAGTCCAGGCGGCTTCGACGATTACCGTCTTGAGGGCAAAGCCGAGGGCATTGTCGAGGAGATTGCCGAGGCCGTAGATCACGCCGGGGTTGCGCCGCGTCGACGGCTCTGGCCCCTTGCCGTCGAGCTTCGTCTCGATCCGCACGTCGAAGGCGCGTTGCGGGCTGATCACCTCCTCGAGAAGATGATGCAGCGACATTACGGCCCAAGGGCCCGCGGCCGTTTGCGAAAGCGTGGTGAGCTTCGAGAGAATGCCGCGACAGCGCCGCACCTCGTCGCGCAAGAGGCTCACATCCTCGGCCATCGGCCCGTCTTTCGGCACGACGCGATCGAGCTCCTGGGCGACGAGGGTAATCGTGGCAAGCGGCGTGCCGAGCTCATGCGCCGCCGCGGCAGCAAGGCCGTCGAGCTGGGAAAGGTGCTGCTCGCGCGCCAGCACCAGCTCGGTCGCGGCGAGCGCTTGTGCGAGGTCACGGCCCTCCTTGGCGATGCGCCAGGCATAGACGCCGGTGAAGCCGAGGCTCAGCATGATCGCGGTCCAGATGCCGAGCCGATAAAGGTCGGGGAGCGTGACCGAGGCATCGGCGTACCAAGGCAGTGGCAGATGCGCCAAGGCAAGCGCGGTCACGGCGCAGCCGGCGAGCACGCCGAGCCCGAGTGTTCGCCCTGGCGCCAACGCCATCGCCGAGATCAGGACCGGCGCCACGAAAAGGATCGCGAAGGGGTTGTCGAGGCCTCCCGTGAGATAGAGGAGGACCGACAGTTGCAAGATATCGGCTCCGAGAAGAAGGGCCGCGAGACGGTCGCTGAGACGGTGGCTCATCGGGAAACGCAGCGCAAGGCCGACATTGAGGACGGCCGAGGCGAGGATCACCAGAAGCGCCAGCATGATCGGCATGCGGAAGCCGAGCCCGAAGCAGACGACGGTGACCGCGATCGTCTGCCCGAGAATTGCAAGCCAGCGCAGCCAGGCGAGAGTACGCAGGCGCAAGCCTTGCGCGCCGGAGAGAAAACTGATCGCGTCGTCGTCGGCCATGAATCAGCGCCTTTCTGCAGACCGCGGCCCTGGTCCGATGCGAACGCGGAAAGCCCGCCGGCGCAGCGCGTTCGGCCTCAGCCGCTCCCAAGCCGCATCTTCGGCATTTTGGCGGTCTCCCGGCGGATGGCTTGCGTGTCGGCGCCGAGTTCCGGGACAGCGCCGAGCCGCCGCGGTTTGCCGTCGAAGATCGCAGCCGGAGCCGGATAGGAAATCTCTCCGTTCGGAGTCGCAAGGCTGGCGCGCCGCAGATGCGGGTGGCGCGACAGCTCTTCCATGCCGTTGACCTCCGCAAAGGCGATATCGGCTTTCGTCAGGCGTTCGACAAGCTCGTCATGAGTTGCGGCTGCGAAGGCTTCGGCCACCCTGCCATCCGTTTGCGGCCGATGGCGCACACGCGCCAGATTGGTGGCAAAGCGTGGATCCTCGCCGAGCGAGTTTTCCCCGATGATACCCTTGCACAAGGAACGCCACTCCCGATCGTTCTGGATCGAGATCAGGATCGGCTTGCCGTCCTTCGACGTGAAAACGCCGTAGGGCGAGATCGTGGGATGACCGAGCCCGACGCGTTTCGGCGGCTTGCCCGCCTCGGCATTGAGGAGCGGCACCGTGAGCCAATCGGCCATGACGTCGAACATGGAGATCCGAATATCGCTTCCCTTGCCGTTCACGCCGCGCGCGATCAGCGCTTCGAGGATCGCCGCATGCGCCGTGGCGCCGGTCGCGATATCGACGATCGAGACGCCAACGCGGCCCGGGCTTTCCGGGCCGCCGGTGATCGAGGTGAGTCCTGTCTCGGTCTGGATCAGAAGATCGTACGCCTTTCGCTGGGCAAGAGGGCCCGTGTCCCCATAGCCGCTGATCGAGCAGCAGATGAGAGCCGGGTGTCGGGCGCGCAAGCTTTCGACCGGAAATCCGAGACGACCCAGCGCACCCGGCTTCAGATTTTGCACCAGCACGTCGGCCTTTTCTATGAGGCGGCCGAGCTCGGCCCGATCCTCTTCGGCCGAAAGGTCGAGCACGACCGACTCCTTGCCTCGGTTCAACCAGACGAAATAGCTGCTTTGTCCCTTGGCGGCATCGTCATAGCCGCGCGCAAAATCCCCCTCGGGCCGTTCGATCTTGAGTACACGTGCGCCCGCATCCGCGAGCCGGCTCGTGCAGTAAGGCGCGGCGACGGCCTGCTCGACGGCGACCACCACCAAACCCTCAAGCGGACGCACCACTGTGACCTCCCGAAAAGATGCCGCACGCGAATTCGCTTCTCACGGTATACGCTTTAACCTGCCGTGCGAAAAATGGACTTTCAATTCCGGGGCAAGCGAGAGGCGGATCATGGCGAGCGGAGAAGTTGCAGGCAAGGTCGCGATCGTGACCGGGGGTGGGCGGGGCATCGGCCGCTCGATCGCGCTGGCGTTGGCCGATGAGGGCGCCGCGGTGGTCGTCGTCGATATCGGGGTCGCCCTCGACGGCTCGGGCGGTGATCCCGGACCGGCCGAAGAGGTGACCTCGATGATCAAGGCGAAGGGTGGGAAGGCGATCGCCTCGACCTTATCCATCGCGGAAGCGAAGAATGCGGAAGCGATCGTCGAGGCGGCGCTCGGCGCCTTCGGCCGCGTCGACATCCTCATCAACAATGCCGGCATCGTGCGCGATCGGATGTTCCACAAAATGAGCCATCTCGACTGGCTCGACGTCATCCAGATCAACCTCAACGGCGCCTTCAACATGGCGCGCGCCGTCGCTTCACATTTTCGCGAACAGAACAGCGGCGCGATGGTGCATATGACCTCGACTTCGGGCCTCATCGGCAATTTCGGCCAGGCGAATTACATGGCATCCAAGCTCGGCCTGCACGGATTGTCGCGTGGCATCGCGCTCGACATGCAGCGCTACAATGTGTGCTCGAATTGCATTGCGCCCTTCGCCTGGAGCCGGATGACGAGTTCGATTCCAACCGAAACCGAGGCGGAGAAAGCGCGTGTCGCGCGCATCCAGCAGATGACCCCCGACAAGACGGCGCCGCTTGCCGTATTCCTCGCCTCGGACAAAGCGAATGGGATTTCGGGACAGATCTTCTGCGTGCGTAACAACGAAATTTTTCTTTTCAACCAGCCGCGCCCGATCCGCGCCCTGCATCGAGGGGAAGGCTGGACGCCGGCCACGATCGCCGATCAGCTTCCCGGCGCCTTCAAACCATCCCTCGTGCCTCTCGAGCGCTCGGGCGATGTGTTCGCCTGGGACCCGGTTTGAGGACGCAGCCCACCTTCAGCGTGCGACCACCGGATGAGGTTTTTTCCCGGATCAGCGACCGAACTTTGCATCGGTTCGATCACATGATCTCGTCGCAAGGACGTCCGTTTTCGCGGATCGCGCCTAAGCCACCGCGCCGGAGGCGCGCAGCTTTTTGATTTCCGCAGCGTCGAGACCCAGCACCTCGCCAAGGATTTCGTCCGTGTGTTCGGCGAGACGCGGCGGCGCCGAGGGCTCGCGCGGAGGCGTGCCGCGAAGCGCGAGCGGAGAGCGCATCAGCCGCACTTTGCCGTGGCGCGCGTCGGGCACCTCCGCAACGAGGCCGCGCGATGCGACCTCGGGCGAGGCGAAGACTTGCCTGAGATTGCGCACCTGGCCGCACGGCACTTTCTCGCGCTGGAGCGCTGCGATCCACTCGGCGGTTGGACGCGTGCGGAAAACCGCGATGAGCTCCGGGATGAGCGCATCGCGATTGAGCACGCGATCGCGCGACGTCGAAAAGCGCGGATCGGCGGCGAGATCGGGCCGGTGGAGCACCTTCTCGCACAAGGCGCGGAATTGCCCGTCATTGCCAACCGCGAGCACGAAATCGCCATCGGCGGTCTCGAAAAGCTGATAGGGCGCAAGCGAGGGATGGGCGTTTCCGAGACGGGGCGGCTCGTCCCCCGTCACGATATGGCCGGAGGCCATATTGGCGAGAAGCGCGATGCCGCAATCGAGCAAGGCCATGTCGATCAACTGGCCCTTTCCGTTTCCGGTGCGGGCGCGTGCGATGAGCGCCGCGAGCACCGCTTGCGCGGCGTTCATGCCGGTCACGAGGTCCGTGATCGCCATGCCGTGCTTCATCGGCACCCCTTGCGGCTCGCCGGTGATCGACATGAGCCCGCTTTCGGCCTGGATGGCGAAATCATAGCCGGGCTCGTCGGCGCGTGGGCCGGTGCGACCGTAACCGGAGATCGAACAGTAGATGAGGCCTGGATTGAGCGGAGCCAGATCCTCATAGCCGAGGCCGAATCTTTCAAGCGTGCCGTTCTTGTAGTTTTCGACGAGCACATCCGCCTTGGACGCCATCTCGCGAACGATCCGCTGACCGTCCGGATGCTTCATGTCGATCGCGATCGAGCGCTTCGAGCGATTCGCGGACATGTAATAGGTCGATTCACCCCCGATCTCGGGAGGCATCCAGCCGCGCGTATCGTCGCCGCGCTTCGGTTCCTCGACTTTCCACACGTCCGCGCCAAGATCGGCAAGCGTCTGGGCGCACCAGGGGCCCGCCAGCACGCGCGACAGGTCGAGGACCTTGATCCCTTCGAGGGGAAACATTCAACAGACTTGGAGGAAGAGGGCGGGGAGCACCCCGTCAATCGTCCCGATGCACGCGCTCGGAGCGCTCATGACGCTCCTGCGCCTCGATCGAGAGCGTGGCGATGGGGCGTGCTTCGAGCCGCTTGAGCGAGATCGGCTCGCCGGTTTCCTCGCAATAACCATAGGTTCCGTCGTCGATCCGTGCGAGGGCCGCATCGATTTTGGCGATGAGCTTGCGCTGCCGGTCTCGCGCACGAAGCTCGATCGAGCGATCGGTTTCGGTGGATGCCCGATCCGCAAGGTCCGGCAAGTGCTCGCGTTCGGACTGCAGTTGCTGGAGTGTTTCGCGGCTTTCCCGCAGGATTTCGTCTCGCCACCTCCACAACTTGCGGCGGAAATATTCCCGCTGCCGCTCGTTCATGAAGGCTTCTCTGTCCGATGGTTTGTACTCGTCGATGACCGCTTCGCGCATGCGCAACCCAATGACATCCGCTGTCGAGGACAGCCCCTGAAACCGCCGCGCTTATAGAGTGCTCCGCGTGACTCGACAATGACTTATCGGAGGTATTTGGGAAGGTTTTTAAGCAAGGACGCCGCATGGTCGCCGCTATGGGCAGCCCGGCATGGCATATCATCCCAAATGATAAGTGCCCTTCGGCGGCCTCGGTCGAAAAGGGGCAGCGCGCATCTCAGAACTGGAAATAGATGAACTCGTAATTCTGCTCGTTGCCGAGCTCGAGCAGCAGAAGAACGACCGCGAGCGCGAGCGCGACCGCAAGACCCTTCGAGGGCCGCGCTTTCATGGCGATGTCATAGGCCGTGGGACCGATCATGGCGAAAGCGGCCGCAGGGACAAGCAAGCGCCACTTGAGCGCGCTTCCCAGGGGAGCGGCGCCCGCAAGGGTCAGATAGAGCTTCTCGGCCACCTCGAAGCTCGGCGCGCGAAACAACACCCAAGCGAGCACCACGAATAGCAGCGTCAGGGCCCATCCTACGAGGGCCGGCATGTGAAGGCCGGCCTTGCGCCACAAGACACCAACGCCAAGCCCGAGCCCATGCACCAGGCCCCAGGCGACGAAGGTGAGCGCAGCGCCGTGCCACAATCCGCCGAGCGCCATGGTCACCAGAAGCGCCAGAAGCTGGCGTGCGAGCCCATGCCGATTGCCGCCGAGGGGAATGTAGAGATAATCGCGCAGAAATCGCGACAGCGTCATGTGCCAGCGCCGCCAGAAATCCGCGATGCTCGTCGCCCGGTAAGGGACGTTGAAGTTCTGCGGCAGACTGATGCCGAACATAAGCGCGATCCCCAGCGCCATATCGGTATAGCCGGAGAAGTCGAAGTATATCTGCAAGGTGAAGGCGAGCACGCCTTCCCAGGCCTGCATCACCGTGAGAGCTGCGTGCTCGGCAGCGAGATTGAAGATCGGGTTCGCGTAATTCGCGAGGCCGTCGCCGAAGATCGTTTTCTTCGCAAGACCGAAGGCGATGAGGATCAGGCCTCGGCCGAAGCGTTCTTGCCAGCCTTCCCCGAAGGCACGCGCGTCGAACTGATGCATGACCTCCGACCAGCGCACCAAGGGGCCGGAGAGCACTTGCGGGAAAAAGGCGATGTAGAGCCCATAGCGGGTGAGGCCGTAGAGAGGAGCAATGCCGGCATCGAGGTCGGCGAGATACATGACGTGATGAAAGGTGAAGAAGGAAATGCCGAGCGGCAGGGCGAAACGAAGTTCCGGCAGATCGAGGCCGCCGATGGCATTGGCGAGCGCGGCGAAAAAACCCGCATATTTGAAGACGCCGAGCACCAGGAGGTTGGCGACAATGGCGAGCGGGAGAACAAAGGTGGGGCGGCGCTTGCCGAAGAGGCGCGCGACGATCCAGTTGACGAGGATCGAGGCGACGATGAGCGGCACGAAGCGCCAATCCCAGTAGCCATAGAAGATGAGGGAGAGTGCCAGCAGGACCTGCAGGCGCAGAGGCGACGCATAACGCTCGGCGAGCGCCTGGATCAGGAGCGCGGCCGGAAGGAAGACGAGAAGGAACGGGAAGGAGTTGAACAGCATGGCTGGCGTGGACGCGTGTCATGAGCCTTCGCTTCGCCCATGGGCACGGCTCCGCGCTGCATCGCGGAGGTCGCGTCAAAGGTCAATGGGGGTCGCGCTTCGATCTTCCTTCGTCCTTCACGCTCGCTTTCCGGATGAGAGCTCCGGCGACATCGGCAAGCTTGGGCGGGGCGACCGCGGCGAACGGCAAGGGACGGCATGCCTGGATCGTCGCCAGGCCGACACGCGCGGTGAGCAAGCCATTGAGCACGCCCTCGCCGAGCTTTGCCGAAAGGCGCGAGGCGATGCCATGTCCGAGCACTTGCTGCACCAGGCTGTCGCCGACAGCCATACCGCCGGTGATGGCGAGATAGGAAAGCACGCGACGCATGAGCGCGAGAAAACCGAGAAGCCCCGGGCGCGACCCGTAGATTTCGCTCACCCGACGGATGAGCCAGATCGATTGACCGGCAACGAACAGAACGTCGAAAAGCGCGCGTGGCGCGAGCGCGGTGACGATCGAGACGCGCTGCGCCGAAGCGGCGACGAGGCGGCGTGCCTCGATGTCGAGTGGAAGGATGAGCTCACGCTCGGCGACGGCGAGCCGATCCGCAGGATCGAGCACGTCTCGCTCGATCCCGGCAAGAAGGGCGCGCGCTCGCGCCGTCTCGGGCCTGTGTGCGTAAAGCCGCGCGAGCGTCGCGACGAAGGCCGCGGCCTTCGCGACATCGCGGCTGTCACGAAGCTTCGTCGCCTCTTCCCGCAACGCGGTGATGCGTCGCTGCCGCCAGATGGAGATCGCCTCGCGTCCGAGGAGGCCGAGAAGCGCGAGCGCCGCGAGGCCGGCAAGCACCGCCGCGACGCCGCCCAGCCAGGCATTTTCTTCGATAAGCGAAGCAATTGATCGCTCGATCACCGTGGAGAGGCCGATCAACACCAAACCGGAGAGCGAGGCGGCGAGGAGCCCACCCAACTTCATCAAGCGTCTTTGCCGGCCAGGTCCGAGGTTAGCCGCCTCCTCGGAAGGGTGATCTTCCGCGAGAGCCGGCTCGAGCGACCGATCGGGCGTGATCGCAAGCGCGCCGCGCGAGGCCGCAGCTTCCTCGAGAGAAGAGGGCCGATCCTCAACTTCCCGAAGACGAAAGGCACGGGGGCGATGAGACACCATCAGGGCCTCCTTCGGCCATCGTCACGATCTTTGACGAAACTTCGGACGACGGCACGCTTCACGCCAAGCGATCGCCGATCAGGAATTCCAAAGCACGATCGAGACGAATATGGGGAGCGGTTCGTTCCTTCCCCAGCTCCATTTGAGATACAACAGGCGGGCGGAAGCGGATGAAGCGCAGATCGAGGCCGCGCTTCGCGTCGAGCGCAGCCTTCGGTTCCTGCGGTAGATCGCCGGGATAGATAGCCGCTTCGGCGACGCCGTCGAATACCTCCCCGTCGATCCTCTCGCCGGCCTCGGGAACGCCGACCACCGCCGGAAGCGTCGAGCGGCCTTCACGCACCGTCGCTTCTCGGGTGGCGCGCAAGGCTGCGAGAGCGAGCACATGCGTTTGCGCCCCGCGTTCTCGCGAGCGGCGAAAGGCGCGCTCGACGAGAAGCCCGAGGATCGCCTGCAAGCGATCATGGCTCGTGTGATGCAAGAGATCGGCCTTGGTCGCGGCAAAAAGCACCCGCTCGACGCGCGGCGCGAAGAGCGATGAGATGAGCGAGTTGCGGCCCACCCGGAACGCCGCCAGCACGTGATCGAGCGCCGCTTCGAGATCGGCAACCGCCCGCGCTCCCGCGTTGAGCGGCGTCAGGAGATCGACAAGCACGATCTGCCGATCAAGCCTTGCGAAGTGTTCCCGGAAGAACGGCAGGGCCACATGGGTCTTGTAGGCTTCGAAACGCTTTTCCATGAGCGCGGCGAGCGAGCCTTGCGGGGCCGTTCCGGCGTCGAGATCGAGCGGCGCGAAAGTCAGCGCCGGCGATCCTTCGAGATCGCCCGGCATGAGGAAGCGTCCCGGCGGCAAGAGCGACAACGCGTGAGGCTCGGTGCGCGCCGCGAGAAGGTAGCG
>Ga0213876_10002520_pt1 | contig 10737 bp, 8 predicted proteins | sample BarmaccomBMRX_R9_FD_160113 | JGI IMG/M metagenome (GOLD analysis project Ga0213876, IMG submission 160113) | Root-associated microbial communities from Barbacenia macrantha in rupestrian grasslands, the National Park of Serra do Cipo, Brazil - RX_R9 | ecosystem: Host-associated > Plants > Roots...
CTTTCAAAAAAATATTACTGCCGCTAAACGCGTTGGTTTTGGCTTACTTCTTTTATTCATCTTTTTTATTTTTTGGTGTTGCTGGTATCTCGTGTTCGGTTTTACTTTCATGTGCCGGATGTTTTAATTAATTATGAACCGTTTTCTTTTAGTCAACTCAAACATCATTTTCTACAAAAGATGTTTAATTATTGTGACTTAAATTTGCGCCGTCTCAACCTGTTTCTCCTGCTGTTCATTGAAGTAATATTAAAATTAATACGATGAAATCTTTGAAAAACGTAAAGCGTTCAGATGCCATTCCTATTTCCCTTTCCTTAGATACAACTGCTTCAGTTGATGCGTTAGAATCAAAAAAAGAGATTGTTGATAAAAGAGTTTTTTATTTAAGTCTGCAGGCTGTTGTTAATGCGATGATCATTGGTTTGATCGCAAAGTTTTTGGTGTTATTCATTAATTTTTTTACCAATCTTTCTTTTTATGGAAAGTTTTCACTGGCAAGCGCAAGCCCTGCAAATAACCAGCTTGGTTTATTTGTAATTTTCATTCCTGTTATCGGCGGATTGATTGTTGGTATTATGGCAAGATTTGGTTCTGCTGCTATACGCGGTCATGGTATTCCCGAAGCAATGGAACAGGTACTTACCAACGAAAGCAAAATAAAACCTGTTATTACTTTTTTGAAACCAATTTCCGCAGCAATCTCTATTGGTACCGGCGGGCCATTTGGTGCAGAAGGACCAATCATTTCAACCGGCGGTGCATTAGGTTCCGTTGCAGGGCAAATAATGCACATAACTGCAAGCGAAAGAAAAGTGATGTTAACAGCAGGTGCTACCGCAGGCATGGCTGCAATTTTCGGAACACCACTCGCTGCTGTATTATTAGCAATAGAATTATTGTTGTTTGAATTTTCTCCACGCTCTATAATACCAGTTGCTTTGGCATGTGTAACCGGCGCAGGAATGCATTTCGCGTTATTTGGAACAGAAGCAGTTTTTGCGATGCCGAATATTCCTGAACCAAGTGCCATTGCATTGGTTATATATATTTTATTAGGCGCGGCAATTGGTGTTATCGCAGCATTCGTTTCAAAAAGTATTTATTTGATTGAAGATGCTTTTGAAAAATTGCCTGTTCACTGGATGTGGTGGCCGGCAATTGGTGCCGTTGCTGTTGGTGTGGTTGGATATTTTGCGCCGTATACTTTAGGTGTCGGCTACAGCAATATCAGTGCATTATTATCGGGTTCACTTACATTGAATTTGATATTAGGATTATGCTTTTTGAAATTTCTTTCATGGTCAATTTCTTTGGGCAGCGGAACATCTGGCGGAACATTAGCACCATTATTAACTATTGGGGGCGCATTTGGAATTTTATTAGGAATGTTTATCCAGCGCATATTTCCAGAAAGTGATATCAATCTTCCCACCTGCGCATTAATTGGGATGGCTTCAATGTTTGCAGGTGCGTCAAGAGCATTGCTTACTTCAATTGTTTTTGCTTTTGAATCAACAATGCAGCCGCATGGATTATTGCCATTACTTGGTGCTTGCATAGCTGCATATTTTGTTTCATTCTTTTTAATGAAACACGGCACTATCATGACAGAAAAGATTAATCGTCGTGGTGTATTTACACCCAATGCTTATGAAGCTGATATTTTACAAAGATTAAGTGTTGGAACTGTAATGCAAGTTGAACCTGTTGTTTTAAGTGGCGACAATACAGTTGCGGAAGTAAAGCAATGGGTGCATGAATCAGCGAATGGTAATCTGCCTAAAAATCTTGCTGTTGTTGATGACAATGAAAACCTGATTGGAATAATCATATTAAGAACAATACTTGAAAAGAATGATGACGACAGTACACCTGTAAGTGAATTGGTAACGAGTAAAAATGTGTATGTATATGATAATAGTCAGCTAAGTTTTGCAGTTGATTTGATGCATAGATTTAAAGTAAATTTTTTGCCTGTTGTTGACCGAGACAATAAGAAAAAGGTAATTGGAGTCTTAACTCCTCAAGATGTTTTTGGCGCTTACAGAAAGCGCAAACATGAAGAAGATATTTATAAACGCGAAATCTCATTACGGCGGCGTGGTTATAAATTAATTGTAAGAGGAAAACAACTATTGCAAGGTTGATTAAACCGTTATCTATATTTTTAGTAGTAAAAATTAATGCATTAAAAAATTATATTGCCACATGCATACTTTAAAATATTTTTTTATTGCGATTGTTTGTCTTATCAGCGCTCATCTTACTGCACAAACCGAAATAACTAAATGGCAGGATGGAAAGATCGGAGCCGTTTCTCTTACTTATGATGATGGCTCTATCAATCAATTTAAATATGCGTTGCCTGTAATGGAACGATTACAGTTGCCGGCAACATTTTATATAATCACCGGCCCAATTCCCGGTTCTAAATACCCCGGAAAATTTATAGGAAGGCCGGTTGCAGATATCATTGCGGAAACAGCAACAGTTCCTGCTGACTCTACGAATTATTTTGAACGTGTCTCTGCTGCAAAGTATTTAGATTACATCGGCGCAAATGCGTATTACGACAGCAGTGCTATTTTGTTTGAAGATGGAAAAATTGCGCAGGCTTATCATGTAATGGATGCATTATACAATAAAGTAAGAAATGGTGAATTGAAAAAAGGAAACGAGTTGAGCATGGAAGTAGCAGGAGAGAATGGTTTAACATGGGATAGCATTAAAGCTTACGCTTCACGTGGATATGAATTTTCAAGTCATACAATAACACATGCACACATGGCTGTGCTCGATACAACAAACATGTTTTATGAACTTGAAAAAAGTAAAGAAGACATAAGAGATCATTTAGGTGAACAATATACGTTTGATGCAGAAATACCTTTTGGCATTGAACATCCAAGAGCTTTAAAATATGGATTGCCTGCTTATGATGCTTTACGCAATATGATGACAGATGAATACATGCAGGAAATAAATCGTGGTTATAAAACACAACCCGGTTCATCAGGTAAAGAATATGTACAATGGCAACGCGGTGCAACCACTAAAACGCCTTTACCATTAATGAAAGCCTGGGTTGATACAACATTGGCGCATAATAATATTTGGCTGGTACTGGTTTTTCACGGAATAGATGGTTTGGGTTATGAAGCGTTATCACACGAATTGCTCGATACATATTTTCAATATATAAAAAAGAATGAAAATAAATTATGGGTTGCCACCTTTGGTGATGTAGCCAGGTATATGCGTGAAAGAATGCATGCAACTGTAAAAGATGAAAAAACAAATGATCAGATCGTTGTACATCTGCAACATTCATTGGATGCAAATACATACAATGTTCCGCTAACTTTAAAAACGTATGTGCCTGCAAACTGGAAACAAATAAAAGTAAAACAAGGGAATGATCAACAACAAGTACAGTCTTTAAAAGATGTAAAAGGTAATTATATTCTATATCATGCAATGCCTGGTAAAGATGTGATTGAATTATCGCAAATACAATAAGCTTCAATTTTTGTAACAAGCGGTTTGGTTAAAACAAAAATTTCTTCTCTTAATTTAAGAATACCTATCTTAACATAAGCTTTGCGCACAATCTTTCCTTAACGATTAATCTTATTAACATGCCCGTACGAAAAAATTGGTTCCCATTTATTATTATTATTTGTATTGCTGTGATAGGTTTTGCGTGGAAACCTCTTTCGCCGAAAAGAACAGCACCTTTCAGAGACCTTAATAAGAATGGAAAATTAGACGTATATGAAGATTCTAAACAACCAACAGAAGCGAGAATAAATGATCTGCTGAAACAGATGACGATTGAAGAAAAAGCAGGTATGATGTTTATTAATGGCGCAAGAATAAATGATGATGGAAGTATTGATAACAAGCCGGGCAAAGGGATGTTTGCATTTGCGCCGAATGCAAAAGATTTGGTGAAAGAAAAAAAGATGAACCATTTCAATCTTTGGGCAATTCCTTCTGCTGATGTGTTGGCAAAATGGTATAATGCAATGCAACATTATGCGCAGGATTCAACACGCTTAGGTATTCCTATTACAATAGCTTCCGACCCGCGCAGTCATTTTACCGATAATATTTTTGCAATGGCAGGAACAAACTTTTCAAAGTGGTGTGAGCCTTTGGGCCTGGCAGCAATTGGTGATGAAAAACTCACACATGAATTTGCCGATGATGTACGGCAGGAATATATTTCAGTTGGCATTCGTGAATCTTTACACCCGCAGATCGACCTAACAACCGAACCTCGCTGGCCGCGTATTGCAGGCACTTTTGGTGAAGATGCAAATCTTTCTGCAAAGATGACCAAAGCTTATATTTTAGGTTTTCAGGGTGATAAATTAAGTGCAACAAGTGTTGCAACAATGACGAAACATTTCCCTGGCGGCGGCCCGCAATTCGAAGGTCTCGATCCGCATTTTCCATTTCAGAAAGGACAGGTTTACCCCGGCAATAATTTCCATTATCATCTCATCCCTTTTGAAGCTGCATTTGCTGCCCACACGGCTGCTATCATGCCATATTATGGTGTGCCGATGGACAGCGCTCATGAGCATGTTGGCTTTTCTTACAATAAAGGAATTATAACAGGATTGCTTAGAAACAAATATCATTATGATGGTGTTGTTTGCACTGATTGGGGATTAGTTTCAGACACACATATGGGAAATGTTGTTTGGCCTGCACGTGCATGGGGCGAAGAAAAATTAAGTACATCTGAAAGAGTAGAAAAAATTATTGATGCCGGTGTTGATCAGTTTGGTGGTGAAAATATTCCGGAAGTTGTTGTGCAGTTAGTGAAAGAAAGAAAAATCTCTGAAGCAAGAATTGATTCATCTGTAAAAAGATTATTGCGCCAAAAATTTGAATTGGGTCTGTTTGATGATCCGTTTATTGATGAAGCAAAAGCAACACAAATTGTGGGCAAACAAGAATTTGTAAAAGCAGGAGATGAATCGCAACGCAGAGCAATTACCTTATTAAAAAATGATAATAAAGTTTTGCCATTGAAACAAAACAGTTTAAAAATTTACGTACAAAATATCGATGCAAAAGTTGCAGCACAATACGCAACTGTTGTAGATAATCCTAAAGATGCGGATATTGCTATTCTTCGTTTAAAAGCACCATGGTATCCTGTAGAAACAGATATTCCTATGGCAAAAATGTTTCATCATGGTGACCTTGATTTTAAAGGCACACAAAAAGACAGTATTCTTCAATTGTTGAATGCTGTTCCAACTATTGTTGATATTTATTTAGACCGTCCCGCAGTGATTCCTGAAATAAGCGCAAAGGCAAAAGGCTTGCTTGCAGATTTTGGTGCAAGTGATGCTGCCGTTTTAGATGTTGTGTTCGGTAAATACAAGCCCGGCGGTCATTTGCCAATTGAATTACCGTCATCCATGGAAGCTGTACGCAATCAAAAAGAAGATGTGCCTTACGATTCAAAAGATCCGTTGTATAAGTTTGGTTATGGATTGAGTTATTGAGCAAATCAACGGGTTGATGAAAAATTGTTTGATGCAGCAATAGTAACAAAATATTTCGCAGGCCTTATATCAATTTACAATATGAGTTTGGAAAGTTGTACTTAATGTTCACTGAAAACCAGAATAATTACGCAAATTATTTATGTAGCCACAAAGGTTTGCTTTTTAAAATCTTTTTATAAGCAGGACAAGTTTCATCATGCGCACCGGGTAAATAACCGGTACTCATTAAAAATTCATTTACAATTTCGCCGCCTGTGAAACGAAATGTTTTTTTAAACAAGTTCACCCATTCATCTTTTGTTTTCGGATGATGATATACGAGCCATTTTTCAAATGAACCAAATTGTTTTTGTAAGGTAATAATTGTTTTTGCATTTTCTATAGCCGCATTAATTTTTAAACGATTGCGGATAATACCTGCATCATTCAAAAGCCTCTGAACATCTTTATTAGTATAATTTGCAATTTTTTTAATATTGAAATTGTGATAAGCTTTTCTAAATGCAGCTTCTTTTTTTAAAACAGTTTCCCAACTCAATCCTGCCTGGTTAATTTCTAAAAGTAAGCGGCCAAATAATTCATTATCGTCATGAATTGGAAAACCATAATGATTATCATGATAATTTTTATGCAAAGTTTTTCTTTCGGGGAGTTGTATTGTTTCTATATAACTGCAATAAGACACTATAATAATTATTTATTCCGCCTACTGCGGGTGATGAAGTTGCTGACAGTATTAAAATTTTACCAATAAACCGGCGCCAAATAAAGATTGCACTTGCAAACCTGGGGCATCTAAATGGGGACCAAATTGCCTTACGTCATCATCATAAATTAAAGTAAGGCTATAGGTTGCAGCTAACCAGCTTGAAATTTTTGCGGCAAACAAATTTGTCATATAAAGATCAACATTTTGAGGGTTATGTTTATAATTAGAAAACAAATCAAGCTTGCCTGTATAAGTAACTGATTTACCCAAATTAGTAATGTAATTTATGGATGCGTATGCTCCAAACTGGAAATCATGTCTTTCATTAGGCGCAACCCCGTATTTAGTTGAAAGAACTGTATCTTTTACGAACGTCCATCTCGCCGCAACCGGGGATACGAATATGGAAAGGTTTTTTACAGGGTGATAATCAATTCCAGGCGTAAGCAGTATATATGCCGGAGCGAAAAAATCAGAAGTATAAATTTTTGTAGTAGCATCAGGATAATCATACCCTTTAAAAAATTGAGTTCTTATATCAAACAATGCACTAAAATTGAGTTTCGAATTTAACGCATAACCATATTTTGAAAGCAGTTCAACACGATCATCATTTTTACGTGTACCGAGGCTGGTTGTTTTTACGTAACCAAGATTCCATGCAAGCTGGTTATCCCAACTGTGCCTGTCTTTTTTATAAAATGCGTAAATGCTCAGCATTGAATTAACTGCAATTGAAAATTTTTCCCCGCCGGCAGCCCAATTGCTTAATGAACCCTGTGCAATATTCAAACTGAAGATGCCGCCTGTTTTCCAAATTTTAGGAATAGTGTCATTTGGGTCTTTTGTTATTGTTTTGGCGGATTCAGTTTTAAGGTTTTGAATGGTAGCGTCTTGCGAGAAAGCATTGTAAAAAGGGGACAGCAAAAACAAGAGTAGCAGTTTTTTCATAGCGTTTTATTTATGTAAACAATGTATAGTAACTCAATTTATACATAATTTGAATATTTACATAATTGAAGTTATGCCTCAATTCGTTTTTATGCAAAAGAGCTTTATTTTACCGTAAACACAAAAAAAGAGGATGCACTATTGGCATCCTCTTTATAAAACAGGAAAGATTGAAACTACTTTTTACCAGCAATTGCTTTTATCGAATCCTGGTGCATCTGTACTACAGGCAATGTTTGTGTTGCAAAATTTTTCAGGTCTGCGTCTTGTAAATCTTTTGTTCCTTTCGTTAATTTATCAACTGCGTTTTTATGTCCATCCAACATATCATCCATGTAAGCTTTATCAAAGTCTTTTCCTGCATCTTTTTTATTTAAATTATCTAATTTCTTTTTAGAAGCATCACTTAAATCGGCCGGTAATGTAATATTTTTAGCAGCTGCTAATTGCTTTAACTGATCGTTTGCTTTAGAATGGTCTGTAACCATCATATCAGCAAAGCTCTTCAATCTTGGATTAGTGGCTTTTGTTTGAGCAACTTTGCTTAATTCAACTTCCGTCATACCGGCGTTTGCAATATCAACTGCCCAATCTGCATCTTCCTGCGAAACGGGAGCAGATGACATTTTAGCTGAAGTATCACCGTTGTTCATAGAGTTGCTGTCCGGCAACATGCTATCATTCATGTCTTTAGCGCTGTCTGTACTGTTACTGCTTGATGAACTGCTGTTACATGCAACAAAAACGCATAGACAACCAATAACAAGAATGCTAAGTAGCTTTTTCATAATTTATATTTTTTATTTTGAGATGTTGTTAAAACAATCTCTTTTGTTGCAAACGCTAAGCCAACTCATTTAATTGGGCTGCTATTTTTTTATAATCTGTTTGTTTTAGTAACATGTAGATAATTTTACTCTCATTTATAACTTATTTTTAATTCATAAGTTATAAATGTGATGGCATTGTTTTAGCATCGTTTATAAAAAAATTATGGCTAAAAAAACAATGAATATCGATCTGAGAGATTCTGAAAAGGACACTGAAAAATTAAAACAGGAAAAGGCCACGCTTGATTTACCCGATGTAAAGGATATTCCGGGTCAGGAAAATATCCATGTTCCTGAGTTACGTGAAATGGCTGATACCACTGCATCTTCTGATGATGAGGAAGGTGTTGGGATATTTGGGGATGATGATGATGCGGAATACTCAAGTGATCGTTTGCCTGTTGGCGAAGAATTAGATGAAAATGACCTGATCATTGGTGATGATGAAGAATTGGAAGCAGATCTGGATGAAAAAGAAACTGATGATGAAGAAAGCGATGATGATTTAGATGTAACCGATGATATAGTTGATGAAGATTTTGCCGTTACAGAAGATGAAAAAATTGCTTTGGAAAGAACAGAAAATTTAGATACACAAGACAATGAAAATTTGTATCGTTCAGAATTGGACAATACAGACTTTGATGGTGAAAAGCTTAATGAAGATGATGGCGACATTTCAGGAAAGGATCTTGATGTTCCGGGTGCTGAAGAAGATGACGAAAATGAAGATATAGGCGAAGAAGATGAAGAAAACAATGAATACAGTTTAGGCGATACTGAATAAACTTTCATACTGCCAAACTTTGTATAGTTTTGCCCGCAAATTTTTTTCATGCGACCTATACAGATGGTGGATTTGAAAACCGAGTATCAACGATTAAAAAAAGAAATTGATACAGCGGTTATTGAGGTTATTGAAAGCGCTGCTTTCATCAATGGCAAACCTGTTCAGGATTTCAGCAAGGCACTGGCTCAATATCTTAATGTAAAACATGTTATTCCCTGCGCTAACGGAACCGATGCTTTACAAATTGCTATGATGGCTTTGGGGTTAAAACAAGGTGATGAAGTGATCACACCATCCTTTACTTATATTGCTACAACAGAAGTTGTGGCGCTATTGAGCTTAAAACCTGTTTTCGTTGAAGTTGATAAACAAACTTTTAATATTAATATTGATAGTTTGCGTAAAGCTATTACACCAAAAACTAAAGCAATTGTTCCTGTTCATTTATATGGTCAAAGCTGCGATATGGAAGCCATCATGGAAGTTGCAAACGAACATAATTTATTTGTGATTGAAGACAATGCTCAATCTATCGGCGGTGATTATTATTTCAAAGATGGAACATCTAAAAAAACAGGAACAATCGGAACTATCGGAACAACATCTTTTTATCCTGCAAAAAATTTAGGTGCGTATGGCGATGGCGGTGCCATCTTTACAAATGATGATGCGTTGGCGCAGCAATTAATGATGATCGCTAATCATGGCCAAAGCAAAAGATATTATCATGACGTAGTTGGGTGTAATTCAAGATTGGATACTTTGCAGGCAGCTATTCTTAGTATTCGCTTGCAGCATTTAGATGAAAATATCAATGCACGCATAAAAGTTGCCGATTTTTACGATAATGCCTTTAAAGATCATGCTGTAATTAAAACGCCTTTCAGAGATAAAAATAACAAGCATGTATTTCATCAATACACTTTAATATTAAATTCTGATAAAGCGGGTTTGAGAGATGAATTGAGTATGTATTTAAGTGAAAATAAAATTCCAAACATGATCTATTATCCTGTACCCGGTCACAGGCAAAAAATGTTTGAAAGCTTTGATGCAGCCGCATTTAATTTACCAATTACTGATTGGTTAACGGAGAGAGTAATCTCTTTGCCAATGCACCCGGAACTGGATGAAGAACAATTATCATTTATAACACAAACCACTTTGAATTATTTTAACCGTAATTAATAAACGGTAATATTGCATTGCGTTTAATTAAGCTTGCTGATTTTTAATTCGTACCAGAATAAAACTGCAAAAAATTTTTATGAGTAAGAAAAAGATTTTGATTACCGGCGCTGCCGGTTTTTTAGGTTCACATTTATGCGACAGGTTTATTAAAGAAGGCTATCATGTAATCGCAATGGATAATTTGATTACGGGCGATCTTCGCAACATTCAGCATTTATTTCCTTTAAAAGATTTTGAATATTATCATCATGATGTTTCAAAATTCATTCATATTCCAAATCATCTTGACTACATTTTACATTTTGCTTCGCCGGCAAGCCCGATTGATTATTTAAAAATTCCCATTCAAACCTTGAAAGTTGGTTCTTTGGGCACACATAATTGTTTGGGTTTAGCAAAAGAAAAAAAAGCAAGAATTCTTGTCGCATCCACAAGTGAGGTTTATGGAGATCCGCAGGTACATCCTCAAACGGAAGAATATTGGGGAAATGTAAATCCTGTTGGTCCGCGTGGTGTGTACGATGAGGCAAAACGTTTCCAGGAAGCTATGACGATGGCTTATCACACCTATCATGGCGTTGAAACAAGAATTGTTCGCATCTTTAATACTTATGGTCCGCGTATGCGTTTGAATGATGGCCGTGCTTTACCCGCATTCATCGGGCAAGCTTTGCGTGGCGAAGATCTTACTGTATTTGGTGATGGTTCGCAAACACGTTCTTTTTGTTATGT
>Ga0213876_10002521_pt1 | contig 10731 bp, 8 predicted proteins | sample BarmaccomBMRX_R9_FD_160113 | JGI IMG/M metagenome (GOLD analysis project Ga0213876, IMG submission 160113) | Root-associated microbial communities from Barbacenia macrantha in rupestrian grasslands, the National Park of Serra do Cipo, Brazil - RX_R9 | ecosystem: Host-associated > Plants > Roots...
CCGCTCGTCGGCGACTTCCACTACAACGGGCACCTGCTGCTCGCCAAGTACCCGGCGTGCGCGGCGACGCTCGACAAGTATCGCATCAACCCGGGCAACGTCGGCTCGCGGCACCGCGACGCGAACTTCACGACGATCGTGCGCGCCGCGATCGAGCACGACAAGCCGGTGCGCATCGGCGTGAACTGGGGCTCGCTCGACCAGGACCTGCTGACGCAGATGATGGACGCCAACGCGGCGTCGCCGGCGCCGCGCGACTTCAAGGACGTCTACGTCGAGGCGATGCTGGAGAGCGCGCTCCGCTCCGCCGCCCTCGCCGAGGAGGTCGGGCTCGGCCACGACCGCATCCTCATCTCGGCCAAGGTCTCGCAGGTGCAGGACCTGGTGGAGGTGTACCGCCGCCTCGCGCGCCGCTGCGACTATCCGCTCCATCTCGGCCTAACGGAAGCCGGATTGGGCACGAAGGGCGTCGTCGCGAGCACGGCCGGCCTGTCGATCCTGCTCGCCGAAGGGATCGGCGACACGATCCGCGTGTCGCTGACGCCGCGCCCGGGCGGCGACCGCGCCGAGGAGGTGCACGTCGCGCAGCAGATCCTCCAGTCGTTAGGCCTGCGCAGCTTCGCGCCGCAGGTGACGTCGTGCCCCGGCTGCGGCCGCACCACGTCGACCTACTTCCAGCGCATGGCGGAGGACATCCAGAACCACATCCGCGAGCAGATGCCGACGTGGCGCACGCGGCACCCCGGCGTGGAGGAGATGAACGTCGCGGTGATGGGGTGCGTGGTGAACGGGCCGGGCGAGAGCAAGCACGCGAACCTCGGCATCTCGCTCCCCGGCACGTTCGAGGAGCCGAAGGCGCCGGTGTACGTCGACGGCCGGCTGCTGACGACGCTCAAGGGCGACCGCATCGTCGAGGAGTTCCTCGTGATCCTCGAGGACTACGTGGCGCGGACGTATCCGAGCGACGTCGCGGTCAGCGTATAGCGATCAGAAGAAGATCCCCACCGCCGCGCGCACGCCGGTCGTCGACACGCTCCAGCCGTGCATGCGGTTGTGGAAGCTCTGGTCGCCGATCACCTGCTCGCCGCTGCTGCGCTGGTACTGCACGTCCAGGCCGTAGCTGCCGCTGAGCGCGAGCCGCGGCAGCACGAAGTAGCTGGCCCCCACGGCGCCGAACGCGCCGACGCCGGTCTGGTGCGAGGTGGCGTCGCCGGGATCGCTGTGCGTGCGGAAGTGGCTGACGCTCGCCCCGACGGTCACGCTGCTCGCCAGCGCGTTCGCCATCGGCATGTAGCGGCGCACACCGGCCCGGGCAGAGACGCCGCCAGTCGAGTTGCTCACGTCGTCGGTGCTGAAGGGGATGGCACCGCTCACGGACGAGTAGCTCGCGGAGAAGTCGAGCACGAGTGCGGTGCTGCGGTCGAGGAAGCGCAGCGCGCCCACCCCGGTGCCGCTGCTACCGATGCCCGCCTCGATCCCCCACTGGCCGGCGTGGAAGGGCAGCGTGTCGGACGCGGCATCCCGGGCACGTTGGGCGCGCTGCGCGTGCAGCGTGGTGGCGGCCACGGCGAGGAGCGCGAGGGACGGAAGGATTCTGGGCATGACGCAGTGGGTCGGAGAGGCACGGCCATCGTGTGCGCCGACCTCGCGCAAGTTGCCTGCCCAGTGCACCGCCCCGAATCCCGGCCCGTTAGTCGCTCGGCGGCAACGAGTTAGGCATGCGCGCCCGACTCGTCCCCGCGTCTCACGTGTCCGTTCGCGGACAGCGGTGTCCGCGGGCGGACACCATCGCGTTAGGCGGCGGCTAGCGCGCGGTGCGCAGCAGCAGCGGCGCGCGCGTGCGGCTCACGCGCAGCTTCTCGCCCGTGGTGAGGATCGCGACGTAGTCGCCGCCGAACCACGGCTGCACTTCCTTCACGCGATCGAGGTTGACGATCGTGGAGCGGTGGATCTGGAAGAAGCGCGTCGGATCGAGCTCGCGCGCCAGCGCCTGGATGGTGAAGCGCACGCGATGCCGTTGGGCGCCGGCGTGCAGCACGGCATAGTTGCCGTCGGCCTCCACCCAGTCCACTTCATCCACGGCGACGAAGCGGATGCGGCCATCGTGGCGCACGGCGAAGCGGCGCACGGGCTCTCGGCGCGGCGCGGCCACGTCGCCGCCTTCCGTCTGCAGTCCGCGCAGCAGCCGGGCGAGCCGCCTGCCTAACGCGCCGTCGCGGCGCGTGCGGCGGTCCTCGCGCGCGCGGCGCAGCGCGGCGAGCAGCCGGTCGTTCTCGAACGGCTTGAGCACGTAGTCGAGCGCGTGCACCTCGAACGCGCGGATGGCGTGCGCGTCGAACGCGGTGACGAACACCACGCTCGGCATGCGGTCGACGCCCACCGCGTCCACCACGCCGAATCCGTCGAGCCCCGGCATCTGCACGTCGAGGAAGACGACGTCGGGGCGGTGCACGCGGATCGCGTCGACGGCCGCGGCGCCGTCCGCGCACTCGCCGACGACCTCCACACCGGCCGCGTCGCGCAGCGCGAGCCGCACGCAGTCGCGGGCGAGCGGCTCGTCGTCCACCACGAGCACGCGCAGCGCACGGCGCGGCGGCGCGGCGCCCTCCGGCATCTCGTCAGGCACCGAGGGCGACACCAGCGGCCTCCACGTCGCGCGTCGTCGTCGCGCGGAACGGCAGGGTGATGGTGGCGCGGCAGCCGCCGCCGGGCGCGCCGTCGAGCGTGAGCACGCCGCGCGCGCCGTACAGCTCCGCGAGCCGCGCGCGCGTGTTCGAGAGGCCGATCCCTTCGCGCAGCCGTACGGCGCCCACGGTGCGCGGCGCGAGCCCGGCCCCGGTGTCGCTCACGGTCACGCGCAGCTCGGCCCCCGCCCGCTCGGCGCGCACGGCCACGCACGCCGCGCCGGGCTGCTTGGCCACGCCGTGCCTAACGGCGTTCTCCACCAGCGGCTGCAGCACGAGCGACGGCACGAGCGCGCGCCGCGCGTCGGCGTCGCACGCGACGTCGAACGTCAACCGGTCGCCGAAGCGCACGCGCTCGATGTCGAGGTAGCGGTCGAGCAGCGCGAGCTCGTCGTCGAGCGCGATCTCGGGCGGCAGGTCGTGGTCGAGCGTCACGCGCAGCAGCTCGCCGAGCCGGGCGAGCATGCGCACCGCGGCATCGTTGTCGTGCCGCCGCACGAGGCCGGAGATGGCGTTCAGCGCGTTGAAGAAGAAGTGCGGGTTGAGCTCCATGCGCAGCGCCTGCATGCGCGCCTGCGCGAGCCCCAGCTCGAGCCGCGCGGCGCGCAGCGACGAGTCGCGCAGCCGCGCGTAGAAGTCGAGCGCGTGGCAGGCGCCGACGATCGCGAGATACGTCACGACGTCGAGCACGAAGTAGCTCACGTACAGCCGCCGCAGCGCCGTCGTCAGGGAATAGTCGGAGAGCCCGCGGCTGGACGTGTAGTAGAAGATCGTCCCCTCGAGCAGCAGGTGCGCGCTCGACACCGCGAACGCGGCGCCGGCCTGCACGGCGAGCGACCGCGGCCACCGCCGCCCGTGCAGCGGCCACCGGCGCGTGACGGCGAGCGCCACGGGTGTGAACAGCCCCCACAGCAGCCACCACGGCATGTTGCCGACGAGCACCTGCGCGACGGTGCGCGGGTGCCCGTTCTGGTGCGTCTGCACGTACGCCGACGTGGACTCGAGCAGGCCGAGGACGGTCCAGCAGGCGAGAACGGCGGGCCAGACGCGCGGCGACGGCGCAGGCGGGGAGTCGTCGGACGGGGGGAGCTCCATGCGCGAAGCTGGCGGCCGCCGCGCGACGGAGCAAGGCGAGAGGGACGAGGTGCGGGAGCGCGGGGGTGAAGCGTGGAGGCGCGTCTCACGACTGCCGCAGCACCCGGTTCGGGTCCGCCTTCGCCGCCCGCCGCGCCGGGAGCCAGCTCGCGAGCAGCCCCACGCCGCCCAGCACCACGATCGAGCCGGCCACCGTCGCCGGGTCGCGCGGGCCGACGCCGTAGAGAGCCGCGCCGAGGAGGCGGCCCGCGGCGAGGAAGACGATCGTGCCGGCCGCGAGCCCGGCCCCCGTGAGCCGCGCCCCCTGCCCCACGACGAGGCGCACGATGTCCGTCGTCCGGGCGCCGAGGGCGGCGCGGATGCCCAGCTCGTGGGCGCGCTGGCTCACCGTGTAGCTCAACACGCCGACGATGCCGAGCAGGGCGAGCGTGAGCGCGAGACCCGCGAAGCCGGCGAGCACCCACACCGCGAGCCGCCGCGCCCCCAGCGACTCGTCCAGGCGCTCGCGCATGAGCCGCACGTCGTACACGGGGATCTGCCGGTCCTGCTCCGCCACCGCGGCGCGCAGCGCGCCGGCGAGCGACGCCGGCGGCAGGGTGCTGCGGAGCGCGACCGCGAAGCTCCCCGGCGTCGTCTGGCGCGCGCTGTAGTAGATGGTCGCGTGCCGCTCCTGGCCGAGGCTCTGCTGCTTCACGTCGGCCACCACGCCGACGATCACCAGGTCGCCCTCGCCGACGCCGCCGAGCTGCGTGAGGTGCTTGCCGAGTGCGCTCTCGCCGGGGAAGTACTGCTCGGCGAGCTGCTGGTCGACGACGACCACCGGGGGCGCGCCGTGGACGTCGGTCGGGGCGAAGGCGCGGCCGGCACGCAGCGTCATCCCCATCGCCCGGAAGTAGTCGTCGCTGACGATGTTGAAGTTCGCGTGCGGGCGGTCGCCGTTCGGGTCCACCGGACGGCCGACGATCTCGAACGGGCTGCTGCTGGTCCCGCCGCCGAACGGGAGGAACGCCGCGATCCCCACCGCCTGCACCCCCGGCAGCCCGGCGAGCCGGGCGAGCAGCGCGTCGATGAACGGCCCGCGCCGGTCGGACGGGTAGCTCGCGTTGGGCAGCCCGAGCTGCGCGGTGAGCACCTGGTCGGGGCGGAACCCCGGGTCGGTGGCGACGAGGCGCGACAGGCTCCGGACCATGAGCCCCGACGCCAGCAGCAGCGCCAGCGCGAGCGCCACCTGCGCGACGACGGCGCCCTGCAGGAACCGGTGCCGCTCGACGCCGGCCGACGTCCCCCGCGTCGACACGCGCAGCGCATCCTGCGGATCGACGCGCAGCGCGCGGAGCGCCGGGGCGACGCCGAAGACGAGCGCCGCGGCGGCCGTGACGGCGAGCGCGAACGGCAGCACCGACGGATCGAGCCGCGCCTCGCGCAGCGCCGGATACTGCGCCGGCCCCCACCGCGCGAGCGCGGCGACGGCGACCCCGCCGATCGCGACGCCCAACGCGCCGCCCACGGCCGCGAGCACGGCGCTCTCGGCGAGCAGCGGGCGCACGAGCTGCCGCGCCCCGGCGCCGAGCGCCGACCGCACCGCGAGGTCGCGCACGCGGCCGGTGGCGCGCACGAGCTGCAGGCACGCCACGTTCGCGCAGGCGATGAGGAGCACGAACGCCACCGCGCCGACGAGCAGCGTGACGATCGGCCGCAGCTCGCCGGCGAGGAAGGTCGTGAACGGCACGGCGCGGAGCACCAGCGCCGCGTCCGGGTCGGCGAGCGAGGCGGCGTCGGCGGGGACGGTGCCGCCGCGCTCCGCGGCCCACTGCCGCACCTGGCGCGCGAGCGCGTCGCGCAGGTGGGCGTCGGTGACGCCGGGCCGCAGCTCGCCGACGGCGAGCATCACGAGCTGCCCGTGCATCTGCGACAGCGTGGAGTCGACCGGGAAGGGGGTCCACAGGTCGGCGATGCGCGGATAGCGCAGGGTCGGGGCAGCGACGCCGACGATCTCGTACGGCACGCCGCTCAACCGGATGCTCCGGCCGACGACGGCCGGGTCGCCGCCGAAGCGGTCCTTCCAGAAGCCGTACGAGAGGACGACGACCTGCGAGCGCCCGCCGCGCGACTGGTCGGCGGCGTACAACCGGCCGACGGCGGCGCGTCCACCCAGCAGCCCGAAGAAGTCGCCGACCGTGCGCGCCGCGGCCACGCGCGCCGGCTCGGCCCCCTCGACGGTGAGGTTGTAGCGCTGCGGCGCGATGCCGGCGACGCGCACGAACAGGTCGCGCCGCGCCGCCAGATCGAGCACGCTCGGCGGGTCGAGCGCCGCGTCGAGGAGGTTCAGCCTGGGCAGGTCCTCGCGCACGACCACCATGCGCCCGAGGTCGCGCCCCGGCAGCGGGTGCAGCAGCACGGCGTCGACGACGCCGAACATGGCCGTGGTGGCACCGATGCCGAGCGCGATGCAGAGGAGGGCGGCGACGGCGAAGGCGGGCGCCTTGGCGAGGGCCCGGACGACGAGGCGGAGATCGGCGAGCATGGACGCGTCCTGGTGGAGGGGACGCGGGATTGGATCGCTCGCAGCCGCGCAGGGTTGGCAGCCCCCGCGCGGCGGTCGTCCTCAGCGCAGGGCGCCGCGCTGCTCCGCGTAGGCGGCGAGCGCGTCGGCGACGCCGTGCAGCTCGCCCATGATCGCGCCGTCGAAGCCGACGGCGTCGAGCCGGTCGCTGATCTGCCGGTACCAGCGCAGCTTGGCCTCGCGCCCCTCGGCGAACCGCAGCCAGATCGAGTCGGGGAAGGCGGTGCGCCGGAGGTCGGCGAGGAGCGTGCTCGCCTCGTGGACCTCGCGGGCGGCGAGCACCCAGCGGCTCCGCGCGGAGGCGGATGCGAGGCGCTGGAGGTGGTCGATCTTCTGCTCCTCGTGCGACAGCTCGACGCCGTCGTCGTCGAGCCGGCGGCGCGTCGCGCCGAGGGCCGCGTCGACCGCGGAAGCGCCGAACTTGTCCTCCAGGCGCTGGCGGATCGACGGCTCGCTGTAGCCGTCGCGGAGGTAGTCGTCCACCGCCTCGTGGAGGATGGCGGCGACGACGGTCTCCTCATCCTGGCCGTAGCGGGTCAGGATGACCGCGGCGTTCGCCGGGGCGGTGAAGTACGGCAGGCGAGTCCCTTTCCGGACTTCCTGGTCGTGGTGCTTCGCCGCGAACGCGAGCGCGTGGTTGATGCGGTCCGAATAACCGATGGTCGTCATGACTCCTCGACGGGCCCGACATGGGCCCGGTAACATACCGCCGCGTGCGCGGACCAACCAAGGTGTTTCGTGTACCCGGCCGGGAACGAGGCGTTCGGGAGGGGCCGGGACTCGGGACTCGTGACTCGGGACTCGGGACTCGGGACTCGTGACTCGTGACTCGTGACTCGTGACTCGAACGGTCCCGTCATCGTCGCCCCCGTCCGTCATCCCCGCGTCGCCCGTCATCCCGGCGAAAGCCGGGATGACGGACCGGGCGGTGGTAACGACGGCTGGGGCAGCGGTGACGAGTCACGAGTGACCAGTCACCAGTCACGACTCACGGCCTTTCGCCCCGTGCGAACCATCCCAGCAGCCGCTCCAGCCCTGCGCGGTCGTCGTCGTCGAACGCGGCGGGGCGGTCGGAATCGACGTCGAACACGGCGAGCAGGGCGCCGGCGCGGTCGAACACGGGCACGACGATCTCGCTCGCCGAGCGGCCGTCGCAGGTGATGTGGCCCGGGAAGGCGTGGACGTCGGCGACGACGAGGGTGCGGCCGTCGGCCGCGGCGGTGCCGCAGACACCCTTGCCGAACGGGATCTCCAGGCAGCCGAGGGTGCCCTGGTAGGGGCCGACGCGCAGCAGGCGGCCGGGCTCCACGACGCGGTAGAAGCCCGTCCACAGGTGCCCGAAGGCGTGATGCACGAGGCAGCTCACGGTCGCCATGCCCGCAACGGGATCGTCGATGCCGGCGAGGACGGCGTCGACGTGCTGCGCGAGGAGGGCGTAGGCCTCGGGCTTGGCGAGGTGGCGGAGGTCGAGGGTCTCTTCGGCCATGGTCGGAATGCGTAGCGGAGTATCAGAGCGTCGAGCCGAGGCGGGCCAGCACGACCGCGTCGAGCGCGAGGAGCGCGGCGCCCTGGACGACGATCCCGATGCCGGCGCCGACGGGGCCGAGCCGGCGGCCGAGGAGCCAGCCGGCGAGGGCGAGCGTCGCGCCGACCGCCACGTACCCGACGTCGAGGCCGACGTTCAGCCAGAGGACGCGATCGAGGCGGGTGGCGGCGGCGTAGTCGCGCAGGGTGAGCCCGCGCACGCCGGCGACCGCGATCGCCAGATCGATCGCGCCCCACGCGGCCGTCTGCAGGCCGAAGTGGAAGAGCAGCGGCGACCGCCGGCCGCGCCAGGCGCCGAGGGCGAGCAGCATGGTGCCGGCGAGCATGCTGGCGACTCCCCACGCGCCCACGCGCAGCAGGTGCGCGCGCTCGAACACGATCAACAGGTCGGACGACACGGGAGGGCAGAGGGCAGGGCGCAGAGCGCAGAGGGGGCGACGGCGTAGTCTAACGTGGCCCGGAACGTGTCTCTGCCCTCTGCCCTCTGCCCTCTGCCCTCTGCCCTCGCTCATGCTCGTCACCCGCACGCAATACGGCCTCTACCTCCCCGACGCGGACCTGCACCTCGACGCGCGCGACGCGCCGGGGACGGTGTACGTGTCGCACGCCCACAGCGACCACTGCTCGCACGCGACGCGCATCCTGTGCACGCCGGAGACGGCCGCGCTGCACGAGGCGCGGCGCGGCGAGCGGCTGGCCATCCGCCTCCCTTACGGCGGCCCGATGCGCCTCGCCGAGGCGACGATCACGCTCTCGCCGGCCGGCCACACGCTCGGCTCCGCGATGATCACGGCGGAGTCGGCGCACGGGCGCGTGGCGTACACGGGCGACTACAAGCTGCGCTTCAACCCCTTCTCGCCGCCGGTGGAGATCCCGCGCGTCGACACGCTGGTGATGGAGTGCACGTTCGGCGAGCCGCGCTACCGCTTCCCTGCCGACGTCGAGCTGGTGGCGCGGCTGCTCGCCTTCGTCGACGCCGCGTTCGCCGAGGGCGCGGTGCCGGTGGTGCTGGGCTACGCGTTAGGCAAGGCGCAGGAGGCGCTGTGGCACCTCGTCGGCGCCGGCCACGACGTCTCCGTGCACGGCGCGATCGCGAACATGAACGACCGGCACGTCGCACTCGGCCACGGCTTCCCCGGCCCCGGCACGTGGGCGCGCTACAAGCGCGACGACCTGCTCGCACCGGGCGCGCGTCGCGTGCTGCTCACCGTGCCCAACACGCGCAAGGCGCCGATGGTGCAGAAGCTGCCAAAGAAGCGCGTCTGTCTGCTCACCGGCTGGGCGCTGCATCCGGGCGCGTGGAACATCTACAAGGATTGCGACCTCGTGCTCCCCCTCTCCGACCACGCCGACTTCGACGAGCTGGTTCGCACGGCGACCGAGAGCGGCGCGTCGAAGGTGTACACGGTGCACGGGCTGCCGGCGTTCGCCGCGCACCTTCGCACGTTAGGCATCGACGCCGAGCACCTGGCCGACCATCCGCAGGATGCGCCGGAGGGGCAGCTCGGGTTCGCGCTGTGAGTCCCGACACGGACATGACCACCTTCCACGACTGGACGACGGTCGCCGATGCGGTGCGGGCGACGACGAAGCGGCTGGAGAAGAGCGCGGCGCTCGAGCGCTACTTCCCGACGCTCGACGACGACGCGCTCGCGGTCGCGGCGCGCTTCTTCTCGGGGCTCGTCTTCCCGCGCCACGACATGCGCACCACGCAGGTCGGCGGGCGCGCCGTGTTCGACGCACTGATCGCGCTCTCGGGGCTCGACGAGCACGCGCTGCACGAGCGCGCGATCGCGGCCGGTGAGCTCGGCGACCTCGCGCGCGAGCTGTTCGCCGACCGTCCGCCGAGCGGCCGCACGCTGGTCGAGATGGCCGCGGAGTTCGCGGCGCTCGCGGCGACGGCGGGGAGCACGGCGAAGCGCGCCCGCGTGCGCGAGCTGCTCGCCTCGTTAGGCGGCGCGGAGACGCAGTACGCGGTGAAGCTGCTGTTGGGCAGCGGCGAGCTGCGCATCGGGCTCAAGGAGGCGCAGGTCGAGGAGGCGCTGGCCCGCGCATTCGGCCGGCCGCTGGCGGCGATCCGGCACGCTGGCCTGCTCCGTGGCGACGTCGGCGAGGTGGCGCTGCTGGCGCGCCACGACCGGCTCGCGGAGGCGCGGCTGTCGCTCTTCCATCCGATGGGCTTCATGCTCGCGCAACCGCTGGAGACGGCCGAGGAGATCGTCGCCGCATTGCCGTCACCGTTCGCGGTCGAGGACAAGTACGACGGCATCCGCGCCCAGGCGCACGTGGAGCGCGCCGCGGACGGCACGGTGCGCGTCGCGCTCTACTCGCGCACGCTGGACGAGATCACGCGAGGGTATCCGGAGGTAGTGGACGCACTCTCCTCGCTCCTCGCTCCTCGCTCCTCGCTCGCTCCATCGGTCGCCAGACCGAGCGAGGAGCAAGGAGCGAGGCGCGCGGAGGGGACGTGCAGTATCATCCTCGACGGCGAGCTGCTCGCGTACGATCCGGCGGAGCCGCGGCGCGCGCTGCCGTTCAAGGCGCTGCAGCGTCGGCTCGGGCGCAAGGCGCCGGACGAGGCGCTGCGGCGCGAGACACCGGTGCAGCTCGTGGTGTACGACGTGCTCGCGTGGGACGGCGCGCTGGTGCTCGACGAGCCGTACGCGGCACGGCGCGCGCGGCTCGCCGCGCTGCCGTGGCCCGAGCCGGTCGCGCGCCTCGCGCCTAACGCGCTCGCGATCACGGCCGACGACGTGGAGCGCGCGTTCGACGCCGCGCGCGCCGCCGGCAACGAAGGGCTCATCGCGAAGGCGCTCGAGTCGCCCTACACGCCAGGGCGCCGCG
>Ga0213876_10002522_pt1 | contig 10729 bp, 8 predicted proteins | sample BarmaccomBMRX_R9_FD_160113 | JGI IMG/M metagenome (GOLD analysis project Ga0213876, IMG submission 160113) | Root-associated microbial communities from Barbacenia macrantha in rupestrian grasslands, the National Park of Serra do Cipo, Brazil - RX_R9 | ecosystem: Host-associated > Plants > Roots...
GTTCCGGGCTCGTTCCCTCCTTCGCCGATTGACACTTTATGCCCCAGATTTGCGCGCAGTCCCTGTGCGAAACCCTCCGTCGAAGCGGCGAGCGTCATGCGCGCATCCTCGTACGAGTTGTCGTCTTTGTTGGGCAGTTTCGCGGCCGAAGTGTCGAACGGCTCGACGACCACGTTCCGGTAGTCGGAGAAGCGGAACGTCTTCACGATCTCGATCTTGTCGATGTCCGGACCCCACTCTTTGTAGGTGCCGGGAGCGGTGGAAGAAGACTTCTTGCCGCGCGCCTGCATGGGCATCGCGGCGACGACGAGCAGCATCAAAAGCAGAACCGATTTCTTCATTGGACGACCTCCTGTGTTGCGTCTGCACTGCAACTATGGAGCCGCGGAGGCGCGCGGCAACGTGATCTGGAACACGGCCCCGCGCGCCGCGTTCGCAGCTGTAATCGTTCCGCCATAACCTTCGACGATTGCTTTCACGATGGCCAATCCGAGGCCGGTGTGACGGGCGTTGCGCGGCGGTTGCGATGGCCGATAGGTGAAGAAACGGTCGAAGATTTTCTGCATGTGATGTGCGGGAATCCCCGGCCCTTCGTCGATGATGCGGGCCACGACGTCGTTGCTCATCGCGAACGCCTCGATGCGTACCGCGCCGCCGTTTGGCGAGAAGCTCGCGGCGTTGTCCAACACGTTCTCGAACACCTGCATGTAGCGCTCTTCCGAGCCTTCGACGAACAAGCCTTTCGATGCGTCGAGGTCGAGGCGGATGCGTTCTCCTTCGCGCAAACGAAATCCTTCGACGATCTTCTCCAGCATCGGGGTGATCGCCACGCGTTGCCGTTCTTCCTGTCCGAGCTGGGCGTCGATGAGCGAGATCTCGCGCACGCCGGCGAGCAGTTTCTCCATGCGCGCGACTTCCTGTTCGACCATCCGAGCAAACCGTCGCCGATCCGCCGGATCATTCACCTCGGCCAGCATTTCATTCGCGGTGCGGATCGATGCGAGCGGATTCTTGAACTCGTGGGAGACGTCGGAGGCGAACGTCTCGACGAGCTTCACGTGGCTGTCGAGGCGGCGCATGATCCGTTCGAGCGCGCGCGACAACTCGCCGATTTCGTCCAGCCGATTCGATCCTTTGAAGTGCCCGCGCAGACGTCCGCGCCGATCGAGGATGGAGCGCGCGTCGAGGCGCAGCTGCCGCAACGGACGGACGATCGTGGTGGCGAAGAAGATGGTGACGATCGTGGCGACGATGAGCGTCGCCACGAAGATGCGCACGACGCCGAGGCGGACGGCGTAGAGGTCCTGGAGGATTGTGTATGTGCTCTGCGACGCGACGACCGCGCCGATGACGCGCCCTTCTTTCGTGCGGATGGGCGCGGCGCGGTAGAGCGTCACGCTGCGCGCGCCGCCGGCGCTGATCTTTTTCTCGAAACCTTCCCGTCCTTTGAGCGCCGACTGCACTTCCGGCCCGTAGAGCCGTGTGGCGTTGTCGTAAAAGTCGATCTCCAATCGCTGCGGCGGCCGGATCTGGCGAAGGAAAGGACGAGCGAGAAACGCGACGACGCGGTACAGCGTGTTCCGCCGCACCGATCCGACGCGGCGCGGCGTCGGCAGCACTTTCGAGTCGGCGACGAGGAAGCCGTTCGCATCGACGATGCGGAAGCGCACCGTGCCGCGCGTGCGATGCAGAAACTCGTCGATGTCGATCGCATCGAGCCGACCGTCTTTGCCGATCGACGTCGCGACGAGCCTCGCCTGCTCCGTCATCGACCGCATCTCCGCCGTCTCCAGCCGCTTCTCGTACGCGCCGAGGTACATGACGCCACCGATCGGCAGGAAGACGAGGAGCAGGTTGAACGCGAGCAGGCGGACGGGCAGACGTGCGAGGAGGCGGTTCACTCTTTCCAACGATAGCCGAGGCCGTAGACGGTCTCGACGCGATCGAAGCTCTCGTCCACTTCTTCGAATTTCCGGCGGACGCGTTTGATGTGCGAGTCGATCGTGCGGTCGCTCACGTAGGCGTCGTGCGGATAGCCATCCTGATGCAGCTGCTTGCGCGTCTTCACGTGACCCGGATGGCGCACGAGCGCGTGCAGCATCATGAACTCGGTCACCGTGAGGCTCACCGCCGCGCCACGCCATTTCACCGCGTAGCGCTGCAGGTCGAGCTCGAGATCGCCGATGCGCAGCGGCGCTTCGCCGGCGGCCGGTTTCGGATCGAGTGCTGCGCGGCGAAAGAGCACCTTCACGCGCGCGAGCAGCTCGCGCATCGAGAAGGGCTTGCAGAGGTAGTCGTCGGCGCCGATCTCCAATCCGAGGACACGATCGAGCTCGTCGTCTCGGGACGTGAGGAAGATGATGGGCAGCGTCTCGCTGATCGCGCGCAGCTTGCGGCACAGCTCGAGGCCGTCCATCTCCGGCATGAGGATGTCGATGATGACGAGGCCGGGCAGCTTCTTCTGGAACGCGCGCCACGCCTCCAGGCCGTGCGCGTAGAGCTCGACCGGATAGCCCTCCCGCCGCAGCGCGAAGCCGACCGTCTCGCGGATGTTTTCCTCGTCGTCGACGACCGCCACCACGGCGTTGGCTGGACGCATGGGAGGATTTTAGCCGAGCGGGAAAACGTAGGGCCGGCTCTCCAGCCGGCCCAGTCAGAAACGATGCGGCGGGCCGTGCCCGCCGCGACCATGCTTCATTGGGCCGGCTGGAGAGCCGGCCCTACGTTTTTGAGCTGAAACGATTTCGTGATCGCCATCACCATCGAGGCATGCAGCAGCCCGAGATGTGGTGGAGCTTCGTGATCGACGCGGACGGCCGAGCGCATGACGACAACCACGCCCTGCGCGTCGAAACGGTGGTGCCGGGCGAGTACCTCGTCACCTTGCCGATGCCGATCGTCGGCCTCGCGGCGCGCGTCGACGGCGACGCCGGCTTCCTCGCCGCCGTTCCCGGCGACGAGGCAGGCAACAAGCCGGCGCGCATCCGCGTGCTGACCATGACCGGGCCGGACGCGTTCGGGCCGCGCGATTTCACGTTGCGTCTTGGGACCGGCTGAAGCCGGCCCCCACATCAGTAGCACGCGCCCGAGTAGTACCAATCCTGTTCGCCGTACGTGTGCTTCTGGATCGACTCCGTTTTCTTCTTCATGCAGTCGCTCCGTTCGCGCCACTTCTGATCGGTGTTCGCATCCTTCGACGAATACACGTTCCACAGCCGGGCCATGTTCGCGGAATCCGCGGCCGCATTGTGATCGCGTTCGAACTTGCGCGCCGCGACGGAGAGCTCGTGGCAGCGTTTGCCGCCGAACTTGCAGTACTGCGCGACATCCGTCGTGAAGCGGTCCACGCTGGAGCGATCGGGGCCGTCCTTCTCGATATGATCGATGAAGGCCTGCGCGCGAGGATCGGGCTTGATGAGGCCGCGATCGGTCAGCACCTTCTCCGCGGTCGGGCTCCCCTTCTTGTAAGCCTCGACCCACCAGTAAGTCGCCAGCGCCTCGTTCGGCGGCAGGCCGTAGTCGCCGTCGTAGATCGTCGCGAGGTTCCACATCGCGAGCGAGTTGCCGCCGAGGGCTGCCTTCTCGAACCAGAAGCGGGCGCCTTGCGTGTTGTGCGGGCCGCCGATGCCTTTCAGCATCATCTGGGCGAGGATCGTCTGGCTGCTGTCGTTGCCCATCTCCGCGGAGATCAGCGCCCACTCGCGCGCCTTCTCCAGGCTCTTCTCGGTTCCTTCGCCGTACTGATACGCATTCACCATCCATGCGATCGCCGGCAGATGGCCGAGCTCCGCCGACTGCAGATAGAGCGGAAACGCCTTCTCCTTCGCCGCCGCGAACTCCGCGTTCGTCGACGCCGAGTTGCGCAGCTTCTCCGCCTGCGCGAACAGCGCCGCGCCTTCCGCAGTCCCGTGCGACGGCAGCGCCGCGAACTGCGCCTCCGCTTGCTCATCGCCGGCCATCGCCGCGCGGAGATACCAGAAGCGCGCCGCTGCATCGTTCTGCGCGACGCCTTTGCCGACCTTGTAATACTCGCCGAGGTTGAACATGGCCGAGGAGTGGCCGGCGCGGGCGGCGCGCAGATACCAACCGAATGCCTGCGTCGCATCCGCCGCGATGCCTTCGCCCTTGGACAACATGTAGCCGTACTGCAGCATCGAGTCGCGATCGCCCTTTTCGCCCGCCTTGCGATACCACTCCGCGGCTTCCGGCAAGTTCTTCGGCGCGAGGACGCCGTCGTACAGCACGTCCGCCAGGTTCTTCATCCCGAAAAGGTCCCCACCATCGGCTGACTTGCGCGTCCAACGCAGCGCCTCCGCGACGTCTTTCGCGACGCCGTTGCCGAGGCGGAGCTGGCGGGCGAGATGATTCATGGCGTCGGTATGGCCGCGCTCCGCCGCCTGGCGGTACCACTGCGCCGCTTTCGACAGATCGACATCGATGCCTTTGTTCCCCTCGAACATCAACCCCACGAGATACATCCCCTCGGCATTCCCTTTCGCCGCCGCCTGCTGGAAGTACTCGAGCGCGCGCGGCGAGTTGCCGGTGCGGAACGTCGCCTTGCCGAGCTTCACTTCCTGCTCGCCGTCGGCGAACGCGGCGGTCGCGAGAAGCAGGAGGATGACGAGGCGTTTCATTCGAGATCCTTCAGCAGCACCTTCGCGGTTGCGTCGGTCGGATCGAGCTCCAGCACGTGACGGAAGTCGGCCGCGGCGCGCTTCGCATCGCCTTGGGCGAGATAGATCTTGCCGCGATAGAGGAACAGCAGCGGCATCTTGGGCGAGAGGCGAATTGCGGAACTCATGTCGGCGATCGACGGCGCGTATTGGCCGAGCTCGAACTGCACGATCGCGCGATTCACGAACGGCTCTGGATCTTTCGGATCGAGACGGATTGCCTCGCTGAAATCAGCGATGGCGTTCTTCGTCTCCTTCTTGCGATACATGCCGACGCCGCGATTGAAGTACGCGCGCGCGAGCTTCGGATTGAGCTTGATGGCCGCGGTGTAGTCGGCGATGGCGGCGTCGAAGTCTGCGGTCTTCTGATACGCCGTGCCGCGGTTCGCATACGCGATCGCCTTCACTTCCGCGGTCTCCTTCTCATCGGCGATCAGATGCCCACAGGAGCTGATGATGACGGACGGAACGTCGCTCTGCGCGCAGTCGCTGCGGTCGTCGGCGACGGCGGGCGTGATGGTGAGAAAGCCGGCGACCAGGCCGGCCGCCAACAGGCGCGATTTCATTTCGGACTTCCCCCTGTTCAGAAATCGCGTAATTCGTGGGGAAATCGCCTCAAGGATCTCTCACGCGGATCTCGCATCACTCACATCTCATCTAGTTGCTTCAGGAGCTCCTGCGCGAGACGAATCGGGCCGAGACGATGTTCGTTATCACGATCGTTGGCAACTTCAAAGGCGCGCACAACGCGAGTGGCAACCAGATCCAAGGGAGGTTGATCGAGTTGCGCCGCCAAGTCCAGGATTCTGCGTGCGCGGGTCAGAACGGGCTCGCCGGCGGCCGTCGGCACGCCGTCGATCGTGGTGAAGAACGTCGTGTTGCGTCCGCCTGCCACCGTTCGGAGCTGGCCGATGAATAACGTCCGTAGCTCTCCCTCTTCTGCACGGAGTCGCGCATGGAGTTTCTCGCGGCGAGCCATTCTCCCATTCTACGGTCGAGACGGACCCTCGCTCCTCGTTTACTTCAATAGCCTCTCCAACTCCGCGGGATCGGTCGTCGGCGCCTTGCAGACGTAGCGTTCGCACACGTACGCTGTCGGCTTCTTGTCGATCGCCTTCATCTCCGCGACGGTCGGCAAGTACTGCGCGAGGCGTTGCCGTGCGGCGTCGGTGCGGATGACGATCAGCGCGCGATTCGGAAGCAAGCGTTCGGCGATCGGGCGGAGCAGCGCGCGGCCGGCATCGCTCCGTGCTTCGCCGGCGATCACGATGTGTTTCGGCGTCGCGAGCGACGCGGCATACGCGGATGCAAGAGCCGGCAGTTCGATCGGTCCTTGCTGCAGGCGCGTCGCGAACGAGCGCACGATCGCGGTCGCGCGCGTGCGCCATGGCGCGCTGTCGACGAGCTCGCCGAGGCGGAGGAGATTCATGGCGGAGACGGAATTGACGGAGGGCAGCGGCGCGTCGGACTCGTAAGTCACGCCGCGGAGCGTCTCCGGGATCACGCCGGCGTCGGCGTAGCGCGACCCGCTCCAGAACAGCGCATCCTGTTGTTGCTGCAGCTCGACGGCGAGATCGAGCCAGCGCACGTCGAACGTCGCCTCGAACGCATCGATCAGGCCCTGCACGACATACGCGTAATCCTCGGCCCGCGCGTCGATCGACGAACGCCCACCGCGCCAGGTGCGCGCGAGCTTCTTCGTCTTCGCGTCGTACAGCTGCGACGTCAGAAACGTCGTCGCCTTCTGCGCCGCCTCCGTGTAACGCGGCTCGTCGAACGCGAGGCCGGCGCGCGCGAGCGCGGAGATCATCAACCCGTTCCATCCGGCGATGATCTTGTCGTCGCGGAAAGGCTGGGGACGATGCGACCGCACGAGCAACATCTTCTCGTGCAGCGCGCGCAGCTTCTCCTCGAACTGCTGTTCGTTCAGGCCGAATTTGTTGCGCGTCATCGCCTTCGAATGCGCGACGGAGAGGAGATTGAGCCCGGCGAGATCGCCGCGCGGATCGAGCTCCTTCGACACGTTGCCGCCGGTTTTCAGGCCGTAGTAGTAGACGATGAGGTCCGCGTCGTTGCGGCCGAGGAGGCGCACCAGCTCGTCTTCGCTCCAGGCGTAGAAGACGCCCTCCAGCGACACCGGCCCGCCGTTGCGCGGCACGAGGCTTTCGGAATCCTGGCCGGACTGGAACGCGAACGTGTTCTCCGGTTTGAGATCGCGCAGGACGTAGTCGATCGTCGCGCGCGCCACTTCCCGGAACCGTTCCTCCTTCGTCACCTGCCAAGCCTCGGTGTAGACGATCGCGAGCAGCGCCTGGTCGTACAGCATCTTCTCGAAATGCGGCAGGCGCCACGCGGCGTCGACGGTGTAGCGATGGAAGCCGCCGCCGAGGTGATCGTTGAGACCGCTGTCGGCCATTTTGCGCAAGCTGTCGATGACGAGCTCGCGCGACTCGCCGCCGTTCTGGCGTACGGAGTAGCGCAGCAGAAAGTCGAGGATCTGCGGCTGCGGAAACTTTGCGCCGCGTCCGAAGCCGCCGTTCTGTTTGTCGTATGCATCGCGGATCTGGCGGAACGCGCCGTCGAGCACTTCGGGCGGAACGTCGGCCGGCGGGGACGGTTGCTCGCCGAGCGTGCGCGCGAGCGTCAGTAGCTCCTGGCTGCCGGCGAGCAATTGAGGCCGTTCGTCTTCCCACTTTTGGGAGACGGTGCTGAGGAGGCGTCCGAGGTTCTCAGGGGGGAGATAGCTGGAGCCGGTGAGCGGGTGGAGGTCGGGGGTGAGGATGAGATTCGCCGGCCAGCCCGCGTTGCCGCTGTTCGCCGCTTGCACGAACGTGATGTATGTCGCGTCGACGTCCGGCCGCTCTTCGCGATCGACGAGGACCGGGACGTAATGGAGGTTGAGGATGTCCGCGACCTGCGCGTTGTCGAAGGACTCGCGCTCCATCACGTGACACCAATGGCAGCTCGCGTATCCGATCGAGAGAAAGATCGGCTTGTTCTCCTTCTTCGCCTTCGCGAACGCCTCGGCGCCCCACGGAAACCAGTCGACGCGGTTGTCGGCGTGCTCGACGAGATACCGGCTGCGCTCCTTGGCCAGACGCTTCGGCGGCGGCGCCGCGGCGGCGATCGTGAGGAGCGCGAGGAGGAGGATGGGGAGCCGGCGATGCATCGGGAAAGGACAACGCCCGACCGGCGCGAACGCTTCCGGCGTATGGTGGCTCGTGATGAAGAACTGGTTGCTCACGTTTGGCGGCAATCCGGCGCGCGCCGCGGCGATCGATGCGGATCTCGTGCGCCGGTACGGCGAGCCGCACCGGCGCTATCACACGCGAGAGCACGTCCGCGACCTGCTCGCACTCCTCGGTGACGACGATTGGACGCTCGTCGCCGCCGCTTGGTTCCACGACGCAATTTACGACACGCATCGCAACGACAACGAGGCGCTGAGCGCGGAGCTCGCGCGGGGCGCTTTGACCGAGCTGCGATTTCCGGATGTCGAGACCGTGGTGCAGATCATCCTCGCGACGGCGAAGCACGACGGCACCGATCTCTCCGCCACCGGCCTCCTCTTTCTCGACGCCGACCTCTCGATCCTCGGCGCACCTCCCGCGCGCTATCGCGAATACGCGGCGCAGATCCGGGAGGAGTATGCGTGGGTGCCGGAGCCGCAGTTCCGCGAAGGACGGCGCGCAATCCTGGAGCGCTTCCTGACCCGCCCGCGGCTGTACTTCACGGATGCGATGCGCGCGCAGTTCGAGGAGCAGGCGCGGGCGAATCTGCGGGAGGAGATCGCGACGCTGCTCAAAACGTAGGGCCGGCTCTCCAGCCGGCCGCAGTCGAGAATGATGCGGCGGGCAACGCCCGCCGCGACCGTGCCTCATGGGGCCGGCTGGAGAGCCGGCCCTACGTTTTACGGAAGCCAGCGGGCGGGACGCCCGCGCACCAGGTTTACGGCCGGGCGCTCTTCAGCTTCATGGCGAAGCGTTGCGGGTCGTAGTCGTCGCGTTGCTTCAGCTCCGTGAAGAGGTCGTCGATGGCGCGGGTGGTCGGGCCGCGGAGCAGCTTCGGGTTGCGCCGTGTGAGCGAGCTGTTGAGCGCCTGCAGCGAAAGCGCGGCTTGTTCCGCGGAGTGGACGTCGGCGCGGAGGAAGTAATCGCCGTCGTCGGCGATCGCGTTCATGAACGCGCGCACGTCCGACTCGCTCCACGACAGGCGATCGATGCGCGGGATGAGGTCGTCCATCGCCTTGCGCGCGGAGTCGGCCGCGGAGACGACGCCGTCGCGGTCGTTCATCCGCGCGACGCGCGACGCGAGCTGCTGCACCTGTTCGTCGAGTTGCGCGCGCGACTGCGGCGCGACGCGGCCGACGATCAGGCGCAGAACGGCCCAGTGCTGCGGCGACCAAGACGGCAACCCGGCCCTCCCCGCCCACCCGCGATCCTGCCGCCACTGGCTCGTGCGCAGCGAGTGATGGCAGTTGTAGCAGCTCATGTCCGAAAACTCCGGCCACTTGTCTCCGCGTGCGTGGCGCGAGAGATTGTCGAGCGAGTCGCGGAAGGCGATCGCCTGGCCGGTGGCCCACGCGCGGACGCCGTGTGTGTCGCGGTTCGGCGTCCAGTGCGGCGGCATGTTCGCTGTGTAGTTGTCGAGCTCGAACGCGAGAATGGGGTGGCCGGATGCGATCAGCTCGTGGTCGACTTCCTTCGCGCCTGTGCCGAGGTGGCAGGAGAGGCAGAGAGAGCCGCGGGTGGGGACGCTGCGCAGGTCGATCATGCCCCGCGCGACTGATTGCTCGTGCGTCCAGCCGGCTTGCGCATGCTCGTCGCGCCAGCCGGACGCGGGGCCGTGGCAGCTCTCGCATTGGATGCCGTCTTCGATGTCGATGTGGCCGGAGACGGCGCGTTCCGGGACGTTCGTGGCGTGGCAGTCGAGGCAGAGCGACGCCTTTTCGGCGGACGTCTTCAACCGCATGTTCTTGGCGATGCGCGCGGAGGTCGCGTTGGAGAGGACGAACTGCGCCTTCGAGTGGCGGTCGCGGTCTTTCCACGTGTAGTACTCGTTCTGCAGGACGCGGCTGGCGTTCAGCGGCTGGGTCGAGCCGTGGCAGCCGGAGTTGATGCAGGAGGCGACGCCGACGTACTTGCCGGGCTGGGCGGGCGGCGCGTCCGCGGGTGCCGACGTTTGTTGTGCGACGGCTGCCGTGAAGGCGAGCATCGAAGCTGCGATCCAAAGGACTCGTCTCATGTCGTCACCTCGTCGGCGTCTCGCTGACGGTGTAGAGCTTGCCGTTGCGCAGGTAGAGCCGCTGCATTTCGGAGAGCGTCATGGGGCGCGCGCCGATGCGGTTGAAGATCGAGACCTGGTAGCCGCTCTCGTCGACGGCGCGGTCGCGGTCGAGCCCCTTCGATACCGCGAGCGCCGGGCCGTGCGTGTGGCGCGTCGCGACGAGGCGCGGGTCGGGCTTCGGGCTGAATCCGGCGTACGTCGGCGTCCACTCCGGCGAGAGGAGCTGGTAGACCTTCAGCCCATGCTCGCCGTCCGCTACGTACGCGAACGTCGAGGCGTTCGTCGACGCGATCTTCACGTCGTTCGCATCGTGCTCCAAATCGTCCTTCCAAGGCAGCACGTTCGGCTGCTCCGGACGTTCGACGTCGACGATCACCATGCCGCGTTTGCCCGCCGCCACGTACGCATAAGTGCGCGCGACGTAGACGCTGCGTGCGTCGGGGATCGCGACGCTCGCGGCGAGGCGGGGCTTCGTCGGATCGGTGATGTCGATCGTGTGCAGGCCGTCGGCATTCGTGACGAACGCATAACGGAACTGCACGCCGATGCCGGTCGCATTCCTGACCGGAACCGTCGCGACGATGTGCGGCATCAGCGGCATGTCGATGTCGAGGATCTGCAAGCCGGCGTCGGTCCCGATGAGGAGCCAGCGGCCGGCGACGGCGATGGAGCGCGCGCCGCGGAGCGCGCCGTCGGGGTTGTACGTCAACGCGCGGCGCAGATAGTTGTTCGCCGGATCGGCGTCGGTCAGCGTCGAGACATCGACGAGG